>Ga0210389_10003809_pt1 | contig 11772 bp, 8 predicted proteins | sample IncBWH28OmetaG_FD_160127 | JGI IMG/M metagenome (GOLD analysis project Ga0210389, IMG submission 160127) | Forest soil microbial communities from Barre Woods Harvard Forest LTER site, Petersham, Massachusetts, United States - Inc-BW-H-28-O ... | reverse complement strand
AAATAGACCCCCCCGGTGAGCGCCATCAGCGCGATCAGCCAGCTGGTGCCGACATTGCCCTGCTTGATCACCACGGTAAGGGCAGCAAAAAGCAGGCCGAACGGCAGGAACGCTAGTAGCGCGAGCATCAGCACCGGCACGCTCAAGGGCACCGTTGACCAGTGCAACCGCAAGCCGAATATCAAACATCCGAGTGCCAGCGTCATCGCCGCGAGCACAAACGACAGCAGGAGCGGGAAGAGCGTCATTGCGACCACGCCGCGAACCGCACCAAAGGGCGAGAGCAGTAGACGGTCGAAGGTGCCGGCCACCAGCTCCTGCCGGATGAATTCCGGGATCAAGAAACACGAGTACATGACGCTGACAAGCGCCAGCCCGACGACCACGAAGCCGAAATAGCTTGCCGGGGTCTTGAAGCCGTTCAAATGGACGAGCTGTGAGACGTAGTAGAAGAGCGTGAGGCTGAAGACCGCCGTCAGGATCTGACTGACGAGCCGAGTGCGGTAGGACAGATAGACGTGCAGGTCGCGACGCAGAACGGCGAGGAACGCATATGTGGCTGTGATGGCATCGCTCATGCCTCTACCAACCTCCCCGACTCAAGCGTCCAGCGCGTATCGAAATCCGGATCGAGGTGTTCGCCGGTGGGCGAGCACCATAGGATCGCCCCCTCGCGGGCGATCAGCTCGTCGATCGCGGTCTGCAGCACTATCGCGCCGTCGCCGTCGAGGCTCGTGAGCGGCTCGTCGAGCAGCACGATCTCCGGCTGCGGCAGGAACGTCATCGCGATGCGCAGGCGCTGGCGCTGACCCATCGACATGCGGTCGACGCGTCGCTCGGCCAGCTCGCACAAGTCGAAGGCCTCGATTGACTTCTGGACCGCGTCGCGGACGCGACCGCGAGGCATCATCGCGATCCGGGCGCAGAACTCAAGCTGCCGGCGTACCGTCAGCCGAGCGTAGAGACCGCGGTCGCCGGCGGGCAGGAATGAGACCAGCTGCTGATAGCGGATGCGGTTCTCGTGGGCGGTGATTCCCCAGACCTCGGCACGTCCCTGTTCGGGCTCGATCAGGCCGGCGGCGATCCTTAGCATCGTGGTCTTGCCGGCGCCGTTGCGACCGCCGATCCACGTCTTCGTGCCCGGCTCGAGTTGCAGCTCGAGTTCGTCGAGAATCAATGGAAGGTCGCGACGCCAGCGCTTGGTCACGTTGCGCAGCGTGAGTAGGGCTCCGTCGAGCGTGTCGGGTACCGGGCCGCCCGCCAAAGCGATGTCGTCGGTGCGTGGTAGGACGTCTCGCGTCTTGCCGGTTTGCGACCGCGGAGGGGCCAGCGAGCGCGAAGTCATCCCGTACCCCCGACGACCAGTGGCGAGTCGATGCCGAGCACGTGCTCGATCGCGTCGGCGAGTTCTGCGGGTCGATTGTCGGTCTTGCAGCTCAGCCGCATAAGCGTCGCGCCGCCCATCAGCTCGGCGTAGGTCGCAAATCGCCGGCGCTGACGTTCGCTGTCGCAGGGCAAGCCCAGCATATATGGGGCGAGTGGTAGCGGATTGGCCGGCAGTGTGCGCGCCTGGAGTTGGAGCTCGGGACCGCGCTCCAGTAGACAGATGAGACATACTGCTCCAGGCTCCGTCGCGACGGTCTCGACTGCGAGCCAGCGCTCTTGCTCAAATGTGGCGAGCGTCACGCCGAGTTGTGGCGCGAAGCTAGCCGCCGGTCCCGCGCCGACGTTGGTATGCGGAATGCCCGGATGCGCGCGTACGCCACTGGGGGTCGCCTCCAGTACTAGGACATCGTCTGTGACCAGCGGCCAGCCGCGTCGCACCAACTCAAGCGCGAGTGTGGTCTTGCCGATACCGCTGGGCGCGGCGAGCGCGACGACGCCGAGCGGTGACTGGACGGCGCTTGCGTGCAACGCCTCGTAGCCGCGGATGATCGCGATATCGGGCAGCACGCGGGCGAGCAGCGTCTGCTGCCAGTGCAGGCCCTCGCGCAACGGTGCGCATTCCAGACGCTCGTGAGAGGCATCGAGCCTGAAGCGCGCACGATCCCCGTATGAGAAGAGTACGTCGCCGCTGGCGCCGTACTCGATCGTTAGCTCGCAGCCGTCCCCCAGCCGTCCGATCCACACCGGTGGCTCCTCGGTACCGTGCCACGCAGCTTGGAGTTGCTCGGGTCCCAGCAACTCCAACGTCAAGGGGGGGAGCCCTGTCGGGACTGCCGGGCGCATCCCCGGCAGCTCAAACGAGGCATCGATGTCGAGGCCATAGGCCGTGTGGCGTGTCCCCATGATCTCCCGTTAAACTCCAACGGGCCGGAGATTCTTCCAATTCAGGGGTCGACGATCCACCGGCGCTCCCACCAAGCCGTCCCTCAGCGCCTCTTCGTGGTCTTGCCGTGGAGTCGGATCTTGTGCGAAGCACGTCGACAGCTTCGATAGGTCCGCTTGCCCTTCAGCTTCTGGTCGAGAACGGTGATCGCCGTAACCTTCAGCGTAAAAGTACTGTGGGGGAGGTGCTTGAGCTGGATGCCACGCTTGAGTCTCTGCACGCCGCGAACGTCAGCGATGGTGCGCCGCTTAAGCCTGATGATGACCTCCTTGAGGGGGTCGTAGCGGGGATCGCGGACACCGATCTTCAGCGATCCCTGTCGGAGGCACTGTTTGCTGGAGGGCAGGATGATCGTGGTCCCAAACTTGATTTGTTCGGCGCCAGCTGTCTGCGCGCCACCGCCGCTGCTACTGACGACGGGAAGCGGCGCGGTCGGCATCGATTCCTGGCAGCTGCGGGTCACATGACCGGTGACGCCACCCGGCGCGATCGTCGGTTGGGGGCCACCGGGTTCACTGAAGCACACCAGCAGGTCACGAAGGCCCCCCGGCTTCTGCTGGACTCGCCATGCCGTCGGTCCCAGCTGCGGGTTCGGTGCGCAGCTCGTTTCGAACAGCCACTGATGCAACCCCCAATAGGACCCGTCGGGCTGGGGCGTAATATTGGTCCACATGTCTTCGCCCGCTTGATGCGTACATTCGCTGAACGTCGTCGGTGTGACGACTGTGCCCGTGAGGACCCCGCTGGGGCCCGGATGGATCGCGACTTGACCGCCCTTGAAGGACCAGATTCCTTCGATTTCCGAGACGGCTGCGGCGGGGCCGGCTCCAAGGCCGAGCAGCGTCAAGGCGAAGGCGGTCGCGAGCATCCATGTTCTTGGACGCCACACTGGGAAGGGACGGTTCATGTAGTTCCACCTCATGGGAGTCGACAGTGCGGTCAGTTTTCGAGTCCGGGGGTCCTCAATCGGCCCCCCGGATTACCGGACGTGTTGCGTTGCGCCCGGCTGAGCGGGCAGTCGTCCTAGCAACGGAGCTTTCGCCGGTTGACTTCCGCGCCAGGTCGAAGATCGGCGCGACCTTCAAAGTCGTGCCTAAGCTTTCAAAGTCGTGCATAAGTCTTGCGGGTTGCGAACCGTTGCTGGCGCATGCTGGACATCACGAAGACTCTCTCTGCGCCGGCCGGGCCGGCTGACGAGGCCGGCGCCGGATACCGCTTGTCCCATCTGCGTGCGCTGGAGGCAGAGGCCGTCCACGTGATGCGCGAGGTTGCAGCCGAGTTCGAGCATCCAGTGCTGCTCTTCTCGGGCGGCAAGGACTCGATCGTGCTGCTGCGACTTGCCGAGAAGGCCTTTCGCCCGGGGCCGTTTCCGTTCCCGCTGATGCATGTCGATACGGGCCACAACTTCCCCGAGGCGATCGAGTTTCGTGACCGTCGCGCCGCCGAGCTCGGCGAGCGGTTGATCGTGGCCTCGGTGGAGGACTCCATCCGTGAGGGCAGGGTCGAGGATGAGACCGGCCCGTATGCCTCGCGCAACGCGCTGCAGACGGTGACCCTGTTGGACGCCATCGCCGCGCATGGTTTCGACGCCGCTTTCGGTGGCGCGCGGCGCGACGAGGAGCGCGCGCGTGCAAAGGAGCGCATCCTCTCCTTCCGCGACGCGCACGGGCAGTGGGAGCCCCAGCGCCAGCGGCCGGAGATCTGGAGCATCTTCAACGCGCGCATCCGCCGCGGCGAGCACGTCCGCGTATTCCCAATCTCCAACTGGACCGAGCTGGACGTGTGGCAGTACATCGCCGAGGAGCAGCTCGAGGTGCCATCGATCTACTTCGCGCACGAGCGCGAGGTGTTCGAACGTGACGGCATGCTCTACGCGGTCAGCCCCTTCGTCTCGCTGCTGAGCGGCGAGCGGCCGTTCAACGCTCGGGTTCGCTATCGCACGGTTGGTGACATGACCTGCACCGGCGCGGTCGAGTCGGACGCCTCGACTCTCGCAGAGGTTGTCCTCGAGATAGCCGCGACCGCGATCACCGAGCGTGGACAGACGCGCGGCGACGATCGCGCGAGCGAGGCCGCGATGGAGGATCGCAAGCGGCGGGGATACTTCTAGTCGGCGCCGCGTTTGCGGCGCTTTGGCTGAGAGCGTCAAGGTGGGCCTGGTTGACGAACAACGTCCAGACGCTCCCTTGCAGCTCCGGGGCGTAGTACGGCCCGGGCGGCGGTGGCCGGCGAGGTGTTCGCCGGCCACCAGCGAGATGCGATCCTTGTTGATCGTCTAGCAACCGATCGAGTGGCGGCTTTCGCGGTTGAAAGACGCTTCGACGATTGCCCCGGCCAGACGAGTCGTTCCTTGCAGTGAGATCGCCCCGCCCCATGTTCGAGATGGGCTCCGGTGATCGTCGAGCGTCCCGTCGTCGACGATCACCGGCTTGGGCACCCGCTCACCCTTTGATCAGGTGACCGCGAACGACTGGTTGATGCGGACGCCGGACTCGGTGCTGGTGACAGTCAAGGTCCCTGTGCCCAGCGCAGCTCCCGACGGAATCGTGACTTCGGTCGAGAATTCGCCACTGGAGTTCGTGGCCACACTCGGGAACGTCGTGACCGTAGCGCCGTGATCGGTGAACGAGGGAGTGATCGTATCGCCGGGCAGGTAGCCGCTGCCTGTGATCGTCACCACCGTGCTCGACGGACCGCTCTTGGGCGTGTGAACCTGTGTGGCCTGCGTGGGCACAAGTGTGACCCCGGTGGCGGCGTAGGTCGGCTTGTAGTACAGGCCGGTGTAGTTGATCTGGGCTTCGACCTCGGTTGAGAACGTCCCCGACAGCGTGCTGCTCGTGATGATCGGGTAGGTCTGCCCGAGCGCGGCCTTGAAGGTGCCCTGCGGGCGCAGGACGAGTCCACCGGCGAGCGTGCTCATTTTGCCGACCGACATCGTCCCGTAGTCGGACGAGCTCACGAGGAACGTCTTGAATTTACCGGCCGAGCCCTGGGTGTAGTTGCCGGTGACCTGCAGTTTCTCCCCGGCGGCGACCCCGAGTACCGCGTTATTGGCCAGGTTGCCTTCGATCGTGCGGCTGCCGCCGTGCGGCTCGTCGACGCTGAGCGTGCTGTTGTTGGTGAGAGTGCCTTCGTTGAGGTTCAGCGTCACGTTGTTACCGCAGCCGTCACCGTTGGTCATTTCGAGGACGCCGTTGTCGGTGATGCTGCCGGCCGCGGTGATGATCGCGTGCTGGCTGCAGGTGCTCTGCAGCAGCAGTGTCTCGCCGCTGCGGATCGTCCCGCTCAGACCGCTGCTGCCGCGCAGCGCGATTTTGCCCGAGCCGTGTTCGGTGTAGTTGAGCGTCGCGTTGTTGAGGATCACCGGTTCGGGTCCGTTGACGCTGCCGAGACCCTGGTTGTAGGTGCCGCCGGTCTGCACCAGCGCGCCGGTCCCGGCGGCGGTGATCGCGCCGCCCGGGGCGTCGGTCACGGTGCCGGGGCCCGTGACCGTGAGCTGCACCCCTTCGGAGAGATTGATCGTGCCCTCGTTCAGCAGCAGCGCGCCGGCGCCGGGATAGGTGGTGGTGGCGTTGAGGGTGAGGGTGCCGGTGTTGGTGAGGTTGCCGACGAGGTTGCGGGTGCCGCCGTGGGCGGGTTGGGTGATGATTTTGCCGCTGTTGCTCAGTGTGCCGGAGGAGATGGTGAGGGTCTCGTTATTGCCGCAGCCGTCGCCGTTGGTGAGCGTGATGGTGCCGGCGTTGGTGAAGCTTTCGGCGGCGGTCACGAGGGCGTGCTCGCTGCAGGTGCTTTGCAGTGTGAGTGCCTGTTCGGCGGAGATGTTGCCGGCCAGCGAGCTCGTCCCGCGCAGCGCGATCGCGCTCGCCCCGGAACCCGTGTAGTCGAGCGCCGCGTCATCCACGATCACCGGTTCGAGGCCGCTCGTCGTCCCGGCGCCCTCGGTGAAGGAGGAGCCGGAACCGGCGAGCACGTAGCCCCCGCTGCCCGCCACGATGCTGCCGCCCGTCGCATTGGTCAGGGCATTGCCCGTCGTGAGCGTGAGCTGCTTGCCTTCGGCGATTGCGATGGCGCCTTCGTTGGTCAGGGCCGATGCGACGGCGTCGTTGAAAGCGGTATTGGCGTTGATCGCCAGCGTGCCGGTATTGAGGAGGTTGCCCTGGATCTGGCGCAGGCCGCCGTGATCGGGGTCGCTGACGATCTTGCCGCTGTTGCTCAGCGTGCCCGAGGTGATTACGACCGTCGCGTTGTCGCCGCAACCGTCGCCGTTGGTGAGCGTCATGGTCCCGCCGTTGGCGAAGCCGGTGGGGGCGGTCGCGACGACGTGCTCGCTGCAGGTGCTCTGAATCGAGAGTGCCTGTCCCGCGCTTGAGCTGCCGCTCAGCGAGCTCGCCCCGCGCAATGCGATTTGGCTCGCGCCGCCGCCGGGGAGGTAGGCGAGCGAGCTGCCATCGACGAGCACAGGCTGGGAGCCGCTCGTCGTACCTGCGCCCTCGGTGAAGGTGCCGCCGCCCGAGACGTATAGATAGCCACTGCCCGTCGCTGTGACGCTGCCGCCGGCAGAGTTGGTCACCGAGGCTTTTTCGGAGACCGTCAGGTGCTTGCCTTCGGCGAGTGAGATCTTGCCTTCGTTGGTGAGCGTGGCGCTCGGCAGGTTGTAGGCGGTGTTCGTGTTGATCGCGAGCGTGCCGGTGTTCGTGAGACCGCCGCGCAGCTGGCGGTTGCCGCCACTGGCGGGTTCGGTCGTGACCGTGCCCGCATTGACGAGTGGGCCCGTGAGCGTGACGCTGGTGCCGCAGCCTTCGCCGTTGGTCAGGATGATCGCGCCGCCAGTGGTGTTGTCGATGCCGCCGCTGGCGTTGAAGACGGCGTTCAGCGAGCAGGAGCTGCCGACCGTGAGCGTCTGGGTACCGGATTCTCCGCCGATCATCAGCGAGTGCACCGCCACCGTTCCGGTGGTGCTCGTCTGCGTCATCGTGACCGTGTAGGTGCCGTTGGCGGTGATGCAGGCTTCTTCGGTGGAGGTCGGCGGCGCGCCGGTGCTCCAGTTGCTGCCCGTGAACCAGCTACCGCCGGCGGTATTGGTCCACGAGTCGCTGCAGCCGGCGGCATGTGCCGCGGATGGGGCGAGGACCGACAGTCCGACGATAGTCGCGACCGCCATCGCGAGCGCGACTACACGACTTTCCTTCGCCCGTAGGCGACTGTTCAGTCCGAGCATTTGGCTACCCTCCATAGTGGCGTGCTGGTTTCCGCAGCGGCTTGTTGACGAGCACCACTCGGTGACTCTTGTCCGCTGAGCAGGCAAACCTACTCAATCGTGACCAAGAGTCAATAGATTTGTGGATGCTTCGTCCCTATTTCAACCATTTGCCGCTTGTTGGCGATCGTGAGTGGGTGGACCGCAGGGACGGTCCGATATTCGTGCTCGCTCCGCATAAGTCTTTGACCTTGGCGGCCGTTGCTGCGGCGTACAGCAAGCACGATTCGATGCGTCCATCGATCACTGGGCGCCTGGGGGCCAGTCGGGATATGAAGACAAGAGCAGCTTTCGCAGCAGGCAGACACCGCTGATGGCGTCGCTCGATATGCAGACGCGTAATGGCGCATTTGCCAAGCCGCCCGACGACGAGCACTCCGGGCGCGACACCGAGGAGGTCTTCCGCCGTCTAACCGAGCGGCCCGTTGAGCTGCTGCGGTTTGCGACGGCCGGTTCGGTCGACGACGGCAAGAGCACGCTGATCGGGCGGCTGCTCTACGACTCCAAGCAAGTCTTCAGCGACCAGCTCGAGCACATCGAGCAAACCAGCCAGCGGATGGGGCACGACTTCGTCGACCTCTCGCTGCTGACGGACGGCCTGCGAGCTGAGCGCGAGCAGGGCATCACGATCGACGTCGCCTATCGCTACTTCGCTACGGCGCAGCGCAGGTTCATCATCGCTGACACGCCCGGTCACGAGCAGTACACGCGCAACATGGTCACTGGGGCCTCGACCGCGGACCTCGTGATCGTCCTGATCGACGCGCGCAAGGGTGTCATCGCCCAGTCCCGGCGCCACGCTTTCATCGCATCGCTGCTGAACATCCCGCATCTCGTTGTGTGCATCAACAAGATGGATTTGGTCGACTTCAGCGAGGAGTCCTTCGAGGCGATTGTCGAGGACTTCAAGAGCTTCGCCGCGCGGCTGGAGATCCAGGACGTGACCTTCATCCCGATCTCGGCGCTGCAAGGCGACAACGTGGTCGAGCGCTCGGCCGCGATGCCCTGGTATCAGGGTCCGCCGTTGCTCTACCACCTCGAGCACGTCCACATCGCTTCCGACCGCAACCTCATCGACGTGCGCTTTCCCGTGCAGTGGGTCATCCGCCCGCGCGCCGCCGGCGGCAGCGACTACCGCGCCTACGCCGGGCAGGTCGCCGGCGGGATCATCCGCCCGGGCGACGAGGTGGTCGTGTTGCCGGGCGGCCAGCACACCACGGTGGCCGGCATCGATAGCTTCGCCGGCCCACTGCCGGAGGCATTCCCGCCGATGTCGGTCGCGCTGCGCCTGACCGATGATGTCGACGTCAGCCGGGGCAGCACGATTGCGCGAACCCACAACCAGCCTGCGGTCTCGAGTCGCTTCGAGAGCCTGCTCTGCTGGATGTCCGAGCGCCCGCTCGATCCGCGGCGGCGCTACCTCGTCAAGCACACCACCAGCACCGCGGCTGTCAGCGCGCTGGACGTGCGCTATCGCATCGACGTCGAGACGTTGCATCGCGATGAGCTCGCCACGGCGCTCGAGCTAAATGACCTAGGACGGGTGCACGTCGAGCTGACCTCGCCGTTGGTCTTTGACTCTTACCGCCGTAACCGTGTCACCGGAAGCATGATCGTGATCGACGAGGCGAGCAATGAAACGGTCGCCGCCGGCGTCATCCTCGACACAGAGGTCGAGGCCGCGGAGGAGCCCAAAACCGAACGCAGCCCCAACGTCCGCTGGCAGCGCACGAGCATGACCCGCAGGGAGCGCTGGGATGCACTTGGCTGCGAGGGCGCTACCGTCTGGTTCACTGGTCTGCCAGCGGCCGGCAAGTCGACGATCGCGGCGGCCGTCGAGGAGCGGCTTGTACGGGCCGGGCGCGTCGCGTATCTACTCGATGGCGACAACCTGCGTCACGGCCTCAACGGCGACCTCAGCTTCGACGACTCCGCGCGCGCCGAGAACGTGCGCCGTACGGCGCACGTCGCGCGCCTACTTGCCGAGTGCGGCGTGGTCGCACTCGTGAGCCTCGTAAGTCCCTACGCCGCCGACCGCGAGCTTGCCTCCTCGTTGCACGCCGCCGACGAGCTGCCGTTCCTGGAAGTCTTCGTCAGCACTCCGCTCGCGCGCTGTGAGGAGCGCGATCCAAAGGGTCTCTACGCCCGCGCACGCGCTGGCGAGTTGCAGGGTCTCACTGGAGTTGGCGCTCCCTACGAGCAACCCACCTCTCCCGATGTCGTCCTCGGAGCATGCGAGGAAGAGATCGACGCTGCCGTAGAGCGAGTGCTGGAGGCCTTGACTGCGCGCACGTCGTGCTGAGATCTACAGGGCAACGGCAGGGCGTTTCGGACTTCAGGAGTGCTGCTGCGTTAGCGGATCAGGATGGGCTCGCTGCGGCCCGAGATCTGAGCTCCACCGGGAGAGGGAGATAGCACGAGCGCTCGGTAGAGTCCTCGACGGCGTAGGCGTACAGTGCACGCGAACTGCGAAATGCCGTTGCGCCCATGCACGGCTGTGCCGCTCACCGTCACGTAGCGATGCGCGCTGTTCATTCGCTCGATTGCGACCGGTGCGCCGGGCGCGGAAGGTGCGACGACGCCGTAGAACCTCACGAACCCCTGCCGATGCGTTGATCGTGCATGGAGGATCACGCGAATCGTCACGGCCTCGGTGAAGACCGGACTGTAGATCACTGGTTTGGCGACCGTCGCGGCGCGTAGTTGCGTGCCCTGAAGAAGCCCCGCGACCGGAAAGGAGAACCCGCCACTGGCTTCGGTTGGCTCAGCGCTTGTCAGATCGTGAAAACCATGTGTGTAGGGGAACGAATTGCCCTGCAGCACGACTTCGACGCCGGCGTTACCGGTGCCCGAGAGCGTGCCCGAGACCGTGAGGGGACTGCCGAACACGACCGGGTTGGGGGTAGCGCCAAGGGCTAGAGAGAGGGGGACCTTCTTGGTCGTGAAGGTAGCGTCCTGTCCAGTGGTGGTGCCTGCCGAGCTGTTGGCGACGATGCGGTAGTGGTAGGTCGTGTACGGCTCCAAGCCAGTCAAGGTTGCGCTAAACAGTTCTTCTTGGGTGCCGCTGCCCGCCGACGCGGAAGGCGTCTGCGAGCCATAGGTCACGGTTGGACCGTATTCAAAGTGATATTCGCTGGCGAGGCCGCGCGGGTTGACCCTAGCCTTGACGGTTGCCGATGACGCGGTCACCGGAGTGGCGTAACCGGTATAGGCCAAAGGTGGTTTGGGCGGTGGAGCGGGGCTCACCCCAAATGCGCTCGCCGCGAACGCCACGCTCAGCGCAAGCGATCCGGCGATCGCGAATACCGACTTTTGGGGTCTCCCTCGAAGCCGGGACGCCTGTCGCTGCGTCATTGAGCCCTCATGTTCCCTTGCTAACGGCTCGCGAACCGTCTCACTTCCACTCGCCGGTTCGGTGCCGCGAGCCGTCGGGAAAGGTCGGCCTTCGCTGAATGCGCTCTGCCGTGCCGGTTGCGCACCCTCCTAGGCCACCAAGATCGTGAATGCGTAGCCGCTCTTTAGTGTCGGCGTCAACGTTTCGGTTTTTGCTTCGTACACCTGCACATATGTCTGGACCTCGAAGTCGCTCGCCGGGCAATCGGAGCGCTGCGCGTTGAGCGCGACGATGCCCGGGGCGCTACCCGAGCTGTAGCTGACCTCGGGCGCGACAGTCGCGGTGTCCGCCGCCGGGTTGATGCCCGCGGCTGGCGCTAGGCAGTAGGTGCCTGGTTTGACCTCGCTGACGCCCGTGAAGTTCGCCGTCTGGCCCGCGATCAAGTTGGCGGCGGATTCCGAGGTCGGTTGCACGACCGCATACGCCTTGGCCGAGCCCGCGGCGCCTGTAGTGCCTGCGGGACCCTGGGGGCCGGTTTTGCCGGTCGCTCCAGTTTTGCCCGTTTTGCCGGTCGCTCCGGTTTTGCCGCGTAGACCGGTCACGCCGGTGAAGCCTCGCGGCCCGCGCAGCAGACATGCGCGCACGCGCCGACCGTGGCTCAGCACCGTCACCGCGTTGCAATGCCGCGCGCGCGCCGCGTGGCCTTTCGGCTGCGCGGCGGCACCCGCAAGCGCTGGGGCTGCGACCGTCATCGTGCCCACCACCGCGAGCGTCGCCGGCAGGAAGATTGTTCGGCGGCTCATTTGCATCGTCGCTCCTTGATTGTGATCGGGGAGACTCCGTACCTATGGC
>Ga0210389_10003807_pt1 | contig 11774 bp, 10 predicted proteins | sample IncBWH28OmetaG_FD_160127 | JGI IMG/M metagenome (GOLD analysis project Ga0210389, IMG submission 160127) | Forest soil microbial communities from Barre Woods Harvard Forest LTER site, Petersham, Massachusetts, United States - Inc-BW-H-28-O ... | reverse complement strand
TGCTGTCGGCGCACTCGTGGAACGCGCTGCTGAAGACGCTGGAGGAGCCGCCGCCGCACGTGGTGTTCGTCTTCGCCACCACCGAGGTGCACAAGATCCCGGCGACCATCCTGTCGCGCTGTCAGCGCTTCGACTTCAAGCTGATCTCGACGGCGCGGCTGACCACCCACCTCGCCGAGATCCTGCGCGCCGAGAAGATCGAAGCCGCGCCCGAAGCGGTGCGTCTGGTCGCCCGGCAGGCGGCCGGCTCGGTGCGTGACGGCCTCTCGCTGCTCGACCAGACGATCGCCTACGTGGGAACGGAGCGGCTGACCGCCGAGGTGACGGCCGACGTGCTGGGGATCGCCGACCGGCAGCTGCTGGTGGCGCTGACCGTGGCGGTGTTGGATCGCGATCCGGGGGCGGCGCTGCGCCTCATCGCCCGGGCGGCCGATCGGGGGGTCGACCTCGGCCAGCTCGGGCGGTCGTTTCTCGGCTTCTTGCGCGATCTCGAGGTGGTCGCCTCGGTGAAGCCGGCGCCGGGCGTCGAGCTCGCCGATCTCCTCGACGCGACGCCGGAGGAGATCGACGAGGTGCGGGCGCTGGCCGAGCGCGCCGGGCCCGGCCTGGTCACCGTTCTCTTCGATCGCTGGGCGCGCGCCGTCGACGAGGCCTCGCGCCTGCCGACGCCGCGCCTCCTCTACGAGATGGCGGCCATCGATCTGTGCGCGGCGGAGCCGATGATGCCGCTCGGCGATCTGCTGCAGCGCCTCGATGATCTGGAAGGGCGCTTGCGGGGCGCGCGGCCGGCGCCGGTTCCCGTCACGGGAGGTGGCGGTCCGGCGCCATCGCCGGGCGCGCCTGCGAAGACGAAGCCGGCGGGCTCGGGACCGCGCGCGTGGGGCGCTCCGGCCTCACCCGCCGCGCCGAGCCCTTCAGCGCCGGACGCACCGTCGCCCTCGGCGTCGGCGGCCATCGACGCGCCGATCGGGGACGCTTCGGCGATGCCGGTCGCTTCTTCATTGCCCGCGTCGCCGTCGCCCGCTCGGCCGCCAGCGGAGAAGAAGCCCCTCGGGAGTCTGGCCGAGGTCTGGCGGAGCATCCTGACCACCTTCGAGGCCAAGCGGCCGCGGCTGGCTGGCCTGCTGGCCCACGCCGAGGTGGCCTCCATGACCACGGGGGCGGTCACGCTGGTTTTTCCGGATAAGTTCACCTCGGACCAGACCGAGAAGTCGCGCGGCGAGGTCGAGGCGTCGATTTCGGAGGCGCTGGGCCAGCCGACGCGCGTGACGTTCTCGGTCGGTGGCACGGCCAACGGCACGACCGTCCGCTCGAACGGCACGACCGTCCGCTCGGAGGTGGGCCAGCAGAGCGACGCGGCTGCCGCCGACCGCAAGGCCCGCGAAAACGAGGCCCGCCAGCACCCGCGCATTCGCAACGCGCAGGACGTGTTCGGCGCCGCGCTGAAGGAGATCAAAACCTGATGTCGATTCCCGACCTCAAGGGGCTGCTCGAGACGGCCCAGCGGATTCAGACCGAGGTGGCACGGGTGCGCGAGGAGCTTTCGCGCAAGACCGTCGTCGGTGAGACGGGCGGCGGCCTCTGCCGGTGCACGGCGAACGGCAAAGGGGAGATCCTCTCGCTGACCATCGACGACGCCATCATCGGCGATAAGAAGATGATCGAGGACCTGGCGGCCGGCGCGGTGAACATCGCGCTCCAGCGGGCGCGGGAGATGGCCGAAGCGGACCTGGCCCAGGTGACCGGTGGCCTGCCGGTCCCCCCCGGGATGTTCGGGGGCTAGGGCGTCGATGTTCGCCTCGCCGATCGCCAAGCTCATTCAGCAGCTGGCCAAGCTGCCGGGCGTGGGCGAAAAGACCGCGGCCCGGCTGGCGTTTCACATCCTGCGCGCGTCGCCGGAGGACGCGACGGCGCTGGCGGCGGCCATCGGCGAGGTCCGGCAGAAGATCCGCTTCTGCTCGATCTGCTGCGATCTGACCGAGGCCGACCCCTGCGCGATCTGCCGCGACCAGCGGCGCGACGGGGCGATGGTCTGCGTGGTGGCGCAGCCGCAGGACCTGATCGCCATCGAGCGGGCGGGGGGCTACCGCGGCCGCTACCACGTCCTGCACGGCCTGCTCTCCCCCCTGGACGGGATCGGGCCTGACGACCTGCGGGTGGCTGAGCTGGTGCGGCGCTGTGGCGATGGGACGATTCTGGAGGCCATATTGGCGACCAGCCCCAGCGTCGAAGGGGAGGCGACGGCCGTCTATCTGGGCAAGCTGCTCCGCCCGCTGGGGGTGCGGACCACCCGGATCGCCACCGGCGTCCCGATGGGCGGTGAGCTCGAGTACGCCGACCAGGCCACGCTCGCCCGCGCCATCGACGGCCGGCGCGAGATGTAGGCCGGCCCGAGGCCTCAGGCTGACCCGGGCTTCAGGATTCCCGGCCGGCGGCCGACGTTAGAGTCGACGAAGAGCTTGTCGGCGCCGTTCCGCCGACGGCGCAGCTGGGGTACAATGCTTGAAACCCGGTTTCGCGAATGATATTCGTGAGCATTCCGGACTGGCGAGGAGCGCGATGAGTGGCCCCGATGTGATGTTTCCCGAAGAGCAGCAGCAGATGACACTCGTCTGCGCGCGGCTCGCTCGGGACGCCAACGCGAAAGCAGTGTTGCTCATCGGCCGCGACGGTCAGCCGATCGCCGACGCCGGCGACGTCGACGAGCTGGACGTGACGTCGCTGTCGTCGCTGACGGCCGGCAACGTCGCCGCCACCGGCGGGATCTCCAAGATCCTGCGCGAGAAGGACTTCTCCAGTCAGTTCCACGAGGGGGAGAAGACCAACATCCACATCACGCTGGTGGGTGGGCGCGCGATCTTGCTCGTGCTGTTCGACGAGCGATCGTCGCTGGGCCTGGTGCGGCTGCGGGTCCGGAAGTCTTCGGACGAGATGGTGCGCCTGTTCGATCAGGTCGCGAAGAAGGCTGCTTCCAAGAGCCAGCCGTCGATCCTGACGGAGATCACCGACAGCGACATCGACAACCTATTCAATGATTGACATGGAACCCTGGGAGGGTTCCAAACCTCCCGCGACGAGCTCCGGAGGCGAAGCCTCCTGCGCTCACGCGATCGCCGCCGCGCTCACCGCGCATCTGCCGAGACGGGTGGTCGATTGAGCTTCATCAACTACTCGTCGCGCGAGATCAACTGCAAGTTGGTCTACTACGGGCCCGGGCTCTGCGGGAAGACCACCAACCTGCACTACATCTATGCGAAGACCAGCCCCGACGCGAAGGGGAAGATGATCTCGCTGGCGACCGAGACCGAGCGGACGCTGTTCTTCGACTTCCTGCCGCTCTCGCTCGGTGAGATCCGCGGCTTCAAGACCCGTTTTCATCTGTACACCGTCCCCGGCCAGGTCTTCTACGACGCCAGCCGGAAGCTGATCTTGAAGGGTGTCGACGGGGTGGTGTTCGTGGCGGATTCGCAGATCGAGCGCATGGAGGCGAACATCGAGTCGCTCGACAACCTGCGCCTCAACCTGACCGACCAGGGCTACAACCTCGACAAGCTGCCGTACGTCGTCCAGTACAACAAGCGCGACCTGCCGAACGCCGCGCCGCTCGACCAGCTGCGCGAGGTCCTGAACCCGACGAAGGCCCCCGAGTTCGAGGCCTGCGCCACCAGCGGCGCCGGCGTCTTCGACACGCTGAAGGCCGTCGCCAAGTCCGTCCTGACCGAGCTGCGGCGCGGGCAGTAAGCGCCCCTCGGGTTGGCGTTCCCGCCAACCGGGTTGCCGTTCGAGCTCCCAGCGGTCCCTGTGTCTGCGGCGAATCGCGCGCACGAAACTTGCTGCTGTGGTTCGCGGCAGATGGTCGCGGTGCGACAGCGGAGGTGGTGGGTCCTTGCCCTGGCGGTCGGCCTGGCGGCTTGCTCGTCGCCCGTCCCTTCGACCGTCTGCGCCACCTCGATCACCTATTCGGCCAACTTCACGACGGCGGTCAACAATGACCTGGACCTCGTGTTCGTGATCGACGATGGCCCGGCGATGGCCGGTTGGCAGGCAAAGCTGGCCACGCAGCTTCCAATCCTCATGAAGGCCCTGCAGTCCAAGCCATCGCCGCTCGGGCTCCACGTCGGTGTCGTCTCGTCGGACTTGGGCGTGGGGATGGCCGCGAACGTCGGTATCCCAGGCTGTACGGTGTCCGGAGACGACGGCAACCTTCGCAGTCAGCCCGAGGGGATGTGCACCGCCACCACACTGGATCCGTCAGCGACCTTCATCTCCGAGCTCGGGAGCACCCGCAACTTCACGGCGGCGGACGACGCGACCGAGTCGGGCGCGGCGAAGGTGTTCGAGTGCATTGCCCAGCTCGGCGACGGCGGCTGCGGTTTCGGGCAGCCGCTGGCGGCGGTGGCGCGCGCGCTTGGCGCCGACGGACTGCCGCCACCGCCGGAGAACGCCGGATTTCTCCGCCCCAACGCCTATCTGGGGATCATCTTCATCTCGAACCAGGACGACTGCTCGGCGTCCGCCAGCGGCTCGCTCTTCTCACTGAGCGATCCCTCGGCCGACCAGCTCGGCGATTCACAAGGACCGCTGACCCACTACCGTTGCAACCACGCAGGGCACCTCTGCGTCGATTCCCAGGGCAACCAGGTCTCTCCGCCGATCCAGCCGCCGGCAGACGCCACCGCGGTCGACGGGGTCCCGACGCTGGCGCTCACGAACTGTCAGTCGAACGAGGGCGACGGCGCCTTGATGCCGGTGTCGAAGTTCGTTTCGGAGATCAAATCTCTCAAGCCAGATCCGGACCACCGCATTCTGGTCTCCGGCATCGTCGGGCCGCCGTCGCCGTACGCCGTCGAGTGGCTGCCCCAGCCCGGCGGCGCAGCGCCGGGAGAGCTCTGGCCGCGGGTTACGCCCTCCTGCGGAGCCGAGGCCGCCGATGGAAGCGGCGCCTTCGGCGAGCCGGCCGTGCGTCTCTCGCAGTTCCTGAACGCGTTTCAGAACAGCGTCCTCGGCTCGGTGTGCGACGACAACTATAAGGAGGCCCTGGCGGCGATTGCCACTCCGCTCGAGGAGGACGGGCATCCTCCCTGCCTCCCATCGGACATTCGCAGCAAGACCGACCCCGACGGAAACAGCCATCCCGATTGTGTCGTGACCGAGCACTTGACGACGTCGGACGGCAACACCCAGGAGTTCGTCCTTCCGCCCTGCTCCTCGGTTGCGGCTGGCGCAGCCTGCTGGTCGATAGGAGGCACGGCGGTTTCCGCGGGCTGCCCGGCCGGCAGCCCGCTCTTCACGGTGAGCAACGAGCCGCTCGGGCCGGATCCTTCCAACTTTGCAGCCAGACAGGAGGTCTCCTGCCAGCTCACGCTGCCCGCCGACGCGGGCAGCTGTCCCGATTGACCGCGCGGACCGGTTACGCCTTGCGCAGGCAGGCCGTCGCGAACAGGCCCGCGATCGCCGCCTGGAGGCCGAGCCAGGTGGGCTCGACGGCGTCGGGGATGAAGCGGAGGTCGACGGTGTGGGCGATGGCCGCGAAGAGCAGCGCGCCCGCCACGCCGAAGCCGAAGCCCGCCAGCGCGGGCCGGAGGCGGCGGACGCCGTAGAGGAGCAGCGTGAGCAGGACCGGCACGGCGGCGCTGTAGACCAGCGTCGCGCTCAGCGGCCCGCCCGAAAGGTCGGTGAAGCCGCCCGAGAGCACGCCGGCCACCGCGTGCGCGTGCGACCAGGAGAGCGGAATCGCCCAGGTCAGATCGAGCCCCGAAGCGCCAACGACGAAGGCCGCCAGCGCGCCGAAGCCGAGCTTGGCGACCGCGATCCCGCGCCGGCGCGTGAGCACGAATCCGAGCAGCCCGGCCGCCAGGCCCAGGCCCAGCTCCTCGCCGCCGCGCGCGTCGCGCGTCTTGTGCAGCGCCGCCGCCGCGTCGACGATGCCGGCGCCGTAGTGGTCGTCGATCCGCGCGCCCGCGGCGGCGTCGCGCCCCGCCGGCTTGCGTGCGCTGGCGAGCAGGATCTCCTCGACCGCGTCGGGCTTCTTCACGCCGGCGCCCACCACCAGCGCGGCCACGCCCGCCACGTGCGGCGCCGCCATCGACGTCCCCATGAACCAGAGGTAGTCGGTGCGCTTGATGTCGCCCGGCACGATGGTGTGCTGCAGGACGCCCCCCTGGGTGTTGCCGCGGGTGTTTCCGCCCGGCGCGGCCAGATCGACCTCCGGACCCCAGTTCGAATAGAAGGTGGTCGCCTCATCCTGCTGGGTCGCCGCGACGGCGATGACGCCCGGGTAGCGCGCCGGATAGCTCACCCGGCCATGCCCATCGTTCCCGGCGGCGGCGACCACCACCACGCCCTTGTCGTGCGCGTACTTGATGGCCTTGGCCATGGGGGCCATCGAGCGCCCGCCGCCCAGGCTCATGTTGATGACGTTGGCGCCGTGGTCGGCGGCCCAGCGGATCGCCTGCGAGATGCCGCCCATCGAGCCCGAGCCCTGCGCCGAGAGCACCTTGAGCGGCATGATGGTCGCGCCGTAGGCGACGCCGGCGACGCCGAGCTTGTTGTTGGTCGACTCGGCGATCGTGCCGGCGACGTGGGTGCCGTGGCCGTGGTCGTCGGCGGCGTTGGCGTTGTTGGTGACGAAGTTGTAGCCGGCGACGAACTTGGTGTCGGCGAGATCGCCGACCTTGGTGACCCCGGTGTCGATGACGGCCACCACGGCGCCCTTGCCGTTCCCCTGCTTCCAGGCGGCCGGCATGCCGATCTGGCGCAGGTGCCACTGGTACTTGTAACAGGCGTCGTTCGGGAAGCTGCCCGTGTCGTCGCCGCTGTCACCTGTCTTGCCGCTGCACTCGGCCTCCATCGAGGTGGTCGATTGCGCCGCTGCCAGCTCCTCCTGGGCCTCTTCGTCGGGCGGGATGGTCGCCAGCGTGTCGTAGTCGACGCTCTCGACGTCGGGATCGCGCGCCAGCTTGGCGGCGGCCGCGGCGGCCGCGTCGGCGTCGGCGAAATCGATCTGGTAGAGCCCGTCGACCGCGGAGTAGTTGCTGACCGGCACCTCGTGGAACCCGGTCGCGGCCAGCGCCGCCTGCGAGATGTCGTCGCGGAAGTCGACGATGAGACGCCTCGGCGCCAGGCCCGCCTCTTCGGCCAGCTCCTCGTTCGAAACTGCGGGCGAAACGGCGGGCTTCTGGGCCGGCGGCGGCCCGCCGTGCCAGAGCGCTCCCGCCCCCACCAGCACCGCCCCGAAACCAACCCAGGGTGCCACAAAAGAGACCAGGCTCGACTTCCGCATACTGGAATTATACGGCCGGGCCGCCAACTTCGCAGGCCCCCAGGATCATTTAAAAGCAGGCCGGCCGTGATACATTGGCCGCTGCCTTACGCCGCGACTGCTGCCCGGTCCGCCGCCTCGCGAAAACCTTCGAAACCGCTTTGGGAAAATCCCTCACGATTCGCCTCGCCGTCCTCCACGCCGGCCTCGCCTTGCTGGCGGTCGCCGCGCCGGCGCGCGCCCAGGACGAGAACCCGGCCGCGGTCGAGAAGATCAGCAAGCTCAACAAGAAGGCGGTCGACGAGTTCGAGAACCTGAACTTCGACCAGGCGCGTAAAATCCTCAAGGATGCCCTCGACGCCTGCTCCCGCAGCGGGCTCGACGGCAGTCAGATCGCGGCGCGCACCCACGTCCACCTGGGCGTCGTCCTCTTCGCCGGGTTCAAGCAGAAGGACGACGCGCTGGCGGAGTTCAAGAAGGCGTTGGACATCGCGCCGGACGTCAAGCTCGACAAGCTGCTGGCCACCCCGGAGATCCAGGAGGTCTTCGACCAGGCGGTGGAGGCCCAGAAGGGCCAGGGGGCCGACAAGGGCGACAAGACGGGTGGTGAGACGGCCGCGTCGGCCGACGCCATTACCCATGAGCCGGTGACCCGCGCCGCGCAGGGGAAGCCGATCCCCATCAACATGACGCTCGATTCGTCGGTGAAGGCCAAGAAGGTCATGCTGTCGTTCAGCGCCGACGGTTCCGAGGACTTCGGTGAGCGCGAGATGAAAGAGGCCTCGCCCGGCAACTGGATGGGCGAGATCCCCGCCTCGGCCACCGAGGGGGCCAAGGTCTCGTACTACATCGAGGTCGACGGCGACGACGATCAGGTCGTCGCGAAGAGGGGATCGGCGGCCGAGCCGCTGGTTGTCTCACTGCTCGGTCCGGGCGGCGCGGCGTTGGGGCCGGCTAAGAAGAAGCCGGCGGCTCCTCCGCCCAAGGAAAAGGAATCGGAGGGCCCGAGCTGGTACATCGGCCTCGGCGTCGGCAGCGGGTTCGGTTGGACGACCGGGACCGGCGAGGTCTACAGCCAGGACGTCGTCAAGCCGGCCGGGTTCGCCGCCGCCAAGCTCGGCCAGGTCACGCCGGAGGTCGGCTATTTCCTGAACCCCAATCTGATCCTGTCGTTGCAGCTCCGCTTTCAGAAGGTGAGCGGCGCGACGTCCTTCTACGCGACCGACGCCACCACCTGCGGAACGAGCATGATCTGCGCGCCGCCCTCGTTCGCCGTCTCGGGCTTCGCGCGCGCCCACTTCCTGTTCGACTTCGACGACCTTCACCCATTCTTCTCGGCCGCGGTGGGCGGCGGGTCGATTCGCCACGTCGCCACTTTCAACGCGATGCCCAAGTGCGGCAGCGACATGAAGACCACCTGTGTCGACACGCTCGACGCCGGGCCGATCTTCGTCGGCGGTGGCGGCGGGTTGCTCTACAACTTGTCGGACATGTTCGCTCTGACCGCCGAGACCAACCTGCTCCTCGGTTTCACCAACTTCACCTTCAACGTCGACATCAACATCGGCGTCGCCGTAGAGTTTTAACGTCAGCCCGCCTTCGCGAGCTCGGTCGCGAAGAGGTGGGCGTGGGCGTAGACGGAGATCTGGGGGTTGACGCCGAGGCCGGTGGGGAAGATGGAGCCGTCGGCGATCCAGAGGTTCTCCAGCTGATGGTGGCGGCCGCGCGAGTCGACGACGGAGCGGGCCGGGTCCTCGCCCATCGCCGCGCCGCCCATCTGGTGCGCGGAGAACATCGTGTGACGGTTGGGGCCGAACGGCGCCTCGGCGATCCCGGCCAGATCTGACTCCCGGCGGATCACCAGCGGGGTCTCGTGCAATGTCATCACCTCGCGCGCCCCGGCCGCCAGCTGCAGCCGCGCCATGTCGGTGATCGCGGCGACGGCCGCCTCGCGCAAGGAGGCGTGCAGGGGATAGCGGATCTTGATGCGCCCCTCGCCGTTCACGTCGATCGTCCCCCCCTCGTCGTCATGGTGGCCGTCGATCAAGAGCGCGATCGTCGCCTGCGCGGTGGCGAGCCGCTCCATGACCTTGCGGTGGGTGTCGCCAAAGCCGGGAAAGGCGAGCGCGGCCAGCATCGGGTGGACGGGCGGCGTCTCGAAGAAGTAGCCGACGCGGTCGCCTCGGTCGGCGAAATGATGGACCGACACCGACTGCGGCGGTCCGTAGAACGCCTCGATCGGTTGATCGTAGAAGGCGACGATCGGCACCGTCGGGTGCAGGAAGGTGCGGCGGCCGACCTGCCCGCTGTCGGTGCCGGCCTTCGAGCGCAGGAGCAGGGCCGGCGTGTTGATGGCGCCGCCCGCCAGCACCACGCCGCGCCGGGCGTAGAAGACCAGGCGCGCGCGCGGACGGTCGGTGGCCCGATCGAGCACCTCGGCGACGACGGCGCGCGCGCGGCCCCGGTCGGTCTCGACCAGCTTGGCGCGGCAGTCGGTGTAGAGGTCGGCGCCGTCGGCGATCGCGTCGGCCAGGAAGGTCGTGCGCGCCGTGCGCTTGGCGTCGAGCGGGCAGCCCATGCCGCAGTAGCCGAGCCGCGCGCACCCTTTGACGCTGCGATGAATCAGCTCGGGCTGCCAGCCGAGCTTGGCGGCCCCGTCGTGCAGCTTGCGGTTGTTGTTGTTGACGTCGTTCGGGTCGCCGGCGCCGACGTCGAGGCGCCGCTCGACCTCGGCGAAGTGTGGCGCCAGCGTCGCCGCGTCGAGGTCGCGCACGCCGTGCCGGGCCGCCCAGAGGGCCAGCGTCCGCTCTGGTGTCCGGAACGACGACGTCCAGTTGACGGTCGTCCCGCCGCCCACCGAGCGCCCCTGCAGGATGAGGATCGACAGATCGTCGGTGGCCCGGTTGCCGTGCTCCTGGTAGAGCGCCGGGTAGGCCCACGACTCCTGCATGTTGAAGTCGCGCCGGGTGTAGTGACCCCCTTCTTCCACGACCACCACCCGCGCGCCGGCGGCGCTGAGAACAGCGGCGGCCGTGCTGCCCCCGGCGCCGCTGCCGACGACGACGAAGTCGGCCTCGACCGATGACGAATCGGAGATCTCGGCGCCGGTGACGATGCGGCCAGTTCGTCCACTCACGGCGTGACCTCCGGCGGCTGCGGGACCGAGGGGGGGCCCGGGTAGCCGAGGAGCGGGTAGATCTCGGGCGACGAATAGTAGACGGCGTCGCAGAGGCGTTTGAGCGCCTGGTAGCCGCTGCGCAGGATCGCCAGACGCGAGCGCCGCCAGGCCTCGAGCCGCGCGTCCTGCTCGGCCGCCGGCGCGCGGGTGAACGGCCGCGGTGAGCCGGCGGTCAACGTCCCGACCAAGCTGCTTTCGCACAGGCGCAGCAGCCGACGGAAATCGTGGCCGACGTCGGGATGAACGGTGGCCATCAGGGCGTCGACCTTGCCGGCGCAGTCGAGCGCCTCGGCCCGCGGCCAGCGCGCGTCGGCTCCGTCGCCGGGGACGATCCGCGCGGCGACCGCCGCCAGCACCGCGTGCTCGTCGGCCGAGAGCAGCCGCAGAGGACCGCGTGGTCCCGCGCCTCGCCGGGTCGTCCGAAACACGAACGGCAGCGCTCCGCCCAGAACCAGCAGCGCGCCCCCGAACAGCCCCCGCTTCAGAAATCGGCGGCGATCAAAGCCCGCGCGCTCGTCGGAACCCGCCACGCGCGGAGCCTAGCACCGCGCAAGACGCTCGTATCGAAGGGTTAAAACAGCCAGCCGACGCCGAGCTTGAGGCCGTCGGAGCCGGCCTCCGCGCGCAGGGTGAGGCCGTTGTCGAGCTTGTAGAGCGCGCCGGCGTCGCCGGCCACGAAGAAGCCCCCGTAGGACGGCTGGCTTCCACCGAATCCGTTGTCCCAGCCGGAGAACCAGCCGAAGGCATAGCCGAGCTCCAGCTTCGGGTAGAGCGCGAAGTTCTTGTTGAACCAGACGTTCCACATGACTCCGACCACCGGCAGCACCTCGGTCCAGCTGTAGTTGAAGTTGTAGCCGGGCTCGTTGAAGCCGTAGGACCAGTGCAGGATGTCGGCGCCAAACTCCAGGTCCCAGTTGTCATGCAAGCTGGTCCCGCTGTGGGCGAGCAGCGACGGGATCGGCAGCGGCAGCATGAACCGCGCGCCGGCGCCGTACCCGCCCCAAGGGATGATGCCCCAGACGCTGAGCCCTTTCATTCCGGGCGCCGCCGGCGCGGAGGTGGTCCCTGGGCTGGCGACGGTGGGCGGCGGCGAGGTCGGTGCAGGAGCCGCCATGTCCTGTGCGCGGGCCGCCGGCGCCAACATCATCAGCAACGCACCCGCCAGCATCGCAACCTTCGTCGCCAACCGCGTCCGGATCCCCGACTCGCCACGCATGATCTTCATGAGCTCTCCTGTTGCATCGCCGCTGAACCCAACCAACCTCGACCGTGACGAAAACAAAACAGCTCGACCACTGCAAGTTAACTTTCGTACACGATGAAAATCCCCTGATA
>Ga0210389_10003806_pt1 | contig 11774 bp, 8 predicted proteins | sample IncBWH28OmetaG_FD_160127 | JGI IMG/M metagenome (GOLD analysis project Ga0210389, IMG submission 160127) | Forest soil microbial communities from Barre Woods Harvard Forest LTER site, Petersham, Massachusetts, United States - Inc-BW-H-28-O ... | reverse complement strand
GGCCCTCGACGTATATGATGAGGAACCGTTGCCGGGGGGACATCCGCTGCGGAACGCCCCGCGGGTGGTACTCACTCCGCATATCGGGTACGTAACCGACGATGGGTACCGGGTGTTCTACGGGGACGCAGTCGAGGACATCGCCGCATTCGCCGCAGGGCAGCCGGTGCGCGTGCTGACGTGACCGCGGGACCCGAACCACACATTTCCTACTAGTTAGATTGACTTTCGGTGGCTCCCGTGGTCTCCTATACCGCAGACCTGAGTACGTCGCCAGGGGAGGTCCAATGCCCGCCATCCGGCCCCGTGACCTGCTGACTGATGGCGTGCTCGGCCACCTGCACGGAGCCGATCTAGCCGACGGCCCGGTCGGGGCGGAGGGCACTGACCTTGCCGGGGACCCCGCCCTTGCCGCGCTTGCCCGTGACATCGGCGTGCTGCGCGACGTGGGGTACCTGTCCGTCGCGCTGCCCGCGGAACTCGGCGGCCTCGGCTGCACCCTGCGTCAGGCAGCCTGCGGGCAGCGCCGGCTGGCCGGGCTGGCCCCGCGGACGGCCTTGGCCGTCAGTGCGCACCTGTACTGGACCGGGGCGGCGGCGGATGCCTGCCGCTCCGGGGACTCCTCGATGGAGTGGATCCTCCGGGAAGCCGCGCGGGGCGCCCTGTTCGGCGCGGGCCACTGTGCTTCCGGCGCTTCCGGTAAGGGCGCCGAGCCTGGCGGGGACCTGAAGTTCGCCTCCCCCGACTCACGGTGCGACCTTGACGAGAACGGCGGCTACGCCTTCCGCAGCCCCGCCGCGATGGCCAGCCTGACGCCCCGATGCGACTGGGTAGCCGTGCATGCCCTCACTGACGGCACGGGAGCCTCGGGGGGTACGGGGGGTCGCCCCCCCGGGAGATACAGGCACGACGCGGTGCTCGCCTTCGCCGGGACCGGGAGCCGATGTACGCCCGCCTTCCGGGTGGCACGGGTGCTGCCAGCCGGGGCACCCTCCGATGTGTTCACCACGAGCGCGATCGGCTGGGGGTGCGCCCTGCTGGCGAGCGTTGAGTTCTCCGCAGCCCGGCGGGCCTTCCGGCAGGCAGTCGGCAGTGCGTCACGCGCTGCCGCCGCAGGCACTGCCGCGCCCGTCCCAGGCCCCCGCCGCGGCACCCCGTCCGATGGTGCCAGCCTTCTTGACCAGTGGCCCGTCACGGAGGCAGGCTTGCGCCTGGACGCGATGAAGGACCGCATCGCCCAGGTCACCCACCCATGGCCGGGTGTCCCCGAGCCCGGCCCCGACCTCGGCGGCCAGCACCTGATCAGCGTCTACGCCATGCGGCGCGAGGTCGCCGAGGGCGCTGCGCGGGTCCGCGCCTTGAGCGCCCAGATCGCGGCCTCCCACTCCGGTTCTGGCTCAGCGATCACCACCCGCTCGGCTTAGCCCCGATAAGTGGGCACGAGTCAGTTGTCTTCTTCATCAGAGCACTGCAAAATATAGCAGCTATCACAATTGTCCCAATTTCATCATCGCGCGAGGCCTGCCCATATTGGGCTCTTCCATAACTGGTGCTCATCACGCACACTGCTGCTAGTGATCGTTCTTCCCGTGGGAGGTCCCAGTGGCGACGACTCCGGTTGCGACCAAGACGCAGGGCACGGGACTGAAGCGGTCCCTGTCCGTGTGGCAGGCGGTGGGGCTGTCGCTGGCGCTGATGGCACCGAGCATGGCGGCGAACATCAACCCGCAGGGCGCGTCCGGGGCCGGACGGGCGGTACCGCTGGCATTCCTCATCGCGGCCGTCGGAGTATTGCTGGTCGCGTACACCTTTGTCCGGCTATGCCAGTACTACCGGCACAGCGGGTCGGTCTACGCGTTCGTGGGCGCCACCCTCGGGCCGCGCGCCGGGGTGGTCGCCGGCTGGGGCCTGGCCGGCACGTACACGTTCTACGCTGTGACCACGGCGGCGGCCGCCGGGATCTTCGGCACCGGGCTGCTGAACACCCTCGGCATCTGGACGAATCAGCCGTCCTGGTCGCCGGTGCTGTTCGTCGGGGTGTTCCTCGCGCTGGCGCTGATCATCGCGGCGCTGCCGGCCAAGGGCGGGACCAACGTGCTGCTCATCGTCGAGGTGTGCACCGTCGCGCTGATCCTCGTGGTGACGGTAACCGTGTTCGCCAAGCTCCTCGGGCACACCGCGCCGGGCGGCAACCACTTCACCTGGAGCGTCTTCAGCCTCCAGCATGACACCGGGATCTCCGCGCTGTTCCTCGGCGTCGTCTTCGGATTCTTGTCCTTCGCCGGCTTCGAGGCGTCCGCCACGCTCGGCGAGGAGGCCCGCAACCCGACCAAGGACATCCCGCGCGCGATCTTGTCCGTCGCGATCTTCGGCGGCATCTACTTCGTGGTGGTCACGGCGGCGGAGGTGATGGGCTTTGGCACCTCAGCCACGGGCCTGAAGGCCTTCGGCGGATCTCCGTCGCTGCTGGGCGACCTCGGCACCTCCTACGTCGGGTCCTGGGTCGGCAACATCATCACGCTGGGGACGACCATCAGCGCCTTCGGCTGCTGCCTGGCCTGCACCGTCGGCGCGGCCCGGATGATCTACGCGATGTCGCGAGACACCTTCGGCGAGGTTGGCCCGGGCAAGGGGTCCCGCTGGGGCACGCCCGCCTACGCGACCGGCGTCGTCACCGTCCTGGCGGTCATCATCTACGTGGTCTACGTCGCCGTCTCGGCCCAGCCGTCGGCCGTCGCGACCAACGCGTTCATCTGGTCCGGCACGATCGGGACGCTCATCCTGCTCGTCGCCTACCTGCTGGCCACGGTCGGCATGACGCTGCTGGTGTTCGTCAAGCGGAAGATGCCGCAGGTCCCTGCATGGCAGGTGATCATCCCGATCGCCGCGATCATCGTCCTCGCGTACACGCTGTACCGCAACGTCTACCCGTACCCGCCCAAGAGCAGCGACGCCTTCTGGTACGCGATCGTCGCGGGCGGCTGGCTGCTCGCCGCCGTCATCGCGGTGCTGGTCGCGCCGCGGGCCGCCCGCAAGCTCGGCACCGCGCTGGCCACACGCGAGGGGATCTCTGCCCCCCAGGGGGCCCCTGCTTCCCAGGGAGGCGACCCCCCGGCTTAGCGGGAAGACGGGTGCTCACTTGACTGAAGGATTTTCGCTTCCTGTAAAGATTTCGTCTCATCCGACGAAATTCCTTCACTAAGCGAAAATCTTACCGAAAAAAGAGTTACGGCCGGGCCTGCGGTGGCACCAGTGACCCGCGCAGCGCCCGGGGACGCTCATGTTGACCCCGTGACGCAGAAGATGAGTCGCATTGAGGGCTGGGGCAACGACCTCTCTTAGACCTCGACTACTACCGGGATGATCATGGGGCGGCGGCGGTAGTTGTCGCTGACCCACTTGCCGATGACGCGGCGGGCGAGCTGGCGCAGGGCATGCGCGTCGGAGATCCCGTCGGCGGTGGCCCGCATCAGGGCCTCCTCCACCTTCGGCAGCACTTCCTCGAAGCCCATCTCGCCGATGCCCGACCCGCGAGCGTGGATCTCTGGACCGCCGACGACCTTGCCGCTGCTCGTGTCGACGACCATGATGACCGAGATGAAGCCTTCCTCGCCGAGGATGCGCCGGTCCTTGAGCGAGGACTCGGTCACCTCCCCGACGGTGAGGCCGTCCACGTACACGTAGCCGCACTCGACCGCGCCGGAGATGGACGCCTGGCCACCGACAAGGTCGACCACCACGCCGTCCTCGGCGATCACGATCCGGTCGTCGGGGACGCCGGTCAGCGAGGCGAGCCGCGCGTGCGCCCGAAGGTGGCGCCACTCGCCATGCACGGGCATGAAGTTACGCGGCTTGACCAGGTTGAGCAGGTACAGCAGCTCCCCAGCCGGCGCGTGCCCGGAGACGTGCACCAGCGACGACTCCTTGTGCACGACCCGCGCGCCGAGCCTGGTCAGCCCGTTGATCACCTTGTAGACGGCGGTCTCGTTGCCGGGGATCAGCGAGGATGCGAGGATGACCGTGTCCCCGGCGGCGATCCGGATCGGGTGGTCGCGCCCGGCCATCCGGCTTAGGGCGGACATCGGCTCGCCCTGCGACCCGGTGGAGATCAGCACGACCTCGCCGGGCGGCATCTCCTCGGCATCGCGCAGGTCAACAAGGAGCCCGCCGGGCACCCGCAGGTAGCCCAGGTCCCGGGCGACACCCATGTTGCGCACCATGGACCGCCCGACGAAGGCGACCTTGCGCCGGTGCTTGACCGCCGTGTCGAGCACCTGCTGCACCCGGTGCACGTGCGAGGCGAAGCAGGCGACGATGATCCGCTGGTCCGCTTGCGAGAACACGTCGCTGAGCACTGGGGCGATGTCCCGCTCGGACCGGACGATGCCCGGCACCTCGGCGTTGGTCGAGTCCGACAGCAGCAGGTCGACGCCGTGGGCACCGAGCCGGGCGAACCCGGCCAGGTCGGTGAGCCGCCCGTCCAGCGGCAGTTGGTCCATCTTGAAGTCGCCGGTATGCAAGACCACGCCCGCGGGCGTCCTGATCGCCACGGCCATCGCATCCGGAATGGAGTGATTGACCGCGAAAAACTCGCATTCGAAGGGGCCGAACGACTCCCTGTCCCCTTCTTTCACCTCCACAACCTCGGGGGTGATGCGGTGCTCGACCAGTTTCGACCTGGTCAGCGCGAGGGTCAGCTTGCTGCCGACGAGAGGGATGTCCTCGCGCTCCCGCAGCAAGTAGGGAACGGCCCCGATGTGGTCCTCGTGGGCGTGCGTCAAGACCACGGCCTCGACGTCGTCGAGCCTGCCCTCCAGGTATCGGAAGTCCGGCAGGATCAAGTCCACGCCCGGCTGGTCCGACTCGGGGAAGAGGACACCACAGTCAACGATCAGGAGGCGGCCGCCGTACTCGAAGACCGTCATGTTCCGCCCGATCTCGCCGAGCCCGCCGAGGGCTATCACGCGCAGCCCCTCGTCGGGCAGCGGCGGCGGCGGGGTGAGTTCTGGATGCGGATAACTCATCTAGTCACGCCAGGGCAATGAGTAGCAGTCACGTCCATCGTTTCAGTTGAGCATAGAAGTGTGGTTATGGTGAGCATCGACACGATCGCGGGCGGTCAGCCCGGAAGCTTGACGCCGCCTGCGGTCAGGTCCTCGCGGAGTTGCCGCCGCTCGTCTTCGGTCGCCGGGAGGAGCGGCCCGCGCACTCCGCCGCCCGGCAGCCCGAGCATATCCATCGCGGCCTTGGTCAAAACCGCCGCCTGGTTGCGGAACAGCCCTACGTTGACCGGGAGCACGTCCAGGTGGATCTTCCGCGCGTCGGCGTTCCGCCCGGCGAGGAAGGCCTCGACCATCTCGCGCAGCCGGTCGCCCACGACGTGGGCGGTCACGCTGATGTGCCCGACCGCGCCGATCGCCAGCAGCGGCAGGTTGAACATGTCGTCGCCCGAGTAGTAGGCGAGATCGGTACGCGCAAGCACCTGCGAGGTAGCCGCCTGGTCTCCCTTGGCGTCCTTCACGCCGACGATCCTCGGGTGATCGGCGAGCCGGACCAGGGTGTCGGTGGCGACGGCAACGCCGGTGCGACCGGGGATGTCGTAGACCAGGACCGGCAGTTCCGTGGCATCGGCGACGGCGGCGAAATGCGCGATCAGGGCGCCTTGCGCCGGCTTGTTGTAATACGGGGTGACGACGAGCAGGCCATGCGCGCCTGCCCGCTCGGCCTGCTGGGCCAAGTGCACCGTGTGCGCTGTCACGTTCGTGCCGACACCGGCCACGACCTTCGCCCGGTCCCCGACGGCCTCGAGCACGACCCGGATCAGGCGTTCCTTCTCCTCGTCGGTCGTCGTGGGCGCCTCGCCCGTCGTGCCGTTGACGACGAGGCCCTCGTTGCGCATGTCGTCCACGAGGTAGGCGGCGAGTTTGGCGGCACCCTCGAAGTCGACGGCGCCGTCGGATGTCATCGGGGTGATCATGGCCGTAAGCGCGCGGCCGAAGGGTGCCCTTGTCGTCATAGAGGAAAGCTACCGCGCCCATGCCCGTGCTGCGTAGCAAAGGGTGGCGGCCTACGGCATGAGCGCCGGCTGGGCGAATATCCTCCGGGCATGAGCGAGCGGCCGGCAACGCCGTGCCGTCTACAAGCACTGTGCGAGCGGGAGACACTGCGTGGGCACTGAATCGGTAAGCGTTCCGGCCAAGCTGCTGAGCCTGCTGGACGCGTTTACCGAGGGCAACGCGGCCTGCACGCTGTCAGAGTTGTCGCGCCGCGCCGGCCTGCCGCTGACCACGACGCACCGGCTGGCCGGGGAGTTGCAGCGGTGGGGCGGGCTGGAGCGCGGCGAGGACGGCCGGTACCGGATCGGGCTGCGGCTGGTAGAGGTGGCGGCGCTGTGCCCGCGCGGAACGGGCCTGCGGGACGTCGCCTTGCCCTTCATGCAGGACCTGTACGAGGCGACACACCAGAACGTCCAGCTCGCGGTGCGCGACGGGCTCGATGGGGTGTACATCGAGCGGATCGCCGGACGGCTGGCGGTCCCGGTCCGCACGACGATCGGCGCGCACTGGCCGCTGCACGCGACGGGCGTCGGCCTGGTGCTGCTCGCGTACGCTCCGCCCGCGGTGCAGGAGGAGGTGCTGGCCAGGCCGCTCACGCAGTTCACGCCCTATACGGTCACCGACCCCGGCCAGCTCCGCCGGGTCCTCGCCGAGGTGCGCCGCACCGGCGTGTCGCTGTCAGACCGGCAGATCGACATCGATAACTACTCCGTCGGCGCGCCGGTCACCGGGCCGGACGGGAACTGCGTGGCCGCCCTGTCCATCGTCGTCGGCTACGACGACCCGGGCCGCGCCTCCTGGGGCCCGGCCGTGCGAGCCGCCGCGATCGGCATCTCCCGGAGCCTCAAAGATCCAGGACCAGGCGGGGGTCTTGGAGCGGGAGACGCAGACCATCATGAGGTCGCAGGCGGCCCGTTCGGCCGGGGTGAGCACGGTGTCCCGGTGGTCCGGGACCCCGGCGAGGACAGCGGTCTCGCAGGTGCCGCAGGTGCCCTCCTCGCACGAGGACAGGACGTCGACGCCGGACTCGCGCAGGACGCTGAGCACCGACTGGCCATCCGCGACGCTGACCACGTGGCCGGTGCTCGCCAGCTCGACCTCGAAGTGCTCCCCGGCGTTGGCCGTCGCGCCGTCTTCCGGAATGAACCGCTCGACGTGCAGCGATCCGGCGGGAAGGCCGAGGTCGGCGTGCCGCTTGGCCACCTCGTCCAGCAAGGGCGCCGGGCCGCAGCAGTAGACCGCGACCTTACCAGGCGCGCTTGCTGGCGCGGATGCCGCGAGCAAGGCGGCCACGTCCATCCGGCCGCGCTGCGCGCTGGGCCACAGCGATACGCGATCGCCGTAGCCGGCCAGTTCGTCCAGGAATGCCATCGTCGCCCGGGACCGGCCGCCGTAGGCGAGGCGCCATGGACGGCCGCCGCGCTCCACCTCGGCGATCATGGGGAGCAGCGGGGTGATCCCGATGCCGCCGGCGATGAACAGGTAGCTGTCGGCATCCACCAGCGGGAAGTGGTTGCGCGGCTCTGAGGCGATCAGTTCATCGCCCTCGGCGAGCACATCGTGGATGTACGCCGAGCCGCCCCTCCCGTCCGGCTCGCGAAGGACCGCGACCCGCCAGGCCCGGCGGTCCGCCGGGTCGCCGCACAGGGAGTACTGCCGCGCCAGGCCGCCGGGCAGCCGGAGCTCCACGTGTGAGCCGGGGGCGACGTGCGGGAGGGGGGCGGAGTCGTTTTGCATGAGGGAAAGAGTCATCACCCCGTGGGCGACCGGTGCCTTCCGCCCGATCCGGACGGTGATCACCGCGCCAGCAGCTTCTTGATCAGGCGGCGGGCGGCCAGGCCTCCGGCGTCGATGTTGATCGACAGCTCCTGGTAGGCGTCGCCGTCTGCCTGGATCAGCTCTTCGAGCAGGTTGAGGGCGACCACGTCCTGCATGACGACCTCGCGGTTGTTGGTGTAGAGGAAGTCGGTGACCCACTCGTCGTCGAGCGCGAAGTCGCGGGCGACCAGCCAGAAGTCGTGCGTGCTCGTCTCGGTCTCGGGGGTCAGCGCGTACCCGACCTCGACGTGGAACGCCTGGTCGTCAGGGCCGTCGGCGGGCGGCGCGGTGCTGGCCAGGGCGCCGCCGGCCGGGGCGATTCGGCTGTGCAACTGGTACAGGCACGGGGCGAAGTACTCCACATCCTGCCAGCGGGTGATGCGGCCGGTGATGCCGGTGGACTTGGCGTAGAACGGAGGGCACTCCGCGTCGTCCATGTGGCGGCTGACCCTGATGACTCCGTTGTCCTCATCGGCCAGCGTCGTGATGGGGGTCTCGGCGACCTCGGGGGTGCCAATGTAGCCGCCGTGCAGGTAGGTCTCGTGGGACAGGTCCATGAGGTTGTCCAGCAGCAGCGAGTGACGGGCCCGCAGCGGCTCCATGCCGCGCACGGTCGTGTACGTGCCGCTGTTGAACCACGGAGCCCGCGGGATGGCAGCGGTCGGGGCGGGGTCGGCGTCGCCGATCCAGATCCAGACGAATGAGTCCTGCTCATGCAGCGGGTAGGACTTGACACGGGCGGTGCGGGGGACGCGGGCCTGGCCAGGCACGGCGAGGCAGGTGCCCCCCTTGTCGTAGGTGAAGCCGTGGTAGCCGCAGATGACGCTGTCGCCGGCCCTGGTGGACGCCGAAAGCGGGTAGCGACGGTGCACGCAGCGGTCGGCGAGGGCGACGGGCTGGTTGCCGCTGTCGCGGTAGAAGACGATCGGCTCGCCGCAGATGGTGCGGCCGAGGAGCTCGTCGCCGACCTCGCTGCTGTAGGCGGCGACATACCACTGGTTCTTCGGGATCTGCGTCGTGGGCGCCATCGTGGCCTGCGTCCCTCCTGTGCCAGGCATGCTGGGCTGGGCCTTGCTGGGCTGGTCGCCGACTTGCTCCCGGGCGCCCCGCGCCACGGCGGGCCAGCCGGCGTTACCAGTGAGCATCAGGCCTGCATTGCCTTCGAGGCGATGGGCCTTCCGACTATCGGAAGGGTTCCCGGGGCAGGGGCGCTTGTTTCGGCTTCTTTCGGCTTATGTCAGGACCTCAGGGCCGCCGCGAGGGCTTCGAGGTCGCCCAGCGCGAAGCCGCCACCCTCCGCGAGCGGCTGGATCACGACGTGGTCCGCGCCCGCGGCCAGGTGCGAGCGGATTCCCGCGGCGAATCTGCCGGTCCCGTGCGGGGTAACCGCCGCCAGCAGTGCGTCGCTGCCGGCGCCGGTGACGTCATCGGCGGTGAAGCCGGACGCGAGCAAGTTATTGACGTAGTTCGGCAATTGCAGGTACCGCTGCGCAAAGGGGCGGACGGCCGCCATCCCCTCCGCGCCCGAGGCGAGAGATCCGGCGATCTCCGGGATCAGCAGCGGCTCGGCGCCAAGGATGGACCGCGCGCGCGCCGTGTGCTCGGCGGTGGTGAAATACGGGTGCGCGCCGGCCGTCTGCTCGCCGGCAAGCGCGAGCATCTTCGGCCCGAGCGCGGCGAGCACGACGGGCGGCAGTTCATCGTCCGTTCCCTGGCCAAGCTCGTCGAGGAACGACACCATCTTGGACAGCGGGCGCTCGTAGGCATGCCCGAGTCCCGTCACGGTCTGGTGGTGGCTGACGCCCAGGCCCAGGATGAACCGCCCGGGATAGTGCCAGGCCAGGGCGGAGGCCGCGGCACGCAGCGCGGCGGGCTGCCAGGCCCAGATATTCACGATTCCGGGCGCGACGACGAGTCGCTCGGTCGCCTCCAGCATTTTGCCCAGCGCGTCGAGGTCGGCCGGCGTGGCGTTCCCGCCGCCGATCCACGCCGAGGTGAACCCGGCCGCCTCGATCGCGGTCGCCAGCGCGACCGGATCGACCCCGAGCCGGGAAGGCGGCCCGGCGAAGATCCCGAACTGTCCCAGCCGCTCACGCAGCCCCGCCACCGTTGCGTTGTCCGCCATCGTCTCTCGTCCCTTCTCAACCATGATTCCATTCAGCAGAGAGTTGGTGCTGATGTGAATTATGGTGCCAGCGCGGAAGGAATGCGACAGCTATGCCTCGCACTGTCGTCACAAACTGTTAAATACTACAGTAACGCACCGTCCAACGGAAACCACCCATGAGTGCCATTGTGTAGCCAGAAGTCCGGAATTACGCTGGCACGCGTGCATGAATTAAGGGGTCCAGAACGGACGCCGCCGTCTCTCCCGGCCCCGATTGCTCACTGCGAGTGCATGCCATGAGAAGGCTTACGGGGCTGCACTCCGGCCCACTCGGGACACGTAATTTCCGGCTACTCAGCTCAGGACAACTCGCTTCGACCGTTGGCGACTACTGTTACGCAGTGGCGCTGCCGTGGCTGGTGCTTTCCGCCCACGGCAGTGCCGTCCTGCTTGGCGGGGTGCTCGCCTGCTACGGCATACCGCGCGCGGCGCTGATCATCGTGGGCGGCTCGCTCGCCGACCGGGTCCGGCCACGGGTGCTCATGCTCTGCTCGGACACCATCCGGTGCGTCCTGACGATCGTGTTCGCGGTATTCGCCGCGGCGCACGTCACGTCGCTGGCCGCGCTGGGACCGGTCGCGGCCCTGCTCGGCGCGGGCGCGGCGCTGTTCATGCCGGCCTCCTACGCGATCTTGCCGTCGCTCCTGCCGCCCCGGCAACTGCAGGCTGGCAATGCCATCTACAACGCCGCGGTCCAGGGCGGGACGCTCCTGGGCCCGGCCATCGGCGGCGCGGTCGTCGCCACCGCGGGCCCGGCGTGGGCGTTCGGCATCGACGCCGTCTCCTACGCGGTGTCCGCCGTGTCGCTGGCCATGATCAGAGGGGTCACCAATCCTGGGGACGAGGGCTTCCGGAACGCCACGGTCCCGGAGCGGATCACGGTCTGGACCCTGCTAGCCCGCGAGCGAGTGCTGCAGCTCATCCTGGCGGTCCTCGTCGGCGCGAACTTCGCCGTGACCGCCTGCTTCGAGGTGGCCCTGCCGGTCTTGTCCCACGCCAGGTTCGGCCCCGGCGGGTACGGCGCGATCATGGCCTGCTTCGGGGCCGCCAGCGTGGCGGGCACCCTGACCGCGGCGCGGGCAGGCGGGCTGTCCAAGCCCGCGGTGGTCAGCTCATCGGTCTTCCTCATCGCGGCGCTGGCAGTCGCCTCCGTCCCCGCTGCGAGCGGACTGCCCGGCGCCGCCGCCGCGATGTTCGTCTTCGGCCTGGTCGCCGGCTTCGGCAACGTCATCTTCGTGACGCTGATCCAGCGCTGGGCCCCGCCGGCGATGCTCGGCCGCGTCATGGGCGTGGTCATGCTCGGCTCTCTCGGCAGCTTCCCGCTTGCCACGGCGATCGCCGGCATGCTGGCCCGTCACCTCGGCCCGTCTCCGGTCTTCGTCATCTCGGGCACGCTGCTGGCACTCGCGATCCTGGCCGGCCTCACCCAGCAGCGGTTCCGCGCCTTCGGCGCCCCGAGTTTAGGTAGCTTTTCCCCGGGGATAGGTAGCTTTCCCGGGGACTGGCGCCCGGGGATCCGAGGGATTGGCGGCGGGGATGCCCGGGGATTGGCGGCGGGGATCCCCGGGATTGGTCACCAATCCCGGGGAATAACGCCGCGCTGGTGTCGCGAAGGTAGGCTTCCCAGGCCGGGTCGCCATCGAACTGGGCGCCGATCAGCCGCCAGTGCGCGCCGCGCGGCACGACCGGCTTGTTGAGCAATTCCCAGCCGAGTTCCTCCAGCAGCCGGTCCG
>Ga0210389_10003805_pt1 | contig 11775 bp, 9 predicted proteins | sample IncBWH28OmetaG_FD_160127 | JGI IMG/M metagenome (GOLD analysis project Ga0210389, IMG submission 160127) | Forest soil microbial communities from Barre Woods Harvard Forest LTER site, Petersham, Massachusetts, United States - Inc-BW-H-28-O ... | reverse complement strand
TTCAACAGCTAAACCGGGACAAGGCCCCGCCCAGCGACTTCGCATCGCTTTTGCTTGTTCCTGCGGGCGATATGCCCGGTACGTCCATGCAAAAGTGATGCGAAGTGGGTCAGGCCCGGCCGCGGGCCAGGGCGTCGGCCCGGCGCAGCGCGTCGGGGAGGCGGTACCGGCCGGCCATCTCACGCACCAGGCCGGCCGCGTCGGGCAGCGGCAGCCCGGCGGCCGTCACGTACAGCGGCCTCGTCGCGCCCGGCGAGCCGCGCAGCACCGGCACCGCGTGCGTGGCCGTCGTGAACCTCTTCTTGGCCACCCCGATCACCGGGACCCCGAACTCCTCGTGAGCTCGCGCCCCCAGTCCCGGTCGGCCAGCCGGGTCCAGGTCCACGTAGCCGTCGATCACCAGCAGCGAGAGTCCAACGACTCCAGACAGCACCGCCCGCAAGCACGGCAGTTCGCGCTGCCAGAACTCTCCTGGCACGTACGGGGCCACGTCCGCCACGTCCGCCACATGTTCGGAAACCGCCGGCCACAGCGCCGCCGACGCCGCCAGCACGGCAGCCGCCCGCGCGGCGCCACCCTCGTGGTACTGCACGTCTGCTGCGGCGAACACGGTCCCTACGCCCTGCCAGCAAGGAAGAAATCGCTGGACGCGGGCCGCCAGAGCAAGATAATCGCGGCATACCCGGCCAGCAGTTCCCCGGCGACGCCGGCCACGACGCCGGAACTGACTGAGTTGACGACAAGGCCAGGGACGACCGCGATGAAGTAGCTGCAGAAGAAGACCACGGCCACCACGCGCGGCCAACCGCGGCCCGCCAGCGCCTTTCCCGCGGTCCACAGCCAGGGGATGCACCCCACCGCGCCCTCGAGGAGCCCGAGCACGAGCCCGGGCCCGCCGGACAGCAGGTCGCCGCTCGGGTGGCCCATCCGCACGCCGTTGAGGACGCCCCAGGCCGCGCTGAGCACCGCGCCGGCGAGCATCAGCGCCGCGGCCCACGTCACCTCCGCCGGCACCCGGGGTTGCGTCATGGCTGCCCTCCTGCCTCCAGCCCAGTATCCCCACGAAATCCGCGCGCCCGGGTCACGGCCGTGCGTCAGATCGTGCACAAAAGCCAAGGCGGCTACCTAAGCGAAACGACATCCGGCCCGGCCGAAACCTCACGGCAACACGTCTTTGTTACCCCTGAACCTTGTGTTGAAAATTCATGCAATCCACAGCGCTATCCACAGGGCCACGGAGGTATCACGATGACCGAAGGCGTTTCGAGGCGTGCCGTGCTGCGCGGGGCGGCGATCACCGCCGCAGCCGGGACGGCCACCGTGGCGACCGCGACGGCCGCCAGCGCCGCGACGGTCGGTGCCGCGACGGCAGGCAGTGCCGCGGCGGACAGCGCGGCGGCGACGGGCAGTGCCGGCGCCCGGCTGCCGCGGGGGCTGGACCTGGAGACCGCGACCGTCAAGGACCTCCGGCCGCTGCTCGACAGCGGGCAGCTGACCAGCGAGGACCTCGTCCGGGCCTACCTGGAGCGGATCGAGGCGCTCGACGCGCAGCCCCCGGCCCTGAACGCCGTTCGCCTCATCAATCCCCTGGCCCTCGATGAGGCCCGCACCGCCGACAAGAAGCTGAAGCAGGCCCTGCGGGCCCGAGCGTCCTACAGCCCCCTGCTTGGCATCCCGGTGCTGATCAAGGACAACATCGACGCGACGCCCATGCCGACCACGGCCGGGTCGGTCGCCCTGGCGAATTCCTATCCGGCAGTGGACGCGCCCCTCGTGGCGGCGCTGCGCAAGGCAGGCGCGGTCATCATCGCCAAGGGCAACCTGACCGAGTTCGCCAACTTCCTGACCAGCGGCATGCCCGGCGGCTACAGCTCGCTCGGCGGCCAGGTCATCAACGCCTACGACGCCTCGCAGACACCGAGCGGGTCAAGCTCCGGGCCGGGTGTCGCCGCGTCCGTCGGGCTGGCGACGCTCACGATCGGGACGGAGACGTCCGGCTCGATCCTCGGCCCGTCGTCGGCGAGCTCCGACGTCGGGATCAAGCCGACGACGGGCCTCGTCCCTCGTACCGGCATCGTCCCGATCGCAGCCAGCCAGGACACCGCGGGGCCGATCGTCAAGTCGGTCACGGACGCCGCCGCCCTGCTCACGGTGATCACCGGGACGGACCCGCTGGACTCCTTCAGCGCGGGCAACCCGCTGGTGGGGCACGACTTCACCGCGGACCTCAACCCTGGCGCGCTGGCTGGCGCGCGGATCGGCGTCGTCGCGAGCCAGGTCCCGGCCGCCGGCACCGACAACCTGACCTTGTGGAACGCGGCGACCGCCGTGCTCACCCAACTAGGCGCGGTGCTCGTCCCGGTCACGCTGGATTCCTCCAGCAGCATCGCCGGCGGGTCGTCGGTGCTGACGTATGAGTTCAAGCGGGACCTGAACACCTACCTGTCCCGGCTGCCCGCCCGTGCGCCGATGAAGACGCTGGCCGACATCATCGCCTACAACAGCGCGCACGCCGGGCGGGCGCTGAAGTTCGGCCAGACGCAGGCGCTGGCTTCGCAGGCCAAGGACATCACGCCGGGCAGCGCCGACACGGTCAAGTACCAGGCTGACCGGGCGCAGGACCTGCTGGACAGCAAGGGGCGGATCGACGCGGTGATGTCCGCGGGCAACCTGACCGCCCTGCTGTTCGCCAACTCCGGCAGCGCCGGCATCGGGGCGAAGGCCGACTACCCGACGGTCCTGGTCCCGGCGGGCTACCAGGCGAGCAACCGGCGGCCGTTCAGCATCGCGTTCCTGGGCCAGGCGTGGAGCGAGCCGACGCTGATCGGCTATGCGTACGCCTACGAGCAGGCAACCCTGCTCCGCCAGCCCCCGTCAGCCATCAACCCAACGCTGTTCAGCTAGCAGCCAGCCGTGGCTGGCAGCGGAGGCTGCCAGCCACAACGGCGCGGCCGAGGCGATCACGATCTTGCGCCCGCTAGAGGACGAAGGGACCACGGGCTACTCGTATCAGCTCTCGCGCGACTTCAGCGTCGCGGATGACTTCGCGGTCGTCTCCTGCTACGCGTGCGAGCAGCTTGGCGACTACGAGCGCGCGCCGGGTGACCCGCACGCCGCAGTGGAGGACTACGCCACCGCCATGAACTGGGTACCGGTACTCCAGGACGTCTTTGCCATCCACCCGGAGGTGCTGGACAACAACGCGGCGCTCGCCTACCTTGCCCTCGGCGACACGCGCACCGCCACCACGCTGGAGGGCAAGGCGCTGGCGGCGGATCCCGCGGACCCGGTCTTCCTCATGTCGGCGGGCTTCATCGCCGACCGGGCCGGCCATGTCGCCCAGGCGGCGCGGTATGACCGCGCGGCGCTGGACAGCGACCCGGGTGCCTTCCCAGCGGCGAATGACCTTGGCGTCGAGCTCGTGCGGGAAGGCCAGGCCGCCGCCGCCGGGACCGTGCTTGCGCAGGCCGCCGGCGCCAGCCCTGGCTCTCGCCTATCCGCCCGACGACGGAGGGACAACCGACCTCGTCGCCTACCTGGCGGGCGTGCTGGACCTCGCGGCCCTCGCGATCGCCGCGCGCTGGCTTATCGCGCACCGGCTGCACATCCCGGTAACTCATGAGTCATGGCTTCCGGCGATGGGCCTCGCCGTCATCACCGGCGTTGCGGGCTTGCCGTTGGGGCCGCTTCCGGTCGTGCGAGCCGACGGCGACGGCAAAGTCAGGGTTCACCTGGCCGCGCCCGTCTCGCTCGCGGCGCTCATCGCGCTCTTGTTCCTCGAGTCGGCGTGGCTGGGCACTCCGCTCGCCCAGTCCTGGGCGGTCGCGGCCCTGATCATGGCCACCTCGGTGATCGTGCCGGTCGAGCCCCTTGACGGTGCCCAGTTCGGCGACAAGGGAGCACTGGCCGCCGCCGGGATCACAGGCGGCGTCCTGCTCGTGGCCCTGGGGATCATCTGAGTCAGCATCTCTTGAAGCCGAGGTGATAGATGGTGCTCAGGCTGACATCGCTGGAGTCCATCGTGAGCTCGTTCACGAACGTCTTGCTCGAGCCGGCGAACACCCGCACGTCGGTGTTGACGTTCAGGGTGGCGTTGAAGTGGCAGGGCGCCCACCCCACGACCTTCGCCTGGTCGGTGAACTCGTAGTCGCCACTTTGCGGGCCGAATAGCGGGTGCAGTTGCTGGTAAGTCTTCGCCAGGCCCGCGAAGTAGTAACTGGCCGAAAGCGAGCCGCGCGCGTCCTTGTCCATGTAGGCGAAGCCGCGGTAGTCCACTTCGAAGATCCCGTAGGTCCATCCGGACGGGACGCCCACGCCGACGTCGAGCTGGCAGTTCTTCCGGAATTCGGTCGGGGATGCGCCGCCTCCGGCGTACGCGATGTAGTCGCTGTAGGTGATCGTGAATTCCGAGGTTGATGCCTGGCTCACCGCGGCTGATCCCGGCGGGCAGCCCGAGCCGTTCGCCGACAGCAGGTGGACGGTGAAGGCCGGGTCGGACATCGCGGCGCTGGCGGATGCTGGCGTGAGGGCCAGGCACGAGAATAGTGCTGCGCATACGGCGGCCAGTTTCACCATGACGCTCCTTTCCTTACCCCTAGTTCCGATTACGGGCAATGTGGCCGGCTTAAGCAGGAGCCTCGCCGCCCGGCCCGGCCTGGGGACGGGCGGCGAGCCTTCAGGTGCGCGGCTTCCTGCCTTCCGTGATGCGGCTGGGCTACGTCAGCATCGCCGGAAGCCGAGGTGGTAAAGGGTGCTCATGTCGACATCCGTGGAGTCCATCGTGATCTCGTTCAGGATCGACTTGTCCGAGCCGGCGAACACGCGCACCGCGGTGTCGATGTTCAGGCTGGCGTTGAAGTGGCAGGGGGCCCACGCCGTGGCAGTTGCCACGTCGGTGAAATGGTAGTCGCCGTCCCGGCGGCCGTATATCGTGTGCGATTGCCGGGCGGTCTGCGACTGGCCGGCGAAGTAGTAATCGGCCGAGAGCGTGCCGCGCGCGTTCCTGTCCAGGAAGGCATATCCGCGGTAGTCCACTTCGAGGATCCCGAAGGTCCACCCGGACGGGACGCCCACCTTCACGTTGAGCTGGCAGTTCTTCCGGAAGTCGGTCGGGTCTGCGCCGCGTCCGGCGGTCGCGATGTACGTGCTGTAGGTGACCGTGAACACCGAGCTTGACGCCTGGCTCACCGCGGCTGACCCCGGCGGGCAACCCGAGCCGTTCGCCGTGAGCAGGTGGACGGTGAAGGACGGCTGGCTGGGCGCGGCGTTGGCGGACGCGGGCGCGAGAGCCAGGCAGGAGAGCAGAGTTGCGCATACAGCGGCCAGTTTTACCATGACGATCCTTTCTTTGCTCTTAGAGCCGGTTAAGGTCAGCGCATCCGGTTAAACCGGATTCATATAGACCTAGCCGGGTGAGTGGAACGCCTGGCCGGCGGTTTGACCGCCATCCTATGACTGCCCCGGTAAAGACGCTCAGCGTTTAACTATTTAATGAACGCAGGAAGGCGTGGCTGAGCAAATCCTGATGGGTGTCAGAAGAAATCGAATAACATGAACCGGCTCAACTCATGACGAATCCTAAGCAGTCAGCCGAGGAAGTCGGCGACGATCGCGGGGAGGGGCCCCGCGCCGAGGATGTCGTAGTGCGTCACGCCCGGCAAGATGGCCAGCCGGGACGCGGGGCGCGCGGAGCCGTCCCAGCCCGCGTCCCGCTGGCCGCCGCCGAGCAGGGCGAAGAACTCCGCCGCCGCGGCGGGCGAGATGCTGTCCGCGTCGCCGTAGGCGAGCAGGACGGGCATTGGCAACTCGCTGACCGCCGGCGACCAGTCGTACGGCTGGCGCAGCAGGTCGCCCGTCGCGTCGATCAGCGCCGGGAACGCGTCCGGGTCGGGAGCCACCGCGCGCCAGCCCGTGTACAGCGGAGACTGCCCCAGCACGCCGAACAGGGCAGCACCGCTCATCCCGTCGAACCCGGCCCGGACCTCGGGGTGCCAGCCGTCGCGGCGGTGCGGGGCCGACAGGAGCACGAGGTGCCTGACCAGCGACGGGTGCTGGATCGCGCACCGCAGCGCGGCACCGCCGCCGAGGGAGTAGCCGAGCAGGTCCGCGGAGTCCAGCCCGAGGTGCGCCAGCACCCCCGCGAGGTCGTCGCCCAGCGTCTCCCAGCGCAGCGGGCGGCCGGACGCCCGGCTGTGCCCGTGGCCGTCCAGTTCGATCCCGATGACCCGGGTGGCCCGCTGCGCGTGCGCGGCTAGTCGCTCGCGGAACTCGTGGAAGTCGCTCGCCAGTCCGTACCCGCCGTGCACGACGACGAGCGGAGCACCAGAACCCCAGCTCTCCCAGTACACGCCCGTCCCGCCGGCTGGCGCGTACCCACTGCTCGTTGGCTGTGCCATGGCCCTGTCTCCCTCGCGTCGCCGGCTAGCAAGCATCACCCGTCAGCAAGCCGCATGTCAGCAAGCCGCATGTCAGCAAGCATCGCCTGTCAGCGAGCAAGACGCTCGAGAACGCCACCGATCATCGCGATCAGAACTGCCGCTATTGTCGCGGCCGCAACTCCCGCGTCAATCGCTGCAATGGCGCCATCGTCGCCCGGCTGGCCGGAGCAGGGTGTGCGAGGATCGGACGCATGGACTTGCCTGCGACGCCAATGACGCTGGCCGACGATGACCCGCGCGCCGTCGAAATGCTCCTCGCCATCCGGGGCGGCGACCTGGACAAGATCCGGGCGCTCGTCGCGGAAACCCCGGGCCTGGCCGCGGCGCGGGTAACCGGGCGGCGCGGGGGCTGGCGGACGCCGCTGCACATGGTCACCGACTGGCCGGGCTTCTTCCCGCAAGGCCCGGCGATCGTCCGGCTGCTCGTGGAGGCCGGCGGTGACCCCAATGACCGGGGAGCCGAGCCGGGCAGCGAGGCCCCGCTGCACTGGGCGGCCAGCAGCGACGACGTCGAGGTCGCGGAGGCGCTGATCGACGCTGGTGCCGACTTCCGCATGCCCGACGGGTCGATCGGCACCCCGCTGGCGAACGCGATCGGCTACGCCTGCTGGGCGGTCGCCCGGCTGCTGGTCGCGCGCGGCGCGCCGATCGAGACGCTGTGGCAGGCGGCTGCCCTCGGGGAACGGTGGCGGGTGGATGAGCTGCTCGCCACGGACCCGCCGCCGGCCAGGGAAGAGATCGACCACGCCTTCTACCAGGGCTGCCGCGGCGGGCACGTCCGGATCGTGCAGGCCCTCTTCGACCGCGGGGCCAACGTCAACTTCATCCCGGACTACTCGCACCAGACGGGCCTGCAGGTCGCGGGCGACAATGACACGAGGCACGAGGCCCTCACCGAATGGCTCCGCGAGCACGGTGCCACCGAGGCCCCCGGGGACCAGTCCGCACAGTAACAGGGCCGCACGTAACGCGGTCACCGGTTCCGGTGGCATGGATCGGTTAGCGGCTCGCAAGCGACTAACGGCCAAAGCCCGCGAGCTCGGGCACGAAGAGGGCCGCGTTCACGGTGCCGACGCCGGACGCCAGGTCGTAGCCCTGGCCGGCGGAGTAGCCGGTCACGGTGTAGCCGACGGCCGGGTTGCCCTGCGAGAAGGCGACCGTGGTGTTGCCCGAGGTGACGTCCACCAGGCCGGGGGCGTGGTGCGCGGCCAGGTCGTACAGCCTCGGGTTGATCTGGCCGAGCGAGTGGTGCGCCACCTGGGCGGCCAGCGCCACGATGCCGGCGAACAGCGGGGTCGCCTCGCTGGTGCCGCAGACAAGGTGCCAGCCGGCCGTCGAGCCCGGGAAGCTGTAGTAGAAGGTCATCGCGCCGTTGCAGGCGCCGCTCATCGAGATGTCCGGGGTCGCCCGGGGCAGCGATGCGTGCTTCGGGGCCCCGGTGGCCGCTGCGATGGTGCGCGCGACGCCCTGCTGGTACTGCGGCAGCTTGAAGAACTCGGAGACGCCGCCGCCGGTGCCCAGCGGCCCGGTGCCGAAGACGGCGTTGGCGTTGGCGTCGAAGGTGTCGTTCCAGGCAACCTGCGAGAACGTGCCGCTGGCGCTCTCCTTGACCTGGGTGCCGCCGACCGCGGTGACCAGTGGGTCGCTCGCCGGCCAGTCGACCACCGGCGTGGTGTAGAAGTTGGTCCCGTCGAGCTGGTAGCTCGTCGCGCCCTGGTCGCCGGTCGCCGCGAGGACCGTGACGCCGTGCCTGGCGGCGTCGACGTAGGCGCCGCGCACCGAGTCCAGCTGCGCTTGGCTGGTGAAGGTCTCCTCGGTCGCGCCGAAGGACTGGCTGATGACGGTGACCTTGCCCTTGATCCCGTACTTCTCCGGGTGGTCGATCACGTCCTGCTCGGCCTTGATCATGTTCGGGAAGCCGGTGATGCCTTCGGTCTCGGCGTCCGGCGTCTCGAGGAGCACGATGTTAGCGCCGGGGGCGACCGTGTGCGCGTACTCCACGTCCAGCGTGGTCTCGCCTGCCCAGCCCGGGTCCTCGGTGGTGACCGCGCCCGCCGGCTGGAGGATCTTGAACGAGGGCGGTGCCGGGAAGCCGTACTGCTTGTCGAAGACCGCCAGGTCGTTCTGGATCGTCGGGGAGCCGAACGAGTCCACGATCACGATCGTCGAGTCCTTGCCGGTGATGCCGTGGCTGTACAGCGGGGCCAGGTTGTAGGCGGCCCGCAACTGGGTCGGCTCATAGCAGGCGATCTTGAGCTGGGATTCGCACAGCGCGGTGGTCCACGGGGTGGGCAGGGCCGGCGCGTCCGGCACTTGGTGGACGCCCGGCTTGGCGGTGATGGAGGGCAGCGAGGTCGCTTCTGTCGCCGTGGTCGCTGCCGGGGCAGCAGTGGTCATCGTCGCGATGATGGCGGCGGACAGTGCGCCCGCCCCGGCGGTCAGCGCGATGGCTCGTACCCTGCGCATGGCACTCCCTGATGTCGCGACCCTGCGGCCTCGCGGCCGTCCAGAACATGATCACACCGGCGAAGGTGATTTTCTGTACAAAATGAGAAGTTTTTCTGCGATGCGGTCAAAGGCGACGAACGGCTCTTCGTACAAAGGTTCTAGACGGGCAAACCGGCCGGCTTGTAGCATCCCGTTATGAACGGGACGGTGCAGGTGCCTGTCGCGAATAAATATGCGACGCCTTCTGGCTTTTCAGCTGAGCGAGGGACTGCCCTTGCCACCTCCGGCGGGGTTACGGAAGCCGGGCCTGTGCTGCACCCCTACTTTTTTACCGGGTTTCTCGCCGAACCAGGGGCCGCCGCGCAGGGGCGGCCGGCAATCGCGGCAATTGCCAGGGCCGGTTATTACCTGACTGCCCCGATCGCGGCTGAGCGGGTGTCCGCATGACGGCCGATCCAAGTGGCGCCTATCAGGGCGGTGCCGATCATGGTGGTGCCGGTCCGGCCGCCATCGAGGCGGCCATCACCGACGGGGACGCCGCGCGGGTGCGCTCGCTGCTGCGGGGCGCGACCGAGATGGAACGGGCCGCCTGCGCGACGGCGCTGGGCGAGCTGCTCGCGAGCCCCGGCGCGAGACTTGGCTGGACCTGGCGGCCCGCCTCGGCCCCGCTGCGGGAAGTACCCCAGGCCGTGGCGTACATCGCCGCCGCCGTTGGCCTTGCGGGCGGCGCGGCCGACGCGTTCCATGCGCTGCACGTTGAGCATCACTTTGACTGGGGGATGAACCAGCCGCGCGACTCGGCGTACGAGGCGATCGCCGGGGTGCTCGCCGACCGCAGGCCCCAGTGGCTGCCGGCCTTCGTCCGCCAGTGCCTGCGGCCGCGCCCCGCGAGCGGGTTCAGCTGGACCCTCGTCCGCCGCCTGGTCCGGCTGGGGGTGATCGGCCGGCCGGGCGACTGGGCCTACACCGTGTCGATGGTGGTCAGCGTGCGCTCGGGGTCGGCCCTCGCCCTGCTGCTCGCCGATCCTGGGCTGCTCGAGGACGAGGTGTGGCGGCTATTCGCCGAGCCCTCCGCGGCCGGCCCGCTGGACGGCGTGCTCGGCGCGGAATGGGCAGGGGCGCTCGCCAGGCTCGCCTCGCGCGGAATGCTCGACCGGGACCGGCTGCTCGACGAGAGCCTGGAGGCATTCTTCCGCGACTTCCCGCCGCGGCACCTCGGCTGGTACGTGGTCATGCATGACACGCTCGCGCCGTCGGCGGCGGAGATGGCGGCCCGAGCCGGGAGGTACCTCGCGCTGCTCGCGGCCCCGGTCAAGGCGGGGGTGACGCTGGGCCAGCGGGCCTGCGGGCGGCTGCTGAATGTCGGCCTGCTCGACCCGTCCGAGTTCCTGGCCGCGTCCGGGCCGGCGCTGCTGTTCCCGCAGAAGTCCGTGGCCACCGCCCAGCTCGCGCTCATCGGTGAGCTGGCGGCATCGCATCCGGAGATCCGGGACACGGCGCTGGTGGCGGCGGCGCAGGCATTCGGTCACCAGCGCGAGGACGTGCAGGCCGCCGCGCTGAAGCTGCTCGGAAAGCACGGCCCGTCGGCATCCAGCCCCTCAGCGCCGCCTGCCTCCCTCGCGTCACCTGCCTCCCAGGACACCCCCGTCGCGCGAGTGCCGGTGGTGGGAGATGGGGCCGGAGTCGTTTTGCTCCTCGGCCGCTTGATGGAAGATGCGACCGACGCGATGGCTGTCGAGCAGGCCCTGGCCGGGGCGGTGCGGTTCGCCGGCATTCCCCTGGCCAAGCGCATCCGGCTCGCGGTGCCGGTGCTGAAGCGGGCGCGGCAGCTGGCCGCCGGTGACCCCTTTGAGCCGTTCAGCGGGTACGCGGTCCGCACCGACGTGGCGCGGCTGGCGCTGGCGTGGGGGACCGGCGTGCTGCCGCCCGCGCCCGAGGGAAGCCGGCGGCGCGGGGACTACCTTGAGGGCGGGACGACGCCGCCGGGGACGATCGCCGGCATCATCAGCGCGCGGATCCGGGCGGCATGCGAGCTGATCATCGAGCGCGGCCCCGGGCCGCTGCTCGCCGAGCCGGAGTACGCGGACGGAAGCATCGGGCACCGGACGCTGCTGGAGCGGGTGGCCCACCTGGCCGTGGCCCGGGGAGTCCCGGCGCGGGCTGACCTGGAGGTGGCGCTGCTGCGGCTGGCACCGGGAGCGGGCGAGGAGTTCTGGGCCGAGTGGGCCTGGGCGGCGGGCGACGGCGACCTGGCTGAGCAGGCCCGGCGTGCTTACGAGGAGGCATCTGATGCGGCCGAGTTCGGCATCGCCGCCTTCGGGCCGTCGCTACCGAGCGTGCTCGCCCGGCCCCGTACGCCTGACGGGCAGTTGCGGGACGGGCCGCAGCCCGGGGCGGCGTCGCAAAGCTGGCGGATGCTTACCCACCTGCCGGCGACTGGGGATGAGCAGTTCGTGCGCAACCTGGGCTGGGCCGAGGGGGCACGGCTCGATGAGGTCGTGGCGGCGTGGCCGCTGCTGTGCCCGGGCCAGCCCGAGCTCATCGCGGCGCACCTGCTGGGGCCGATTTCGTCTGGGCTCGATTCGGGTCGTCCGGCGGCGCGCGTGGCGCTGGCGGCGATCGCCGCGCCGGGGCGGCCGTTTGGCCTGGTGGGGCACTTGGCGATGGTGACCGGGCTGGCGTCCGTCGAGGCGAGCACCCGGATCGTCGCCGCCGAGGCGTGGGCCCGCGCGTCGGCCGATCGCCGCCTCGACCCCAGCCTGGCGGCCGCCGCCATGGCCGAGGGCATCCGGGGGCGCGCCTTCAAGCGAGCCCGCCTCGCCGACGGGCTGGAGCAGGCGGCGAAGGGCCCGGCTGCGACCCGCAACGTGGCGGCGGCGGCGCTGGCCAC
>Ga0210389_10003804_pt1 | contig 11775 bp, 11 predicted proteins | sample IncBWH28OmetaG_FD_160127 | JGI IMG/M metagenome (GOLD analysis project Ga0210389, IMG submission 160127) | Forest soil microbial communities from Barre Woods Harvard Forest LTER site, Petersham, Massachusetts, United States - Inc-BW-H-28-O ... | reverse complement strand
GATAGTGGCGGTGGGATAGCCGAGGTCGCGGCCGCGCTTTTCACCATGAATGACCTCGCCGGTGATGAACCACGGGCCGCCCAGCATGGCACTGGCTTCCTCGATCTGACCCTCGGCAAGCGCCATGCGGATGGCGCTCGAGGAGACCGGCCGCTCGGCGATATCGACATGGGCCTGCACATCCACTTCGATGCCAAGCCGCGGCGCCCCGTTGACCAACAGGCTCGGCGAGCCGACCCGGCCCTTGCCGAAATGAAAGTCGTAGCCGACCGCAATGCCGCTGATTCCGAGCCGCTCGATAAGATCGTGGTGAATAAAGTCTTGCGCGGTCGTCTCGGCGCGCCGCCTGTCAAAGGTCATGACGACGGCGCCGGCCAGGCCTGCGCCGGCCAGCAATCTCAGTTTTCCGGTCTCATCGCTGAGGCGGAACTGGGGAGAGTTTGGGCTGAAATAGCTCCGCGGATGGGGTTCGAATGTCACCGCGAAGGCTGGCCTGCCATGGGCGAGACCCATGCGCAGGGCCGCATCGATCACCGCGCGGTGTCCGAGATGAACGCCATCGAAATTGCCCATCGCAACCACCATTCTGTCGGGAATCGAGGCTGCAGGGCTGGAATCGCGGATCACGGTAAAGTCAGAGGCCATTTAGAAAATTCTTAGCTGATAGGGGTGGGCGGACCGTGGCTTGGGGCGGCGGACGAAGTCAAGCCGGAGCGGTTTTTTGCCCCATAAGAAGACGGCGGATATCCCTTTGGTGGGGGCACCGGTTAACGGGCTGTTTAACGGCTAATGGTAGTCCTTGGGGGGTGGAGCCAGGGTGCCTTCTGGCCCAGCGGCGTCCGATTGTTGCGTAGGGGATTGAAGATGGCGGTGGACTTGTCGATGTCGGTTTTGGTGGTGGACGACTACAACACCATGATTCGCATCATCAGAAATCTCCTCAAGCAGCTCGGTTTCGAGAATATCGACGATGCCGCCGACGGATCGGCCGCGCTCAACAAGATGCGCGGCAAGAAATACGGCCTCGTGATCTCCGACTGGAACATGGAGCCCATGACCGGCTACGACCTGCTGCGCGAAGTTCGCGCGGACCCCAATCTCGCCACCACGCCGTTCATCATGATCACGGCCGAGTCCAAGACCGAGAACGTGATTGCCGCCAAGAAGGCCGGCGTGAACAACTACATCGTCAAGCCGTTCAATGCGGCCACGCTGAAGACCAAGATCGAGGCGGTCTTCCCGGATCTGGCGAACGCGTAGTCAGAAACCTCCGCGATGAAGGTGCGCTCCCTCTCCCGCTTGCGGGGGAGGTGAAGCGAGCCGCCGCATACATCACCCTTCGAACATCACCACCGCAGCTCCCGTGTCAGCGCGCGGGGCGGGTGGCCGAACAATTCCTTCACCGAGGCCGGGTCGAGCTGGTCGATGCCTTCGAAATCGTCGGCATGGATGCCGCGCGTCACGAACAGGCAGTCGATCCCGAAAGCGTGGGCGCCGGCCAGATCCGTTCGCACGGAATCCCCGATCGCCAGCACCCGATTGAGTGAAACCGCCTGGCCGCGCCGCTCGGCCGCCAACGCAATCGCACGTTCATAGATCGGCCGGTGCGGCTTGCCGTAGAAGATCACCTCACCGCCAAGTTCCCGATAGAGTTCGGCGATCGCGCCGGCGCAATAGATCAGGCGGTCACCGCGCTCGACGACGATGTCGGGATTGGCGCAGATCAGGGTAAGCTTGCGCTCGCGTGCCTTTAGCAGCATCGCGCGATAGTTTTCCGCCGATTCCGTTTCATCGTCGAACAGACCGGTGCAGACGATATAGTCGGCCTCGTCGAGCGGCGCGAGCAACGGATCGAGACCGCGATAGATCGAATTGTCGCGCTCGGGGCCGACCCAGAATATCTTCTGCCCGGGATGGCTGGCGACGAAGTTCCGGGTGAGGTCGCCCGAACTGACAATGGCGTCATAGGTCTCGTCGGCAACCTCGAGCTTGCGCAGTTGCCGCTGCACCGAATCTGCCGGCCGCGGTGCATTGGTGATCAGGATGACGGTGCCGCCTTGCGCGCGAAAGTTCGAGAGCGCCTCGCAAGCTTCGGGAAACGCGACGAGCCCGTTGTGAACGACGCCCCAGATGTCGCTGAGCAGCACGTCCACGCCACCGATGAGGTCGCGCAGCCTTTCGGCAAATTTCAGCGCGGTCATGATCAGGTTTTACCGATCAATTCGGACTGACCGCACGCCGCGCCAGCGCGGCGTTGCCGGTGGCGCGCAGCTGAGGCTCGAGGGCTGGGGTGTCCGCGGCCGGAGATTTGATGGCGCCGTTGGATTCCGGCGCCTTGCTGGCTCCGTCCGCGGCCGGTGCGCCCTCGGGCCGCAGCGGCCGGGGCGGGGCGAACAGAAAGCCCTGTCCGAACCGCACGTCGAAATCGAGCAGATCGACGACCGCGCGTTCGCCTTCGATGCGTTCGGCGATCAGGTCGATGCCGAAGCGGCCCAGCAGGTCGGACAGGTCCGAGGGGTGGATGTCCGATGTCGAGGACGCCCTTGGATCGAGCAGCAGCGCGGCGGGGACCTTGATGAAACGGACGCCGCGGTCGGCGAGTTCGCGGGGTTCGATCCGCAAGTCCGTGACGTGATCGATCGAGAAGCGGTAACCGCGCTGCGCCAGCGCAGCCAGATGTTCGCTCTCGGTCGGGCCGAGGTTGCGGAACATGGCCTGCTTGAATTCGATCACGAAGGATGGCGCCAGTGCGCGATTGGCTTCCAGGAAATCCAGGCATGGCGCGAACGTCGCGGGGTTGCTGAGCGTCGCGGCGGCCATGTTGCAGAACACCCCGACCTCCTTGTTGCGCACCATCAGGCGCCGCAGCACATGTACGCAACGCAGCATCACGGCGTGATCGACGCGTCCGATCAGGCCGGCAGCCTCGACAAAGGGCAGAAAATCCTCGGCCGCGAGCACCTGATCATTCTCGTCGCGAATTCGCGTCACCGCTTCGTAGAAGCGGACCTTGCGTTGCGGCAAGGTCACCATCGGCTGCAGGTAGATGTCGAGCCGGTTTTCCTCGATCGCGGTTTTGACAGCCGCCAGAGTCTGTACTTCGCTGCGTGAGGTGGCAGCCGGTTCGGGCTTGACGGTGACCGCCGCGGCCGGAGCCACAGGCGGGGCCACAACCAGTTTCGGGGGCTCGGCGGCAAATATCGGTTCCTTCGCCGACGGGGTCTCCGCCGGGGCGGCAGGCGCGGCAGGCGCTGTGCCCGCGGACAGGATGTCGTCATGGCCAGCCACCGACACCGCGAGTTGTTTGACCAGCCCGCCAAGTTCGCTGATTTCGCCGACCACCGCCTGGATGCGGTCCGCGCCCACATGACTGACCGAAGCGAGCCGTCCTTCGACCGCGGCGAGCCGGCGGCCGAATTCAGCGACCTGGCGGGCGAGATCCGCGGTTCCGCGCGACAGATCCGTGATCTGGCCGCCGACATCGGTCCGATCGCGCAGCCGCATCGATACGGCATTGTAGAGGATCAGGAAGGTCAGCGCGGTGAGGGCGGCGATCGCCGATTCCATGCCGCTGATTCCCGCAACCGAATACAGGATGAGGCCGAGGGAGGCGGCGACGAGTACCATGCAGATGGCGATGAAAATCGTGGAAATGCGGATCATCTAACGCAACGTCCCCTCGGGAACAGGCGCCGCCTTCGCGGCGCATGATCCCCGATTCTAGCACCATTGCTGATTCGGCGGACAGTTCTTCTTGTTTTTCGTCCACCGGAACCGCGCGCCGTCAGGCCACGGCGCGGATCACCTTGGCAACCTTCTCGACGATTTCGCCGACCTGCTCCTCGCTGACGATCAAAGGCGGGGTCAGCGCCAGGGTGTCGCCGGCAACACGCAGCATCAGGTTGTTGTCGAAGAAGGCGCTGTTGAGCCCGTCGAAGCCCCGCTTGCCCGGCAGGTCCGGACGCGAGGCGAGGTCGATGCCGGCCGTCAAACCGACCGTGCGGATGTCAACGACGTTCGGTTCGTTCCACAGCGACATGATGGCATCGGACCATTTGGGTTCGAGGGCACGGGCGCGCTCGAACAGTTTTTCGTCGCGATAGATATCCAGCGTCGCAAGGCCGGCGGCGCAGGCCAGCGGATGGGCTGAATACGTATAGCCATGGGCGAGTTCGATCACGTGTTCCGGCCCGCTCATGAAGGCGTCATGGATGGTATCGCGTATGATGACGCCGCCCATCGGCGCCGCACCATTGGTGACGCCCTTGGCAAAGGTGATCATGTCCGGCAGCACGCCATAGCGTTCCGCCGCAAAGGCATAGCCCAGCCGGCCAAAGCCGGTGATGACCTCGTCGAAAATCAGAAGAATGCCGTGCTTCTGGGTGATTTCGCGCAGCCGCTTCAGATAGCCCTTGGGCGCCGGGATGACGCCGGTCGATCCCGCCATCGGTTCGACGATGACGGCGGCGATGGTGTTGGCGCCGTGCAGGTTGACCAGGTTTTCCAGAGCATCGGCAAAAGTGGCGCCGTATTCAGGCTCGCCTTTCGAGAAAGCCTGCTTTTCGCGGTCGTAGGTCGTCGGCAAATGATCGACGCCGGACAAAAGCGAGCCGAACATCTTGCGGTTGCCGACCATGCCGCCGACCGAGGTGCCGCCGAAACCGACGCCGTGATAGCCGCGCTCGCGGCCGATCAAGCGGCTGCGGCCGCCCTGGCCGGAGATCTGGTGATAGGCCAGCGCGATCTTTAGTGCGGTATCGGCCGCTTCCGATCCGGAATTACAGAAGAATACGTGGTCGAGGCCCTTGGGCGCGAGATCGGCGATGCGGCTGGCGAGTTCGAAGGCCTGGGGAATGCCGAACTGGAACGGCGGCGCATAGTCGAGGGTTGCGGCCTGCTTGCCGATGGCTTCGGCGATCTGGGTGCGGCCGTGGCCGGCATTGCTGCACCACATGCCGGCGGCGCCGTCGAGGATCTTGCGGCCGTCCACGGTGAAATAGTGCATGTCCTTGGCACCGGCGAGCAGCCGCGGCGCCTTCTTGAAGGCGCGGTTGGCGGTAAACGGCATCCAGTGCGCGGCGAGGTCATTGGGAACGTTGACGGCGGCGGAACCTGGGCTCTTGTCCAGCATGGCGGACCCCTTCGAGTTTTGCGGTGGAGCGGTTGCCCGGCAAGTTAGCAGCTTAGATGCGGTGCTGGAATGCCAGACCCCGTACTTTTCCGTGCGGCGATAAGACTTTCACATGCGTGTGTTCAGATAAGATCGGAAGCGCTCGCCCAGAACACCTCGCCCTCGGAATCTTCGGTGTCGAGCCACAGAAATTCGGTTTGCGGATAGGCCGCTTCAAGCGCGCTACAGCAGCGGCCGACCTCGCACAACAGCCCGCCCTCCGTGGTCAGATGCCGCTTGGCTCCGTCCAGGATGCGCCTGATGACATCGAGCCCGTCGGCGCCGCCATCGAAGGCGAGCTTCGGCTCGGCGCGGCACTCGCGCGGCAAGCCGGCCATGCCTTCGGCGTCGACATAGGGTGGGTTGGCGATAATCAGATCGTAGCGCTTGTCCGCCACCGGCGCGTACAGATCGCCGCGGTGCAGTTTCACGCGGTCTTCAAGGCCGTAGTCGGCGACATTGCGCGCGGCGACTTCAAGCGCATTCTTCGAGATATCGACCGCATCGACCGCCGCATTCGGAAATTTCCGGCTCGCCAGAATGGCAAGACAGGACGAGCCGGTGCAGAGATCGAGCACGTTCTCCACCGCGCCCGTATCCTCGATCAGTGCAGTGGCGACCTCATCCGGTCCGCCGAAATGCGAGTCCAATAGCTCGCCGATAAAAGATCGCGGCACGATCACGCGTTCATCGACATAGAAGGGCAGGCCGCGCATATAGATCTTGTTGACGAGATAGGCGGCCGGTTGGCCCGAACTGACGCGGCGGGCAATCAAGTCGAGGATCGACTTGGCTTCGTGCGCGGTAACGCGCGCGGTGGCGAAGCTTTCGAACTGATCGGGATGCAGATGCAGCGTTTCGCAAACCAGAAACGCCGCTTCGGCCACCGGATCGGTCGTGCCATGAGCGAAAGCCAGCCCGGCCTCGTTGAAGCGGCTTGCCGCATAGCGGACGAAATCGAGCAGCGTTACCAGTTCGCCGGTTGAAACCTTGGGCAATCTCGATGCGGTACGGGGGCGTTTGGAAGAAGCCTTGACGCGTTTAGCCATCAGGGTTCGATCCAGCGCGCCGCGGCATCTTCATCGTGGTCGCGCGCATCGATCCAGCTCGCGCCACCGGCACTGTCCACGCGCTTCCAGAACGGCGCATTGGCCTTCAGATAGTCCATCAGAAATTCGGCCGCTTCAAATGCGGCCTGTCGATGTTGCGACGCCGTCAATACCAGCACGATATTTTCTCCCGGCGTGATACGGCCGACGCGGTGAATGACGGTTATTCCGGAGAGCGGCCAGCGCGATATCGCGGTCTCGGCGTGGCGCGCGATTTCGGCTTCCGCCATACCGGGATAATGTTCAAGCGTCAGCGCGGCGATCGAGGCACCGTCTTCGCTGCCGCGGCAAATTCCGCTGAAGCTGACCACTGCCCCGATATCGCCGCGCCCCTTCGTCAACGCCGAAATCTCGCGTGCGATGTCGAAATCGGCTTGCTGGATGCGGATGTTGACGGCAGCGGTCATGGTGCCACTTCGCTCGAAGGCGCGATCAGCCGCCGGTCATCGGCGGGAAGAAGGCGATTTCGCGGGCGCCGGCGATCGCAGCGTCCGGTTTGACATGGGCGTGGTCGATGGCGGCGCGGATCACGCGCGGCGTCTCGAAGGCATGGGCGTAAGTCTCGCCGCGCCCGGCAAGCCACGCCATCAGTTCTCCGACTGTTTGCACAGAAGGCGGCGGCTCGACGGTTTCTTCGGTCTTGCCGATCCGCTCGCGCACCCAGGCGAAATATTTGAGCCTCATCGCTCATCCTCCTTGATGAGGTGATGGAGCCCGGCGCGAAAATAATCCCAGCCGGTGTAGATCGTGACGATCGCCGAGAGCCAGAGCAGCAATAGCCCGATCTGGGTGGTGAAGGGGATGACCTGATCGCCCGCTTCGCCGGCGAGCAGGAAGCCGATCGCGACGAGCTGCACCGTCGTCTTCCATTTGGCGAGCTTGGTGACGGGTACGCTGACGCGCAGTCCCGCCAGATATTCGCGCAGGCCAGATACCAGGATTTCGCGGCACAGGATCACGATGGCGGCCCACAACGTCCAGCCGTGGATGATCCCGTCGGCGGCCAGCATCAATAGGCAGGAGGCGACCAACAGCTTGTCGGCGATCGGATCCAGCATTCGCCCCAACGCCGATTGCTGATCCCAGATCCGGGCATAATAGCCGTCGAGGAAGTCCGTCACGCCCGCGGCAATGAACACCGCAAGCGCCAGCCATCGCAGCCACAGCGGCCCGTCCAGAATGGCCTGCGCATAGATGCAACCGACCACCACAGGGATGGCGGCGATCCTGGCACAGGTCAGGATGTTGGGCAGGGATAGCGAGCTTTTCGCCACCCCCCTGGCTGTTGCGATGTTCATCCGTCCTACCAATACCGCCGAAGCCTCTCGTATCCCGATTCTGACATCCGCTATGAGCACCTGCGGCTACGGGTTAGCGAATGTCAAATCCACTCCACTAGTGTCCCGGTTCTGACATTCGTATCCTGCTGCGGCGGCTTCGTTTACGAATGTCAGAACCAAAGGGACACTAGCAAATATATGTTTCTAATGGAGTTTTGGATTTGACCTTCGCTATTTGAACTCGCCGCTACGGATTAGCGAATGTCAAATCCACTCCACTGGGTCAACCGGGAGATACATATGACCTTTTGGCGACATCCCTACCCCGGCTGGGTGTGGAAAAACTCGAAAATCTTGCGGGCGCTCTCGGCACTGACGCCCGGGACCTTGCCGAGATCGGCAATGGAAGCCCGCTCGATTTCCTTCAAGGTTCCGAAATGGTGCAGAAGAGCGCGTTTGCGCGAGGGGCCGATGCCGGGAATCTCCTGCAACCCGGCCTCCCGAATGTCCTTTTTGCGCAGCTTGCGGTGCGACCCGATCACGAAGCGGTGCGCCTCGTCGCGCAGCCGCTGGATGAAATACAATACGGGGTCGCGCGGCTCGAGCTTGATGGCGTCGAGGCCGGGCATGAACAGGGTTTCGCGGCCGGCGTCGCGGTCCGGTCCCTTGGCGACCGCGAGCAGTGAAACCTGAGTCAGGCCGAGGGTGTCGAAGATTTCCCGCGCCGCGTTGAGCTGGCCGCGGCCGCCGTCGATGATGACGAGGTCGGGCCATTGCGGAAAGCTGTCGTCGTCCGCCGGGCGGCTTGCCGCTTCGCCTTCGGATGAGGTCGCCATCAGCCGCTTGAAGCGGCGCTGCAGCACCTCGCGCATCATTGCGTAATCGTCGCCCGCCGTTAGCCCCTCGGACCTGATGTTGAACTTGCGATACTGGTTCTTGATGAAGCCGTCCGGGCCGGCCACGATCATGGCGCCGACCGCGTTGGTGCCCTGGATGTGGCTGTTGTCGTAGACCTCGATGCGACGCGGCGGATGCGGCAGACCAAGTGTGGTGACGAGCCCGCTGAGCAGCCGGCTCTGGGTTGCGGTATCGGCAAGCTTGCGACCGAGCGCTTCGCGCGCGTTGGTCAGCGCGTGCGCAATCAATTCCTTCTTCTCGCCGCGCTGCGGCGTCGTGACTTCCACTTTGAAGCCGGCCTTGATTGACAGTGCGCTTGCCATCAACTCGGCTTCTTCGATCGCGTGCGACAACAGGATGAGTTTCGGCGGCGGCTTGTCGTCGTAGAACTGCGTCAGGAACGAGGCCAGCACTTCCTCGGGTGTGAACGATTTCTCGGCCTTTGGAAAATAGGCGCGGTTGCCCCAGTTCTGTCCGGTGCGGAAGAAGAAAACCTCGACGCAGGAATAGCCGCCCTCCTGATGGATGGCGAACACGTCGGCTTCCTCCACGGTGCGCGGATTGATGCCCTGCTGCGACTGGATCGCCGATAGGGCTGCGAGGCGATCGCGGTAGAGTGCCGCAGTCTCGAACTCCAGTTCGGCGGAGGCCTTCTCCATCTCGGTCGCGAGTTCCTGTTTCACCAGACGGCTGCGGCCCGACAGGAAATCCTTGGCTTCGCGCACGAGCTCGGTGTAGCCGGGAAAATCGATCTCGCGGGTGCAGGGCCCGGCGCAGCGCTTGATCTGATACAGCAGGCAGGGCCGGCTGCGGCTTTCGAAAAACGCGTCGGTGCAGGAGCGTATCAGGAAGGCGCGCTGGAGCGCGGTGATGGTGCGATTGACTGCGCCGGCCGAGGCGAAAGGTCCGAAATATTGTCCGGGCCTGGTTTGCGCGCCGCGGTGCTTGAGAATTTGCGGCGCCCAATGGTCGCCCGTGATCAGGATGTAGGGGAAAGACTTGTCGTCGCGCAGTTGCACGTTGAAGCGTGGGCGCAACTGCTTGATCAGGTTCGCTTCCAGCAGAAGTGCCTCGGTCTCGGTCGCCGTCGACACGATCTCGACCGCGACGGTGGCTGCGATCATCCGCAGGATGCGCGCCGGCTGCGGCGCGGAAACCCTGGCATAGGAGGAAAGGCGCTTGCGGACATTCTTGGCCTTGCCGACATAGAGCACGTCGCTCGCGGCATTGAGCATCCGATAGACACCCGGCGAAGTCGGCGCCAGGCGCACCGCGTTTTCGATCGCCGCATGCCCGATCGCAAGCGGTCCTTCGGCAACGGCCTCGTTGCCATCGTCGGTCGCTTCCGGAAGCAGCCCTTCGTCTTCTTCCTCGGCGTTGGCGGTCGCCGGATCGATATCGCCAGCCAGGCCGGCAGCCAGGTCTTCCGGCCGGTCTCCAGGCTGGTTTTGGGGCGTCAGTTCCGCCTGCGCCGGATCGGGCCGGGAAGGGGTGGGTTCCTCGCCTCGGGCGTCTTTGGTCTGATCAGTGGATTCGTGGGCCATGGAGCCATGAATTTAAGCGTCGCCATCGCCGCCTGCCAGCGCCGCCCGCGACTGAGGCCGGGACGGGGTTAGGGCCGGTAAATCGTCGAAGGCAGAGTGTGTCCGAGGCGGGGAAGGCGCCCGGTAACGCTCTCTTAAGACTACGGAGCGGCGAACTTGAGGTCTTAACAACCCTTTAACTTAAAAGTCTCGATAAATCCCGTGGGTAAAAGGTGCAAATCCGTAACCATCCCGATGGTGGAGGCTTTCGCACTTTCTGCGTGGAGTTCGAGTGATGAGCAGGATTGCGTTGGGCGCGCTGGCATTGATTGCCGCGGTTTCATCGGTTCAGGCAGCCGATCTGCCCTACGGATCGCGTGGGCCTTACACCGTCAACTATGCGCTGAACACGTATAGCTGGGCCGGCCCCTATCTCGGCGGCAATATCGGCTGGGACTGGGGTTCGGTCGACAACAACCCGACCAAGCCGTCCGGTTTCGTTGGCGGCGTGCAGGCCGGCTATAACTTTCAACAAAACGGCAGCCCCTGGGTGTTCGGCATCGAAGGCGACTTTCAGGGTACCGGCGCCTCCGACACGTTCGCGCCGTGGAAATTCTCCAACCCATGGTTTGGCACCGTCCGCGGCCGCGCCGGTTACGCCTTCAACAACGTCCTGTTCTACGGCACTGCGGGTCTCGCCTTTGGCGAGCTAAGCGGCCAGACTTTCGGTAGTCTCACGGAGAGCCACACCAATGCCGGCTGGACCGTAGGTCTCGGCGCTGAAGTTGGCTTCGCGCCGAACTGGAGCGCCAAGGTCGAATATCTCTATGTCGATCTCAACGACAACAATTTCGTGATCACCGGAGCGCAGAACGGCTCCCGTTTCGGCGTGCTTCGCGCAGGCGTGAACTATCACTTCTAAGAGAAAGAAAATCACCGGACACAAACTCCCGGCCGCTATCTGCGGCCGGGATTTTTTTAATGTGAAGGCTTAAGACGAAATCACGAGGTTGACCGCCTTGGGCCCCTTGCCCTTTTTGTCCGGTTCGACCTCGAATGTAATGCGTTGTCCTTCCGTCAAATCCTTCAGCCCGGCCCGCTCCACCGCCGTGATGTGGACGAACACGTCGCGACCGCCGTCATCGGGCTTGATGAAGCCGTAGCCGCGTTCTCCGTTGAAGAACTTGACCGTTCCAGTCATGGCCATCGGGAAACCTCCCCGCATTGCTCTGCCGCTACACGCAATTTGTGCAGCGACCGACCGGACCTTCGCTGCGAAGTCGCACCGCCGGAAGCCTTGGCCACCCCAGGCAGGCCGTGTGATGTCGGCCTGCCTTAAATCAGAAGAGGCCTTGTCACTCCGCCGCAACCATTCGCGGAAGCGGAACGTAAAGCCGATCCCAATGACGTGAGCATAATACGGTTCCCGGCCCATTGCCTATCGAACTTTTGCGAGATCAGGGGCTTAAGCTCAGGGTTTGGGCACCTCGAGCTTGAAACGGCTGGCGCCGCCCTGACCGAGCGGCTTTTCGAGTTCAGGGAGGATCGCCTTGAGTTCAGCCGCGAGCGTCCATGGCGGGTTGACGACCAGGAGTCCCGCCGAGGTGAGGCCTGCGGTTGCGGTTTGTGGCGCGACGCTGAATTCGACGCGCAGGCATTTTCCCGGCGGCCTTGCTTCGCCGACCGCGTGAGCGACTTGCCGCGCCAGTTCGTCGGTGGCGCGCCGGCTCTTGGCCGGGTACCACAACAGGTAGCTGCCGGTCGGCCATTTCGCGAAGGCCTCGGTAAAACCGGCC
>Ga0210389_10003803_pt1 | contig 11776 bp, 14 predicted proteins | sample IncBWH28OmetaG_FD_160127 | JGI IMG/M metagenome (GOLD analysis project Ga0210389, IMG submission 160127) | Forest soil microbial communities from Barre Woods Harvard Forest LTER site, Petersham, Massachusetts, United States - Inc-BW-H-28-O ... | reverse complement strand
CTTCCGCCATGTCGCGGGCGATTATGCGGCATGAATCGCCGCCTCATGAGGGCCCTCGATCCGGTATAAATTGGAAGTGGAGAGGAGAGTTCGCAATCGGTCATTCAAGGCCCTTTGCCGGCGTCAGCAGCCCTCCCTCAACGGCAGGCTCGCCTCGGCACCTGCCAAAACTCCTCGAAAGAATTCCGCGAGGCGGTGTCGGATCGGGGCAGAGGTGTTCGTAGAAGGGGTGAGTGGCGGTCCACAAGGGACCACCCCGAATGACAGGAGATGATCCGAGATGCAATACCTGGTTTCTGTGATCGACGACGGCACCGGCCCGGACACCCCGACGGAGGACGCTGCCATCGACGTATTCAACGACCGGCTCCGGGCCGAGGGGTACTGGGTCTTTGCCGGCGGACTCGGGTCGCCCGACCCGGCCACCGTCATCGACAACCGAGGTGAGCAGGCGGTGATCACCGACGGGCCCTTCGTGGAGTCCAAGGAGTACGTCGCCGGCTTCTGGATCATCGAGGCTCCCGACCTCGACGTAGTGCTGAAGCTCGCCACCGAAGGGTCGAAGGCCTGCAACCGCAAGATCGAGGTGCGGCCGTTCCTGTGAGCGTGGTCGACGTCCGGGAGGCGATCACGCGGGTCCACCATGAGGAGTGGGCGCGGGTGGTCGCCTCCCTGGCCAGGCGGTTCGGGGACCTTGACATCGCCGAAGAGGCGGCGGCCGAGGCGTTCGCGGCCGCCGTCGAGCGGTGGCCGGCCGACGGCGTACCGCCCAACCCCGGCGGCTGGCTAACCACCACCGCCAAGCACAAGGCCATCGACCGGCTCCGGCGCGAGAACAGGCGCGACGATAAGCAGAAGGAGGCTCAAATGGTGTACGACGACCCGCCCGAGCATCTCGGCGCCGTCGAGGACGAGCGCCTCCGCCTGATCTTCACCTGCTGTCACCCAGCTCTAGCCATGGAGACTCGCGTAGCGTTGACGCTGCGCATGGTCGGCGGTCTGACCGTGCCCGAGATCGCTCGTGCCTTCCTAGTGTCGGAGACCGCCATGGGGCGGCGTATCACTCGAGCCAAGGACAAGATCAAGACAGCTCGCATCCCGTATCGGGTGCCCTCCGCCGAGGATCTCCCGGCACGCGTCTGCGGCGTTCTCGCCGTCCTCTTCCTCGTCTTCAACGAGGGCTACCTGGCGAGCGGTTCCGACACCGATCCCGTACGTCACGATCTGACCGCAGAGGCGATCCGGCTCACGCGCCTGATCCGCGCCCTCCTACCGCACGACGGCGAGGTAGCCGGGCTGCTCGCGCTGATGCTGCTCACCGAGGCCCGCCGCACCGCCCGGGTTTCCGCGCTCGGCGAACTGGTCGCCCTCGACGAGCAGGACCGCGGGGCCTGGGACGCGGCGCTGATAGCCGAGGGTCAGCGGCTGGTACGCGAGCGCCTAGCTGCTGCCGCCGCCGGGGTCGCTCCGGGTCGCTACCAGATCCTCGCCGCGATCAACGCCGTGCACACCTCTGCCGGCGACGTCCGCGACACCGACTGGTCGCAGGTCCTCGCCCTCTACGACCAGCTCGTCCGCCTCGACCCCTCGCCGATCATCGTCCTCAACCGGGCCGTCGCGGTCGCCGAGCTCGACGGCCCATATGTGGCGCTGGCGACCGTCGACTCTCTTGAGGACAAGTTGGGCGGCTATCACGCCTACCATGCGACCCGCGCCCACCTGCTGCGCCGGCTGGGCTGCAGTCAGGAGTCACGCGCGGCCTACGACAAAGCCATCGAGCTGGCGGGCAACACCGCCGAGACCGCCTACCTGACACGCCGTCGCGAGCAGCTGGGGTAGCTAGGCAGGCTGCCACAGCTCGACCCGATTGCCCTCAGGATCAGTGACCCAGCCGAATCGACCGACAACCTCCATTTCCTGCATCTCCTCAGCCACGTCCGCTCCCTTGGCGCGCAATTGCGCCAGCATCGCATCCAGGTCGCGGACGCGGAAGTTGAGCATTGTCTGCTGGGCGCGCGACCCGAAGTAGTCGGTCTCGGACTCGAACGTCGCGAACACCGTCGGCCCGGCATCCTGACGCCACAAGCCGTTCTCATCGGTGTCCAGGCCTAAGCAATCGCGATACCACGCGCCCAGGGCCGCTGGGTCGGCGGCCCGCATGAAGTGTCCACCGATTCCAAGCACACGTTGCATGTCGCTATCGCCGGCGCTCATCGCGGCGAAAACCGCGGTCCGGCGCGGGATCGAGCGGGCTCGGCGACAGACCAAGCGGTGGATCCTCAAGGTTGTAACCCGACGGCGCGATGTCGTTGGGCGCGCCGGGATGGAACAGCGACGCGAGCAGCTGGGCCTGGCCGCGGCCGACGCCGAGCTCGCCCATGCCGCCGTTGTACATCTCGATACCGGCGGACTCGCAGTGCGCGTACAAATGGCTGAGCTCCTGCAGGCGGCCGACGCGGCAGGGCTTGACGTTGACGATTCCTACCTTGATCGCCGTCGCGCCGATCGATGCGACGCTCGTGATTGGCGCGTCGTAGGACACGCGATCCGCGATCGGCGTGAGCAGCTCGAGCACCGCAGGGTAGTCGTGTGGGTCCTCGAAGACGACCTCGGTGAACGTCGCCAGCGTGCGCTCGTACATCGCCAGCAGCGCCGCCTCGTCCTCGACCTCGAGGCCGTACTGACCCTTGAAGTCGATCGTCGCGACACCCTCGACGGCCGCGACGCGGTCCATGATCTCCTGCGTCCACGACGGCGCGACGTCCAGCTTGAAGCCAACCGTCGGATGCAGCGCCCGCCGGTTGACGACCTTGTCGATGTCCGGTGGATCGCCGAGCCCGAACGAGTTGACGAACGTCACCGGCTGCGGTGTACGGCCGAGGACCTCCGGCAAGCTCGTCGCCGACTGCCGCAGCGCGAGATCGAGCGCCGCGGACTCGAACGTCCAGCGCCGCCAGTTGCGCTGCAGCTCGTACTCCGGCGGCTCGGGCCACATGTCGATCGCGTCGACGTCGGCGAGGAAGCCAGCGAGCGTCGTCCACTCGCCGGTCAGCGGGAAGTCGCTCGCGCGCAGGCTCTCTTGGGCCTCCCCCATCCCGACCTGCTCCCCCACACCCTCCTCGCCGCGGCCCCATAGTCGCAGCTGCGTCGTCGAGTGGTCCTCCAGTCCGGTCGGGCCGCTCGGCACAAGCGCTTCGAACGAGTACGACTCAATCGCGATCGGCAGGTCCTTGACGGCGCTCCAGAGGTCGATCATGAGCAGGTCCCGTAGCTCGTGGTGATCGGGCACATAGATCACACCCTATGTGGTCGCGGAGACGCCCATCGTGCGTGGCTCAGTCTGCGGGCGAGCGCCAGTCGAGCCCGGGAAAACGCGCGAAGTCGCGATCGAAGCTGATCCACTCACAGCCGGACTCGATCGCGAGCGCCGCCAGGTAGGCGTCGGCTGCCAGGTTGCCGACGGCGTCGACTCGCCGGCAGAGATCGGCGAACACGGTCCAGTGGCGGCGACCGGGCGCAACGATACGTGCGTTGGGCCGGTCGCGGAGACCGTCGCAGAAGTCGAGGGCGTCACCAAGCGGGGTTGGTGGGTCCAGCGCCCGACGGTGGGTGACGATGCGCACAAAGGAGCTGAGAATGAGCTCGGAGAGAGCGAAGGGACGCGCGTCCCCCACGGTACGTTCGAGCAGGTCATGTGCGACATCGTGGTGGGGCTGCTCGGTGCGGTGGGCATTGAGCAGCACATTGACGTCGAAGAGGATCACCCGGTGCGATCGAGGATGTCGGCGAGTGCTGCATTGCTGTTCAGGTCGACGCCGGGCACCGGCGCCGCGCCGCGAAAGGTCGGAACTCGGTAAGGGCCGGCCTGTGCCGTCTCGACACGCGCCGCCAATTCGGAGCGCAGTGCCTCCTCGATCTCGTGGGCCAGCGACGTTCCGTGCTCCGCAGCGCGCTGCTTGAAAGCACGGAACACCTCATCGTCGAGCTGAATCGTCGTGCGCACGCATACTAGTGTAGTGCCTCCGCGTAAATATGCGAGTCGCAACTCGTCGAGGCTGCGCTCGCGCAGTGATTCACCAAGAGAGTTCAACTGGCAGTCCAAAGTCGGCGAACGGCTCTGCATCCAGGAATGCGGTGATCTCCCGGATCTTCTCGCCATCGAGCGTGAGAACGGTGATCGCATAAGCCCGCAGTCGCCGCTGCGTGGCGTCCCATCGGTATTGGCCAAACGCCGGTTGGCCGTTAGCGATCAGTGGCAGCAGGCGCCGTGGTCGATCGCCGTCGAGGACATGCCCGACGAGGAACGCGCGGACGGCCTCGCGGCCGGTGTACCAGGTGGGGATCGGCGGCATTGCGATGTGGGCGTCCTGCGTCAGCATCGCCACCAACGTGTCAACGTCACCACGCTCCCACGCGTCTACGTAACCGCCCACCAACTCGTTCAGGCGCTGGTCACCGAGCGCACGCAGCGTCGCCTGCTGACTGCGGGAGGGCAGCCGCCGCTCAACCGACTTGTGCGCGCGCTGCAGCGCGCTGTCCACGGAGACCGACGTCGTGTCCAGCGTATCGGCCACCTCGCGCGCGGAGAAGCCGAGCACGTCGCGCAGGATCAACACCGCGCGCTGGCGCCCCGGCAGGTGTTGTAGCGCGGCAATAAACGCCAGCTCGACGCTCTCGCGGGCCTCATAGCGAGCCGCCGGGGCAGCCAGCGCAGCGACGGTACCCGGGTATGGGTCGATCCAGATCGGCTCCCCCACCCTGTCAGCGAGCTCGTCGTGGGGGTCCGACGGCGGCCCGTAGTCCACTGGCAGCACGCGCTCAGGACGCCGCTCGATCGCACGCAGGCACGCATTCGTGGCGATCGTGTACAGCCACGAGCGCAGCGAGCTGCGACCCTCAAAGCGCGCCACTCCGCGCCACGCGCGCAGCAGCGCCTCTTGCAGCGCTTCCTCGGCATCGTGCACCGAGCCGAGCATGCGGTAGCAGTGGGCATGCAGCTCCGCCCGGTAGGGCTCCGTCAGCTGCGTGAACGCATCCTCATCGCCACCGCGCGCGAACTCCAACAGGGTCGACTCACTCATCCTTGCCACACCTTCGGTTGCCAGAAGGCGATCTCGCCGCCCGCCGGCGTCGACACGACGGCGCGCCAGCCCGCCGACCCCTCGCGAGGTCCCAATAGCACCGATGCACCCACCTCCACCGCCCGTGCCGTCGCGGCCCGGATCTCGCTGACCCGCACATACGGCAGCCACATCGCCCGCCGCACCGGGCACTGGACGATCCCGCCGGCAACGCACTCCCCCTGCGCTAGCGCTGTGTAGTCACCGCTGGCGGTCTGCACCTGCCCGCTGGCCCAGTCGCACAGCTGGGCATACGTCGCGCAGGCACCGCGCAGGTCGCCCGTATGGAGCTCCAGATGCACTACCGGGTTCATTGCCAGAAGCCGAACGAGCCGATCTCGTGCAGCTCGACCGAGACCGGCGGCTTCACGCAACGCTCCCCCACGTCCTGCTGGAAGCGCTGGAAGGCCGCTATCTCACGCAGCGGTGTGGGACCGTCGGTCTCGTTGGAGGCGATGTGGACGAAGCTGACGCCGTCGTCCATGCGGAAAGTCGCATAACGAAGTCCGGCAGGTGCGGTCGAGCGCAGCTCCTCATACACCGCGCGGATCAGCTGCTCGTTCTCCTGTGCGCACTCTGGCTTGACCGTGTAGCGGATCATGACCTTGCTCATTGTGTTGCCTCCTGGGCTTGTAGTGAATCTGCCTGCGCCGTTGTCAGCCTGACCTGGGCTGCTGTGGTGCGCCGGGGCGGGAGCATCACAGCAGCCAACGCTCCCGCGAGTGCGAGGCCTGCAGAGACTCCGATCGCCGCGCCGAAGCTGTTGGTGAACGCCTGTGCCGAGGCGTAGCTGCCGGTCGCTGCGAATACGGCCACCGCTACCGCGATCCCGAACACGCCGCCGAGCTCGCGCATCATGCTGTTGACGCCCGCCACCTTGCCCAGCGCCTCGCTCGCCACTGGGCCAACGAAGCGATCACCGAGTGCAGCGCCAGTAATCAGCAGGACCGCGAAGCTGAGGTTGTATGCGTTGACCGTCCACTCCAGTTGCTCCACCGACGCGTGCAGACACAACCAGCGTGTCGAGGGCCGCCATCAGCGACCCACCCCGTCAATGCCACGACCCACCGCGTAGCGCTTCTGCCCATGGCGCCTCACCAGTCCTTTCTTTCACTCGTGTTTGGACTAGAGATCCGAGTGGAGCCCGAAATCCATCGCACGTGATCCGAAAGACGTGCCGGGAGGCCGCTGCGAGCTGCCGCGGCTTAGCGTCCGCGGGGCATCGATTGGGGCTGGCTGGGTGAAGGCCCGAGCAGCACAGCACCTAGGAGCTGTCTGACGCGCGCCTGTAGCGAAGGTAAACGACGCGAGAGCCAAACGTGCGTGTCTCGATCAGCTTCAGGTTGATCGGTTTCTCCAGGGAAGGAAAGTAGGGCGTGCCGCCGCCGAGTAGCACCGGGATGACGAACAGCCGCCACTCGTCGACCAGCTCCAGCTGCATACACGCGCCGGCGAGGCCAGCGCCGCCGACGGCGATGTCCTTTCCGCGCTGTTCCTTGAGCCTTGAGAGCTCCTCGCCGACACCGTCCCTGGCCAACCTAGTGTTGCCCACTACGCTCTCCAGGGTCGAAGAGAACACGACCTTCGGCAGGGCCTTCCAGGTCTGGGCGAACTCGACCTGCTCCGCGGCCAGCGGACTCTCCTCAGCGGTCTCCCAGTAGACCATCGTTTCATAGAGCCGCCGTCCGCAGAGGTGCACATCGACTTCCTGCACCTGCTGGTGGTGGAACCGAAACAGCTCCTCGTCGGGTACCGACCAATCAAGCGCGCCGTCCGGCCCAGCGATGAAGCCGTCCAGCGACATACTCATCGAGTAGATCAACTTTCGCATCAAGATCCTCCTTTCGGTCGGACCCATTCGTACCACCTGCGCAAGGCATTCCGCAAGCTCGACGTAAAGTCACGCACCCAGCTCGCACACACCGTATCTCGTAGTTGTCACTCGACGAGGTAGGTCTCGTAGATCACACCGTCCGCCTGGCGGCCGCCGACACTGATGAATACGCCCTTGTTCAGCCAGTCGAGCTGGCGGGCGGCGGCCTCGATCCGGGTTGAGGTACGAAAGGTGTATTCGCTGGCGTCGACCTCCTCACCCCGCGCGAGACGAGCGAGGACCTCGGCGCTGCCGTGGCGCACGCTTCGTGATTGCACATAGAGCAGCTCGCCACTCTCGGTCTGCAGCGTGTAGCGGATATCACCGAGCGCGGTGCCGTCGGGCAGGACAGTCTGCCAGTCGGCGCTGGCGCCCGGCAGCAGCTTGCCGCGCAGCTCTCCTCCGGTGAACGTGCCACCGGTCAAGGGCACGATGCGGCGGCGGCCGTGCGGTCTCTCGCCGAGATCCAGCGGCTGGCCGAGCGTGGCCTCCAAGCGGTAGACCAGGGTTAGATGAGGCTGGGGAAGGTGACCAATGCTTATCGCTGGGCTCCCATCGGCTGCCGAGACGGTCGCCAGGGATACCGGATCGTTGGGATGGAGCTCGAGCGGGGTGACCGTGACATACATCCAGTCATACAGCGGCAGAGCGCCGAGTAGAGCGGCGAGCTGTGCCTCGCTATCGGCACGGTACAGGCCGATAGCCTTGCTCTCGCCGTGCCCGGTGCGGGTGTTCCACAGCCGGATGAGGTGCCCTTCGTCCACCAGCCCGGCCGCGGCGGATGCCTCGGCGCGTTTGCGGGCCTCGACCTCGCTCGCCGCAGCCCCATCCGGAACATTGACCTCGAACTCAACCAGGAACTCCATGGGTTGCTCCTCCTTATTAGAGAGACCGCGACAGGCGTCGCATAGGACTCTGTCACGCAGCGGTTACAGAGCGGCGGAGGCGGCCCGCGCGAGGAAACCGGGGAGCGCTCCGGCGACTGGACTCACGACAACCTCTCCTCTCCCCCGAGCCCGTCGCCTTGGCCGCCACATCGCGGCGACCAAGGCAGAGCTACTGAATCCTTCACGAAGACAGGCCCGTCCCGGCCTGCTCGGCCACCATGTATGAGGCGTACCAGGCTGGCCAGTCCTCGTCTTGGTGGGACCGGTGTAGGAGATGCGATGTTTCGGTGCGCTTCTCGTGCTCGCGGTGGGCGGCCTCGGCACGCCGCAGCGCAGCCTCCAGATCCGCGGTGGACACGTAACCCGTCTCAGTCGTGTTCATTCGTCCGGGGCGCCGGGTCGTTACCTCCTGGGTTATCCACGTATTGCCATCGGGATCGGTGAAGTAGAAGAACGACCCGTAGCTGGCGCGCTCAGGGTCGGGACCCGGCTGGCGTGCCTCGACCGGGAACGGCGGGCCGTGCCAGATGTCGCTCACCTCGATGCCACGGCCGACAAGCAGCTCCCGTGCCGCCTCGATGTCGGTGACGACCAGCGTAGCCTCGGCTGCGCCAGGCGCGGCCGTAGTGATGCCTTCGCCGAAATCGACTGATGTCCCCGAGCCCGCAGGTGTGAACTGGACGATGCGAAGGCCGTCCATCGGGGCGACGTCCTCGTCGAGCCTCCAACCCAACTGTTCGTAGAACGCCTTGGATCGGTCGACGTCGGACACGGGGATGATCTGGACCTCGAGCTTCATGTCGGCTTTCCCGACGCTCGCGTCGCCGCTTGCGCTGTGTGCTTCGGTGGTACTCATGTCTGTCTCCTGAGGAGTTCGGGAAGACCGCAGTTGGTCTTCGTGTTGGTGGCACCACCAAGCGTGATCTCCGCGCCTGCCGGTCGCGCCCGGCAAAGGCCCGGGTAATGCCCCGGGGGTGTCGGTCCCGTGGTCGCGGGAGCGCGGGGCGTACTGGCCAGCATGCGATCCCGTCCCTATACGCTCCGAGGGTGGCAATGTCGACTGTCGTTTCCGCGCGGCGGCTATTTGGCCGGCGTAGCGAGTGCGCGGTGTTGGATGAGCTGGTGGCGAGCCTACGCACTGGTCCGAGCCGGGCGCTGGTGCTGCACGGGGAGGCGGGGGTCGGCAAGAGTGCGTTGTTGGAGTATCTGACGCAGCACGCGTCGAGGTGCAACATTGCCCGAGCGACCGGAGTCGAGTCAGAGATGGAGCTCGCGTACGCCGGGTTGCAGCAGCTATGTGCGCCGTTCCTGGATCGCCTGGAGCGCCTTCCCGATCCGCAACGCGATGCGCTTGGCACGGCATTCGGCTTGCGTGGCGGCGAGGCGCCGGATCGCTTCATCGTCGGCCTGGCAGTTTTGAGTCTGCTGTCAGACGTCGCGGAGGAGCGACCGCTGCTCGGCATCGTGGATGACGCGCAGTGGCTCGACGCCGCCTCGGCGCAGGCACTGGCCTTCGTCGCGCGTCGCTTGGGAGCAGAGTCGGTCGGACTGGTCTTCGCTGTGCGCGAGTCGAGCGGCGGGCGGTATTTTGCGGGGTTGCCGGAGCTCGCTGTGGGTGGACTTGATGACAGTGACGCACTCGAGCTGCTCGGGACCGTCGTGGCTGGCCCGCTCGACGAGCGGGTCCGTGATCGGATCGTCGCCGAGACGCGCGGCAACCCGCTGGCGCTACTCGAGCTGCCCCGACTGCGCGGAAACCTCGCGGAGCTCGCGGGCGGGTTCGGGCTGCCTGACGGCTTGGCGTTGTCGGGGCGGATCGAGCAGAGCTTCACAGAGCGACTGGCGCCGCTGCCCCCGCCGACGCGACTGCTGCTGCTCGTCGCGGCGGCCGAGCCGGTCGGGGATCCGGTGCTGGTGTGGCGAGCAGCCGCGAAGCTCGGTATCGCGCCGGATGCAGCCGCGCCGGCGACCGAGGCCAAACTGGTCGACTTCGGGGCGCAGGTGCGCTTCACTCATCCGCTCGTCCGCTCAGCTGTAAAGGCTGCCGCAGCGCCGGACGAGCGCCAGCGCGTCCACCGCGCGCTTGCCGAGGCCACCGATGCCGATGCCGATCCCGATCGCCGTGCCTGGCACCTTGCGCACGCGAGCACCGGGCTCGACGAGGAAGTCGCCGCCGAGTTGGAGCGCTCCGCGGGACGAGCGCGGGCACGCGGTGGCCTGGCGGCGGGGGCGGCGTTTTACGAGCGCGCCGTCGAGCTCACGCCTAATCCGAGGCGCCGGGCGCAGCGTGCGCTCCTCGCCGCAAAAGGCAAGCACCAGGCTGGCGCGAATGAGGTGGCACTGCGGCTCCTGGCGGTCGCGCAGGCAGGGCTGCCGGACGAGCTCTCCCAGGCCCGTGTCCAGCTATTGCGTGCGCAGGTCACCTTTACGATGACGCGGGGTCGCGACGCCCCACCCCTGCTGCTCGAGGCAGCCAAGCTGCTCGAGCCGCTGGATCCAACGCTCGCGCGCGAGACCTATCTCGAAGCGTTCGCCGCTGCCCTTTCCGCCGACCGACTGGTGGGAGAAGGTGATACGCGCGAAGTCGCGGCGGCCGTTCTGGCCGCAGACTGGGAGCCCTCCACGCGTGCCTGCGATCTACTGCTCGATGGGCTCGCCCTCCTAACCCACGAGGGCTACGTCGCGGCGGCGCCGGCGTTGAAGGTCGCGCTCCACGCGTTCCGTGACCAGCGGCTCTCTGAGGAAGACGAGCTGCGCTGGCTCTGGCTGGCCGCCCGCATCGCCCGTGCGCTGGCCGATGATGAGGCGTGGGACGAGCTGACCGCGCGGCAGCTCGAGCTCGCGCGCCGTACTGGAGCGTTCTCGCTGCTGCCGGTCGCGCTCACCGACCGGGTGGTCGTCGAGCTGGTCTCCGGCAGGTTCGGGGTGGCTACATCGCTTGCCGCCGAGGCCGACGCCGTCGTCGAGGCGACCGGCGGTCACCTCGCACAACGCACCGCGATCACGCTGGCGAATTGGTGCGGACGGGACGCCGAGGCGCTGGCACTGATTGAGGCGCTCCAGCAAGAAGTTCTGCGACGTGGCGAGGGGCTGTGGGTCCTCGCCAATGAGTGGGGCAGCGCACAGCGCTACAACGGGCTCGGCCGCTACGACGATGCCCTGGCCGCGGCTGAGCGAGCCGCCGAGGACCCGCGCGGATTGGGGCAGTCGATCTGGATACTCGCGGAGCTCATCGAGGCTGCCGTGCGTAGCGGCCAGGTGCAGCGCGCAGTCGATTCACTCGCTCAGCTAGCTGAGCTCGCGCACGCCGCCGGTATGGACTGGGCGCTCGGGACTCACGCGCGCGCAGCGGCGATGCTTGCCGAGGGAGCCACCGCTGAGCGGCTTTACAGAGAAGCGATCGAACGACTGTCCCGTATCCACACCGACGGATCGCAGACCCTGGCCCGCGCGCATCTTCTCTATGGCGAGTGGCTGCGCCGCCAGCACCGTCGCGTCGACGCTCGCGAGCAGCTGCGAATCGCTCACGCGATGCTCGCGGAGATGGGCGCCGAGGCGTTCGCCGAGCGCGCCCGTCGCGAGCTGCAGGCCACCGGCGAGACTGTGCGCAAACGCACCGCCCAAACGCTCGACGAGCTTACCCCGCAGGAGGCGCAGGTCGCGCGCCTAGCCGCTGACGGACAGACGAACCCCGAGATCGGCGCCCAGCTCTTCCTCAGTCCACGCACAGTGGAGTGGCACCTGAGCAAGGTGTTCGGCAAGCTCGGGATCAGCTCCCGCAAGGAGCTCCGCTCGACACTGTCCGACATCGATTAGCCCCGCGAACGCACGGCCCTCATAATCCAGACGGCGCCTAGGGCTACAGCCGCAGTACCGATACGACCGCCGGTCAGCGC
>Ga0210389_10003801_pt1 | contig 11777 bp, 9 predicted proteins | sample IncBWH28OmetaG_FD_160127 | JGI IMG/M metagenome (GOLD analysis project Ga0210389, IMG submission 160127) | Forest soil microbial communities from Barre Woods Harvard Forest LTER site, Petersham, Massachusetts, United States - Inc-BW-H-28-O ... | reverse complement strand
GCCCACGTACTGGCAAATCGCCTTCGCCAACGCGGGATTCGCAGTGCCGCAGAAAATTTTGAATTTATCGTCGGTCAAAAATATTCCCTCAACCGTTCACACTCGGGCGCGCATGCGCATCCGCACACCAGCCCAAAGCACGGCCATAGTCTTCCCTGGATAGGGTCTTAACGACAAAAACCGAATCTTCCGGGAACGCACGAGCGGCTCGGCGCGCACGCGCTGGGTTTCGGAATATTCCGAACACCGCCGACCCGCTACCCGCCAGCGCGGCATCTGCGGCTCCTCGCTTGAGCAATCCGTCCCGAATTTCTTCGAGGCGCGGATGACGGTGGAAGACCGGCCCCTCGAAATCATTCGAAAGGCCTGCCCTCTGCCGGCTCCAGCACAGAGCGCAGAACCCCCAAATTTTAGGGGGTTCCGGCCGTTTTGTCAATTCCGCAGAAATCCACTGGAAGGCGGCCTTGGTGCTCACTCCAATATCGCGCGGAGACACCACCACAATCGTCTGCTTCGGCGCATTCGGAAGCGGATAGATTTCGTCCCCTCGATTTACCGCCAGCGCCCGTCCGCCAAACAAAAAGAACGGCACATCCGCGCCCAAGCCCGCCGCAATTTCCATCAGTCGCGCGAGCGGCACCTCCGTTCCCGTCAATCGCAGCATGCCGATCATCGCTGCAGCTGCATCGCTCGACCCGCCACCCATTCCGCGCGCCACTGGAATTTTCTTTTCCAAATGCGCGGTCACGTTCCCCAGAAATCCGATCTCGCGCTGCATCGCCACCACCGCGCGCGCCACAAGATTATCCGGACCCAGCAATGCTGTATCGTTCGAAGTCAAACTGAAGTGAAAATCCGACGAACCGGGATCGAGAGAAAGTTCGAGCGTGTCGCGCAACGAGATCGCCTGAAAAATCGTGCGCAGTTCGTGGTAACCGTCCGGCCGCTTACCCAGTACATGCAAACACAAATTGATCTTCGCAAACGCCGGCAGGCGCACCGATTTTTTCTTGAATGTCGCGCGGGTCATGCGGGGGAGCTTACTGCGGTTTTGCCGAATCCGGATTTGTTTTTTGCGCCGTGCGTCGTTTCAGATTCTTCAGCTGCGCGTCCAGCTCATTCACTTTGTCCAATTCGTAGTCCGCGGGCACGGCCTTCTGCCATTCCGCCAACGCGCGCCCCCAGTACATCGCGGCCTGGTCGCTCTGGCCCAGCTTGGCGTAAACATCACCAAGATGCCCCAGAATCGTCGGATCGTGCTTCTGTCGGTCGTTCGCTTTGCGTAGATTCTCTTCGGCTTCGGTCAACTTATTCTGTTTGTAATACGCCCAGCCCAGGCTATCCAGATAAGCTCCGTTGCTCGGCTCCTGCGTTACCGCCTGCTTGATCATCGCCGTCGCTTCGTCCAATCGCACTCCGCGGTCTGCCAGCATGTAGCCGTAATAATTCAGTACCGAAGCGTTGCCGGGGTTCACTTCCAGCGCTTTGCGGAATTCCTGCTCCGCCTGATCGAATTTCTTCTGCCGCTCGTAAATCGCGCCCAGCATGAACCACGCCGTCTCTTTATCATCATTCCCGCGCGCCATCTGCTCGGCCTTCTGCGCCGATTGCTCCGCTTCCGCGTACTTTCTGCCGCGCTCCTGCACCTGCGCCAGGTTCAAATAAATTTCCTGGTCGCTGTCGGTTCCTCTCAGCAAGCTGTCGAGCAGCTTCGTCGCCGCCTCTGCGTCTGATTTCTCGCCATACAGCATCGCCAGCGTTACCGTCAGGTTCGGGTCATTCGGCACTGCCTCCAGAGCCTTCTTCGTCTCGGCAATCGCATGGTCCAGGTCGCGGCTCTCCCGGTAAGTATCAATCAGCAGCATTTCCGCGCGTTTTTGCGCGTCTGCTCCCAACTTGCCCATTTCCTGATAGGTCTGAATCGCCGCGGAATAATTTTCCTCTTCGCGGTACGCGTGCCCCAGTTGCTCGTAAAGAATCGCCAGCGCGTTCGGACTCGTCTCCGTGCCCGCCGGATTCTCCGCATCGCTCCCCGCAACAGCTCCGCCCGGATTCCGCGTGCTGCTCGATTGGCTCCTCATCCCCGCGATCGCGTCGCTCAACACTTTCACCGCGTCGTCGTACCGCCCCTGATCCTCGTACAACAGCGCTTCGTTATACAGAACCTCCAGGCTGCCCGGCGCCAGCTGCTTCGCGCGCAGCAGACTCGCCTCCGCCTGATCGAATTTCCCCAGCCGCCGGTACAACTGCGCCATCCGCAAAAAATTTTCCGAAGTGCTCGGCTCGATTTCCGTCAGCCGCTTGAACTGTTCCAGCGCGTCCGCGTACTTGTCCTCCGCCATCAACGCTTGTGCCAGTCCATGCAGATGGCCCGGATCGTCCGGGTCCTCTTCCACGGCTTTGCGGTACGCATCCTCGGCCTTCGCATAATCCTTCGCCTGCGAATAAGCGTCGCCCAGCAAATCGTAAACTTCCGGCGAGGAAGATTCCCCGGCCGCGTCCGACAGCAGTTTCACCGCCTCTTGCGATCGGCCTTCATCCATCAGCAGCTGGCTCAATTGTTCCAGCGCTGGACCGTTGCTCGAATCGCGCGCAAGCAGTCCGCGCAGCACGGTTTCCGCTTCGCTGTGCTTGTTTTCAAAACGATACAGCCGCGCCAACCACAGCGCCGAATAAACGTCATCCGGCTGAATTTTCAAAATTTGCTGAAATTGGTCGATCGCCTTTTCCAGCGTTTCTTTCTGCACATCGCCCGCGCTTAGATCTCCCAGCTCTCGGACGTAAATTCGCGCCAGCAGCCGGTGCGCGTCCACGTTGTCGGGTTCAGCCTTCAATGCCGCTTGCGCCTGCTCCACAGCTTCGCGCATGCGCTGCGATTTGGCGTAAATTTCCGCCAGCCGTTCCTGGATTACCGGCGAACTCGGTGCGAGCTCCAACGCCTTCTTGTAAGCTTCGATTGCCTGCGTGGCCAGCTCCGCGCGGCCGGTCAGCTCATATTGCTGCTCGTCCACATGGCCCATCGTGTAGTAGTAATAGACATCGCCGCGTGTCCCCTGAGGGCCGGGGTTCGCTGCCGTTGAAGTAGCACTCTTGCTGGAATCCGCGGATTTAGGAGTGGTCGGTGTGGGTGTTGCGGGCGCGGCATTCTGCGCGCGCGCGGCAGGTGCCACCGCGAAAAGCCAAATGAATGACGAAAGTGAAATTCCGATTATTGTTTTCATGCGTCCGTCGCAAAAATCCATTATCGTACAGCAGCCCAAAACGGTCAAAGTAATACGCGCCGCCCGCCCTTCCCGGTAGCGCACACTCTTTGGACGCAAGCTAGCTGCGTTAGGATACCTCCGTGATAGAGTTTTTACAGAAATGGCTCGAATCGTCGCAGAACGAAATAACGCCGGCGCGAATCCTGTGGGAAAATCTCACCCTGGTATCGCTCGGAGGTTAAAGGTGTTGCGCATCAGAATCCAAGTCGTCTTCGCGATCGGCGCGGCCCTTGCTTTCTTCGCCTCGTCGCCCGCGAATTTCGCACAACAATCCGCCGGAGCAGGCCCTCAACCCCAGGCCACGTCAGCCACTGCACCCGATCCAGCAGCGCCTCGAACTTCGCCGCAGCCTGCCCCCGCCCCCAAGCTTTCAGACTTCGCTTGGCTCGAAGGCCACTGGCACGCCGACTGGGGCCCGCGGATTGCCGAGCAGGTCTGGACGTCGCCCAAAGCCGGCGTGATGCTGGGCGATTTTCGGGTCATCGAGAACGACAAGGTGTTGGTGATCGAGCTTTTCACTCTGGTCGAGAAAACCGGTGCTATTAATTTCTACGTCCGGCATTTCACGCCGGAACTCGTGCCTTGGGAAAAATCAGACGCCACGCTTCTGAACCTTGCCTCCGCCGAAGCAAAAAAATTTGATTTCGAAAATCCCGCGAACGGCAGACCCAAGCGCGCCGTCTTCACCCGCGTTGACAACGACACCTACACCTCGCGCTCAGAAATAGTTCCCGAAAAAGGTGATCCCCAGGTAATTGAAATCACCTACCATCGCCAACCGCTCGCCGTAGCCGCGCCCAATTCCGGCGCTAGCGCGCATCCCAAGAAGAAATAGCTAACGTGGTCGGGTTTTGGCTCTGTAGCGGCGGTCTTCAGACCGCCATCGGTGATCGTCGCGCCACCGACGGCGCACTAAAGTGCGCCGCTACAAAAGGCACACGCGTTTTGCACGACCTTTTGATTCGTTCGCACCAACGCACTTCCTAGTGCCGGAAGTGCCTCACTCCCGAAAACACCATCGCCATCCCCAGCTTGTTCGCCGCCGCAATCACATCCGCGTCGCGCATGGACCCTCCCGGCTGTATCACCGCGGTCGCTCCCGCTCGTCCCGCTTCCTCCACGCCATCCGGAAATGGAAAAAATGCGTCCGACGCCACCACGCTGCCTTTCAAATCGAGCCCGTTCGTCGCCGCCTTGATCACCGCAATCTTCACCGAATCCACCCGGCTCATCTGTCCCGCGCCGACGCCCACCGTCTCACCGTCGCGCACAAAAACAATCGCGTTCGATTTCACGTGCTTGCAAACTTTCCACCCGAACAGCAAAGCCCGCGTTTCCGCCGGCGTCGGCGCGCGCTCGGTTACCACTTTCAAGTCCGCTTCCGCCAATTCGTGCCGGTCCGGTTCCTGCGCCAGCATGCCGCCAGAAATCCTTTTCAGATCGAGTTCCTCCACCGCTTCGCCGCTCTCCATTTCCAGCAAACGCAGATTTTTCTTCGCGCCCAGTTTTTCCAGCGCCGCGGCCGCGTATCCCGGTGCCACGATGCACTCCACGAACAGTCTCGCCACTTCCTCCGCCGTCACTGCATCCAGTGCACGATTGAATGCCAGCACCCCGCCAAACGCCGAAACCGGATCGCACGCCAGCGCTTTCACGTACGCTTCGACCAACGAATCTTGCTCCGCCGCACCGCACGGATTGTTGTGCTTGATGATCGCCACCGCCGGCCGGTGAAATTCTTTCGCCAGCGCCCACGCAGAATCCAGATCCACCAGATTGTTGTACGAAAGTTCCTTGCCTTGCAGCTGCTTCGCGCCCGCCAGTCCCGCCGCCGGATATCCCGCCGGAATGTACAGCGCCGCTGCCTGGTGCGGATTCTCGCCGTACCGCATGGCCTGTCGCCGCTCCAGCGCGATATGCATCCGCTGCGGCAATTTCTCCAGCGCGCCAATCACAACGCCAATTCCGCCCGTCGTGTTGCTCACGCTCAGCCGCTCCAGCTCCGTCGCAATCTCCCCATCGTAACGTGCCGTCCGCGCATAAGCCTTCCGCGCCAAGTTCAGCCGCGTCTCCAGGCTCAATTCGCCTTTGTCGCGCAATTCCGCTGCAATCGCCGCGTAATCGCCCGGATCAGTCACCACTCCCACGCTCTGAAAATTTTTCGCCGCCGAACGCACCATCGCCGGCCCGCCAATATCAATATTCTCGATGAGTTCTTCCGGCGTCACGCCAGGTGTCGCCGCCGTCGCCGAAAACGGATACAAATTCACCACCACCAGATCAATCGGCACGATCCCGTGCTCGCCCACCTGCTTCCGGTCCTCCGCTTTCCCGCGCTGAAATAAAATCCCGCCGTGCACTTTGGGATGCAGCGTCTTCACTCGCCCGCCGAGCATTTCCGGCCACCCGGTCAGCTCCGCCACGTCGCGCACCGCGACGCCACCCTCGCGCAACAATCGCGCCGTGCCCCCGGTCGAAACAATCTCTACTCCCAACGACGCCAGCTCCCGCGCAAATTCCACGGCCCCCGTCTTGTCGAACACACTGATCAGCGCCCGCTCCACCCGATGTCCCGCGACACGTTCTCCCGCCACGATAATTCCTCCATTCAAGAAAGCCCCGCCAGTGTATGCGTTTGCGGAAAAATTCGAAAGAGCATGCCTCTGCGGAAAAGAATTTTTTCGAAAGGAGCTTCGTGCAGGAAGAGTTGCTGAACTAAGCTTTATTGCTTGAACTTGCTGTCGCGGGGTTTTGAACGACGTGTTACGCGGACTATTTCCCGTCAGGGCCAAGTCCTTGCATTATCAGCTCGAAACGCGCGCCTTCAATTTCACGTGCCCGCCTTCAATACTGACGGTGTACTCAATCTCGCGCCCACCCTTTTCCTTCAGATCCTTCGTCTTCTGCCGCACGAACCGCTCGAAATCCTTCAGGCTGGGCACTCCAGCCTTCTCTCCAGTCTCCGTCCGCGCTTCCACCAGTCGTTGATAAAGTTTCTCCACTTTTTCCGTCTCATGTTCCGGATCAGAAAGCGCCAATGCAAAGTCAGCGGCATGTCTCACCTCGGCCGCTCGTGCAGCCGCATCGGCTGCGGCGTGCGCGATAGCCGTCGCTGAAGAAACAGAAGCACTAGCCTCCTCCGCTGCCACCTTAACCGCAGTTTCCGCCGCGATCCGCGTGCGCATCGCATCTTCCGCAGCCTTGCGCTGTCGCTCGCCTTCGATGGCCTTCGCCGCTGCTCCATAATGATGTTGTGTCGTTCCAGATTCCTTCTGGATCAGCTTCTTCCGCCACATGTCCTGATACTTCGCGTACGTCGAAGCCAGATTGCTATAGCGAAATCGTTGCCCCGAAGAAAGGTCGCCCGATCGGTCCCCGTAACGTTTCAAATTTGTCTCAAGCCGCCACTGCGTATCCGTCGGAGGCCGCGAACGCCCGCCACCGAAATATTGTTCAAACTCAATCTTCAGCGTGCGGATGTCCCGCTCGATTTGCCCGAGTTCTTCGTCAATAGTCGCCATAGTTTTTCAGCCGTGTAACCGCGCGACGTGCTCGCCGCAGCGCAAGCCTACCCACAGCCCGCGCCTGGAGCCAACTCCCAGCCACCCTATCTCCAGCCTAGAGCGCGCAATCGGCGGCGTCAATGTGACCCTCCGCCAAGATGTCGCAAAGGGAAATGCCTCCGTGCAAGCCTTCGATTGCCAGCCCTTATCGCACTGTGTTCAAATGCCTTAGCGATGAACCCCGTTCCAGAATCCGCCGCCAGACCGCGGAGGGATTTGAGCGCCCACCTCCGCGCCATCCCTTCAGTGGACGAACTGCTCCTCCAGCCGCGCCTCGTAGCCCTGGCTGAAAAATCCGGTCGCGCCCTCGTTACTCAAGCCGTCCGTCAGGTCCTCGCCGACTTCCGCGCGCGCCTGAAAAACGAGCCGTCGCAATCCGCTGTTCCAAATCGGGAAGCACCCGACGAGGCCCAATTAGACGCTCGCGTCGTCGCCGAAATCATCGCCGAAGTCGTTGTTGGAGTCGTTGAGAAAGTCGAGACCGCCCTCGCCCCGTCTCTCCGCCGCGTCATCAACGCCACCGGCGTAGTCCTGCACACCAATCTAGGCCGCGCGCCCCTTTCGCGCGCCGCCGTCGCGCAAATCGCCGCCACCGCCGCCGGCTACTCAAATCTCGAATACGATCTCCCGCGTGGCGAGCGCGGCAAGCGTGATGTCCATACTGGTCGCCTGCTCGCCGAAATGGTCGGCGCGGAATCCGCCATCGTAGTTAACAACAACGCCGCCGCCGTGTTTCTCGTCCTCAATACACTCGCGAAAGCCGCCGAAGTCATCGTCTCCCGCGGCGAACTAATCGAAATTGGCGACGGTTTCCGCATTCCAGACATCATGGCCGAAAGCGGTGCGCTGCTCCACGAAGTCGGCACCACCAATCGCACCCGCCTCCGCGATTACGAGCGCGCCATCACCGACCGCACTGGTCTGCTCCTGCGTGTGCATCCTTCGAATTTCCGCATCACCGGATTCACCGAGCGCCCTTCACTGCAAGAGCTAGTCGCGTTAGGGGAACGCTTCCATCTCCCCGTTTACGAAGATCTGGGCTCTGGCTGCATCGCCGACCTTTCCGCAAGCGGGATCGCGGAACCTGTTGCGCGCGCCAGCTGCGAAGCCGGCGCCTCAGTCATCTCTATCAGTGGCGATAAATTGTTGGGAGGCCCTCAGGCGGGAATCATCGCGGGCAAAAAAGAAATCGTGGAACGCATCCGTGCCAATCCGCTCTTCCGCGCGCTTCGTGTGGACAAGCTAATCATCGCAGCTCTGGAAGCCACGCTGCAATCCTACCTGCGCGGCGCGCTAAACGAAATTCCCACGCTGCGCATGATCCGTCTATCCCAGGAAGAAATCGCCAAACGCGCGCAAAATTTCTGCGAAAAATTTCGCCGGATGCTGTCGGCGGACGTAAAGCTTGAGACGCACCCAGGTTTTTCAGTAATCGGCGGCGGCTCCACGCCCGATCAACAACTTCCCACCACGCTGATCGCCATCACGACGCCCCGGCGCTCCGCCGCAAAAATCGAGGACCGTCTGCGCAAGCCACGAACCAGCAACCCAGCCGGCACAGCAACACCCACCGCAACGCCAGTAATCGCTCGCATCGAAGACGACCACCTAATCCTCGACCTGCGCACAGTGAACCCCGAAGAGGAAAACGAAATCGCCTCGGCCCTAGTGGCCGCGCTCGCCTAAAGCAGTCCCCATTTTCGATTTTCTCTTTTCCATTTTCACTTCTTGCGTGCCTCTGTCGCAAATCAAAGCCGATTGATCACGCTGGCCACGCACCCAGCCCCAAATCCATTATCAATATTCACCACACTCACATTCGAAGCGCAGCTATTCAACATCGCCAGCAGCGCCGTCAACCCCCCAAAACTCGATCCATAACCGGTACTCGTCGGCACCGCAATCACTGGAGCCGCAACCAACCCCGCCACCACGCTAGGCAGCGCCCCCTCCATTCCCGCCACGCAAATAATCACCCGCGCCGCCGCCAATTTCTTGCGGTGCTCCAGCAAACGGTGCAACCCCGCGACGCCCACGTCATAAATCGCCTCCGCGCGATTGCCCATAATTTGCGCCGTCACCAGCGCCTCTTCCGCCACCGGAATATCGCTCGTCCCGGCAGTCACCACCAGAATCAAACCCTTCCCGTGATTCGCCTCACTCCGCGAAATCGTAATCGCGCCCGACAGCTCGTGAAATCGCGCCGCCCGCGCCACCTTCTTCACTGCTGCAAAAATTTTCTTGTCTCCGTGCGTGATCAAAATGTTGTGTGACGCCTTAGCGCGCAGCATTCCCCGCGCAATCTCCGCCACCTGCCTAGCAGTTTTCTTTCGCGCAAAAATCACTTCCGGAAATCCCTGCCGCAAAGCCCGATGGTGGTCGATCTTCGCGAACCCCAAATCCTCGTAAGGCCATTGGCGCAGCTGTTCCACCGCGCTATCCACCGGCAAAGTCCCGCGCTTCACCGCCTCTAGAAATTTCCTTACGTCCCCTTCATCCATGGCGTGTCCTTGGCAAACTCCGCATTCTAGCACCGCTCCCCGGTCTGTCTGATGTGCGTCGCCTTTGGCCTATTCGTGCTAGAGTGACGCCCAGTCAAGCGCCCCGGCCAAAACCTTTGCGGCGCACGGCTTACACTCAAATCTTTCGGAGGTGCACACATGGGATTCCTTTGGGAAATTATCATCGGTATTCTCGCCGGTTTTTTGGCGGGGAAAATCGTCAAGGGTTCCGGAATGGGTATCCTGGTGGACCTCATCGTCGGAATCGTGGGATCGATCTTGGGCGGCTGGGTTTTCGGTTTACTGGGACTGGCGGCATACGGGCTGATCGGCCAACTCGTAATGGCCACGGTAGGCGCCATCATCCTATTGCTGATAGTCCGCGCTATAAAAAGAGGCTGACGCCGCCAGAGTGATTATCCGTAGGGCGGGTCTCAGACCCGCCCTCGCAGCAAACAGCGGCGTGATCCATCAATCTAGTTCTCAGCCTTCCCCGTAACGTCCACTACACTAACCGTGCCATATTTTTTCAGCACACTTTCAATTTCCTTGCGGTCCCCCACGCAAATCCACTGCAAATGATCCAGGTCCACGAATTTCTTCGCTGTCGCTTGCACCCCACCCGCGTCAATCCCCGCAATGTGGTCCGGATACTTGTCCCAATAATCCACCGGCAACCCGTAATACTGCACGGTCAGCCAATCACCCAGAATTTCTCTCGGCTGCTCCAGCGAAATCGCGAAACTCGCAATGATCGCCCGGTGCGCATCGTCCATTTCGTCTTGCGGCACCGGCTCGTTGTTGATTTTCTTGAATTGGTATAGGAACCGGTCCATCGCGTCGCCCGTCACCTTCGTGCGCACCGGCGCAAACGCCAGCCAGTCGCCCGGATAAATCTCCGCGTTGAACCGGCTGTACGATCCATAAGTCAAGCTGTGCTCTTCGCGCAGGTCCAGGAACAGCCGCGCCTGGGGCCCGCCTCCTACGATCTGGTTCATCACTTCCAGCCCATAATATTCCGGATCGGTCCGGCGAATGCCCCGGTCACCCACAATAATGTAGGACTGCACCGAAGCCGGGCGATCCACAAGCGTGATCTTCGTAGCCTGTGGTGTCACCGCCGCCGCGAACTTTTCCGGAGTCTCCGCCGCGCCCGCCCACGCTCCGAAATATTTTTCAATAGTCGCGCGCATCTCACTAGCCGTGAAATCTCCGGTCACGCCCAAAATCGCGTTCCCCGGTACGTAATGCTTCTCGTGAAATCGCTTCAAGTCCTCCACGCTGATTTTCTCGATGGATTCTTTCGTCGCGGACGCCAGCGCCATCGGCGTATCGCCATAAATCACCCGCTTGAATCCCTGCTGCCCCAGAAATTGCGGATTCGAAAGCCGCTGCTCCAGACTCGCTCCCTCGCTCTGCTTGAATTTTGCCAGCTCGCTCGCCGGAAAATTCGGATGCAGCACCACATCGCTCATCAGATCCAGAATTTTCGCCGTGTCGGTAATCAACCCGGACGCGTTCACCGACGTATAGCTCACGCCAAACCGCGAACTAGCGTCCAGCGTCGCTCCCAGCGAATCCACTTCACTCGCGATCTGCTCGCTCGTTCGCTTCTCCGTCCCTTCGCGCAACATGCCCGCTGTGAACGACGCCAAGCCCGGCAGGTCGCCCGGATCCGCCAGCTGCCCCGGACGAATCCACATGGTGAACGCAACCGTCGGCAGCTTGTGATCTTCTTCCAGCACAATCGTCAGCCCGTTCTTCAGCTTCACCACCGTCGGCCGCGGCAACTGCACGCGTAGGACTTCCTTATTCACGGGCGCCCTGCCTAGCTTCTTCACCGAGCTCATCGGTTCGCTCTTGGCCTGCCCTTGTGCAAACGTCGCTCCCGGCAACAGCAATCCAGCACAGGCCGCGAATACAGCTGATGTCACCACCGCTGCCCGTGAAACCCGCAAAAATTCGGCGAACCTCTTCATCGCGTCCCCTCTCATTGCGCCCCCTTCGACGACGCCTTCTCATCTGCCGCCGGGTAAGTGATCACCACCACGCGCTGGTCCGTCACCAGATATTTTTTCGCCACCGCATTCACTTCGTCCACGGTCACCGCGCGTTGATTGTCCACGATCGTGTTGATCAAGTTCGGATCGTTGAAATACACGGTGTAATTGCCGATTAGAATCGCCGTGAACAGAGCCGACCGCCGCCGCTCGATGAATTGCCGCAGTAATTGCGATTTGGCTTTCGCCAGCTCTTCCGGCGTCACGCCGCTTTTCACCACCGTGGCAATTTCCTCGTCAATCGCCTTCTCCAGGTCTTCCACCTTCACGCCCGGCCGCGGATTCGCTGAAATATAAAGCTGGCTGACGCCGATCCGCGCATCCGACTGTACGGTCACCTCGGAAGCGAGTTGCTTTTCCTTCACCAGCCGCTGGTAAAAACGCGAACTC
>Ga0210389_10003800_pt1 | contig 11779 bp, 12 predicted proteins | sample IncBWH28OmetaG_FD_160127 | JGI IMG/M metagenome (GOLD analysis project Ga0210389, IMG submission 160127) | Forest soil microbial communities from Barre Woods Harvard Forest LTER site, Petersham, Massachusetts, United States - Inc-BW-H-28-O ... | reverse complement strand
ACAGGAAAATGTAAAACCGCTCCGCCTTGGCGAATTAGCCGATACTACCGCTTCCTCGGCCGACGAAGAAGGCGATGATGTGCTTGAGCAGGGAGACGACGACCTGGATATCGTGATGGGCAATGATGCCGACGTATCTCCCTCCGAAAGGGCTACGCTGAGAAACCTGGACCGGACGATCGCGGACAGCGAAGATGCGAGGATAAAGAAGAGCGCACTCGACAGCACTGACGGGGATGGCGCTCCCCTCAATGAGAGCAATTTGTACCAGGACGAGGCCGGCGACGACCTGGACGTGCCCGGATCCGATGAAGATGATGACGACGAAGCCATCGGTGAAGAAGACGAAGAGAACAATGACTACAGCATCAGCGACAATAACGATGACGACGAGGTAGATCGCGAGAATTAAGCGTTGCCTTTTTCCGGGGTGATCTCTTTCTCCGGGCCGTTCTCGTTAATCCGGGGGATGTCTTTTTCCGGGCTGCTCTCTTTAACCCGTGGGATCTCCTTTTCCAGGACGGCCCTGGTGACCGGGAACGACTCCGGGAAATGTTCCTGTATATAGGTGATCAACCCCTCCCGTACATTGCAGCGAAGGTCGAAAGCGTTGCCGGAACTGGACGCACTCATCAATGCGCGCACCTCGATGGTCTTTTCGCTGGCATTCGTGACCTGGAGCACATTGATCCGCCGGTCCCAAAGCGGGTTGATCTCCAGCAGCCGGGTCAATTCCTTTCTCAGCGGATCCAACGGTATCGTATAATCGAGATATAAAAAAACGGTTCCCATGATATCCGCCGTATTCCTTGTCCAGTTCTGAAAAGGCTTTTCGACAAAATAGTTGATGGGAAGGATCATCCGGCGCTGGTCCCAGATATTGAGAACGACATAGGTGAGCGTGATCTCCTCTACCCGTCCCCATTCTCCTTCCACGACCAGTACATCATCGATCCGTAATGGCTGTGTAAAAGCGATCTGGAAACCGGCCAGAAAATTCCCCAGCGATTTCTGCGCGGCAAAACCGATGATGATACCGCCAACCCCCACGCCGGTCAGCAAACCGGTGCCGATCTTCCGCAGGTTGTTAAAACTTAAAAGGATGACGCAGATGGTAAGGATGATGATAAGACTGATCGCCAGCCTCCGGACAAATTGCAGCTGGGTGCGGATCTTCCGCTCTTTCAGGTTATCGGCCTTCTGTATGTCGAAGGTGTGGTATACATAATCTTCAAAGACCTTGATCATGCCGATCAGCACGTTGGCAAACGAAATCGCCAGCAGGATCTCCACCGTCTTGTTCACCACCGGGGAAAAACTGGCCCTGATCTTCATCAGCGGCAGCAAAAAATTGAAGGTGAGCAGCGGTAAAAAATAGCTGAAGGGCTGACCAAGCCGGGACAGTGCCGACCGGGTGAAAGAAAAGGAAGGTTTCCCGTCTTTTGGTTTTTTCCGTAAAAGCAGGGACAGCATGAATTTGAGGATCAGGCCGATGACAATGGCCACCCCGGCCAGGATCCCGTCCCATACATAATCCGGGAAATGGTCGAACTGATTAACGAACTGGTCGGGCATAGTTTAAAAAGCTTGTAGGGGCAAGCTACAAGCTTTAAGCCAATTTTCCCCTTTCCGCTGGCACGGCATTTATGGTTAAATTTATATAAACACCTAATATATGAGCCAGGCAACAAAAAACGCCGTCAAATCTCCCAAATCTCCCAAACCCGCCCGTCAGCCGGCCCTCCTGCCGGTCGATGGCCCGGATGAGCAAACCATCAAGGTCGAACGCCAGGCGCTCACCTTCTCCCATCTGAATAAGGTCTACTGGCCAAAAGAAGGATTTACAAAAAGAGACCTGCTCAATTATTATGACCAGGTCGCACCCTATATCCTTCCTTATATGAAAGACCGCCCTCAATCTATGAACCGGCATCCCAATGGGATCGAAGCCCCCAACTTCTACCAGAAAAATACCGACGGCAAGCTTCCCGATTGGCTGACGACCTATACCAATAAAAATGAATCGACGGGTGGCACCATCGAATGGCTGGTGTGTACGGGAGAAGCCAGCCTGCTATATATGGCCTCGATCGGCTGTATAGAAATGAACCCCTGGCATAGCCGGACCCGTTCCCCCGACAACCCCGACTGGTGTGTCATCGACCTGGACCCCGATGGCAACCCGTATAGCCAGGTCATACAAGTGGCGCTGGTCATAAAAAAAATACTGGACAGCCTGAAGGTCCCTGCTTATTGCAAAACATCCGGAGCTACCGGCATGCATATCTATATCCCCCTGGGCGCGAAATATGATTATGACCAATCCCGGCTCCTGGCCCATCTCATCGTGGAACTGGCGCACAACGACAAGGGAATTGAAAACTTTACCAGCCTGGAAAGGACGCCGGCCCGACGAAAGAAGAAGATCTATCTCGACTTTCTCCAGAACAGGTCTATCCAGACCCTCGCCGCTCCCTATTCCGTCCGGCCACGCCCCGGAGCTACCGTCAGCACCCCGCTCCATTGGGAGGAACTGAAAAAAGGGTTGGAGCCCGGTAATTTTACCATCCTGAACATCCATGATCGTCTCCGCAACGAAGGAGATCTTTTCAAACCCGTCCTTGGTAAAGGGATCCGCCTGGAAGAGACCATCCGGACCGTGCAGGACCTCCTTGGCGAGCCGTCCTGACCGTGGCATGTCTTTTTATGTATAGTTTGTATTCTTAACAAATAAAATTTCAATTATGTCAAAAGAAGCAACGCATAAAACGACGGAAAAGAGAAGTACAGATTCCAGCGGAAAGGCAAAAGGAGAGGAATCCGGCGTACAGGAACTCTTTGTAGAAATGTTACAGGATATATACTGGGCGGAAAAGCATCTGACCAAAGCATTGCCAAAAATGAGCAAGGCGGCGACCACCCATGAACTCCGGGATGCTTTCGATGATCACCTGGCGCAGACAGAAGAGCATGTAACCCGCCTCGAAAAGGCTTTTGAGCTGATGGGCAAAAAAGCCCAGGCAAAAAAATGCGAGGCCATGGAAGGATTGACAAAAGAGGCCGATGAGATGACGGAAGAGACGGAGAAGAACAGCCTCACCCGCGATGTAGCGTTGATCGCGGCAGGTCAGAAAGTAGAACACTATGAGATCGCTACCTATGGGACCCTGGTGCAGCTTGCAGGCAGCATGCACCTCGATGAGGTGGCTTCTCTTCTAAAGGAGACCCTGAAAGAAGAAAAAGCGGCAGACAAATTACTGACAGATATAGCCGAGAAAAATGTCAACAGACAGGCTTTGGAGGAGTAAAAATTTTGTGCGATAGAGGTTTAGGTTAACGATGCCATCCCGGCTTTCCGGGATGGCTTTTTCTCATTGTAAACACAACGAACGTGGAAGCAACGGTACTTAGCTTGTCCCATAAAGAATTTCTGCGGGTGGACAGAGATTACGAGAAATCCGCATCGGCTGCCCATCTTATCTATGTCAACGACCGGCAGCCCGGCATCACACGGCTAAAAAAGGGCAAGGGGTATTCCTACCGGCTGGGTGACCAGTTGGTAAAGGATAAGGAACAGCTCGACCGGATCCGCCGGCTTGCCATTCCCCCCTCCTGGACTGCCGTTTGGATCTGTGTCAGCGCAAAAGGGCATATCCAGGCGACCGGTCTCGATCTGCGCGGGCGCAAACAATACCGCTATCATGCATTGTGGAATTCGCTGCGCAACTCGACAAAATTCCATCGTCTATACGAATTCGGGAAATCCCTTCCCGGCTTGCGGGAAAAAATAACGGCCGACCTCCGGGGTTCGGCGCTCACCCGGGAAAAAGTGCTGGCTACCGTTATCAGTCTCATGGAAAGGACCTATATCCGCGTGGGCAGCGAGGAATACGAGAAGACCAATGGCTCCTATGGACTGACGACCTTGAAGAATAAACATGTCTCCATCTCGGGGGATAAAATAGCCTTCTCGTTCACCGGGAAAAAAGGCATCCATCATGATATCACCCTCCGGAATCGACGACTCGCCCATGCCGTTAGTCAATGCCGCGACATCCCCGGGAAGGAATTATTCCAGTATTATACGGAGGACGGAACGCGGCATGGCATCGACTCCGGCATGGTAAATCAATATATTCATGAGATCGCGGGAGCCGACTTTACCGCCAAGGACTTTCGTACCTGGGCGGGCTCCCTGCATGCGCTCCGGGCACTCCTGGCGATGGGAGAGGCCGCGGATGCCGCGGAATTGAAAAAGAACCTCCTGTCCATGCTCGATACCGTGAGTAACAAATTGGGCAATACCCGGACCGTTTGTAAAAAGTATTATATCCATCCGGGTCTCATACAACTATATGAAGAGAAGAAGCTTGTAAGATACCTCCGCGAGCCCGATACCGCTGAATCACAGCCCGCAGCCGGCGCGGAGGCATCCCTTACCGCCGAAGAAGAGGTCCTGATGAAGATCCTCAGGCCCTCCTGATAACACCAAGGATCAGGGCGATAATGGCCAGGACGATCAGTACATGGATCAATCCTCCTACGCTGTATACAAAGACACCGAGTATCCATCCGATGATCAATATCACTGCTATCAAATAAAGTAATCCGCTCATAAAATTTTTTTTAGTAGTTAGGAATTTTATTCCGTCTTTAAACAGTATTGAAAAATGCTTGCCAGCTTTTGACGGTGCTAAATGCATGCATTTAAACGGGAAAGGTCACCGGGCCCGGAAGAACTGGGGAATATGCTCTACAAAGAGGGGTGCAGGATAAGATCTTCGCCGGACGGGAAACTGGCATGGTCTTACCATATAGTTAGACATGAAGAAGGTATCCGTTTACTGGAGGGTCATAAAGAAGGCGGCCATCGACTTTGACAACGATCATGCGTTTAAATTAGCCGCTTCGCTATCTTATTCGATGATCTTTGCCGTGGGGCCTCTGCTGATCGTGGTCATTTCCCTGGCCGGGATCTTCTGGGGCCGGCAGGCCTACCAGGGACATATCTACGAACAGATAAAGGACTTGGTGGGCGCCAGCGCCGCCCTGTCGATCCAGGATATTATTCGGAATATCCAGCAATCCAGGCATACCGTGGCCGGGGCCATCATCGGCGGGGTGATCTTATTGATCGGTGCGACAGGAGTATTCACCGAGATCCAGGGGTCCATCAACTATATGTGGTCGATCATGGCCAAGCCAAAAAAAGGCTGGCTCAAGCTGTTGTTAAACCGGCTCCTGTCGTTTTCCCTGATCGTTGCATTGGGGTTCATCTCCATGGTCTCACTGGTCATCAATTCATTGATGGATCTGCTGGGCAACTACCTTAAACGCTATTTTTCCCATTTTACCGTTTATTTTTTTTATGGCGTGAACATGGTGCTTACGTTGGCAGCCGTCATCCTGCTGTTCGCCATAATATTCAAGATCTTGCCCGATGCCATCATCCGATGGAAGGATGCCTTCATCGGCGCTGTTTTTACCGGTCTTCTTTTTATGCTGGGAAAATTCCTCATCGGTGTCTACCTGGGTAATTCTAATCTCGGCATTACCTATGGGGCCGCCGCCTCCTTTGTCGTTATCCTGACCTGGATCTATTATTCTTCCATGATCCTGTATTTCGGTGCCGAATTCACCAAGTTCTACGCCATCGACCATGGGGGCAGTATCCGCCCTTCCGACAATGCAGTTTTTATCCTCAAGAGGGAATCGCGTGAGCTGGCCGACCCGACGGAGGCCGAGCCTCCCCCGCATTGATTAAGATGCTTTCTTGCGATCGGATGCTCTTTTGCGGTCAGGACGCTCTCTTGCGTTTGCTTCCGTTGCCGATACTCGCCTTCAATTGTGAAAGCAGGTCTTTCCCGGGGGAATGAACCACGCGCAATGTCGGCTGTGCAATCTTCTTTCCTTTCGATTTGGCCTTGATCAGTTTCATCAGCTCATCCGAATAGGTGTCCTTATATTTCGACAGATCAAAGGGTCCTGAGAGATGTTTGATCAGTTCCAGCGCCATCTTCATTTCCGCCGGTTTGGCGCTTCCGGCTGGAATATTCAGGTCTTTTGGGGAGCGGATCTCCTGCTCCCACCGGATCTTATTCAGGACCAATACGTCCCCCACGGGCTTTAGCAGGCAGAGGTTTTCCTTATTGCGGAGCACAAAACTGCCAAAGCCGGCCTTGCCCGTTTTTGCCAATGCATCTCTTAACAGGATGTATGCCTTCCCGCCCGATTTTTCCGGCTCCAGGTAATAGGGGGTATCGTAATACATCCCATCGACTTCGGCCTCTTCGACGAATTCCACGATCTCGATCAGTTTCGTTTTCTCCGGGCTTGCCTTTTGAAAATCCTCGTCGGTGAGGACCACATACCGGTCGTCCAGTTTATACCCCTTCACAATATTTTCCCAGGCGACTTCCTTTCCCGTGTGTTCGTTCACGCGTTTGAATTTTATATTGGCCAGATCTTTTTTGTCCAGCATGTCAAGGTCCAGGGAGCTATCCTCCGTGGCGCTGTAAAGTTTGATGGGAATATTCACCAGGCCAAATCCAATGGCCCCTGTCCATATTGATCGCATATATGTAGGTTTTTAGGTTTCAATTGAAACTTCCATGCCAGGCCTGCCGAACAACGCACCGTCCCCTCATCTCCGGGCACAACAATTGAATAATTGTCAAAAAAATAATCTGTTATGAAAAAGCATCCAATCATTGTACGCAAGCTAAGTGTTTTATTTATGGGAATCGTGCTATTGACTTCGACTGCCGCTTACGCGCAAGAACAACAAACTACTGCCGAGAGCGGGCTCAGTGCAAAGTTCGGGATTAAAGGCGGATTGAACCTCACCAATCTTTATGTGGACAATGTATCCAGCGAACATATGAAGGCCGGCTTCAACGCCGGGGTCTTCGCCAAGCTTCCCATTACCAAAGGTTTTTCCATTCAGCCGGAGCTTCTCTACAGCGTAAAAGGAGCTAAAGATACCTACAACAATTTGCTCCAGGGAAACGGGGAATACCGGTTTAACCTGGGGTATATGGAATTGCCGGTGCTGGCGGTGGTGAACCTGGCCCCCAACTTCAACCTTCACCTGGGTGGCTATGCCGCCTACCTGGTCTCCGCGAATGTGAAGGACGTCAACAGTAACGGCGACATCCAGGGCGCAACCGACCTGAACACCGACAATTTCCGACGTTGGGACTTCGGCCTTGTCGGCGGCCTCGGCTTCGACATCCAGAATTTTACCATCGGCGCCCGGTACAACTATGGTTTGTCGCAGATTGGCAAATCCGGTAATCTCTCCGGCGACCTTACCAAAAATTCCAAGAATGCCGGCATCTCGGTATATGTAGGGATTGCTTTCTAAATGAGACACTTATGGGAAAGCCGCTATTACATTAGCGGCTTTTTTTATGCCTGTCCGGTGAAAAAGTTCTTTACGGGGGAATAGTTTTATTTTATAATTTTATTTTCTAAACGGAAATGTATGATGACAGAAAAAGATATAAAAGCATTGGAACAAATAGCCATAGACGCGCTGAAAAAGGGGGTTACGCGGGAAGAAGCGCTTCGCATGTTTATAGCGGCTGGAATCAAGGACAAAAATGGCAACTATACGAAGCCATACCGGAACCTGGGTAAAGCCATGAAAAAGTTAGATGTATAATATCAGACCAAATCTGATTTTTGGCTTTCATGGGTGTGACGAAAGCGTGAGAGACCGGTTGTTAAATCATCCGGATGAGATTGTCATTAGTAAAGAGAAATATGATTGGCTGGGGCACGGAATGTATTTTTGGGAGAATAATTATGAGAGAGCCTTTCAATGGGCAGAAGAGAAAAAGGCACGGGGTAGAATTAATAAACCCTCAGTAATTGGAGCCACATTGTTTTTAGGATATTGCTGCGATTTTCTCGATTCCACCTATCTCCGGCTTCTTAAAACGTATTTTGCTTTAATGTCCGCATCAAATATAGAATCCGGAGAAACATCGCTCGAAAACAAGGACCTGCCTCAGGATAGGCATAACGATAAGGTTCTTAGAGAACTGGACTGTGCCGTAATTGAATTCATGCATGGAAAAATATTGTTTCAGGTGGAGGACGATGTTTTAACCAGAGGCTATTCCCGACACAAAGTATTTGATTCCTCCAGAGGCGTCTTCACAGAAGCTGGTCCCGTCTTCGCTGGAGCGGGTATTCTCGAAAAAAGCCATATTCAGATCTGCATCCGAAACCCGAATTGTATAAAAGGTTTCTTCCTTCCCAGGAAAGAAATTGAGTTCCCTCAATGGAGAAAAGCCTCCTAATTCCACAATCCTCGTATCTGCGCCACCGGTATATTCATCAACTCCCGGTATTTGGCCACCGTCCGTCGGGCAATATTATATCCCCGTTCCGCCAGTATCGCTACCAGCTGCCGGTCAGTATACGGATTCTTTTTATCCTCCGCCTGTATCAATTCCCCGATAATGCTCTGGATGACTTTATTGCTGATGCTATTCCCTTCCTGGTTCACGATGCCCTCGGTAAAAAGATCCTTCAGAAGGATCGTGCCGAACGAAGTCTCCGCATATTTATTACAGGTCAGCCGCGAGACCGTCGAGATATCGACTTTCACGCGGTCGGCAATATCCTTCAGCTTCATCGGCTGCAGCAACAGGATATCCCCGTATCGGAAGTATTCGTATTGCATGTCCAGGATGGACCGCATGATCTTTAACATATTCGATTCCCGCTGCTGGATCGCGTTGATGAACCATTGCGCGGACGAGAGTTTACTCCGCAGGTATTGCTTGGCGGATTTATCCATGGTCGCGTTCTGCGTCGTATTCTGTACCATCTCCATCCAGCTCTGGCTGATATGCAGGTTGGAGGATCGCTGACGATACAGGACCACTTCCAGCTTTTCTCCTTCGTCGAGAACGAGGAAGTCGGGTAAGATGGAAGGATTGGCGGCAATGCTACCGGGCTCCGGGTTGAACGGACGGGTACGCAGATGGGCCAGCAGTCCCAGAACGATCTTGATCTCGTCCTCCTCCAGTTCCAATTGCTTGCGCAGCTTTTCGAGATTGCAGCTGCGAAGGTCCTGGAAATGATTTTCCAGCAGGTCGATCGCCGTTCGCACGTCCGGGCGCCGGGTGTTCATTTTCTTTAGCTGGAGTAGCATATACTCCTGTACATTGCGGCATCCCGCACCAATGGGTTCCAGTTCTTTTATTTGCCGGAGCGTTGATTCCAGGTCGGTCGATTCGATCCACACTTTCTTTTTAAAAGAGATCTCGGAGGCGAGTTCTTCCAGGTCCTGTTCCAGGAAGCCATTTTCATTGATGGAATCGATCAGGAAGTCGAAAAGAAATTGTTTCTCTTCCGGGACTTCCAGGAAGCGGCATTGCTTTTTTAACTCGTCACGGAAATCGGGGATCTCCACGATCGGCTTTTCCGGCACTTTCTCCGTGCTGATATAGTTTTTATATTCCGTTTTATAGTCCGGGATATCGTCATATCCATACTCTTCCCAGTTCTGAAAGTCCTGTACCGTATCTTTTGAGAATTTATCACCGGACGCATCGTCGCCGGAGGACAGTTCCTCCAATACTGGGTTCTCGCTTAATTCATCTTGTATCCGTTGTTCCAGCTCCAGGGTATTTAAATGAAAAAGGTTCAACAGCTCGATTTGTTGCGGCAGGATCGTATGTTGCTGCTTTTGCGTTTGGACTTGCTTCAGCATAATACCCGTTTTTAATGTAGGATCGGTACGACAAATCAGGGACCAAAAAGACAAGAGCCTGTAAAGGAGCCCCGTGCTTGCCAGGGTAGGGCCCCTTGTAGAAAAATAAGTACCATATTGGGGAAAAAACGGAACAAATTCCTTGAAAAACAATGTATTCTATGCAGTTCTTCCCAAAAAGGTCATAATCTCGGGCAACCTTGATAGTGTGGTCTGCATTTTGTCAAGTTATACTAATAACATAACTTAAATATCTTAGTCAGACTTATAATCTATGCACAGCAGCCAACCCGCCACCCCCCGTCGAAGATCCGTACTCCAAAGGCTGGTGAGGATACTGGCATGGTTTGGCCTGAGCATCATCATTCTCCTGATCATCGTCATCGTCCTGGTCCAGACCCCCTATATTCAGAATATTGCAAGGGGGAAGGCGGAGAAATATCTTTCCCGTAAGTTCCAGACCCGGGTAAGCATCGGGCATCTCTCCATCGTTTTTTTCAGAAGCGTTGAATTGGACAATGTCTATATCGAAGACAGACAGAAGGATACGCTGCTCTCGGCCGGGCTGCTCAAGGTCGATATCCGGATGTGGGGGTTGCTCCACAACGATATCGATATCCGGAACCTGCAATTGAGTGATCTTACCGCCAAGGTCAAAAGGCAGTTGCCGGACACCGCCTTCAATTTTCAGTTTATCATAGATGCCTTCTCCGGCGCCCCTTCACCGCAACCCGAAAAACCCGCTTCCTCGCCGATGAAGATGGAGCTGAACAAGCTTGTGCTGGACAAGATCCGGTTGCTGTATAAGGATACGGTCACCGGCAACGACATGGAAGTGTGGATCGGCCACAGCCAGACGGATATGAAGGAATTTGACCCGACCCATCTTCGCTTCAACGTCACGAAATTCCAACTGAGCGGTCTTCAGGCAAGGATCTATCAAACGCAAGCGCTGGAGACCCCGAAGTCCCCTGCCGTCTCCAGCCCCACGTCACAGGCTGCGGCCTCCGCTCCTTTCCAACTCCGACTGGGCCGGATCGACATAACGGATAGCCATCTCGACTACCGCAATTTCGTCGGGGCCCTATTCACCGATCTGCGACTCGGGCATTTGACCGCCGAGGTACAGAATTTTGATCTTGAGAAAGAGACCATTGGTCTGAAAGAATTGGAACTGGACAGTACGACGGCTGCTTTGCGGCTGGGCAGGAAGGTCGCATCCGCTACGCATAGTGCAAAAAAGCCGGCCCCGAACACGACCTTGACCCCGACCCCGACAGCTCCCCCCGGTTGGCATGCTTCCGTCGCCTCTCTTCGTTTCAACGGAAACAATATCCAGTTCGACGACGATACCCAACATCCCCAAAAGACCGGCATGGACTACGCGCACCTGAAGGTCGACCAACTGACCCTCTACGGATCCTCCCTGTCCTATAGCGGCGACTCCACCAGCGGCGTGCTGACAAAAGGCTCCTTTTCCGAAAAATCCGGTTTTCGTCTCACCCGGCTGCAAACTCATTTCCTTTATGCCAGCCACCAGGCCTTCTTAAAAGACCTCCTTCTTCAAACCCCCGGCACGCTTCTGCAAGGCTCTGCCGTCCTAAGATATCCTACCCTTTCCGGGATGATGAAAGACCCGGCGCATGTGCTGATCGATCTGGACCTGCCAAACAGTAAAGTACAGGTAAAGGATATCCTCAGCTTTGTGCCTGCGCTGCAAACACAACCTATCTTCGCCCATCCGGCAAACGTCTGGTCGATCAATACCCGGGTAAAAGGCAATCTCGACGTTCTCAATATACAGACCCTGCAATTCAGCGGGATACAGGATCTTCGTCTCGACGTAGCCGGAACGCTTCTGCATCCGCTCGACGCGAAGAATATACAGGCGGACATGAATATCCGGCAGTTGTCCGGCAGCCGCGAACTCCTGGTCTCCCTGCTTCCTAAAGGCACGCTGCCCTCCAATATCTCCATTCCCGCTCATTTCGATCTGAAAGGAAGGGTTAACGGGGGAATGCAAGGCTTTCAGTCGGACCTGGTATTGAA
>Ga0210389_10003799_pt1 | contig 11779 bp, 8 predicted proteins | sample IncBWH28OmetaG_FD_160127 | JGI IMG/M metagenome (GOLD analysis project Ga0210389, IMG submission 160127) | Forest soil microbial communities from Barre Woods Harvard Forest LTER site, Petersham, Massachusetts, United States - Inc-BW-H-28-O ... | reverse complement strand
ATCGGGCGATCGCGGTCGCTCGTGTTCGTGTAAGTGAATGCCCGGGCGCGGGGTTCGACCGTCGTGGATTGCGCGGCCGCAAATGGGGCGGACGCCGCGAGAAGGACGGTCGGAAGCATGAATCGACGCATATGAACCTCGGTGCTGTTGTTGGTTTCGGTATTCGCAGTTCGGTCTTCGGTCTTCCGGCTATACGACACTTCCGTGGTTTGAATTGGTTTCCTCGGTGCGCGCACCGGTCTCTTTTCGCCATATTTCCCCCATATGACAGCGACAGCCGACAAGCCCGACCTCCACACGTTCGAGCATCACTGGCAGGACGAAGCCGACGCGGCGTATCTCTACCGCGTGCTCGCGTCAGTGGAACCAGATGCGACGAAGCGCGATGTGTTCCAGCGCCTCGCAGAGGTAGAAGACCGCCACGTCACGATTTGGGAAGACGTGATCACGAAGAACGGCGGCCGCATCGGCAAGTTCGCGCCGGCGGGACGCACGCGGCTGCTGGCGTGGCTTGGTCGCCGCTTCGGTCCCGGTTTCCTGCTCCCGATGCTGCTCGCCGAAGAAGGACGCGAGGTAAAGAGCTACCTCGATCTGCACCGCGAGACGCCGAAGGGCGCCGCCGGCGGTGAAGAGGCGCTGCTGCTCGCGCGCGAATCGAAGGAGCACGCGGCAACCATCGCGAGCCTCTCGGGGCGCGCGGGCGAACCCTGGCATTCGACGGGCGCGGGCGGGTTGCTGCGCAACGTGATCTACGGATTCAACGATGGCCTAACGGCAAACTTTGGATTGGTCGCCGGTGTCATCGGCGCGACGGCGCTTGCACAGGATCGTGCGATCATCGTCGCCGGCGTGGCTGGGTTGATTGCCGACGCGCTTTCCATGGGAGCGAGCGGGTATCTCGCTGCAAAGAGTGAGCAGGAAGTGTACGCGCACGAGATCGCGATGGAAAAAGACGAGATCGCGCTCATGCCCGAAGTCGAGCGCGACGAGCTCGCGCTGATTTACGAGGTCAAAGGAATGCATCGCGACGCCGCGCACGCGCTCGCGACGGAAGTGATGGCCGATCCCGAGCGCATGCTGAAGGAGCAGGTTCAGGAAGAACTGAAAATCGGCGGCCACGAAGAGTCGCCGCTGCGCGAGGGATGGATTACCGGTGCAGCGACGGCCGTCGGCGCGCTGATTCCGGTCTTTCCATTTTTCATCTGGAGCGGATACACGGCGATCTGGCTGTCGTTCGGGCTCGCGATGGCGAGCCACTTTCTCGTCGGCGCTGCGCGAAGCGTGTTTACCGGACGCAGCGTGTTCCGCTCCGGCCTCGATATGTTCGTCGTCGGCGTCGGTGTCGCCGTGGTTGGCTACTACGTCGGCGAATGGGTGGGGCGGCTGATCGCCTAGATTTCAAGAAGAACCACGGATTTTCGCGGAAAGGGCGGATAACTCGCGGATTAACTTTTGGGGGAACTGCCCTCGTTTCAGAGAGCGCTGTTCCCCCAAATTGTTTTATCCGGTAGTTGTCGCTGTTCGTTTCCGTGAAGATCCGTGGTTCTTCTTTAGATCTATGCCCGCGCTCCCGACACGCTTATTTCTTCTCCAGATCCCGAATCCAGATATTCCGAAATCGCACCGGATGCTCGTGATCCTGTAACCCGAGCGGCAGCCGGTCCGGCCCGGCTTCGTACGGTGGTCGGCGCATATTGGCCGTCGGTCCCACCGGCTCGACGTCGTCCTGCACCAGCACGCCATTGTGAAAGACGGTAAACCGCGCGGGCTTCGTCAGCTTTCCCGCCGCGTCGAAATGCGGACGATGGAAAACGATATCGTAGCTCTGCCACTCGCCGGGCCTACGGCTCACGTTCACGAGCGGCGGATACTGTCCGTAGATCGACGCAGCCTGGCCATCGGCGTACGTGACGTTGTCGTACGAGTCCAGGACCTGCACCTCGAATTTCCCCATGAGAAAGACGCCGCTGTTCCCGCGGTCCTGATCTTTCCCGCGCGGCGGACTCGGCGACATCCACTCCACATGCACCTGCGCATCGCCGAAGCCATCACGCGTTTGGATTCCGCCCGTTCCCGGCGCGACCTCCATCGCCCCGCCGCCGATGAGTTTCCACTTGGCCGGCGCGCCATTCGCATCGCTCCATTTGTCGAGGCTCGTGCCGTCGAACAGCACGATCGCATCGGACGGCGGCGGCACGGGGAGCGCCGGCGCGCCCGGCGTCACGATCGGCGCAACGGGCCGCTCGCGTGAATGCTGCGGCCAGTCGGTCATGCTCTGCTGCGCCGAAGCGGCTGACGAAAAAAACAGGCTCGCGATCAAAACTGCGCTGATATCGAATGTTCTTTTCATCGCACGCTCCGTTGAGTTCGGCGGTCGCTACAGCCGCTACACCAACTTAAATCACCAAGTTGAGCAAACGCTTCGGCACGAAAATCACTTTCTTCGGAACGCCAACGACGAACTTCGCGATGGCGGGATCCGCCATCGCCGCCGCGAGCACGCCCGCTTCCACTGCATCCGGCGGCACCGTCACCGTGCCGCGTGTTTTACCGTTCACCTGCACCGCGATCGTCGCCGATTCATTCGTCGCGAGCGCAGCGTCGAATCCGGGCCACGCCGAATCGAACACGCTCATCTCATAGCCCAGCCATTCCCACAACTCTTCCGCGATGTGCGGCGCAAATGGCGCGACGAGTTGCACGAGCGGCTCGATTTCCGCGCGATGTGCGGCGCGCTCGCCGCGGCGCACGGTGTTGAGGTACTCCATCATCGCCGCGATCGCCGTGTTGTACGAAAGCCTGGGAATGTCTTCGCTGACTTTTCGAATCGTCTGATGCAGTTTGCGCATCACGTCGCGATCGGGCTCGCCATTGGTGTGCGATCCGCGCACCGAGATCCACAGACGGCCGAGGAAACTTCGTACGCCGCTGATACCGGCGTCGCGGAAGTCGCCGCCTTCCTCAAACGGTCCGAGGAACATCAAGTACGTGCGGAAGGTGTCCGCGCCCCAGCCGTCGAAGTAGTCGTCAGGGTTCACGACGTTTCCCTTCGACTTGGACATCTTCGCGCCGTCGCGAATGATCATGCCGTGCGCGCGGAACTTCGTGAAAGGCTCGTCGAAATCCACGTGACCGGCGTCGTGCAGCACCATCGTCAGAAAGCGCGAATACATCAGGTGCAGCACGGCGTGCTCGTTCCCCCCGATGTACGAATTCACCGGGAGCCACTTCTTGGTGATTCCGGAATCGAACGGGACGTCGTTGATGCCGACACTCGGATAGCGCAGGAAATACCAGCCGCTGTCGAGGAAGGTGTCGCTCACGTCGGTCTCACGCCGCGCGCTCTTGCCGCATTTCGGGCACGGAACGCGGTACCACCCTTCGTACCGTGCGAGGGGAGAAATACCCGAATCGTCCGGCTTGAAATCCGGAATGTTCGGCAGCAGCACCGGCAGATCCTTCTCCGGCACCGGCACCATGCCGCATGCGTCGCAATAGATCACCGGAATCGGCGGGCCCCAATAGCGCTGGCGCGAAATGCACCAGTCGTGCAGGCGATAGTTCACGACGCCTTTGGCCGCATGCTTCGACTCGAGCCATTGCGTGACCATCCCCTTCGCTTCGCTTACCGGCACACCGTTGAACTGCTCGCTGTTGCAGAGCACGCCGTCGGCATCGTCGACATACGCCTCGGTCAGCGGCGCGCGCGGCGAACCGTCACGCGCGACAACAACGCGTTCGATCGGCAGGCCGAACTTATTGGCGAACTCGAAATCGCGTTCGTCGTGGCCGGGCACCGCCATGATGGCGCCCGTGCCGTAGTCCATCAGGACATAGTCCGACGTCCACACCGGCATCATGTCGCCCGTCGCAGGATTCACCGCGTACGACCCGGTGAATACGCCGCTCTTCTCCTTGTTCGTCTTGCGGGCGATCAAATCCTGCCGCGACGCCGCCGCGCGATACTCGGCGACCGAAGCGCGCTGCTCATATGACGTGATCGCGTCGAGCAGCGGATGCTCCGGAGCAACCACCACGTAGGTTGCACCGAAAATCGTGTCGGGGCGCGTCGTGAAGACCTTGATCTCGTGTGTCCCGCTGCCGATCTCGGCGGTTACGTGCACGGCAGCGCTCCCCGCGTCTTCAAGCGGGTTGAGCACCTGGAAACGGACTTCCGCGCCTTCGCTCTTCCCGATCCAGGAACGCTGCGCGGTGGTCGTCGTGTGCGACCAGTCCAGTCCGTCGATTCCGTCGAGCAGACGCTCGGAGTAGTCCGTGATGCGGAAAAACCACTGCTCGAGCAGGCGCTGTTCCACGAGCGCGCCGCAGCGCTCGCAACGCCCGTTCTCGACCTGCTCGTTCGCGAGCACCGTCTTGTCGTTCGGGCACCAGTTCACGGCGGCCTTCTTCTTGAACGCGAGCCCGCGCTCGAGAAGCTTCAAGAAGACCCACTGCGTCCACTTGTAGTACGACGGGTGCGTGGTGTCGACCGTGCGCGACCAGTCGACCATGAGGCCGGCACGCACCAGCTGCCGCGTGAAATTCGCGATGTTCGCCGGAATCAGCTCCATCGGATGCAGCCCGGCTTTCAGCGCGTGATTCTCCGAGTGAATCCCGAACGCGTCGAACCCTATCGGCTGGAAGACATCGAATCCTTGTAGCCGCTGGAACCGCGCGTAGATATCATTCCCAGTGAACGCGAAGAGATTGCCCACGTGCAATCCCTCTGCGGAGGGGTACGGAAACATCATCAGGGCGTAGAACGGGCGTTTGGCGCCGGCGATGTCCGTGCGATTGGAGGCACGTGCAGCCCAGCGTTCACGCCATTTGCGTTCAACGGCGCCCGGATCGTAACCGGCCGGCTCGAAACCCTCCGGTGAGCCCGGGGTGTCTACGGGTAGGGAACCAGTCATCTATGAGATGTCGGAGATTTCGGCGGTGATGCGGGAGACGATTCAGAGCAATCTAGCCGCGACGACGGGACGAACAAGCGCGCAGCGCATCGCCGAGATGGGCGAGTTGCGAACGCACGTGATCGACCGCGTCACGAAGTGGCTCTGCGTCATCTCGGCCGTCGCGGTCGCCACGCTGCTCTGGATCGGCCGCGCTTCGCTCGGGCGGATCGTCGCGGATGGTGGCGGCTGGCTGCTGGTCGCGCTTGCGGTCTCGCTCGCCGTGCTGTCGGGCGCGTTCGTCATCGTCTTTCTCGTCTCGCCCGCAATCGGTAACCAGTTGCGCGATCTCGCGGAGGTCGCAGAGGCCGTGGCCGCCGGCAACCTGTCGAAAACGCCGGACGCAGCGCGCCAGGGCGGACAGATCGGCCGCCTCGCGCGTGCGATGGTCGCGATGACGCACGAACTCCGCGATCTCTCCGCTCTGCTCACGTCGACCTCTGCAGAAACCTCGGGACTGTCGTCCGAGATCACGCACGGCACCGAGCACATGGCACAGGCCGCGTCCGGCATCGCCGATACCGCCGCGCAGCTGAGCGAGCAGGCGCAGGGAATGGCCGGGACGATCCAGCATCTCACAACCGAAGCCGCGCGCCTCAACGACCACGCCCGCACCGTCACTGCGGGGGCGAAGGAAGGGATCGCGCGGAACACCAACCTGCGCGCGCTCGCGTCCGAGAATCACGAGCGCCTCGACGAGAGCACGCGGCGGCTCGAACAGCTTGCGAACGATGTTCGCGAAAGCGCGGGCGCGACCGAGTCACTCGCGCGCGCCACCGATCAGGTGCGGCAGTTCGTGACGCTCGTGCAGAAGATCGCGCGCCAGTCGAAGCTGCTCGCGCTCAACGCCGCCATGGAAGCGGCGCGCGCCGGCGAGCAGGGTGAAGGATTCGCCGTCGTCGCGAACGAAGTGCGCCGGCTCGCCGCGACGGCCGCTGAAGCAGCCGAACACACCGACACCCTGATGAAGGAAGTGCTCGGCAACATGGAAGCGGCGCGTGAGGCAAGCACTCGCGCGCTCGCCGCGGTTGAAAGCGTGCATACCGCCACCGAGCACGGGCGCGCGAGTTTCACGCAGGTCGAGACCGGCGTTGCCGACGCCGAATCGTGGACCACGGCCATCGCGGAATCGGCCAGTGTCGGCAGTGCGCTCGCCGCTGAAATCACGTCGCGGCTCGATTCGATCACCGACGGCACGCAGTCGTTCGCGAATGCGATGCAGGATGTCGCCGCGGCCAGCCAGCAGCAGAGCGCCAGCACCGAACAAATTGCGGCCGCCGCCGCGCATCTGACGCTCGCCGCCGAACGCGTCGCCAAAGCATCACGCTCGTTCCGGACATGAGCACCGACGAATCCGGCGCGTTCGACGCAAAGCTGCACGACGCGTTCGATGCCGCGTTCGTTCTCGAGCGCGAACTGACGGGCGGCGGCATGAGCCGCGTGTTTCTTGCGACCGAGCGCGCGCTCAATCGCAAAGTCGTCATCAAGGTGCTGCCGCCGGAGCTCGCCGCCGGAGTGAACCGGGAGCGCTTCCGGCGGGAGATTCAGCTCGCCGCGCAGCTGCAGCATCCACATATCGTGCCGCTGTATGCCGCGGGCGAACATGGCGATCTGCTCTACTACACGATGCCGTTCATCGAAGGCGAGTCGCTGAAGCACGCGATTCACGAGCACGGCACGAAAAAGCCGTTCACGCTTCGCGAAGTCGTGCGCATCCTGCACGATGTGTCCGACGCGCTCGCCTACGCGCACGCGCGCGGCGTGATCCACCGCGACATCAAACCCGGCAATGTGCTGCGCAGCGGATCGCACGCCGTCGTCACCGATTTCGGCGTGGCGAAAGCAATCTCGGCGGCACTCCCTGCCGTTGGAATGACCACGAGCGGAATGGCGATCGGGACGCCGGCGTACATGGCGCCCGAACAGCTCGCGGGCGACCCGGCAGCCGACCATCGCATTGATATTTACGCCGTGGGACTGCTCGCATACGAGATTCTCACCGGCGAGGCGCCGTTCAACGAGCCGTCGCCGCAGGCGACACTCGCCGCACAGATGACGCGCGAGCCGGTGCTGGTGAGCAAGAAACGTCCGGACGTGCCGCCCGCACTCGCGGCGCTCGTCATGAAGTGCCTCGCGAAAATGCCGGAGCGCCGACCGCAGACCGCGCAGGAGTTGGTGGTGGAGCTCGACGCGATGGCGATTGGCTCGGGAGATTTCCTGCCGGCGGCGGTTCCGGTGAAGCGCAGGGTTGTTGCGCTCGCGGTGGTGGCGCTGGTCGCTGCGACGATATTCATCGTGCGAAGCGGAGGATCGTCGGGCGCTGCCCCCGCACCGAAAGCGGATTCGGTCGTCGCGCCGAAACCGGCCGCTCCGGTCGCCGTGAGCCCGTCGCTGACCCATGCCGATTCGCTCGCCATCGCGAGCGCCGTCGAACGCCGGATGGCCAATCGCACCGCCGCAGCGCCGGCCGCGGCGAAGATCGACAGCGCCACGCTCGCGTTGATCCGGTCGGAAGTTGAGTCGTCTGTACTCGATTCACTGAAGAAGCTCGCGCCGGCGGAGCCGCCGCCGGCTTCACAAGGTGGCCAGCGGGTGAATGGGCGCGGTTCGGATTTTTCAGGGATGACGCAGGCGCATATCGATTCCATCGTGCGATCGACGCGCGCGGCGGTGGACCTCGGCCGCAATTTGAACGGCCGCGGCGGCCAGGGAAATTTCGGAATGCCGCGCGGCACCGCCGATGCGGCGCAGTTCGAGGCGCGCATGGCGAACATGGGACCGCCGCGCCGCGTGATCGTCGCCGATCCGCCTCCCGATTCACGGCACGCCGAACTGCAGGCGGCCGGCGTGCAGGTGATGGATGCACTGCGAAAGCAGCTCGCGGCCACTCCGCGTTACGTGGTGGTGAATCACGACTCCGTCGCCGCGGTGCTGTTGCGTACGCGAAATCGCGATTCGGTGATGCACGTGCTCACGGGGGACATGAACGTCGCAATTCGCGCCTTGCCCGTGGCGGCGAGCGATTCGGTGCGATGGATGATCACGGTGTTCGATCCCACGTCGACGCTGCGTTCCGAGCAGGTCAACGCCGGTCCGGTCCCGCTCAACTCGGCGACCGCGGCCGATTCAGTCGCGCGACTCGTGTCGCGCGCGTTCTGGCAGCTCGATCACGCGCCGCGTCGCGGGGCGCCTACACCTTCGCCGACGCCGCCGCGGCCCTGAGACGCTGCACGGATGCCGGATCGCCCATCGCGATCAACGAGCTTCCGGAGGTCACGCGCGTTTCCGCTGCCGGATTGAACAGATGTTCTCCGGCGCCGGTGCGCAGCGCGAGCAACAACAGACCGGTGCCGTATTCGTGCAGCTTCAGCGATGCGACGTCTTTTCCGGCGAGCGCGCTCCCCGCGGCGATCGGAACGTCTTCGATGCGAAGGTTCCGGTTGGTGTCGCGCAGCATCTGATCGAGAAAACTCACCACGCTCGGCCGGACCATCTCACTTGCGAGGCGCATGCCGCCGATCTGCGCGGGTGAGACCGCGCCGTCGGCCCCCGCCTGGCGCAGCCGCGTGGCGGCACGTTCGGTGGTCGCGCGCGCGACGACACGAATTTTGGGGTTGAGCTGGCGCGCGAGCACCGTGGTCACGAGCACGTTCTTGTCGTCGTCCGTGCATACAACGATTCCCGCGGCGTGCTGAACGCCGGCAAGCGTCAGTGTTTCGTCGTCTGAGCAATCGCCCTGAATCACCGCGATCGTTGGAAATGCTTCGGTGACCGCCATAATGTGCTGCGGGTTGTGCTCGATGGTGACGCACTCGCGCTCGGTACTGACGAGTTCGCGAATTACGGACGTGCCGGTCTGCCCCGCACCGCACACGATATAGTGGCCCCGCATTCCGTCGATTCGCTTCTGCATGCGACGTCTCCTGAATCCGTGCGTCATGTCGCCTTCCACAATGAAGGCGGTGATCATTGAAAGCGTGTACACCGCGGCGGTCGCGCCGAACAGCAGCAGCACCGTCGTGAATATCTCGCTGGCTTTTGAAAAGGTCGGCACCGCCTCACGCAGCGGCGTCGTCGTGAGGAGCATCATCGTCATGTACACGGCGTCGAGCCAACCATGATTCGGCGCGCCGATGATGTGATAACCGACGACGCCGACGATGAAGACCGTCAGCAGCAACAGCGCCGCGAATGCGACGCGGCGCTGAAGGACTCTTAGTTCGTTCTCACCGCGGTGGGTCAAAGCGCGCTCATTTCTTGCGGTTGGGATCTTCGGACGCTTTGTACATATAAGCGCAGTCTTCGAGACGTGGTCCCTTTTCGTCGCACACGGCGAACTTCGTTCCTTCGTATGCTGCGGCGCCTGCGTAGCGGCCGTCTTTCGTGAGGGCGTAAAAGGTGAGGCCGAACAGCGGGCGGCCGTTGGGCGCGAGCAGCCGCTTTTCCGAATGCGCGATCACCCGCTCCATCGTCTTCATCAGCGCGGCCTGCGGTGCCATCCCCTGTCGCATGAACTCAACCGCGAGAAATGCGCCGCACACCATGATGTTCGATTCGCCGCGCCCGGTCGAGCCGGCGGAACCGACGGAGTTGTCGGTGTACTGACCCGCGCCAATGATCGGCGAATCTCCGATGCGTCCCGGGATTTTCCATGATATGCCGCTCGTCGTCGTCACCGAGCTGACGTCACCGGCCGCATTCACCGCGTCCATGTTGATGGTGCCATGCGTCCAGTTCACTTCACCATCGTAATCCATCTCGGGCTGCTCGGCTTTGTTTCCCTTCGCCGCGTTGTAGCGCATCCAGTCCGCCTTCGCTTTTGGATCGGTCCACGGTTCGTATTTCCGTGTGGCTTTCCATTTTTCCCAGTCGGCTTTGGATTTCTCGGTGAGGAGATTCTGCTCCTTGAATCCCATCGCCAGCGCGAAACGTTTCGCGTCCTGGCCGACGAGCATGACGTGGTCGGTATAGTCCATCACCGCTTTCGCGACATTCGATGGCGTCGCGATGCCCTCGAGGCAGGCGACCGATCCGGCACGCTTTGATGGACCGTGCATGCAGCTCGCGTCGAGCTGGACGACGCCTTCGGAATTCGGAAGACCGCCGAGTCCTACTGACTGATCGTCGGGATCGAGTTCGACACAGTTCACGCCCGCGATGATCGCGTCGAGGGTATCGGTCCCGCCTACGATTTTATCGTACGCGACTTTGATGCCCATCCCCTTGTCGAGATAGCCGTTGGCGGCGCTGATGACGCATGCTTTGCCCTTGAAATTTTTCGGGATTTCGTGGCGCGAGCGATCGCGATCGGCGAGCCATTCTTCGGCGCTGATCTGGCGGGGGAGAAAGCCGAGAGCCGCTAAAGTTGCGGATTTTTCGAGGAAGGCGCGGCGCGAATTCATACAGTGCTCCGACTGGAGTTGACTCCAAATTCTAGTGCTGAGCGTGGCGTCGGGATAGACAGCAGAAACAGTCTTTGCCGCGGGTTTGCGCGGGTATTCGCGGGTTTGGCCACGAGCAAACGCCGAGGCCATTGTCAAATGCCGTGACCTGCGTGAACCCGCGAAAACCCGTGGCTAAGAAATTTCTCCGCTCAACGCTCGATAAAAAGTTTGACGCCGCGCCGACAACCACACGTCGAGTCCCCGCTCAAGCGAGGCTGCCGTAGCCGGATGCGCGAGATCGCCCGGATGCAGCGCGAGTCGCATTACCGGCGCTCCACGCTGAAACCACCATCGGAGCCGCTCGAACAAAATCGATCCATACGCGCGCACCGCACCACGTCCACTCCAACGCACCACCGGCGATCGCAACGAGCGCCCGCGCACATACACCGCGCCGTCGTCCTCGCTCACGCGTAGTCCCGCATCGCGCACCGCGGCATGAGTCGCCGGTTTCGCCAGCCACGCCGGCGGCACAAAACCTACCGGCTCCAATCCCATCGCGCGCAGCCGCGCGATTCCGCGATCGATCCGCGCCCGCGCCGCATCGTAATCGAGCGTGAGAAACTCTCCCTCCTTGTTCGTCTTCCCGAATGCGCGGATTTCGTCGCCGAACGATCGCCGCAAACCAACTTCATCATGCCGCTCGCCATGCAAAAAAATCTCAGCGCCCGCACCGGCGCGCGCGCGAACCCATTCGCCGAACGCGGCATCGCTCTCCATCGCCACCTCGCCATGCCAGTCGGGCACAACGAGCAACCCGGGAATCACGCCACGCGATTCGCACATCCGCCACAAAGCCTCGACGCGCACCGAGTTCGCCGGTGTGACGTCGTGGATCGTGATCAGCAGTTCACTCACTTCTTCGCGACCGTATCGTACAGCTCGAAAATCCGGTCGAACACCGTTTCCCACGAATGATCCTTCTCGGCGTACGCCCGCCCCTTTGCGCCGAGCGCGACGAGATCCGACTGCAGCAACGTCACGGCCTCTTCCGCGAGCGACCGCGATTCGCCCGAGACGAACTGCGCGCCGGCACCGCTCGTCGCGACCTGTTCGCTGATGCCGCCGCGATCCGCAGAGAGCACCGGCGTTCCGCTGGCCAGCGCCTCGAGCGGTGCAAGCCCAAACGTTTCGTTCGAGCTCGGTGCGACAACCAAATCAATCGACGCCATGAGATCCGCAACGCGGTCTCGATCCCGCTCGTACGGAAGAAAACGGACCCACGGCGCCCCGTCGGCACGGGCGACGAGATGCGCCCGCATCGGACCATCGCCGACGAGCGCGAGCTGCGCACCCGTCCTGCGGTGAACCTCCCGCCATGCGTCGAGCAGCACATCGAGTTCTTTTTCGACGGCAAAACGGCCGACGAACGCCGCGACCGGC
>Ga0210389_10003797_pt1 | contig 11783 bp, 11 predicted proteins | sample IncBWH28OmetaG_FD_160127 | JGI IMG/M metagenome (GOLD analysis project Ga0210389, IMG submission 160127) | Forest soil microbial communities from Barre Woods Harvard Forest LTER site, Petersham, Massachusetts, United States - Inc-BW-H-28-O ... | reverse complement strand
AAATCTTTCAACCGCCCGGGCTACGGAACGGGCAAAGGAAGTTGGCGTGCGCAAAGTGAACGGCGCGGTGCAGTCAAGTTTAGTGGGCCAGTTTTTGTTCGAATCGTTTTTTGTCACGATGCTGGCTTTGCTGATTGCGGTAGGGCTGATGTTCCTGATGTTGCCTTTATTAAATGGCTTGTTGCATACCGGCATTGGGCTTTCCGGATCGGCAAGCAGCTTTTTTACCATCTGCGCTATCGTTTTGGCCTCATCGCTGCTGACGGGGCTATATCCGGCTTTCGTTTTGTCGGCTTTCCAGCCGATCACCGCGTTAAGGGCGGGGTTTAAACATAAAACAAAGGGACTTTCACTCCGCAAAGTGATAACGGTTACCCAGTTTGTGGCTGCCACGGTGATGATAGCGGGTGCTTTTATCATGAACCGGCAAATCAATTTTATCCAGCACCGGTCGGTTGGCTACAACCAAAGCCAGGTATTAAACATTTCGCTGCCCGACGATTCCATCGCATTAAGGCAAGTTGAACCTTTCAGAAACGCGTTAAAGCAAATAGGGGCCGTGAAAGGTGTTAGCATTGAAACGGGCCTTTCCGGCGGCGCCGATGACGCTTCGCCTAAGGCCACCACCTTTGCCTGGGCAAATGGTAATAAAAGGCAGTTGATGTCGAACTATTTTTCAATTGACGAAGGTTTTGTTCCCCTGTTAAAGTTAAAGCTTTTGGCCGGCCGCAACTTATCAGCCGCAATAGCCACTGATGCCAAAGAGGGCTTTATCGTCAACGAAGCCTTTGTGAACCAGATGGGCTGGAAAAACCCCATCGGCCAGAAATTAGTGGGGCTTGACCATACAGGCAGGGTGGTTGGCGTGGTGAACAACTTCAATTATTCGTCGGTACATAACCCTATTGCGCCGCTGATATTGGTATACCGGGCCATGAAACCGATGTCAGTCCTGGTAAAAGTGGCGCCCGGCAACCTGGGCGTCGTTAAAAATGCCTGGAATACCTATTTCCCGGAAACGCCTTTTGATTTCAGTTTTCTTGACGCAAAATTTAATACCGTATATCAAAAAGATATCATTACCATCCGGCTGTTTAATTATTTTACGGCTTTATCCATCCTCATTGCCTGCCTTGGCTTATATGGCCTGGCTTACCTGGTGGCCCTGCAGCGTACCAAAGAGATCAGTATCCGTAAAGTGCTCGGTGCTGCACTAAATCAATTATTGGTGCTGCTTGCTAAGGATTTTGTTAAACTGGTTGTTGTGGCCGGCGTCATTGCAGCGCCGCTCACCCTGCTGATCATGGACAAATGGCTGTCAACCTACGCGTTTCATATCGCTATCAAGTGGTGGATAATGCTGCTGCCGGTTGCTGCTATGGTGTTGATCTCGCTTATCGTAATCAGTTATCAGACCGTAAAAGCGGCCTTAAGCAACCCGGTGAATGGCCTTAAAAATGAGTAAGGCACAATTACAGAGCTGCCGCTAAAATTTCAAGCTTTAATTTGGTCGTTGTTTTGTTTTAAAGTACTTTGGTAATGAGTTTTTAGCCGTTTGATGTTGCGCCTAAAGCCCTAAAGTACCGAAATGAAATTTATTATCGCGGTTACCACATTTTCACTCTTTGTTTATTCGTGTGCGGAAGCTCAAGTCTTGTCGCTTTCCAAATTTGTGTTGCCTGAATATTGCCGGCCCGATAGCGCAAATTCCAAGTCACTTATCGGCCGCTTGGTAATGATTAAAAATTGGGGCGGAATATTTGAAGATTTAAATACGGATAAATCTTTTAAATGGCCGTCTGAGGAAGTTCGACTAAAAGCAGGTAAAAGTGGATGGGGGAATTATAAACCTAAAACAGGCGATACCGGCACAGTTGTTTCGGTGTTTTATAAGAAGGACGAAAATGAACGTACAAAATTTGTCTATCTGTTGAAAATTCGGGAAAATTATGTTCCGATAAGTTGTTTTGACGTAACAGATATTGACAAAGCGGATGATGACCACTACATTGAGTCAGAATTAATTAAGAATGCGGATTATGCTAAGGATGGATGTAAATTCAAAATGTTTAGCGTCAACAGTAATTATAGTAACGCAGGAAATTCAAAAATCGATTCTCTTTGTGAGGACTACGCCTGCAAATTATTGTCCAATGGCCATGATACGGTTATACTTTGCAAAGGATACCCCGAAATAAAATACGCATTCGTTTTATGGAATCATGACGGAAACGGCAGGGTGGTTGTTTTTGCTCAACAAAAACAGAACGAAGTGATCCAGTCTGATCCGAAGCCTTTTCAACTCGATTCAATTCTGGCTTATTTTCATGAAAACAAATTGGACACGATAACGCTGGCGTTTAAACCCAAATTACAGGCGCTAATGCCCGACGTCGGGGGGCTAAGTATTCAACTCGCTTATAATAAAACATTTTTTAGGGGCGATATGCCGATACTATTATTTAGGGCCTATAAGAATGAGCCTGAAGCAATTTGGTGGAAGATGATTTATGAACATTTGGTTGTTTTTGCTAAAGACTAATGACCGTTGCCGGCAATTTTTTGTCACTCAATAAAAAATCTCCTGCTAATCCCTATCTTTGCCGCACTGTCTCCGTAGTTCAATGGATAGAATGTCAGATTCCGGTTCTGATGATGGGGGTTCGAATCCCTTCGGGGACACTAAAGCAAGCCATCGCGAGATGGCTTTCGTATTTTAGGCAAGGGATTCGAACCGAAGCGCCGGGCGGGGTTCGAACTTTCTCTCGAGCGGGTTGAGTTTAGGTTGTGGGAGCGAGAAACTATTTCTTGAACGAAGCAAAGCGAAGTGAAAAATCCCTTCGGGGACACTAAAGCAAGCCATCGCGAGATGGCTTTCGTATTTTAAGCAGTTTTTTCTTTTCTAAACCTTTATTTATTTTTTCACTGTTCGCCTTGTTTCTGCCGATGCTTGCCAAAAAATCATCAGGTTGTGCTAAATCCCTATCACCATTGAAAATTAGCTGCGACATTAAGTTTTTTCGGGGATTGGAGAATAAAAAAATACTTTAATTTAGCCCGTAAATCGGCCGGTTTTTAATCAGCCAATAAAATTAACCAGCCTCCAAACGGGATGTTATTATTAGGAATAGACTTAGGTACTTCATCGGTAAAAGTATCGGTGGTAGATGCTTCCACACAAAAAGCTGTCGCCTCTGCGCAATACCCGGATGAGGAGTCGCCTATTATAGCGCTTCACCCCGGCTGGGCCGAGCAATCGCCGGATATGTGGTGGGAGCAGGTTCAGCATGCTATTGAATTATGCAACAGCAAAGGGCTTTACAATCCGCATAACATCGCCGCCATAGGTATTGCTTACCAGATGCATGGCCTGGTTTTGGTAGATAAAGACCAAAAAGCGCTTCGAAACAGTATCATCTGGTGCGACAGCAGGGCCGTAGAGATAGGGGAGAAGGCGTTTGACGCAATTGGGCATGAAAAATGCTTATCGCACCTGCTTAACTCGCCGGGCAATTTTACGGCATCCAAACTGGCCTGGGTAAAGGAAAACGAGCCGGCTATCTATTCTCAAATAGACAAAATGATGCTTCCGGGCGATTTTATTGCTATGAAGCTTACCGGCGAGATCAATGCTTCGGCGTCCGGCTTATCAGAAGGTATATTTTTTGACTTTTTGAACGACAGCATTTCTGATGATATCGTTAACTATTTTGGTTTCGACCGGTCCTTTTTCCCGGAAATACAGCCCTTGTTTTCTTCGCACGGTCAGCTATTGCCTTCCATAGCGCAAAAACTAAAACTAAAACCCGGCATCCCGGTTACGTATAAATCCGGCGATCAGCCCAATAATGCGCTGTCGCTGAATGTGCTTAACCCGGGAGAGATAGCGGCGACCGCAGGTACCTCGGGGGTAATTTACGGCGTTGGTGAAGAACTGACCTATGACAATGAATCGCGTATCAACACCTTTGCGCATGTAAACTACTCATCGGCCCAAAAGCGCACCGGCGTGCTTTTGTGCATCAACGGCGTGGGCAGTATGTACCGCTGGCTGAAACAAACGTTTGGCGGAGGCGAAAGCTATTTACAAATGAACAATCGTGCCGCCGAAGCGCCTGTTGGCAGTGAAGGATTAACAGTGCTGCCCTTCGGCAACGGGGCTGAGCGCATGCTGAATAACAAGATAGTAGGCGCCCATTTCCAAAATATCGATTTGAATAAACATACGCAGGCACATGTTGCCAGGGCAGTACAGGAGGGGATTGCCTTCGCCTTCAGGTACGGACTGGATATTATGCGCGAAAATGGGATCAACCCCGGCGTAATCCGCGCGGGCAAAAACAACCTGTTTTTGAGCGACCTGTTTACCGAAACATTTGTAAACATTACCGGCGTACCCGTTGAGCTGTACAAGAATGATGGCAGCGTCGGCGCAGCGATCGGGGCCGGAATAGGGGCCGGCATTTTTTCATCACCGCAACAGGCTTTTGAATATATGCACCCGATACAAATGGTAGAACCATCAGGTGAAAAACTGGAGCCTTTTTACGGGGAATGGAAGAAAACATTAAAGAAACACCTTGAATAAGGCGAAACTTACGAAGTTTTTAAACGGCGAAGCCCTCAACGAAGCCTTTGAAAAACAAATAAAAACCGAGTTAAACTTCGTAAGTTTTAACCGTCCTAATCGGTGGAATCGACAATAAATCAGTGAAATCATAAAAAAAAATGAACATAGTAACCGGAGAAAAAGAATTTTTTAAAGGCATCGGCCAGGTCAACTACGAAGGCCCGAATTCAGACAATCCACTGGCATTTCGCTGGTACGACGAAAACAAGCTGGTAGCTGGTAAAAGCATGAAGGACCATCTGCGTTTCGCATGCGCGTACTGGCATTCGTTCTGCGGCTCGGGCGCTGACCCTTTTGGAGAACCAACCCATTTATTCCCCTGGAATGAAAGAAGCGATGCGGTTGAGCGGGCAAAAGACAAAATGGATGCCGCATTTGAGTTCATCACCAAAATGAACCTGCACTATTATTGCTTCCACGATGTGGATGTGGTGGACTATACCAATGACATAAATGAAAACGACCGCCGGCTGCAGGCCCTTGTGGAATATGCCAAACAGAAGCAAAAAGACAGCGGCGTAAAGCTGCTTTGGGGTACCTCGAACTTGTTCAGTAACCGCAGGTATATGAACGGCGCGGCAACTAACCCTGATTTCCATGTGCTAAGCCATGCAGCTGCACAGGTAAAGGCTGCCTTGGACGCAACTATCGCGCTCGGGGGCGAAAACTACGTGTTCTGGGGCGGCCGGGAAGGGTATATGACCCTGCTGAATACCGACATGAAACGCGAGCAGGAGCATTTTGCAAGATTTTTGCATACCGCTAAGGACTATGCCCGCAAAAATGGATTTAAAGGCACTTTCTTTATCGAACCAAAACCATGCGAGCCAACCAAACATCAATATGATTATGATGCCGCGACAGTTTTGGGCTTTTTGCAAAAATATGACCTGATAAACGATTTTAAGTTGAACCTGGAAGTTAACCACGCCACGCTGGCCGGCCATACCTTTCAGCATGAACTGCAGGTAGCTGCCGATGCAGGATTATTAGGTTCGATAGACGCCAACCGGGGCGATAACCAAAATGGCTGGGATACAGATCAGTTCCCGAACGACATTAACGAGGTTACCGAGATAATGATGATCATTCTCGAAGCCGGCGGTTTCCAGGGCGGCGGCATCAACTTCGATGCTAAGATACGCCGCAATTCAACCGACCCGGCCGACCTGTTTTACGCACATGTGGGCGGTATGGATATTTTTGCTCGGGCTTTGATCACTGCGAACAATGTCCTCCAAAATTCCGAATACTTAAAATTGCGTAAAGATCGTTATGCATCTTACGACAGTGGCAAAGGCAAAGAATTTGAAAAGGGTAAACTTTCCCTCGAGGATCTGCGTGCTTACGCTATTGAAAACGGTGAGCCTAAAACAATAAGCGGCCGGCAGGAGTATTATGAAAACCTGGTAAACAGGTATATTTAAGCCATGTTCAGCGATTTAGAGGAAACCTTCCGGTGGTACGGCCCTAATGATGCCGTTACCCTGGCGGCCATTAAACAAACAGGGGCAACGGGTATTGTTACAGCGTTGCACCATGTCCCCTGCGGAGACATTTGGAGTTTGGCGGAGATAAACCGTCGTCTGGAGATTGTAAACGCCGCCGGGTTTACGTGGTCTGTTGTGGAGAGCGTGAATATCCATGAAAGCATCAAAACCGGCGCTGCCGACAGGGATAAATACATCGAAAATTATATTGCTACCTTAAAAAACTTAAGCGATGCAGGTATAAAAACGGTGTGCTATAACTTTATGCCTGTGCTGGACTGGACGCGTACTGACATTGACTACCGGCTGCCCAATAATGCGTCCGCTTTAAGATATGACGCCATAGCGCTCGCAGCTTTTGATCTTTATATACTGGAGCGGGGAGGGGCTTACGAAGAATTTAATGCAGAATTACAACAACATGCGAAAGAATACCTGGGCCGCCTAACCGCAGATGAAATAAAAGATTTAACCAATACGGTAATGGCCGGCCTGCCCGGTACAACTGAGGTATTAACGGTGGCGGAATTTAAAGAACACCTTAAAAAGTACCGGGACGTAGATGCAGCTGCCTTAAAAGAAAACCTGGCTTACTTTTTAAGGGCCATCATCCCGCATGCTGAGCAATGCAGCGTAAAAATGTGCATTCACCCTGATGATCCGCCGTTCCCGATATTGGGGCTGCCCAGGGTCGTTTCTACCGAAAAGGACCTGGAAGATGTGGTGAATGCCGCGCCGTCATCCAGCAATGGGATAACTTTTTGTACTGGTTCGCTGGGAGCGAGGGCTGATAACGATCTGCCGGGCATGGTAAGCCGGTGGGGCAGCCATATCCATTTCCTGCATTTGCGCAATGTTCGGCGTGAAGATGACGGCAGTTTTTTTGAAGCCGACCACTTGAACGGGAGTACTGACATGTATGCGGTAATGAAAAATGTGATCCTGGAACAGAAACGTCGCCAGGAGACCGGCCGGTTAGACATTGCCATACCCATGCGCCCGGACCATGGGCACAAAATACTTGACGATTTTAATTATAACACTTACCCCGGTTATTCGGTAACCGGCAGGATGAAAGGCCTGGCCGAATTAAGGGGGCTTGAAATGGGAATAAAAAGAAGTTTGTTCTCTTGATCTTCTTCTTGAGAATGACTGCTTTGTAATCTTTACGGTTACATTTGATTAGCTAAAATTATTATTTACCTAATGACATTTCAATTCAAAATTCAGCTTAAAAACCTGGCTAACCCGTCGGTTTGGCGAAGAGTGTTAGTGCCTGCCCAATTTAGTTTTCACAGATTTCACCTGGTGATACAGGAAGCTTTTGGGTGGGAAAATTATCACCTATTCCAGTTTTCTCCCAAGGGCTTTGGCAGCCATCCGATTATCAAAGACCCATTTGAGGGTGATGAATATGAAGAGTTTATGAATGCCTCAAAAACTAAATTAGATAAAATATTTTACGAAAAAGGCCGGTCGTTCACTTATATCTACGATTTCGGCGATGGTTGGGAACATAAAATCACACTCGAAAAAATAACCGAAGATAAGACATTGACGGCAGACTGCCTTGCAGGAAAAGGAACCTGTCCGCCAGAAGACTGCGGTGGCTCCTGGGGCTATATGAACCTGATTGAGATTTTAAAAGACCCGGAAAATCCGGAATACGCTGAAATGAAGGAGTGGCTTGGATTGGACGACGATGAAGAATGGGATGCGGATCAATTTGACCTGAAAGATGTAAGCGCTATGGTTCGTTTAATTTAATCAAAACATGCAAGTTGAGGTTGTCCTTCCGCACCAATGTCTTTTAGGCGAAGGCCCAATTTGGGATTTTAGGCGCAAGCTGATTTGCTGGGTTGATATACTGCGGGGGGAAATACATGCGTATTCGCCAGAATCAAAGGCGCACAGCGTTATCCCGGTAAATCAAATGATAGGTGCGGTGGTCATTTGCAAAGACGGCAACTTTTTAACAGCTTTAAAAAACGGTTTTGGCTTTGTAAACCGGGAAAACGGTGAGGTTACTATGGTTGCAAACCCGGAGAGCGGAATCATCGGCAACCGCTTTAATGACGGCAAATGCGGCCCTGACGGACGATTTTGGGCGGGCACGATGTCGCATACAGATGAACCTGAAAAAGGGAGCCTTTATGTGTTTGACACTGATCATTCGGTCACCAAAAAGATCAATAACGTTTCCATATCAAATGGCATGGCCTGGAGCGCTGATCATAAAACGTTTTATTATATCGATACACCCACTTTTACCGTGGCAGCATATGATTTTGATAAAACCGCCGGGGACATAAGCCGCAAGAGAGTCGTAATAAACATAGCAAAAGAGGACGGCTCACCTGACGGAATGACGATAGACAGCGAGGGAATGTTATGGATAGCCCACTGGGATGGGTGGCAAATTACCCGGTGGGACCCAAATACCGGCATAAAGCTTTTTAGTTTCCGGATGCCGGCCGCAAGGATAACCTCCTGTGCGTTTGGAGGCGGGGAGTTGGAAGACTTGTACATCACATCAGCCAGCAGGGACTTAACTGAAGATCAATTGGCTGGTCAACCCCTGGCCGGATCATTGTTTGTTATCAAAAATATCGGCGTAAAAGGGCTACCTGCCTTTGAATTCGGAACCCCATAACCCCCTAAAGGGGGGGAACTTAATCCACTTAAGTCCCCTTTTAAAGCGTTTAGGAGCCAAGTCCCCCTTTAAAGGGCCAGGGGCTGGGGTTAAACATTAAACCTGAAATGCATAATGTCGCCATCTTGCACGATATAGGTTTTGCCTTCCACACTTAGCTTGCCATTTTCTTTGATCACCGCTTCGGAACCATTGAATTTTACAAAATCCTCGTATTTGATCACCTCGGCGCGGATAAAACCCTTTTCAAAATCGGTGTGAATGACACCAGCGGCCTGGGGGGCGGTAAAACCTTTGGTGATGGTCCATGCCCGCACTTCCTGCACGCCGGCAGTAAAATAGGTGGCCAGGTTGAGCAGCTTATAGGCGGCTTTGATCAATTTATTCACGCCCGATTCGGCCAGGCCGAGATCGTCCAAAAACATCTGGCGTTCTTCATAGGTTTCCAGTTGTGCGATCTCTGATTCGATCTGCGCTGATATAATCAGTACTTCGGCGTTTTCTTCCTTTACTGCAGCACGAACTTTTTCTACATAAGCATTGCCGGTATTTACAGAAGCTTCATCCACATTACAAACGTACATTACAGGTTTAGCGGTGAGCAGCCAGATATCGGCTATATATTCCTTATCTTCTTCGGTAACGGGTGCGGTACGCGCCGATTTACCCTGGAGCAAATGGTTTTTATAGACAGTTAAAACCTCGAAGGTTTTTTTAGCTTCTTTATCGCCCCCGGTTTTAGCCATCTTTTCAACCTTGGATATCTTCTTCTCTATCGAGTCCAAATCCTTAAGCTGCAGTTCAGTATCGATGATCTCTTTGTCCCGTACGGGGTCCACCGAACCGTCCACATGGATAACATTGTCATTATCAAAACACCGCAAAACATGGATGATGGCATTCGTTGACCGTATGTTAGCCAAAAACTGGTTGCCAAGTCCTTCGCCTTTGCTGGCGCCTTTTACAAGACCCGCAATATCGACGATCTCAATGGTATTGGGAACCGTATTTTTTGGGTTGACAATCTCAACCAGCTTATTCAGGCGTTCATCAGGTACGGTGATCACACCCACATTCGGCTCTATCGTGCAGAATGGGAAATTTGCCGCCTGTGCTTTTGCGTTCGATAAGCAATTAAAAAGGGTTGATTTACCTACATTCGGCAAACCAACTATACCACATTGTAAACCCATGTTTCTTTTAGTTCATAGTTGATGGTTCATAGTTCATGGCAGAAAAGAGAGCTAGGCCGAAAAACAGCCATGAACTATCAACTATTAACCATGAACTAACCCAAAAATCGCGCAAAGATATAAGAAAAAGCCGGCCTCCGGTATGGAAAAGTAAAAACCTGTCAGGCCGGACGCATTAAAATAGTTTTAAGCTTATTGAGGTTGAATTAGAGAAACCTGGGCATTTGCAGCATATTTTTTTAACTGCAAGGGCGCAAGCGTTCCAGCGTTCCACTTTTTCTCACGGAACACCCGGAACATTATGAAACATGCTCATTATCAGTTGATTTGCTTTTTAAAGAATTGTCTAATTCAGCTAAGTAACTGATAATCAACAGCTACAAAACGAGCTTTTTTAGCAAACCCATGCAATTTGCTGATTATCAATAATTTCATATTTCAGGACGAGTCAACGCAGCTGCCCCGAAAAACCTGTGGTTTAACCGGCTAATACAAATGTGTAACTTTTGCTAAAATATTTCTTTAAAAGTGAATAGTTCATATCTTTAGTACAATTTTAAATCCTTGAACAATTAAAACCTTACAAAAATGGAAAACAATGAGTTAATGGAGCCCCTGGCGGGTGAGCCGGCTATCACCCTAACCCGTGAAGCGGAAACCTATTTACAGGAGGCCGGAAGATGGGCCAGCTTTCTTGGTATAATCGGTTTTGTGTTTTGCGGAATTATAGCGATATGCTCTTTTTTCGCCGGAGCAATTTTGTCAGCCGGAACTGCAGGAGCTTCCAACCCATTAGCAGCAATTGCGGGCATGGGCGGCATCGTACTAACCATCGTATATCTTTTGATTGCTCTGTTCTATTTTTTCTTTTCGCTTTATTTGTACCAGTTTGGCGACCGCATAAAGCGCGGGATCAAGTTTACTGATAATCTGCACGTAACAAATGCTTTCAGTAAATTGAAGTCCTTTTTTAAATTGTGGGGAATAACCACCATTGTGGTGTTGGGCCTTTATGCTTTGATTATTATAGGAGCAATTGTTTTCGCTGCAACCTTTGCCTCACACCACTAAACCGCGAATGTTTCATTTAGTGTAAGCTAATCAATAAAAAAACCTATCGAAGGATAGGTTTTTTTTATTGATTAGTTTTAGATTGGTTGGTCTTATATTTCAAACGAGAAATCGTCGTCTGTCGTCGTATTGGCTACTTCAGTGGGCTCATGGTATTCGTAGCGTTTTTCCACCACCTCCTGGTTGGCCTTAATGTACTCGATGCTGTCTTTTAACCCATCTGCGAATTTTTCAAAATCTTCTTTGTATAAAAAAATCTTGTGTTTAATAAAAACTCCGTCTTCCAAACGCTTTTTGCTTTCGGTTATTGTAACGTAGTAATCGTTTGATCGTGTTGCCTTTACATCAAAAAAATAAGTCCTTTTCCCCGCTCTAACTTTCTTTGAATAAACCTCTTCACGCTCTCTGTTGTCAAAATCTCCCATATTTTAAAATTATCGTAATTAGTTTTGGTTGGCATAAATATAAATAAATTTTCAAAGTACAAGTATTAAAATGAATATTATTGAAAACTTTATAAATTTATTTTAACAATCTGTCAATTTTTCAGGCATTTTCCTCCTCTTCCAGCAATTGCTTTTCGTATAATTCAAAATAGGCGCCGCGCTTATCCATTAAATAGTCGTGGTCGCCGTGTTCAATAATTTCGCCGCTATCCATCACTAATATTTTATCGGCATTTTTAATAGTCGATATACGATGGGCTATGATAATGCTTGTTTTCCCGGCCATATTCCGCCCCAGGT
>Ga0210389_10003794_pt1 | contig 11785 bp, 11 predicted proteins | sample IncBWH28OmetaG_FD_160127 | JGI IMG/M metagenome (GOLD analysis project Ga0210389, IMG submission 160127) | Forest soil microbial communities from Barre Woods Harvard Forest LTER site, Petersham, Massachusetts, United States - Inc-BW-H-28-O ... | reverse complement strand
CCCGGGAAACCCTGAGGAACCTGCAAGGAGAGTACTCCAGGCAGCCGGTACCGTAACAAGCCCGTCAGCCGGTCTTCCGCTGGTCCGCGGAAACGGCCCGCACCGCACTCGGCCTCGTCGGCCAGCGCTCGTTAAGGGATCTTCTGCAGGTAGGTGTTGCCGTTCCTGCCCCCGGTAGCCAGGATGCCGCCGGGCCCGAACGCGACCGAGTTGACGCCCATGCTTGCTGGGTCGGTGAATATGGCGGTGATCCTGTCGGTTGTTCTGTTCCAGAGGTAGGTGCTGCCGTTGGCGTCGCCGCTGGCCAGCAGGTGGAACGCGTGTTCAGCTTGCCGTCCGCACCCTGACCGCAGCTTCGGTCAGGACTTGCGGTAAGTGATCTTCCACAGGTAGGCGCGGCCGTTGTAGTCGCCGGTGGCGAGGGTGCCGCCTGGTCCGAAGGCGACCGAGCTGACGTCCCTGCTTGCGGGGTCGGTGAGGGTGGCGGTGACCTTGCCGGTTGTGGTGTTCCAAAGGTAAGTGTCGCTGTTGCTGTCGGCGGTGGCGAGGGTGCCGTCTGGTCCGAAGGCGACCGAGCTGACGCCCCCGCTTGCGGGGTCGGTGAGGGTGGCAGTGATCTTGTGAGTTGCGGTGTTCCAGAGGTAGGCATTGCCGTTGCTGTCGGCGGTGGCGAGGGCGCCGCCTGGTCCGAAGGCGACCGAGTGGATGCCCCTGCTTGCGGGGTCGGTGAGGGTGGCAGTGATCTTGTGAGTTGCGGTGTTCCAGAGGTAGGTGTCGCCGTTGCTGTCGGTGGTGGCGAGGGTGCCGCCTGGTCCGAAGGCGACCAAGACACTGACGTACCGGGTTGTGGGGTCGGTGAGGGTAGCGGTGATTGCCCTGGTTGTGGTGTTCCAGAGGTAGGCGCTGCCGGTGCTGTCGCCGACAGCGAGAGTATCGCCTGGTCCGAACGCGACCGAGTTAACGAAGGCCCAGGTTGTGGTCTCGGTGAGTGTGGCGGTGATTTTGCCGGTTGTGGTGTTCCAGAGGTAGGTGATGCCGTTGTTCGCGCCGGTGGCGAGGGTGCCGCTTGGCCCGAACGCGACCGAGGAGATAGCTGTGCTTGTGGTGTTGAAGGTCGCCGCGAGCGATCCGGTTGCCGACCAGGAGGTCGCCGCGAGCGGTCTGGTCACCGGCCTGGAGGTTGTCGGGAGCGGTCTGGTCACCGGCCTGGAGGTTGTCGGGAGCGGTCCGGTTGCCGACCTGGGGGTGGCGGGATGATTGTGAGACAAGAGGACGCCGAGGGTGGCCAGGCCGACTGCCGCGACGGTGCCCGCGGCTGCCAGTGCCGTTCGCGGCGGGGACCGCCAGCGCTGAGGGTTGCGGGCGGGCGCGGCAGCGGTCAGCGTCGGGGGCGTGATTTGTTCCGGAACCGGCTCCGGTGTGGCGTCCCGGGCCGGCTCGCTGGCGGCGCGCGGGTGGTTGAGGCGGGCCAGGAGATCTGCTGTGCTGGGGCGCTCGCTCGGGTCCTTGGCGAGGCAGGCGCTGATGATGTCGCGCAGGTGGCCGGTCAGTGGGTTGAGGTTGGGCGGGTCGTTGAGGATCTGGGAGACGACGGCGATGTCTTGCTCGTCGAATGGGTCGTGCCCGGTCGCGGCATGGGCGAGGACCGTTCCGAGGGCGAAGATGTCGCTTGCTGGCGTGAGCTTGCGGGCGCGCAGTTGCTCGGGCGACATGTAGCGAAGGGTGCCGATAATCACCTGGGATGAGGTGAGGGCGGTGGTGTCGGTGCCCTTGGCGATGCCGAAGTCGATGATGCGGGGGCCGTCGTCGGCCAGGATGACGTTGGACGGCTTGAGGTCACGGTGGATGAGCCCGCAGTCGTGGATCGCCGCCAGGCCCTCGGCCAGTGCCGCGCCGAGCTTGCGGACCCCGGCCTCGTCCAGTGGCCCCCGCCGGGCGATGGCCTGGTCCAGCGACGGCCCCGGGATGTAGGCGGTGGCCATCCACGGGGACTCGGCGTCGGGGTCCGCTCCCATGACCGCGGCGGTGTGGAAGCCGCCGACCTGGCGGGCCGCGGCCACCTCGCGGGCGAACCGGCTGCGGAACTTCGGGTCGCTCGCGTAGTGCGGGTGCACGACCTTGATCGCGACCTTGCGCCCGCCCGGCGAGGTGCCCAGGTACACGAGGCCCATGCCACCCTCACCCAGGCGGCCCAGCAGCCGGAACGACCCGATTTGACCAGGGTCGCCGGCTTGCAGCTGATCCACCCGCCCACCCCCGGGAAACCCTGAGGAACCTGCAAGGAGAGTACTCCAGGCAGCCGGTACCGTAACAAGCCCGTCAGCCGGTCTTCCGCTGGTCCGCGGAAACGGCCCGCACCGCACTCGGCCTCGTCGGCCAGCGAGCCTGACCCGTTTTTGACGGACACCCTGTCCGTCAAAGCGGGGCAACCTCAATTCTGCTGCGATGAGGTGTAGCGCGCCGACAGCATAAGCGAGCCTTAACTGATCATTCTGCGCGCCCAGCGGCGGCAGCCTCACGAGTTCACTCCGAACTCGTATTCGGCGATCCAGCCGCTCGCGTTCTCGCAACTTCTTTACGCTCTGTTACAGCGTCTCGCCTCCTGCCTGGGGAAGGTGACGGTCGGGCCTGTCAGGTGTCCAGGAAGTCCCACTCGCTGCCGAGGACCCATCGGAGCGCTGCTAGCTTTCCGCTGATGTAGCCGTACTGCCACGTTTCCTCATGCCCAGGTCCGATTGCCTTCCGCAGTCCATCGCGCCCGTACCTGGCTTCGACCCGTTCACGGTTCGCCATCAGCCCCGTGCGGATGTCGCCGGGAAGCTCGCCCTTGTCGTCGTAGGCGATGCTCCGCACGTACCAGACCCTGTCGAAGAACTCCTGCTCCACCTCGATGATCTCGGCCAGCGTCCGCGGCTCCTCTTCACCGATCAGGAAATCGACTTCCTCCTGCTCTTCCAGGTATTCATCCCCGAACTGCTCGATCAGCACCTCGTGCAGTCCCTCTATCTGGTAGGCGTAGCGTGACCGAGCACCGTCGAACAGCCCGGCCAGGTCAGGGTGCGGCTGGCGGCGATCTCCGTTCGGCACCGAGAAATCACGGTAGTTGGACGTGATGAACGCATGGACATCCGATCCGCTGGCCCTGGAGACCTGGGAAGCGTAGACCTCGATGAGCACCGCATCAGCCACACTGTTCTTGTCAGCGGTGAACGGCGCACGCTTATCGAGGCCGCGCTGGACCGCCCGCGCGTACTCTGGCTCACCCGGCTCGAGGATCGTCCCGGCCCGCAGCAGTTCGTCGATCTCCCGGAAGTTCTGCGGTGCTGTCGCGTTGACAAGCGGGATGTGCTGCGCGGTTTCCGCCAGCCAGATGTGCTCATGCTTGTCACCCGCGTACTCGCGCAACTCCCGCCGCATCTGACCCAGCCTGTCAAGCACGCTCGTCGTAACAGCTGACTCCGACCGCGGCCGGTTGCGGTCGAACTCTTCGATGACGAGCGCTGGGACGAGCAGTTCCAGCTTGCCCTGGGCCTTCAGTGCACGCAGGGGCACGATCCACTTCTGGCCCTCACGCCGCGTGGCGATGTCAACCCATGCGGACGTGTCGATCAGCAGGCGCAGCACAAACCACAATGCTACGTCGCACTGCCCGGCAAGCCCGGTCAAGCGGCCACGGCATGCTGCTTGCTCAACTCGGCCTGCTGACTCCGTACAGTGCGCGAGTATCCGCCGTTATGCACTGCGCTTCGGCGTTAGCCTCTCGGCTTCAGGTGTGTCCCGAATAAGCGTTACCGCGCGGTGACCATGCGGACGGCAGCTCCACTCGATCCGCGGCATGCTGCCCAGTCCGGCGGTCGCGTCGGCCGACGGGTCCCGGTGCCGACGCGACGGTCCTGGCGGTGCACGACACCGCCAGGACCGCCAGCGAGCGGGGCACCGGGACCCGGGTTCCTCCAGATCAGGCGGCGCGGCCGGTGCTAGGTCACCAGGGCGTCCTCTCGCGGACGGTCGTCGCGTACCGGTGCACCCAGGCCCGCACCGGGCCATCGGCAGACGGCGTGATCGTCAGTCCCGCCGAGCCGGCGATGATGTCTGCCACCTGCGCCACGCTCTTGCCGTCGGTGCGGACGTGCTCGGCGAACTCCGGCTGGCCGAGCCACTCCAGCCACTCATCGAGGTGCTCGGCTTCCCAGGGCCTGGTTCTCGGCTCCAGGCCGAGACTGCGGGCACGCAGCCGCCGCATCACGGTCGCGGGCTCGGCCAGCAAGGCGAAATGGTGCACCTCGAAGCCGTCATCGCGCAGCCCACCGATGATCTCCTGATAGTGATCCGGGCTGAGGATCATCGTCGGAGCGATGACTGGCCCGTCATGCTGAGCGAGCGTCAGGCGGAGCAGTTCCAGCACCGAATGCCTCCAGACCGGGATCTCCTGCCAGCTGCCGGGCCACAGCGATGCCGGCAGCATGCGCTTCATCGCGGAGCCGACATGGTTGGGATCGCAGACTGCACTGCCGGGCAGCCGCCGGTGCAGTTCGAAGGCGGTCGCGGTCTTGCCCACGCCTTCCGGGCCGTTGATCACCACCAGCGTCCCGGTGCCCGGCAGCCGCGCCCGGCTCGCGGAGGCCTGGTACTCCCTGATGTCCTCGCGCCGTGCGGCGGCGTACGGCTCGCCCGTCCTCGCCATGCGCTCGCGTGCGGCTGCCTTGACCTTGTCGTGCGACATCGTGCCCTCTCCGGTGACACTCGTCCCGGCGCCTGGCCACCGTCAGGTGATCACGGTGAAAGGAGAAGCAGAACGCACGCGAGGGCCGAGCCGCTCTTGTCCTTCAGCGCTACCCCAGCGCCGGGCTGGCGTAGCTCGGATCCGGCAGGCGTGCCTGCCAGCGCCAGGATACGCGGTGCGACGCGTACAGAACAAGCGGATCTGGTCGCCGTCACCGCCGCCGACCACTGACTGCCGCCTCGTGCCGATTCGGCGTTCGGGGCAGCGTAGCGGTGCGTCGACTAGCGAATCTGATCACGCTCTGTGATGGCCATGGAGTCTTCTTCGTGGCCGCCAGCGGGGCAGATTCGCATGGCCGCCAACACAAGGCTCGGTAATTTGTCACCAGGAGTCACGCTGAGCGGCGGGGCTGCTGCCGCAGGCTAGGCGTCCTTGTTGACAGCGATCAGACAGCGCTCTGGCGGCCCAGGTAGCGTGCTCCGTCCCCCCCGGGGCGATGTTCGATGTCCGGTCCTGGCGCATCCTGCGTTCCCTGCTCGGGTTGAACTGACCACGGGGTCCCGGTGTATCAAGTCAGTACTTACACCGTTCGGTCGCAGGAACAGGAGGTGCCACGGGCGTGCGAGGCAGGATGACAGCGCTAGCAGCACTGATCATTGCCCTTCTCTCACCCGCACTGCCCGGATGCGGCGGCCCGGGAATTCCCCACCCCGGGCCGTCGTCATCAACCGGCGCAAAGGCTGCCACACACGCGCCACCCCCCTCGCCCCACGCGGCGCCCGCCCCGCAAGCTCAGGCGCGCGCAACGTACCTCGCGATGTGGAATGCGTACGTCACCGCATCGAGCACGGCGAACTACCAGTCGCCGACGCTCGCCAGGTACGCCGCGGGCGCGGCGCTGTCCGTCCTGACGAACGGCCTGTACGCCAACTACAAGGACGGCGTCGTCACCAAGGGGAAGCCGTCGTTCAGCCCGTCAGTGACGATCCCTCCTGGAGCCGGGGGAGTCCGGCAGGCTGACGTCACCGATTGCGCCGACACCTCCACCTGGGCCGACTACACGAAGTCTGGCCAGCTCGTCCCCGGCCAGCCGCAGGGCCGTCGGCGGATTGTCGCCCGCCTTCAGCTGTTCAGCCAGTCAGGCGGGCCGCAGTGGAAGGTCACTTACCTCAACGTGGGCAGGCCAGGAACATGCTAGGCCGCCGGATCGCCCGCGCATTCCTCGTCGTCGTGACAGCTGGGCTGCTGCTCGCGGCCACCCAACTGCCCACCTTGGCAGCCGACGCCGACGGCCCCGGAACCAGCGGACCGTTCGGCAGCGTGACGTGCGGCCAGTCGGGGCTGCCGTCATGCGTCATCACCGCTGGCAGCGCGCCACGTGCAGGAGCGACCCCACCGCGTGGCGGGGGAACCACGGGCAACGTAGCTCCGGCAGGCTGCGCGGGCACCGTCGACCCCAACTTCGGCTGCATCCCCCCGGGATGCCAGGTCACGGTCCAGACTCTGTTCTGCCCACTCGGCGCCGCCGGGCCCGGCGTCCCGGCTCCGCCCACCCTAGGGGTCCTGGCCGCCCGGGCGCGGGCGCTCCTCGTGCTGCCCGCCCCCGTCATCCAGTCCAGCCCGGCACCTGGGCAACTCCAGCTCACGCGCCTGCCCACCTGGCTGTGGGTCAGCAAGGCCATCTGGGCACCACAGTCAAGGACGGCCGCCGTCCCCGGCGAGAGCGTCACCGCGACGGCAGCCCCCGCCTCAGTTAGCTGGGACATGGGCAACGGGGCCACCGTCACCTGCGGCGGGCCCGGCATCCCGTACACCAGCAAGGACAGCCCCGCATCGGCCTCGCCGGACTGCGGCTACACCTACACCCGGTCCTCGGCGGGCCAGCCCGGCGGTGCCTACCGGGCGACCGCCACCATCACCTGGGACATCACCTGGACAGGGCCAGGCGGGGCAGGCGGCGCGCTGGCACCGCTGTTCACTACGGCCATAGCGGACTTCCAGGTAGCGCAGGCGCAGGCGGTCAACGTCGCGAGCGGAGGATAACCATGGTCACCTCAGTCAGGACCCAGGGCCAGGCCCGCAGGCAGCCGACGGCGGTGGGGTCGCCTGCGCGGCGGCGCAGGAACCTGCCGCTGGCGGTCGGAGGCGTTCTGGTGGTGCTCGCCTGCGCCCTGTTGTTCGCCCTGGCGTGGATGCAGGCAGGGCAACGCCAGCCCGTCCTGGCCGTCACCCAGGATGTCGCCGCCGGGCAGGTGATCACCGCCGGCGACCTTCAGGTGATCAGGGTGAGCGCCAGCGGGCCGGTGAGCCTGCTGCCGGCCGCCCAGGAGCCGCTGGTCGTGGGCCGCCCGGCCGCCGCGTTCCTGCCGGCGGGCACCCTGCTAACGCAAGGCGAGGTCGGGACCCCGCCACCGGTTCGCGGGCAGGTCCGGCTCGGCGCGTCCCTCAAGCCTGGTCAGTATCCGCCCGACCTGTCGCCCGGCCAGGAAGTCGACGTTCTCGCGACGCCGGCATCGGCCGCCGGGACGGCCGGCTCGCAGGGGTCCGCCCAGGCAGCGGCACTGCCGGTCGGCACCGCCGTCGTGCTCGCCATCAGCCCGCAGCCCAGCGCCGACGAGATCGTGGTGGAACTACAGGTCTCGCAGAACGCGATGCCCCAGGTGGCCGCCGCGGCGGCGAGCGGGCAGATGGCTCTCGCGACCGTCCCCCAGGGCAGGTGACGCCCAATGCCGCTGATCGCCCTCGGCTCAGTCAAGGGTTCCCCGGGAGTCACCACCACCGCGCTAGCCCTGGCGGTCGCATGGCCCGCCCCGTGTCGGCTGCTCATCGAGGTGGACCCGTCTGGCGGCGACCTGACCCCGTGGCTGGGCCTGCGGCGTGGCCCGGGACTGACAGCCTTGGCCGCCGCGGCCCGTGACCCCCGCAGCCCCGCCGATGCCTGGCAGTACGCCCAGGAACTGCCCGGCGGGCTGCACGTGATACCCGGTCCTCCTGGTGCCGGCCAGGCAACGGCGTGCCTAGCGGCGCTTGACCCGGCAGCGGGCTTCGCCGCCTTCTCCGGCGGGCCGCCGGTCGCGGTCGCCGACTGCGGTCGCCTGGATCCAGGCTCCCCGGCGCTGCGGCTTGCGTCCCATGCCGACGCCGTGATCCTCATCGCCCGGCCGCATGTCAGCGACCTTGCCCACCTCGCCCATCGCCTTGACGCCCTTACCCGTACGTGCCGCCGGGTCGGCCTGCTGCTGAGGTCCCCGTCGCGGAGTGCCCCCGCCGGGGCGGCGTACCCGGCTGCGGAGATCGAGGCCACGCTTGGCCAGCGCGTCCTGGGCAGCCTGCCGTCCGACCCGCTGGGCGTCGCGCAGCTGATCCAGGCCGGCGGGAGCTCACGCCGCGCGCGGCGGCTGCCGCTCATGATCGCCGCGTCGGCCCTGGCTGCCACGCTTGCCGCAGCCACCCAGCCGGGACCGTCGGCCACGGCCGATGCCGCCGGGGCACCGCACCTGCACGGAGCCCAGGCGAAGGAGGCGGCGGCGACGTGACACCCAACGCTGACCGCATGGCCAGAACGACTTCCGGGCGACTCGATCCTGGCCAGGCCCGTAGGCTCCGCGCGGATGTCGCCAGCCGCATGGCCCTGCAGGCGGGCACCATCCGGCCGGCGGGCACGCCCGACCGTGCGGAGACGGCGCGAAGGGCCATTGCCGAGGCCCTGGACGCGGAGCGGCGGGCGGCCCTGAACGCGGGTCGGGCCCCGCTGAGCGAAGCCGAGGAGCAGGTTGTCGCCCAGGCGGTCTTCGCCGGTCTCCTCGGCCTCGGCGGCTTCCAGCAGTACCTGGACGACGAGACCGTGGAAACAGTGAACGCGAACGGGTGCGACCAGGTCTTCGTCCAGCGCACCGGGGGCGAGCGAGTACGGGTTCCCCCTGTGGCCGACAGCGACGAGGAACTGATCGAGCTCGTCCGGGCGGTCGCCGCCCGGACCGGCACGGAGGAGCGCAGGTTCGATCGCAGCTCGCCGCGCGCGTCGGTCGCGCTGGACGGCGGGGGCCGCCTTTTCGCCGTCATGGGGGTCACCGGCCGGCCGTGCGTCTCCATTCGCCGCGACCGGCTCGCTGCTGCCGGCCTGCGGGATCTCGTCCGTAACGGCACCCTTGACCGGGACCTCGCGGACTTCCTCGCCGCCGTCGTCCGGGCCAGGAAGAACATCGTCATCTCCGGGGGTACCAGCAGCGGCAAGACGACCCTCATGCGCGCCCTCGCCTCGGCGATCCCGCCGCACGAGCGGATCATCACCATCGAGGACAGCGCTGAGCTCCAGCTGGACCGGGACACGACGGCGCACCCCGACGTGGTCGCGATGCAGGCGCGCGAGCCTAACACCGAGGGGGAGGGAGAGGTCACCCTCGGCGAGCTCGTCCGGTGGGCGCTGCGGATGACCCCGGACCGGGTCATCGTCGGCGAGGTCCGCGGCAGCGAGCTGATCCCGATGCTCAACGCCATGAGCCAGGGCAACGACGGGTCGATGACCACCATCCACGCATCCAGCAGCCGCGGGGCGATGCTGAAGATGGCCGCGTACGCCGCCCAGTCACCCGAGCACCTCACCCTGGAGGACACCAACCTGCTCATCGCCAGCGCGGTGCACTTCGTCATCCAGCTCGCCTGGGACACAGCGGGCCGACGCTGCGTCTCCTCCATCCGGGAAGTGACCGACGCCGACGGGCGGCAGGTCGTCAGCAACGAGGTCTACCGGCCCGGGCCGGACCGGCGGGCAGTCCCGTCCGTCCCGGTCAGGTCGGACACCATGGAAGAGCTCGTCTTGGCCGGGTACCGGCATCCCAGGAGGGCATCATGATCGCCGGGGACGAAGCACTGGCGGGGATGACCGGTGCGGGAGCCGGCCTGGGGCTGGTCCTGACCATCGCGGGCCTGCTCGGCGCACCCGCCCAGCCGGCAGCTTCCAGGTGGCCGCAGATCCTGCGGCGGGCACGCGCGCAAGCGGCCACGCCCCGGTCGGCTGGCGCGGCGCTGGCGGCCGTGGCGGTCGCCCTCGTCACCCGGTGGCCAGCGGGGGCCGTGCTGGCGGGGCTGGCGGCATGGTTCCTGCCCCGCGTCCTGGGGCCGGACCAGGAGAACGCCCGGATGCTGCGGCGCGTGGAGGCCATCGCCGGCTGGACGGAGATGCTCCGCGACACGCTCGCCGCCGCCGCCGGGCTTGAACAGGCCATCCTCGTCACCGAGCCGATCGCCCCCGACCCGGTCCGCGAGCACGTCAGCAGGCTGTGCGAGCGGATCAGGAGCGGGGACCGGCTCGGGAACGCGCTGCGCGCCTTCGCCCAGGCGCTCGCCGACCCGGCCGCGGACCTGGCGGTCGCCGCCTTGCTGCTCGCGGCCGAGCAGCAGGCGCGGGACCTGGCGCAGCTCCTGTCCACCCTGGCAGACTCCGCCCGCCAGCAGGTCGCGATGCGGATGAGGGTCGCGGCGGGCCGGGCCCGGGTCCGCACCGCCGCGCGGATCATCATGGGCGTGACCGTGCTGCTGGTCATCGGGCTGCTCGTATGGAGCAGGGCGTTCCTCCAGCCGTACGGCAGCGCGCTGGGCCAGCTCGTCCTGCTCGCCGTGGGGGGCCTGTTCGCGATCGCGTTCTGGTGGCTGCACCGGATCTCCCGCCCCGGTGCCGAGCCTCGCGTCTTCGCCCAGCTCGCCGGGCTCCCCGGCACGCCGGACAGGGGAGGAGGCACATGACGACAGCGTTCCTGCTGGGCACCGGGCTGGGCATAGGCCTGCTGATCACGGTGGCCGGCCTAGCCCCCCGGCGGCCGAGCCTGGCGGATGCGCTCGACGCGATCACCCGCGAGGACCGCCAGCCGCTGATTCCCGCAGACTCCGGCGGGTGGACGGCGCGCGCCGGCAGGCCAGCCGCAGGCATACTGGCTGCTGCTGGCCTGCCCGGGCAGGCGCTGAGGCGGGACCTGGCCATCCTCGGCCGCGCCCCGGAGCGCCTGCTCGCCGAGCAGGCCACCGTCGCCGTCACCGGCCTGCTGCTTCCCCCCGCCGCTACCGGGATGCTCGCGGTCGCCGGACTCCCGGCAGGGTGGCAGCTCCCCGCCGTCGGCTCCCTGCTGCTCGCCGCCGCCGGGTTCGCCGCACCCGCGGTCGCGGTCCGGCAGGAGGCCACTGCCCGCCGGGTCGAGGCCCGCAACGCGCTCGCCGCGTTCCTCGACCTGGTCGTCATCAGCATCGCCGGCGGCGCAGGAGTCGAGGCTGCGCTCACCTACGCCTCGGCAGCCGGGCACGGGCACACGTTCGGAAGGCTCCGCCAGGCCCTCGACGTCGCCCAGCTCACCCGCGTGCCGCCATGGCAGGCGCTCCGGCAGCTGGGCGCCGAGCTCGGCCTGGACGAGCTCGGCGAGCTGGCCGCCACCATCACGCTGGCGGGGACGGAGGGCGCACGGGTCGCGGCCACCCTGACCGCTAGGGCGAGCGCGATGCGTGTCAGGCAGCTCGCCGACGCCGAGTCAGCGGCGCAGAGCGCCACCGAGCGGATGTCGCTGCCCCTCGTCGTCTTGTTCGCGGGGTTCCTGCTGCTGATCGGATTCCCCGCAGTCGTCCACGTGGTCGCGGGGATATGAGACTGCCGTGAGCACCAGCAGAGGAGGAACCCACGATGGACACGCCACTGGCGTACCTGCTGACCGCAGCGTCCTTCCTGCGCGCGCGGCTGGCCGCCGTGCGACGCACGAGGGACGCTGGCTACACGTCCGAGACCGTGGTCGTGATCGCGCTGCTGGTGATCCTGGCGCTCGGCGTCATCGCGATCATCGCGGCCAAGGTGACGGCGAAGGCCAACTCGATCAACCTCGGATGAGGAAAAGGCGGCTCCCACGCGGCGACCGGGGAGCCGGCGCGGCCGAGGTAGTCCTCGCCGTCCCATTCCTGATGCTGCTCATCTTGCTGATCGCCCAGTTCGCCGTCTGGGAGCAGGCGTCCGCCATCGCGCAGGCCACCGCCCAGGAGGCGCTCGCGGCAGCGCGCGTCCAGGGCGGCACCGCCGCAGACGGCCAG
>Ga0210389_10003791_pt1 | contig 11788 bp, 10 predicted proteins | sample IncBWH28OmetaG_FD_160127 | JGI IMG/M metagenome (GOLD analysis project Ga0210389, IMG submission 160127) | Forest soil microbial communities from Barre Woods Harvard Forest LTER site, Petersham, Massachusetts, United States - Inc-BW-H-28-O ... | reverse complement strand
ATCGGTCAACCACACGCCGTTTGGCAGCCGATCGATGACCAGCGGCTCGGTCGCGCCCGACAAGACGGTCTGGCCGCCGTGGGCCAGGTCGCGCAGCCGTGCCGTGCGGTTGATGGTCGGGCCGGCGTAGTTGCCTTCGTCGCGCAGCTGGATCTCGCCGGTGTGCACCCCGATGCGCAGCCGGATCGGAGCCAACGGCGCCCGCTGCATCGCCACGGCAGCGGCCACCGCATCCGAGGCGCGCGCGAACGCCGCCACAAAACTGTCACCCTCACCCTGTTCCACGGGGCGCACACCATCATGTGCGGCGATGGTGTTCGACACGACGTGGTTGAGGCGCGTGATTGCGGCCGTCATCTCGTCAGGTTGGGTCTCCCAGAGCCGTGTGGAGCCCTCGACGTCGGCCAACAGCAACGTCACGGTTCCGGTCGGCAGCAGGCTCACGCTTAGCTCGCTCCAGTTCACCAGCGGCGCATCCGCGCACGGCTCAATGTCGCTCATGCTAGCCAGCATGCGCGGACCGCGTACCGCAAAACATCAGCGCAAACGCGCAAATCGCAGCCGGTCGCATGCGTATATACGACCCCTGATCGCGCAGATCTACGCGTTCTGACCGATGGTCTTGCTCTCGCGACCTCGGATAGTCGACGTGGTCGAATCCGAGGAGGCCACCGTGACCGTCGACGCCATCGGCACTCACATCCCCACCGTCTTTGATGCCGGGCTGCCGCCCATCGCTTATGAGCACGCGCACAGTTCCGAAGAGGCGCACCGGCTCATTCGGCGGGCCCGTGTGCAGGGGCCGATCGCGCTGGGGCCGCACGGGCCCGAAGTGTTGAGCTACGAGCTGGTCCGGACTGTTTTGCGCGATCCCCGGTTCTGCATGCCGAAGGGAGTCGCGCTTGCCCTACAAGGCATCACCTCCGGTCCGGTCTGGGACAAGGCCACCACGGGCCTGTTAAGCCGCGACGGCGCCGATCACAATCGGCTGCGCCGACTCGTCTCCAAGGCGTTCACACCACGGTCGACCGCACGACTGAAGACCACGATCGCCGGGGTCATCACCGAGCTGGTCGACCCGGTGACCACCGCGGGGCGCTGCGACGTGGTCGCCGACATCGCGCGCCAGTATCCGATTCCGATCATCAGCGGGTTGCTCGGCGCCCCGCGCCAAGACTGGCAACTGTTCTCCGACTGGGCCGACGACATCTTCAAGGTCTTAACCTGGAACGTCGCCAACGACGCTCCGGTCATCATGGCGGCCTTCGACGAACTCGACGCCTACATCGAGGACATGGTCGCCCAGCGGCGCCACAACCTCGCCGACGACCTGATCTCTGAGCTGATCCGCGCCGAAGACGACGGGGACCGACTCACCGCCGACGAGCTACTCATGCTCGCGGAAGCCCTGCTGATGGCAGGCACCGACACCACCCGCAATCAGTTGGCTGCCGCCGTGCAGGATTTGTGCGACCACCCCAAGCAGTGGGCCCTCCTTGGTGAGCATCCCGAGCTCGCGCCGCAGGCAGTCGAGGAGCTCATGCGCCATAGCCCGGTCATTTTCGGCACCATCCGCCAGGCTGTGGAGGATGTCGAACTCGACGGCGTGCCGGTGCCCGCCGGCACGCACGTGATTGTCAACACCGCCGCCGCCAACCGCGACCCCGCCGTCTATGACGATCCCGACCGCCTCGACATCACCCGCGAGGGGCCGGCGACCATGCTCACGTTCGGCGGCGGCATTCACTACTGCCTGGGAGCACACCTCGCCAGAGCCGAACTCGCCGAAGCCCTGACCGTCATGACGCGCCGCATGCCCAACCCGCGCCGCAGTGGCCCCGCCCCCTGGAAGCCACTAATGGGGATCACCGGACCAGCAACCCTGCCCATCGAATTCGACGCCGGACACTGAATCCGCCGGACATCAACGGCCCCACCGAGATGCTTGAGCGACTCACCGTTTTCGTGCGGTGACGATCAAGTACTCCCATCCCATGACGCCGTCGTTGAGGTGTTGCTGGGCGAGTTCGACGAGTTGGGCGTCGAGTGTGGCGGCGAGCACTGAATTGTTGCCGATGGTGCGGTAGGCGTTGATCGTAGGGCCGTAATGGTTCTTGAAGTACTCGTGTACAGCCTGGGCGCTATTGAACCGGTCGACCTTCAACATGGCCCGCCGCGTGCGGACATCGCTGACTCGCTCGCCGAGCAGTCCAACCGCATAGTCCTCGCGTCCCCACAATGACGACGGCGGCGTACCGGGTCGCACAGTCGGCTGATACGGCCGGAGGGCGTTGAGCATCTGGCCGAAGAATCCTTCGTATGTCCAGCTGATCACCCCGATCGTGCCTCCGGACCGACAGACTCGGACCAGCTCGTCAGCCGCACGTTGATGACGCGGCGCGAACATCACGCCGATCGCGGAGACCACGGCGTCGAATTCGCCGTCGCCGAACGGCAGCGATTCCGCATTGGCTTCCCGCCACTGCAGCTTCACGCCTTCTGCAGCAGCCCGGATCTGAGACCGGGCCAGCAGTTCCGGTGTGAGGTCGCTGGAAACGACGCTGGCACCCATCTTGGCGGCCGGGATCGAAATGTTTCCGGACCCTGCGGCAACGTCGAGCACCCGATCACCCTCGCTAATGCCAGCTGAGGCCACCAGCACCGGGCCGAGCGAGGCCATCACCTCCTCGGCCATCAGCGCGTAGTCGCCAAGCGCCCACAGCGCTTGAGGGGTGGTCGCCAGCGGCGCAGCGATGCCAGTTGAGGTGTCGATGGTCATAGGACCTCCAGTGGAAGAGATAGGGGATATCTGTTATTGCGACCTCGTCGTCGTCGGTGGCGCGGAGGTGGATGTACGCCCCGCTGAATGACGCCATATACGATAGTAGCACTATGAAACAATTGCTCAGATTTATAGTGGACAACTGCTAGGATATTCCCAGGCTGCAGTCTCTGTAGCGCAATCACAATCCCGAGCGGACCGGACAGGGGAATGCCGATGCTCACCGAAAACGCTGCGGTACAGGAAGATTCGGTCGACTTGATTACCGACGCGTTGCTGACCGCGTCCCGCTTGCTGGTGGCCATTTCGGCGCGCTCGATCGCCCAGGTCGACGAGACCATCACGACTGCGCAGTTCCGAACTCTGGTGATCTTGTCCAACGAGGGTCCGATTAACCTCGCCACGCTCGCGGGCCGGCTGGGGGTGCAACCATCGGCGACCGGCCGCATGGTCGACCGGCTTGTCGGTGCTGGACTGATCGACCGGCAGTCGCATCCGACGTCGCGGCGTGAGCTGCTGGCTGCGCTCACCTCGCGAGGACGTGAAATCGTGCGGCAGGTCACCGCGCACCGCCGCGCCGAAATCGCCCCCATCGTGGAAGCGATGCAACCGGCTGAACGCCGGGGGCTGGTACGCGCGCTCGCGGCGTTCACCGCTGCCGGCGGCGAACCCGCGGCCTACCTGGAGGACGTCGAAGCTTAGGTCCAGCAGACGTGACGCATGGGCGTTGGCCTATTGGGGTACGCAGAGGTGTCGGCAACCTTTCACGTCGCTTAGGACTCCGCCATGCCTCTCAATGTCGCTCGCAAGCTGATCAAGTCACACCTGGAATCCGGCGAGATGACACCGGGGGAGGAGATCGCGATACGCATCGATCAGACGCTGACCCAGGACGCCACGGGCACGCTGGTGATGCAGGAATTGGAGGCGCTCGGACTCGATCGGGCCCGCACCGAGGTGAGCGTGCAGTACGTCGACCACAACCTGCTGCAGACCGACGAGAAGAACGCCGAGGATCACGAGTACCTGCGCACCGCCGCGCAGCGATTCGGACTCTGGTTCTCCAAGCCCGGTAACGGGGTGTCACACCCGACGCACATGCAGCGTTTCGGGATTCCCGGTAAGACCATGGTGGGCTCGGATTCACACACCCCGGCGGCGGGTTCGCTGGGCATGCTGGCGATCGGCGTCGGCGGGCTGGAGGTTGCGCTCGCGATAACCGGGCGACCGCTGAACATCCGCATGCCCGAGGTGTGGGGCGTGCGGATGGAAGGCGAACTGCCGGAATGGTGTTCGGCCAAGGATGTGATCCTGGAAATGCTGCGGCGCCACGACGTCAAGGGCGGGGTGAACCGGATCATCGAGTACTACGGGCCGGGGCTGGCCGGTCTGACCGCGATGGACCGCCACGTCATCGCGAACATGGGGGCCGAACTTGGTGCCACCACAACGGTTTTCCCAAGCGACGAGACGGTCCGTGACTTCCTGCGTTCCGAGGATCGCGAGGACGACTGGGTCGAACTGCTCGCCGACGAAGACGCCGACTACGACGTCGATGAGACCATCGACCTCTCGCAGATCGAGCCGTTGATCGCGAAGCCCTCGTCGCCGGGCAACGTCGTGCCGGTATCCGAGGTCGCCGGTGAGGAAATCGCCCAGGCGGTGATCGGATCGAGCGCCAATCCCGGCCTGCGCGATTTCGCAATCGTCGCCGCGATGGTGGCCGGACGGCAGACGGCGCCGGCCGTCAGCTTCGACATCAACCCGACGTCGCGCGAGATCTTGACCGATCTGACGAAGATGGGCGCCACAACCGAACTGGTGATCGGCGGTGCTCGGATTCATCAAGCGGGGTGTATGGGATGCATCGGCATGGGCCAGGCGCCCGCCACCGGTCGCAACTCGCTGCGCACGATGCCCCGAAACTTTCCCGGTCGCTCGGGCACCAAAGAGGATTCGGTCTGGCTGTGCTCGCCGGAAACCGCGGCCGCATCCGCGTTGACGGGCGTGATCACCGATCCCCGCGAATGGGCGCGCGACGCCAAAATGGACTATCCGAAACTCGATCTGCCGCGACAGTGCTCCGTCAACACCGCGATGTTGGTGCCCCCGTTGGACGCCGAGGATGCGCAGCACGTGGAGCCGGTGAAGGGGCCAAACGTATCGAGCCTGCCCGAGCTCTCGCCGCTGCCCGACGAGATCGAGGCCCCGGTGTTGCTCAAGGTCGGCGACAACGTCTCCACCGACGAGATCTCGCCGGCCGGTGCGCGGGCGCTGCCGTTCCGCTCGAACATTCCGAAGCTTGCGATGTTCAGCTTCACCCAGATCGACGACTCGTACCCAGAACGGGCACAGCAGGCCGAAGAGACCGGCCACATCATCGTCGGCGGCGACAACTACGGCCAGGGCTCCTCGCGCGAACACGCGGCGATCGCACCACGTCACCTTGGACTTCGGGCTGTCATCGCCAAGTCGTTTGCCCGCATCCACTGGCAGAATCTGGCCAACTTCGGAGTTTTGGCGCTCGAGTTCGACAATGCCGACGACTACGACAGCATCGACCAGGACGACACGCTGCACATCGCGGGTCTTCGTGCCGCACTGCCCGACAAGGACACCTTGCAGGTCGACAACGTCACCAAGGATACGTCTTTTAGTGTGCGACATCGCCTTTCGCCGCGGCAAGTCAAAGATGTGTTGGCCGGCGGACTGATCGCCCGACTGGCAGAAGACGAGCAATAACGTAGGGTGTGGTTGTGACAGACCGGACGCCACCGGCCGTCGGCCGGCGTCACCTTCTCGGAACCTCGATATCCGCAGCCGGTGTGATCGCCCTGTCGGCATGCGGCAGCTCGCCACCCAAGCCCAGGGCAGGCCAGGCTGACGCACCCGATGTACATGATGTGCCAGTCACGCCACCCGAGGACCTGATGCGCGAGCATGGAGTGCTCAAGCGCGTCTTGCTGATCTATCGAGAAGGCATCCGCCGCCTGCAGACCGACGAGCAGGATCCATCGCAAGCGCTGAATGCGAGCGCAGGCATCATCCGAAGTTTCATCGAGGACTACCACGAACACCTCGAAGAGCAATACGTCTTCCCCAAGTTGGAACAGGCAGGCCGACTCACCGATATCACCAGCGTGTTGCGCACTCAGCACCAGCGTGGGCGCCTGCTTACGGATCGGATGCTCAGCGCCACCGCTGGAGCGGCTGCGCTTAATCAGCCTGCGCGAGAAGCGTTGGTGAAAGACGTGTTGGCTTTCATCCGGATGTATGAGCCGCACGAGGCGCGCGAAGACACTGTCGTTTTCCCCGCGTTGCGGGATGTGGTGCCGCCTAAGGAGTTTCGCGAGCTTGCTGAACGCTTCGAAGACGAGGAGCACCAGCGGTTCGGTCAAGCCGGCTTCCAAGGGGTGGTGGAAAGGGTCGCCGATATCGAAAAAAGCCTCGACATCTACGACCTGAGCCAGTTCACCCCGACTTAACTAGGGTTTGTCCGATTTGGTTAGTTCATTGCCCCACACCCAGCTCCGCCGCGCTGCCGGCCACAGCGCGCACAGAACTTCCAGCAGTGCCGTCAGCGGCGCCAAAACCACCAGGGCGTGCACGAGCAGCACGTGGGCGGGAAGCCCCGAGATCGTGGTCAACGTCAGCGCGTACTCCTCAAAGTGAAATGGCTGTGACAGTAGCTCGCCACCTGCTGACGCATTCCCGCTTCTAGACAACCAGCTAGGTCGGTCAGTTGACGCTCGCGCCTCCCTACACTGTGCCCGTGCGCCTTGTCTTCGCCGGCACCCCCGAACCCGCGCTGCCCGCGCTGCGCGGTCTCATCGAATCGCCGCGCCACGACGTGATCGCGGTGCTCACCCGGCCGGACGCCGCATCGGGACGTCACGGCAGGCCGCAGCCGTCTCCGGTGGCGCGCCTGGCGCTCGAACAGGGCATCCCGGTGCTGCGGCCGAGGCGGCCCAACACCGCCGAGTTCGTCGCCGAGCTGTCAGAATGGGCGCCCGACTGCTGCCCGGTGGTGGCCTACGGTGCGCTGTTGGGCGACGAATTGCTGGCGGTGCCACCACACGGCTGGGTCAACCTGCACTTCTCGCTGCTGCCCGCCTGGCGCGGGGCGGCCCCGGTACAGGCGGCGATCGCCGCGGGCGACACCGTCACCGGCGCGACAACGTTCCAGATCGAATCCGGCTTGGACTCCGGGCCGGTCTACGGTGTGGTCACCGAGGCGGTCCGCCCGATCGATACCGCGGGGGATCTGCTTGACCGGCTGGCGATTTCGGGTGCGGCGCTGCTGTCAACCACCCTGGACGGTATCGCCGACGGGGCACTCGCACCGGTGCCACAGTCGACCGACGGGGTCAGCCTTGCGCCGAAAATCACCGTCGAGCAGGCTCGGGTCCGCTGGGACCTTCCTGCCGAAGTCGTCGAGCGGCGCATCCGCGCCGTCACGCCCAATCCGGGGGCTTGGACCCTGATCGGTGACCTGCGGGTCAAACTTGGGCCCGTGTACGTCGATACCGACGGTCTGGGCCTACCAAAGCCTTTGTCGCCCGGCGATATTCACGTCGATCGCCGCAGCGTGCGGATCGGCACCGCCTCGCAGCCGGTGCGGCTGGGCCAAGTCCAGGCGCCGGGAAAGAAGTTGATGAACGCCGTCGACTGGGCTCGCGGAGCCCGCCTCGACCCGTCAGCGCGTGTGTCATGACGCCAAGCCAGGACAAACCGCGGCGCAGCCGACCGACCCCGCGCTCGACACCGCGATCGGGCAGGCCGCCCAGGCGCCGGCCGCTGGACCCGGCCCGCCGGGCCGCGTTCGACGTGCTGCGCGCGGTCAGCGAGCGCGACGCCTACCCCAACCTGCTGCTGCCGGTCCTGTTGCGCGAACGGGGGATCAGTGGCCGCGACGCCGCCTTCGCCACCGAGCTGACCTACGGTAGCTGCCGCGTTCGCGGCCTGCTCGACGCGATCATCGGCGCAGCCGCCGGTCGGCCACCGGACACCATCAACCCGATACTGCTCGATTTGCTGCGGCTTGGGACCTATCAACTGCTGCGCACCCGCGTCGACGCACACGCCGCCGTGTCCACCACCGTCGAGCAGGCTGGAGTCGAATTCGATTCGGCGCGTGCGGGTTTCGTCAACGGCGTGCTGCGCACGATCAGCACCCGCGACGAGCAATCCTGGGTCGAGGAGCTGGCGCCCGACCGGTCAGCCGATCCGATCGGGCATGCCGCTTTCGTCCACGCCCACCCGCGCTGGATCGCGCAGGCCTTCGTCGACGCGCTGGGTGCCGCCGCCGGTGAACTCGATGCGGCGCTGGCCAGCGACGACGAGCGACCCCAGGTGCACCTGGCGGCCCGGCCGGGCGTGCTGACGGCCGACGAGTTGGCCGGCGCCGTGAACGGCAGCGTGGGCCGGTATTCGCCCTATGCGGTTTATCTGCCCGCCGGCGACCCCGCGCAAGTGCAGGCGGTGCGCGACGGCCAAGCCCTGGTCCAGGACGAGGGCAGCCAATTGGTGGCCCGCGCGCTCACCCTGGCGCCGGTGGCCGACGACGCCGGGCGGTGGCTGGACCTGTGCGCCGGCCCCGGCGGCAAGACTGCGCTGCTGGCCGCGTTGGGCGCCGAGTCAGGGGCCCGGGTTACGGCGGTGGAGCCGTTGGAACGCCGCGCCGAGCTGGTCGTCGAGAACACCCGCGGCCTGCCCGTCGAGGTGCTGCGCGCCGACGGGCGCCAAACCGGACTCGAACCGGGTTTCGACCGGGTGCTGGTCGACGTGCCCTGCACCGGGTTGGGTGCGCTGCGCCGCAGGCCCGACTCACGCTGGCGGCGTCAGCCCGCCGACATCCCGGCGCTGACCCGGCTGCAACGCGAACTGCTGGAGGCTGCGATTGCGCTGACCCGGCCCGGCGGTGTGGTCCTGTATGCCACCTGCTCGCCGCACCTGGCCGAGACAGTCGGCGTGATCGGTGACGCGCTGCGCCGTCATCCGGTGTCCGCGCTGGACACCCGGCCGTTGTTCGAGCCCGTCGCAGATCTGGGCGAGGGTCCCTACGTTCAGCTCTGGCCGCACCGGCACGGCACCGACGCGATGTTCGCCGCCATGCTCACGAAGCTGGATGGTTCGGCTCCTCACCGCGCCGTTCGGCGCGCATCGTCGCCAAACTAGGCCCACAGTAAGCTCGTGCGCATGTCAGGCAATACCGATCGGCCGCTGATCGCGCCGTCGATACTGGCCGCTGATTTCGCCCGGCTGGCCGACGAGGCCGCCGCCGTCGAAGGCGCCGACTGGTTGCATGTCGACGTCATGGACGCACATTTCGTGCCCAACCTGACAATCGGGCTCCCGGTGGTGGAAAGCCTATTGGCCGCAACCGACATTCCGGTGGACTGCCATCTGATGATCGATAATCCCGACCGCTGGGCGCCGCCGTACGCGGAGGCGGGCGCCTACAACGTGACGTTCCACGCCGAGGCGACCGACAACCCGGTCGGGGTGGCCCGGGACATCCGCGCCGCGGGGGCCAAGGCGGGGCTCAGCGTCAAACCGGGCACCCCGCTTGAGCCGTACCTGGACATCCTCACAAGCTTCGACACGCTGCTGATCATGTCGGTCGAACCGGGATTCGGCGGCCAGGAATTCATCCCCGAAGTGCTGAGCAAAGTGCGTACGGTGCGCAAGATGGTCGATTCCGGTGAGCTGGCCATCCTGGTCGAGATCGACGGCGGCATCAACGCCGACACCATCGAACAGGCCGCCGAGGCCGGCGTCGACTGCTTCGTCGCCGGGTCGGCGGTCTTTGGCGCCGACGACCCCGGCGCCACGGTCGAGGCACTCCGGCGACGGGCCGGCGCCGCGTCACCGCATTTCCGCCGATGAATGTTGAGGCGGCCATCAGCTACGAAGCCGCCATGCGACTTGCCGTCGAGCACGCCGACCTGGTCAAAGGCGCGACCTACCCGAACCCTCCGGTGGGTGCCGTCATTCTGGACCGCGACGGCCGGGTCGTCGGCGTCGGCGGCACGCAACCGACCGGCAGCGCACATGCGGAGGTGGTGGCGCTGCGCCGGGCAGGTCGGCTCGCTGCCGGTGGCACCGCGGTGGTCACCCTGGAGCCGTGCAACCACCACGGCAAGACCCCGCCGTGCGTGGATGCGCTGCTCGAGGCGGGCATCGCGTCGGTGGTCTACGCGGTCAGCGACCCGAATCCCAAGGCGGCCGGTGGTGCTGCGCGGCTGGAGGCCGCCGGTGTGCACGTCGTCAGCGATGTGCACACCGATCTGGTCACGACCGGACCGCTGCGGGAATGGCTGCACAAACAACGCACCGGCCTGCCGCACGTCACCTGGAAGTACGCCACCAGCATCGACGGCCGCAGCGCGGCCGCAGACGGCTCAAGCCAGTGGATCACCAGCGAGGCCGCGCGTGCCGACCTGCACCGCCGCCGGGCGGCTGCCGACGCGATCGTGGTGGGGACCGGCACGGTGCTCGCCGACGACCCGGCGTTGACCGCCCGGTTGGCTGACGGCGGCCTGGCGGACCGCCAGCCGCTGCGCGTCGTGGTGGGCAAGCGCGAAATACCCTCGGAGGCAAAGGTCCTCAACGACGATTCGCGCACCATGGTGATTCGCACGCACCAGCCGGCCGAGGTGCTCAAGGCGCTGGCCGATCGCACCGACGTGCTGCTCGAGGGCGGGCCCACGCTTGCCGGGGCGTTCCTGCGGGCGGGGACGATCGACCGCATTCTGGCCTACGTCGCGCCGATCTTGCTCGGCGGACCGATCACCGCGGTCGACGACGTAGGAGTCCCGAGCATCGCCCGGGCGATGCGCTGGCGCTATGACGGCGTCGAACGGGTCGGCCCGGATCTGCTGCTGAGCCTGGTGCCCCGCGAGCCTGCGACCGGGTCCGTCAGGGGCGACCGCCCAAGCCGGGAATCAGTAACGGCACCCGGCGACGATAGTCCCGGTACTGCTGACCGAACGCGCGGATGAGGTCACGCTCCTCCAATCTGACCGCGAGCAAGATGTATCCAGTCGTCGCGACCGCAAAAAGCAAGTGTCCCAACGTCATTCTCGGTGTTATCCAGAACGCGATCAGAAAACCCAGATAGAGCGGGTGTCGAACCGCGCGGTAGAAAAGCGGCGTCGCGAACTCGTGCTCGGCAACGCGGCGCCCCCGCAACCGGGCGAACACCTGACGCACGCCGAACAGATCGAAATGATCGATCAGAAGGGTGCTCAGCAGGGCAATCGCCCACCCAACAAGACCGGTGACCGTCAGCGCCGCCCGCCAGGGCTGGGCGGTGACCCGCCAAACGTCGTGAGTGATCGGGTACCAGGCCGCGTATAGAACGACCAGACAGACGTTGGAGGCAAGGACGTACGTCGACCGCTCTGCGCTCTGCGGCACGATGCGGGTCCACAGGCGTTTGAATCCCTGCCTGGCCATTATGCTGTGCTGGACCGCGAACAGCGCGAGCAACGCCGTGTCGATGACCACCGCCGTGACAGTCAGACTGCCGTTCCCCAGGCCACCGCGATCGATGCTTTTGCCCACGACATGCACATTGCCGACCATGAAGTCGGCGTCGGCGACGAACCCGATCAGGTACAGGAAGACGACCAGGAACATCAGGTACGCAGCTACGCCATAGGCGGCGATCAGGACGCCACCGGCAGAACTGCCGGCCGGCCGCGATGAGGGCCCATCGCCCGGTGCCACACCAAGATTGTGCTCCGCTTTTAGGCCGAATACTGCTGTTCGGCGAATACTCTGCTAGGCCCGAGGGCCGACGGCCTGCTCCTCGAGCAGTTCGGGCTCTTCGGCATGCACGTGACGGCTGCTGATCAGCAGACCAAGCAGAGCTCCCACCACGCAGATGACCACGGTGACCGTGAAGATCCCCCCGTACATTTCGGCGAACGCTTGGCGGTACAGGGTGGCCTGGTGCAAGACCCGCTCCGCGAGGCTGGCGTTGGCCGGGACCTCCGACGA
>Ga0210389_10003790_pt1 | contig 11790 bp, 13 predicted proteins | sample IncBWH28OmetaG_FD_160127 | JGI IMG/M metagenome (GOLD analysis project Ga0210389, IMG submission 160127) | Forest soil microbial communities from Barre Woods Harvard Forest LTER site, Petersham, Massachusetts, United States - Inc-BW-H-28-O ... | reverse complement strand
GCTTTGAGGCATCCGGCCAGGAGACGGCACAACGCCTCCGTCAGCGTCTCCCTCAGCCTCAGCCTTGGTATGGCCGGCAGCCCACTCTCATCGGACATACGGATCGAGCGGCGAGGAGTCGTCGTGCCGCGTCCTCCGACGACAACGCCAGTTCGTGTGCTGGTATTGATGGGGAGGTGCAGATCGCGATAGTCGGGCCGGGCGGTATCGGTAGTACGTTCGCTTTTCAGCTGTCCGAGGCCGGTCACGATGTGACGGTCATCGCGCGTGGCACCCGACTTGAGCAGTTGCGCCAGGCTGGGGCGATCGTCGCTGTCGAGGGCGGGCGTGCGGCTGTTCACGTCAGTGGTGAATTGGATACGACAACGGACTGGGATCTGGTCCTGGTCACGGTCCTGGTGTCGCAGGTTGACGTGTTGCTGCCCGCGCTGAGCGCCAGCGCAGCCAAGTCCGTGATGTTCATGTTCAACACCTTCCGATCGCTTGATCGGCTGCGAGACGCCGTCGGACCGCAACGCTTCGCGTTCGGCTTCCCAGGGATCGCCGCGGGTCTGCGCGATGGCAGGTTGTCCTCGACCATCCTTCGCCGAGGACAGCTGACGACGGTTTCAGATCTTTTCTGGGCCAAGGTTTTTACCGACGCGGGCATTCCCGCGACAGTGCATCCGGACATGCAGAGCTGGTTGCGCAGCCATGCCGCGGCAATGGTGCCGATGGTTATCGCCGGCAGCACCGCGCTCCGACGTGGGACCGGTATCTCCCGGGCAGAAGCAGTCAGGTTGGCACGCGCCATGAAAGAAGGATTTGTGCTGGTGCGCCACCTCGGTAACTCCGTCACGCCCGCACCTATCGCCATGGTCAGCCACTCGCCGGTACCGGTGTTGGCTGTGTTGCTTTGGACCCTCACCAGGCTCGACGTGTTCACCAGAATGATTGCCGTTGCGCCCGCCGACGAGCCGCGCATGCTGATCGATGAGATGAGCTTCGCGTGTCCGGGGCGCACGCCTGCGCTGCTCGCGGTCAGACCTTGAGACTCAAACGCGCCCCCGCCGCAAAGCACACCGACAACCGGCAGGCCTGCACGGCAGCGAAGAGCGACTGTTCCGGTGGCCGCAGCCGGTGCGGTCACGTCCCGCTCGGCACATCGCACCGACCGGGCAGCCGATGACTGCGCCGAAAGCGACACGATGATTGTGAGCGGTATGCGACTGATGCGGGTGATGGCGAAGTTCAACCGGCGGGTCACCAACAAGATAATCGGATTATTGGCGCCATACCTGCCTTCGTGGGCGGTGCTCATCCACCGAGGCCGTAAGTCTGGTACGGAGTACCGAACGCCGGTGGCGGTCACCATTCGCGACGGCTCGTTGATGGTGCCAATCGGGTACGGCGAGGAGTCCGACTGGCTGCGCAACCTCCTCGCGGCCGGCGGCGGCCAGGTGATGCACCGAGGTAAGACCCGGGCCCTCACCAATCCCCGCGTCGTCGACCGGGACGAGGTCAGCGGATGGGGCCGGATCAAGCGGACCTTCGTCGCCGACTTCGTCTAACGGGGTTCGGCGCCAAGACTCGCCCAGAGACCGACCCCACCAAACGCCGGCGCGCCTACGGAACCCGACACCGAGGACCTGGTGGAAAAGATCCGCCGGGCCACGAAGTAGGTCCGGCACGCATCGCCGCCGAACTGAAGCGCGAACACGGCATCGCGCTCGCCCCGGCGACGGTGCACCGCATCCTGGTCCGTCGCGGCATCAACCGGGTCAAGAACCTTGACCCGCCAACGGGTGAGCGGATGCGCGCCGTGTTGCGGTTCGAGCATGACGCGCCGGGCTCGATGATCCACGTGGACGTCAAGAAGCTCGGACGCATCCCCACCGGCGGCGGTTGGTGGACTCATGGCCGCGGGACCGATGGCCATCACGAGTCCAAGCGTCGCGGACAGGGAACGGGGGCCGTGGGCTACACCTACCTGCACAGCGCGCTCGACGACCACTCCCGACTGGCCTACACCGAGCCGCTGGAGAACGAGAAGGGCACCACAGCAGGCGACTTCTGGCTGCGGGCCGCCGCGTTCTTCGCCGAGCATGGCATCACCGCCATCCAGCGCGCGCTCACCGACAATGGCTCCTGCTGCCGCTCCAAGGCATGGGCTCGGGCACTCGAAGACACCGGCACCAGCCATCGTCGGACGCGGCCGTACACGCCGCGCACGAACGGCAAGGTGGAGCGATTCAACGGGACGTAGGCCCGCGAATGGGCCTACATCCGTGAGTACTCATCCGAAGAGGAGCGGCGCGTGGCGCTGGTCGACTTCCTGAACCACTACAACCATGAGCGCCCGCACGCGGCGCTCGGACACAAGCCACCCGCCAGCCGAGTGCCGCTGGCGACCTACCGACTGACCGCTGGAGGAATCATCGTGCCGACGCAGCCAGTCCGCCCGGAGCAGCTGTCCTTCGATGACATCACCGCGTAACCAATCTCATGAGATAGCGCAGCTAGTCCAGCGGCCTCCGCAACGTCGTCTGACCCCGCTCCCACGACGTGATCAGCTGGTCCGCCAAGCGGTTTTCGACGACGGCATGGGAGCGCATTCCGAACACGACATCGGAGTCAAGATGCGGTTCCCGGGCGACGAGATCGCCCACGACGTCGATGCGTACCACTTGCTCGTGTACCGCGTCGGCCTCGACGTGCTCGCTGTAGAAACCGACGCAGGCCGCCGGCGCCTGCATCCTCTGCAGGGCCTGGACCATCCGCCGGGATCCTGGAGGTGAGGTGATCTCCGTCGATGCGAAGTGCCCGATTGCGGCGCCGCGTAACGAGCGGTGCAGTCCGAACAATGACATGAGGTTCACCACCGCCAACGACTCCGCGGGGACGGCATCGAGGTAACCGAGATACGTCGAATCCAGACCGGCGGCCGCCAACAGATCCGCGAAGAGTTGCTGGTGCATGCGCGGGCCCTGACCGGCGCCGTACTCGTCGAACTCGACCGCCACAAATGCCGCCTTGGCGGTACCGATCAGGCGCGGGATCGCCCACGAGTGCGGGTCGCCCTCCTTGAGGTGATACAGCGATCGGTGCGCGAAGTATTCGCGCATCTGCTGCCAGCTTCCCGTGTCGCGCAAGAAATACGACGGGCCGGTGCCATGGGCGGGCTCGACGGACAGCGCTTCCATTTCGGCTTCGGCCGTATGGCCGGGCGGGATAAGACCGACATCGCGCCGGAGGCCGGCCAGAAAGACCCGTTCCAGCTCGGCCCGTAACTGCAACAGTGCGGGATTCCACTCCCAGGCGGGATCGACGCCCGCAAAACCCCGGTAGTGCAGCTCATAGCACATGCACAACGCCAGCTGCAGATCCAGGCCATAGGGATCGGAATCCCGGACGGATGCACCGATGCGGGGGAGGTGGTCGCGACCAGGCGGCCCCGTCAACGCATGCCGGACGGCCGTCGACAGCGGACCGTGTGCCGCCGGCAGGACAGGTTCAGCCATGATCGATGCGCGGGTCACGCCGATGTCTACCCGCGAACCACGGCGGCCAAACGGCGTGCGTCAGCGCCCCGTCGCCGCTACCGGTGAGTGGAAAGTAATGTCAACGGTGGTGCCGCTCGGATTGCTGTCGATTTCCATCGTGTCACTGAGCGCCCTCATCAGCACCAGGCCGCGTCCACCGTTGCGCGGCTCGGGCGGCGGCGTCTTCCAAGAACCGGAGTCCGAGACCCGCGTCGTGATCTCGCCGTGCGCGATGTCGGCTTCGAGCAGCATCGCCCCGACCCGGTGTCCGCGGTACGCATGCTCGACGCAGTTGGTGCAGGCCTCGTTGACCACCAGCACGATGTCGGCGGCCAACTCGTCCGGAAGTTCGGCGGCCCGCAGCCAGGCGGCCAGACGATGCCGGATATCGACCAATTGTTCTGCGGTGGCGTCGCTTTCGATTCGAAGCAAGGTGGGCCGGTGCCGATATATCACCATGGCGACGTCGTCGTCATACCCCGACCCCGGGGCCAGCTCGCCCAGTACCGCGCCCGGGACGGCGTCCAACGGCAGTTTCATCGTCTCCGCCAAAGCAGCTGTGGCGCGGTCGATTCCATCGTCAATCGACTCGCGTCGCCGCTCGACCAGGCCGTCAGTGAACAGCATCAGCGTCGAGCCCACCGGTAGCACCTGGGAGGCTTGCGGGCGGGGTTCGTCTCGGCGGACCGCCAGTGGCACGGATGCGGCGTCGGTCAACACGGTCGTCTGTCCCGGCTCGGGCCCGGCGACCACGGCCGGCATATGGCCGGCGTTGCTGTACTGCAGCACACCGGATTCGGTGTCCAGGATGGCCAGAAAGACCGTCGTGCAGTAAGCATTCGGAATGAGCGACGCGGCCGAGTCGAGTTGCTCGAGCAAGAGCGCCGGCTGGGCGCCGTTGATCAACAGTGCGCGCGCCGAGCTGCGCAGCTGGCCCATGATCGCCGCCGCCGGCAGGCCACGCCCCACACAGTCGCCGACGACGATGCCGATGCGGTTGTCGCCGATCGGCAGCACGTCGTACCAGTCGCCCCCGATTTCCAACGGCGGGACGGCGGGTTCGTAGCACACCGCAAAGCCAGGCGGTGGCTCTACGGTCGGCAGCATCGCGCGCTGCAAGGTCAGCGACGTCTCGCGGGCACTCTCGAACTGGCGCACATGCTGCATGGCCAGACTGAGGTGGCCGATCAGCACCGTGACCAGAAGCCGATCCTCCGCGCTGATCCAGCGGGGGGTGCGGAGCTCCAGCCACAAGGCGAGGTCTCCGGTGCCGGAGAGCACCGCGACCATGCCCCGCGCCTTGCCGGGATTGTCGGGTCGGTCAACGGCCTTGGCCGTCAGCGGAAGTTGCTGACGCGCATCCTGAAACGTGTTGCGCAACAACGGATCCAGTCCGCGCCAGCCGGACACCGAAGGTTCGCCGGCGACCTGGACGTGCGGTTCGCCGTCGCCGCTCGGCCACGAGACGGCGACAACGCGTTGGATGTCGATCGCCGTTCGGCACTCCTCGAGAGTGATCGCAAGCAACTCGGCCACACTCTTGGCGACGGCAACCGCGGTGGCCAGCCGCAGCACCGCGCTTTCCCGGGCGGAAAACGCGCGTTCCGCGGTGATGTCGCGAATCGTGCCGACGTAGACATCCTGGTCGGTGCCGGTCGCCTTGACCGCGTTGATGCTCACCTTCACCCAAGCGAGGTGGCCGTCCCGATGCCGAATCGGTGTCTCGTATTCGGCGCTGCCGTTGCGCCGCACCTGGGATTGCTGGTCACGCGCCGTGTTCTTGTCGACCAGCCAGGGTTGCGGCCACCGGTATGGCAGACTTTCGGCCGGATAGCCGAGGATTTCGATGAAGGCGTTGTTGACTTCGATCACCGAGCCTTCGTGATCGGCGACGAAGAATCCCTCCTGCAGCGAATTCACCAGGGCGGTACGGAATTTGTCGCGGTCGGCCAGACCTTCGGCACGGGCGCGCTGCTCGGCGTAGCGCCTGGTGCCGTCGAGAAATCCCCGCGTTGCGACGTCGAGCGGGGCTAGCATTTGCAGCAGGAACTCCAACGCGATCGGCGCGTCGACTCGGACATCCTTCGAGTGTTCGAGAATCAGCCGCACGTGGTGCTCGATGATGTCGAGCATGCTGATTTCTTCTTGCAACGCACGGCGACCGAGCTCGTACCCGACGGTCAGGCTGTCCTCATCGCGTGCGTCCAAATAGGCGTGCAGCGCAGCCGCATACCGAGCGTGAAAGTCGTCCGCAAAGGTGCCGTCGTTCATGTCGAGGTTCCCCGGTGGCGGGCCGCCAGCACCATCGCGTCGTCGGTTTCCTTGGCGTGTTTACCCAGGATCTCTGCGGCTATCACCGCGGCGGACGCCGCGAAATCGATGTGCTCCAGGTGGTCCTCGGCAATACCGTCGGTGGTCATCAAGATCAGGTCGCCGGCGCGAATCGAAACCACCTGCGCCGGCCTGATTTCCGGTATTCGGTAGCCGACGATCCCCGCGGTGAGGCGCGCGCTGGATCGGATCTGGATACCGGTGGCGGCCTTGGTGACTACGTTGGCGGCGACGTTTCCCACCCCAGTCCAGGCCAGGGCGCCGGCGCCGAAATCCACCCTGGCCAGGGTCATGGCAACTCCCCGAGTGCCGCCCAGCACCCGGTGGCAGAGCTGAACGAGGGCCTCGACGCGCTCGGTGCGCGCCCTGGTGAGCGTATCGACGGCGCGCAGCGCGGCCGTTTCGGCGGCCGGACCGTGACCGAGTCCGTCGATCACGCCGAACAGCGCGGCGTCGTCGTCGATCCCGATCGCGATCGGCTGGTCTCCCGAGACGCGCTCGCCCGGGAGCGGGCGACCCGCGGTTGCCCACTCGATCGGTCCCAGCCTGCCGTTTTCATGCACGGGCGGGTACCCATTTCCACATTTCGACGACCGTGCCGCGGCCGATTTTCGAGTCCACGACCAGTCGGTCCATCAGCCGGCGAGCCCCGGGCAGGCCCAGCCCTAACCCGCGACCGGTCGAGTACCCGTCCTCCATGGCGCGTTCGATGTCGGCGATGCCGGGCCCGTCGTCCTCGGCGCGTACCACCAGGGCCTTGCGGCCCTCCCGGTCGGCCACCGTGACCCGGATGGCGCCGCGACCCGCATAGCTGGTGATGTTTCGTGCGATTTCGGAGATCGCCGTGGCGATCATGGTGACGTCGGTCAGCGAGAACCCGAGATCCAGTGCGAGCTGATGTCCGGCTTTGCGGGCCGCGACGATGTCATCGGACTTATAGATATCGACGACGATGTCACCCGCCACCGTCGCGCCCGATCGTCGATTTGCCCGCTCCCCGTTGACGATTCAACAGGGCCAGCCCCTCTTCGAGGTCCAGCGCCGTATTCATGTCGTCGAACGCCAGACCCAGTTGGACCATCGCGAAGGCCACCTCTGGCTGCAGACCCACGATCACGGTGTCGGCCCCGCGCAGCCGGGTCATGTGGGCGATGGTCCGCAGCGAGCGCGCGGCGAACGAATCCATCACGTCGATGGCGGTGACGTCGACGATGATGCCCTGTGCGCGGAACCTGCTGACCCTCTCCATGAGGTCCTGCCGTAGCCGTTCGGTGTCGGAGTCGGTGAGCGCGGCCTGCACCGAGGCGATCAGGATCGAGCCCTGTTTCAGGATGGGGACTGGCATGGATTGCTCGCGCCGTGGCTACCCGGTGGTCTCGCCGGTGCGCGTGACTTCGTAACCCAAGAGGCGCTCGGCCTCCTCGATACCACCCTGCAGGTCACCGACGGCGTTCATCTTCGACAGGTCCAGCCCGATCGTCACCAGCGTCAGCGCGATCTCCGAGGATAGGCCGGTAATGATCACGCTCGCGCCCATCAACCCTGAGGCATCGACGGTCTGCACCAGGTGGTTTGCCACGGTGGAGTCGATGGTGGGCACACCGGTGATGTCGATGACCACGACCTTCGCGCGGTTCGCGCGGATGGCCCGCAGCAGTTGTTCGGTGACCTGGCGGGCGCGCTGACTGTCGAGCACACCGATGATCGGCAGAATCAGCAGCTGCTCGCGCACCTGCAGCACCGGCGTCGACAGCTCGCGGATGGCTTCCTGCTGTTGGCGGATGATGCGCTCGCGCTCTTGCACGAAGCCGACGGCGACGGTGTTGGCGATGCGGTTGGCCGCGGGCTCGTAGGCGTCGAGGACTCGGTTGAGCAGGTCGAAGTCCGTCTGATACTTCTCGAACAGCGAACGGGCCAACACGTCACGCAGCAGCAACACAATGCCGACGACCTCGTTCGTCTCGACGCCACGCGGAATGATGCGCTCGGACAAGTCGCGTGCGTAGTCCTGCAGCGCCTCGACGCTACCGGTCTCGAGTACCTCGACGTAGCTGTCGTACACCGTCGTCGCCTCGGAGAAGATCTCCTCCGGCGACATCGCGGTCAGAAGTTCGGCTGCGGTGATTCTGCGTGCCCACTCCTCGCGCAGAATTGTTCGATTTTGGCGCAAATGTTGGACCAGCTGCGGCAGCAGGCCCTCGGTGGAAATACTGGCGGTCTGCGCGACGGTGGTGGTGCTGCCGAAATCGGACGGCGAATCTGACATCTGGCCTCCCGTGCCCCATCGTGCAATGCGCTGCGCCTATGGGGAGACTAGCCTGGGTGCGCGCGGCGCAGGTGTCGAGGGCTTATTCTTCTCGCAGTTCGCACGTCAGGTTAGGCTTGCACCACGCTTGAGGCCCCGGACAAAGGATCGGCATTGTCAGCTCCTGATTCGATTACCACGTTGGTTGAGGACCACGATGGCGTGTCCGTGGTCAGTGTCAGCGGCGAAATCGATCTGGTCACCGCTCCGGCCCTTGACCAAACCATCGGCGCGGTGCTCGCAGATGGCCCCGCGGCGCTGGTCATCGACCTTTCCGCGGTGGACTTTCTCGGCTCGGTAGGGCTGAAGATCCTCGCGGCGACCTATGAGAAGCTCGGCAAGTCCACCGAGTTCGGGGTGGTTGCGCGCGGTCCGGCGACCCGCAGGCCCATTCATCTGACCGGCCTGGACAAGACCTTCCCGCTGTACCCGACGCTCGACGATGCCTTGACGGCCGTGCGGGACGGCAAACTCAACCGCTGAGCACGCGCTATCGCATCAGCACCGCATCAGGACCGCATCAGCGAGAGATTCCGCCAGAAGTTCACCAGGCTGTCGGTGCCACCGAAGAGCGTGGTGAAGTTTGTGGAGTCGACCAATACGATGTCGCCGGCCCGGTCCGCGGTGGGCGGCATCCAGATGAGCGCGTTGAGTTCGGTGCCGCCGGCGTCGGTGAATGGATGCGGCCGCGTCGGATCGATTCGTTGACGCCCCAGCACGCGAAGGGCGTCGCTTTCCGGCGACGTCAGTTCGTAGTGCGGCAGGTGCGGGTGGAAGTTGAAGGTGGTGACGTTGTCGAGGAGTCGCAGCGCGTCCAGGTCGGCGAAACCGGTCAACGGAGCAATCTGGTTGCTGCCCTGGATAACTGCCGGCCGGAGCCCCCATTTGTTGTAGACGGGTACGTCCAGGGCCGTCATCAGCGAGCGCGTGTAGTGGCTGAAGCGCTGTTGGCGAGGTACCAGCGGGTCGCCGTGGTGTAGGTATTCGATTTGGCGTTGCGCCGCGTCGTCCGTGCAGCCGACATCATGATGCGGGGCCAGCAGCAGGCAGGTCCCCTCCCGCCGCAGCCACGTCCGAATCGCGGCGACCTCCTCGGGCTGCGCTTCTTCTTGGCCGAGAACGTGATCGAGCCCGAAGACCATGAGGGTGTCGGTGTCGGCCAGCACCCGCTCGTCGATCGGCAGTTTGTAGCCGGCTTGGTCGATGCGCTGGAACACCGCGACGGGATGACCCGTCACCTCGCCGGTCAGTTCTTGGAAGTGCAATGTCGAGCGGTGGAACAACTCCAGCGTTCCCGCAATGCCTTGCAGGAAGTGCGCCTCGTCCCATTCCGGAGTCTCGTAATTCGGCCAAGCCACCCGGCGCACCTCGGTCATCGTGGAGAACCGATTGTCCAACGCGGCGGGATCACGTTGGGCTTCCCAGGGATAGCTCCAAGTCCAGTAAATGCTGATACGCCGACGGCCCGGCGTGTGCTTGCGGGCAAGGTGCGCCTGGTTGTAGGTGCGCGCGGGTTGCGTGGTGCTCATGGCGTCCCCATCAGGTGAGCGCGGCCAGGTATCTGAGGCCGTTGAGGCCCGGGAGAAAGAAGTATGCCCCGCCGGTGAGGGTGGTGAAGGCGGGCAGTCCTTTGAGAACCTTGCGAATAGGACGGGTGGGGATCTTGTATTCCATTGTGCCGTCCTGTGTTCCGCAGATAGGATCGCGTTCGTTGCCCAGTTCGTGGAAGTTGCGGTCGTTGATCCACACGTTCTGCGCGAACTCGAATTGACGGACGAGGCTCGCGCAGATGATGAACGCGGCGATGCCCCGATCCGCGCCGTCGTCGCCGGCTCCCTCGGGAAGCGCCTCGCCGTAGGTCGCGCCGCGCCGGATCATCCGGCGACGGTTCATGTTGACCGTCGTGTCACGGGGGTTCAGCCGGCGGATGTGGGAACCCAACGGCGCGGCATAGCCGAACGGGTCCATCTCCTTATAGTTGAAGTCGTTGTTACGCAAAGGATCCGCGCCGAGTTCCGGGTCGTCAGCGTGTGGCGCCAGAACCAACGGTGCGCCGCTCGGCCACCGGCCCATGAGCTTGGCGGCGAGCAGGCCCTGATCCTCCGCCGTCCCTGTCCGCTCCTTCAGGTAGTTCCTGAACAAGCCGACGTGCTCCCGCAGCCGCCGGTAGGCCATGTAGCTGCCGTTGCGCGACAATTCCTCGGGCTGAGGCAGTTTCGTGATCACGCCTTCCTCGTCGGGGTAGCCGAGGATGAACTCTCCGGGTTGTAGCGGCCCGCCGGAACCCGGTGTCGGCTGTTCGCCGGCGCCCTCGATCACCGGCTGCGACAATCGGTCCCGGAAACCGAAGTGGTCATGCGCGTAGTCGAACGGTGGCGTCGCGTTCAGGTCGAGGAAGGACAGCACCCGCACGCCGGGGCATCGGGCGACCAGGTCGGCGTGCACCGCGGTGCAGCGCTGGTGTTCGGTATCGTTGCGCGCGAACAGGATTGCGATGGCGTGCAGGTCCTCGTCGGCCAGTCCGCCCACCCAGCTGCGGGGGTGGTTCGATCCGGTGTCACCGAGGATATCGGCGCGCGCGGCCATGCCCTCCCGAAACTCGTCCGGAAACGTGGCCAGTGAATCCTCCGAAACACCAAGCGCCCGCAGGCCGTTCCAGGTGAACGCGAGCGTGATCCAGCGATCTTGGCTGTCCATCGTCTTCCGTGCGTCGGCCGCCGACTGGACTCTGTCCACCAGTTCGCCCAGCCACGCCCGTCCTCCCGCCGGGGTGCTGAACGACAAGAATTCGTAGCGCCCCGTCATCGCCGGTGTGCGCGTCACCAGGATGTGCTGGATGTTGTCGAGGTCAAGCATTTACTGCATCTGGTCGAGCATGTCGGAGAACGCGGCCTTGACCCGAAGCGCCTTCTTGATCTCGTCGGCGGTCACATACGGGTATTCCCCGTACTCGAGGAAGCTGGGGAATTGGTGCTCGCGCACGAATTTGATGAAGGCCTCCGGGTTGGTTTGCCAGTCGTCCGGGAAGCCTTCCAGGTTGGTGAACACCGTGGTGACACCCGACTGGGTGAACAGCTTGATCGCGTCCTCGGTGTACTTGTCGAAGTCGGTGTCGAAAATCCCCTGGTACTGGAAATGCAGCCCGAAGCCGACGTCGAAGAGGACCCAGCGCAGGTAGTGCAAGCGCAGCGGGGCAAGCAGGTCCGGCTGAGCCTCTATCGCGGCCTGGATCACCCTGCCGTATTCGCGAATCGCGTCTTCCCTGCCCGGCTTGACCTTGGCGATGATCGAGAATCCGTAGTTGGCGGGCGTCCTGGGAAACACCGGTCCGTACCTGCCGCGCTCGAGTTCGAAATACCCATCCGCCGGAATGGCCATCGCGGCGGGTTTGCTCCATTCGTGATCGGTTGCCGGCATCGTCGCTCCCCGCTCGGTTGCACGTCCGCTGGGCGGGACGCTACCCGTTGATTCTGACCCTCGGACTGCGCTTCGGTAAGGGGTTCGACCGGTGGATCCGGTAGGTCGGCCGCTGCAGCGGCGCGGCTGGTGCGATGATCACGGCTATGGATGTCGATCATCCCGAAGACGACCAGCAGTGGGACCTCCGTGAACGCGGCGAGACCGAAATCGAAC
>Ga0210389_10003789_pt1 | contig 11792 bp, 8 predicted proteins | sample IncBWH28OmetaG_FD_160127 | JGI IMG/M metagenome (GOLD analysis project Ga0210389, IMG submission 160127) | Forest soil microbial communities from Barre Woods Harvard Forest LTER site, Petersham, Massachusetts, United States - Inc-BW-H-28-O ... | reverse complement strand
GGACGATTCACTTGCCCCGATGGCGCTGCTGCTCGCGGGTGAGGCCTACGCGGAGTTGTGGCGCCGGCCCGATCTCGACGCCACGTACGGCGATCTCGCGCAGATCCAGTTCCGGCAGCTCGCTGCGATTTATCCGGATCTGCCGATCCGCAAGCAGGCCGACAGCGCGTCGCTCTCGATCGACGAGCGCAAGGCGGCGAAGGACTACGGCACGGGGATGTTCTACACCCGCCGCCGCGCGTGGGAGTCGTCGCTGATTTTCTTTAAGGACGTGGTCAAGAACTATCCGAACACCAAGACCGCGCGCGACGCGCTGATGGAAATGGTGGTCGTGTATCGTCGGCCGGAACTCAAATATGTGCCGGAAGCTGCGGAGACGTGCGTGACGCTGCGGACGGCGTATGCGGGGGATCCGGCGGTGGCGGCGTTGTGCCCGACCAAGGCGGGGCCTGCGGATTCGGTCGGGGTGAAGGTCAAGCCACCGGCGCCGGCAGCACCGAAGAAACCCACACTGCGTTAATTTGTTATTCGTTGGTTGGTTAACAGAAGTTTTTAGCCAACAACTTCTGTTAACCAACCAACAAAAAACGAGTTAACCCGCTTTTCGGTTTCCCCATGCGCATCGGCCTCCTAGGCGGCACGTTCGATCCTCCGCATATCGGCCACCTGCTGGCCGCGACGGATGCCCATGAGCAACTCGCATTGGACCGCGTTGTATGGATCCCCGCGGCAGGCCAGCCCCTCAAGTCCGCCATCGTGGCATCCCCGGCCGACCGTCTTGCCATGGTCCAGGCACTCGTAGCCAACGATCCGAGATTCACCGTGGACCCCATCGAAATCGAGCGGGGCGGGTTATCTTTCACGATTGATACGCTTCGGGCCCTGCACGACCGCTGGAAGGCGGATTCGGCGCTGGCCCTGGTCTTGCTCTTAGGAGCGGACGCGGCGGCGACACTGCCGCAGTGGCGGGAGCCGGAGGCGGTGGCGTCGCTCGCGGAGATCGTCGTGCTGCGGCGTGGTGAGTCGGACAAGGCGGTGATGGGAAAAGCGATCGACACGAGACGAGTGGACGTTTCGTCAACCGAAATCCGTGCGCGGGTGCGCGCGGGGCAGTCCATTCGAGGATTCGTGCCCGAGCCGGTGGCCGCTTACATCGAGGGTCGGCGGCTGTACCGGTAAAGGAGCCCAATTGGGAATGCTGAAGAACTTGCTGGGGTCGGTGTTCGGCACGCGCCACGATCGTGAGAGAAAACGCGTGCAGCCGATCGTCGATGAAATCAACGAGATCGGCGAGCGCCTGAAGTCCGTCAGCGAGACGGAACTCAAGGGGCAGACCGGGAAATTTCGCGAGCTCATTCGCGCGCGCACGGCCGAGCTCTCGGCTCAGATCGCGGCGCTGAAGGAAGAAAAGAAGACCGCGGTCGACGCCGAGGAGCGCGAGCGCATCGACTTCGAACTGGGCGGCGGCGACGGTGCCGGCGGACTCGAGGGGAAGTACCGCAACGAAATCCGCGAGGTGCTCGACGAGCTGCTCCCCGAGGCGTTCGCCACGGTGCGCGAAGCGGCCCGCCGCCTCGTTGGAACGACGGTGAACGTCACCGGCCACGATGAAACGTGGAACATGGTGCATTACGATGTGCAGCTGATCGGCGGCATCGAACTGCATCTGGGCCGCATTGCCGAAATGGCGACCGGTGAAGGCAAGACGCTCGTTGCGACGCTGCCGCTCTATCTCAACGCGCTTCCCGCGCGCGGTGCGCATCTCGTCACGGTGAACTCGTACCTCGCCCGCCGCGACTCGCAGTGGATGGGCCACCTGTACGGCTACCTCGGCCTCACCGTCGGCTGCCTCGACGACACCGAACCCGGCACGCCCGATCGCCGCGACGCGTACGAGTGCGACATCACGTACGGCACGAACAACGAGTTCGGCTTCGACTATCTGCGCGACAACATGGTCGTGTCGCTCGAGCAGCGCGTGCAGCGCAGTCACATCTTCGCGATGGTCGACGAAGTCGACTCCGTGCTGATCGACGAAGCGCGCACACCGCTGATTATTTCAGGTCCGGTCGGCAACGAGTCAGACGGCGACTACGCCGCGCTCAACGGCGGCGTCGCGCGCCTCGTGCGCAAGCAGACCGAGCTCGCCAACGATCTCGTCGCGCAGGGTGAGAAGGCGCTCGCCGCCGGCGACGAGCAGGCTGCGGGAATGGCGCTCTATCAGGCCCGTCTCGGCGCGCCCGTGAACAAGCGACTGCTCAAGGCGCTGCAGGAGCAGGGCGTGAAGATGCTCGTGCAGAAGATGGAGCTCGATCATATCGCCGATCGCAAACTCACCGCGAGCAAGCAGGCGTTTCGCGATATCGAGGAAACGCTGCTCTACGTCCTCGACGAAAAAGGCCATTCCGTACACCTGACAGATCGCGGCGTCGACTTCATGGCGCCCGACGATCACGAAGCGTTCGTCATGCCGGACATCTCCGTTGAGATCGGCCGCATCGACAAGGATCCCGACATGACCGCCGAGGAGAAACTTCTCGGCCGCAAGAAAATCGAAACCGAGTACGCGCTGAAGAGCGAGAAGCTCAACATCGTGCACCAGCTGCTCAAGGCACACGCGCTGTACGAGAAAGATGTGAACTACGTCGTGCAGGAAGGGCAGGTGCTGATCGTCGACGAGTTTACCGGCCGCACGATGCACGGCCGCCGCTGGAGTGAAGGACTGCACCAGGCAGTCGAAGCGAAGGAAGGCGTACAGGTGAAGGGCGAGACGCAGACGCTCGCGACCATCACCATTCAGAATTATTTCCGTCTGTACGAAAAACTCGCCGGCATGACCGGTACGGCCGAAACGGAAGAAACGGAATTCTTCGAAATTTATAAACTCGAAGTGGCGGTTATTCCGACCAACCGCCCGATGGTGCGCGACGACCGGCACGACCTCGTCTACAAGACGCGCCGCGAGAAGTACAACGCGATCGTCGATGAAACGAAACGACTGAACGGGCTCGGCTTCCCGGTGCTCGTCGGCACGACGAGCGTCGACGCATCGGAAACGCTCGCGCGACTTTTCCAGCGCGCGGGGCTCGTGCACAACGTGCTCAACGCGAAGTACCATCAGCGCGAAGCAGAAATCGTCGCGCTTGCCGGCCAGCCGAATGCCGTGACGAACGCGACGAATATGGCCGGCCGCGGAACCGACATCAAACTCGGACCCGGCGTAACCGTTGCGAAGCCGTCGCAGGTGAAAGACATCGACGGCAAGGACGTCGACGTCGAAGAGTGCGGCGGTCTCCATATCATTGGCTCCGAGCGTCACGAGTCGCGCCGCATCGACAGGCAGCTGCGCGGCCGCTCGGGACGTCAGGGCGATCCGGGCGCGTCGCAGTTTTTCCTCTCGCTCGAAGACGACCTCATGCGTCTCTTCGGGTCGGATCGCATTGCGAAGTTGATGGACCGGATGGGCGCGCAGGAAGGCGAGATGCTCACGCATCCGCTCATCACGCGCTCGATCGAACAGGCGCAGAAGCGTGTCGAGCTCCAGAATTTCCAGAGCAGAAAGCGCCTGCTCGAATACGACGATGTCATGAACCAGCAGCGCGAGGTGATTTACTCGCTGCGCTCGTTCGCGCTCGAAGGCGGCGAGGAGCTGAAGGGTGAAGCGCTGAAAATGGTGCAGGAGGCCGTTGCGCGCCGCGTCGAAACCGCGCTCGCCGGTGAAGAAGATCCGCTCGAATGGGATGTCGAGCTGCTCCGGCAGGATTTGCTCATGCACTATTTGCTCACGGTGCCGTGCTTTGAAGAAGACGGCACGCGCCCGGCGACGGTCGTCGGCGCGGGCGAGCAGACGAGCGAGGCCGGCGTAAAAGCATTCCACGCGAAATTCGCCGCGCTCGGCGAATACGCGTCGCAGCTGTTGTCGCTCGTCATGCTGAACGTGCTCGACGAAAAGTGGAAGGATCATCTCTACGATCTCGACCAGCTCCGCAACGCGATTCACTATCGGTCGTGGGGGCAGAAGGATCCGCTGCTGGAGTACAAGAGCGAGGCGTACACGATGTTCGTCGATCTCATGCACGACGTGCATCACACCTTCGCCGAGCGTTTCCTGCGCGTGCAGGTCGTGTTCAACGAGCCGGAGAACGCGCCGCCGCGCGCGCCGGTTCGTGTGGAAGCGAAAAAGCGCTACAACGCGCTTGGCGGTGTGGAGACCGAAGAGGCGACGGGCACGGACGAAGTGATGGACGTCGGTCCGAGCGAGTCACCCGAGACTGGGGCGTCCGCGCGCCGCGATCCGACGATTGTCGGCGCGGGGAAGGGCGTTCGCTCGCTCACGCCCAGTGGTGGTCCGCCGGGCATTCCAGGCGGCGCACCCGCGGCCGGCGACTGGAGCAATGTGGGGCGCAATGATCCCTGCCCGTGCGGAAGCGGGAAGAAATTCAAGAAGTGCCACGGGGCGAATGCCTGACCGAGGACCGAAGGCCGAAGACCGAAGGCCGGGGACGCGTGCGGTGAAATAGTAGAGGGCGCGGTTTTTTGATGACGAAGAGGGCATGCAGCGGAGTTACACTCGGCGCATGCCTTCTTCAATTCATCCACCGCCTCCTTCGCACGTGCTCCGCCTGCGCGAAATGCCGCGCACCGAACGTCCCCGCGAACGCCTGAAGGATCTCGGCGCCCGCGCCCTCAGTTCGTCCGAGTTGCTCGCGATCGTGATTGGTTCGGGAACGCAGCAGCGGTCCGCGCTGGTCCTCGCGCAGGACGCACTCGCGAAATCGGACGGGTCGCTGCGGCGCCTCGCGTCGCAGCCGGTTGCCGCGCTCACTGCGGTGCACGGCCTCGGTTCGGCGCGAGCGGTCGCGATCCACGCTGCGCTCGAACTCGGCCGACGTCTCGCCGCCGAATCACGCGATGAGGGCGCACCGCTGCGCACACCGCGCGATGTATGGGCGGCGTACGCGCCCAGGCTCGAAGATCTGCCGGTGGAAGAATTCCATGTCGCGGTGCTGGACGCGCAGCACCGGTTGGAGCGTGACATCACGATCACGCGCGGGATTTTGAATTCGAGTCTGGTGCATCCACGCGAAGTGTTTCGTGAGGCAATCGCCGAGCGCGCGGCGGCGATTATTCTCGTGCACAATCATCCGAGCGGGGATCCGACGCCATCGGCGGATGATCGCGCGATTACCGCGCAGTTGGTGGCGGCGGGGAGGCTGCTGGATATTCCGGTGGCGGATCATGTGGTGATTGGGCGGGGGAGGTACCTCTCGTTTGCGGAGGGTGGGTTGTTGTAGGGGCGAGGGGCGAGCTTTCCTGCTAACGCAGAACGCAGGAGAGGAAATGGAACGCGGGGAGGAGGGGCGAGACACTCCCATCTCATCTCTCCGCCGCGCGTCCAAATTCCTCTCCTGCGTCCTGCGTCCGCCGTTTTCTCTTGACTCCCCTCTGCAGTTCCATTTATTGCGAGTATGGCCGCTCCCACCCAACTAGAGCAAATCCCCGGCTGGGATCTCACCACCGAAGCCGTCAACGACCGCCTCGATATTGAGCTGCTCGCGCGCGCCTATCGTTTCAGCGAACGCGCCCACAGTGGCCAGACGCGCCGCAACGGCGATCCGTACGTCACCCACTGCGTCGAAGTCGCGAAAATTCTCGCCGAGCTCCAGCTCGATTCCGTCACCGTCGCCAGCGGGCTGATCCACGACGTCGTCGAGGACACTGCGGTCACGGTCGAGGAAGTCGAGCGTGAGTTCGGCCGCGAAATCGCCCAGATCGTCGACGGCCTCACGAAGATCGGACACCTGCCGCTCACGAGCACGCAGGAACGGCAGGTCGAGAATTACCGCAAGCTCCTGCTCTCGATCGCGAAAGATGCGCGCGTCATCCTCATCAAACTCGCCGACCGCTTGCACAACATGCGGACGCTCGAGTTCATGCCGGATGAAAAACGGCTGCGCATCTCGCAGGAGACCCGTGACCTGTACGCTCCGCTGGCGCACCGCTTCGGCCTCGCGGCGATGAAAGCCGAGCTCGAGGATCTCGCCTTCAAGTTCCTCGAGCCGCTGGAGTACAAGAATCTCGCGAAGTTGATCGTGCAAAAACGCAAGGAACGCGAGTCGCTGATCGAGGAAATGGCGCAGCCGCTGCGCCAGCGGCTCGCGGACGCCGGGATCAAGGTGTACGAGGCCAGCGGCCGCCCGAAGCATCTCTGGTCGATCTTCAAGAAGATGCAGAAGCGCGACAAGCCGTACGAGGAGATTTACGATCTTCTCGCGATTCGCGTGCTCGTCGAGAATGTGCAGGAGTGTTATCACGCACTCGGCGTCATTCACGGTGAGTGGACGCCGCTGCAGGAGCGCATCAAGGATTACATCGCGAGCCCGAAATCGAACGGCTACCAGTCGCTGCATACGACGATCTTCGGACCGAAGCAGACGCTCTTCGAGATCCAGATCCGCACGCGTGAAATGCACCGCACGGCGGACTTCGGCATCGCCGCGCACTGGCGCTACAAAGAAGGTGGAAAAGAGAAGGACGATCTCGATCGCGCGCTTCACTGGTTCCGCCAGGTGCTGGAGCTTCAGCTCGATGCGGAAACTCCCGACCAGTTTCTCGAGTTCCTCAAGCTCGACCTGTATCAGGACGAGATTTTCGTGTTCACGCCGACGGGCGATGTGCATCAGCTCCCGCGCGGCGCGACGCCGATCGACTTTGCTTTCGCGGTTCACACGGAGGTCGGTCTCCACACGCAGGGCGCGAAGGTGAACGGCCGCATCGTTCCGCTCTCGCGCGAACTGAAGAACTCAGAAACCGTCGAGATCATTCGGTCGCCCAATGCGCGGCCGAGCCGCGACTGGCTCGCGCATGTGCGCACGGGCCGCGCACGGCATCGCATCCGTCAGTGGCTGCGGCACGAAGAGCAGAGCACCTCGATCCGCATCGGGTCGGAGATTCTCGAGCGCGAGCTGAAGCGCCGCCGGCACGCGAAGCTGACGGACGCGCAGCTGGCGGAGGCCGCGCAGATCCTGAAGCTCTCCGACGAAACGCATCTGTTCGCGTCGATCGGCCAGGGCGATATCAATGTCACGCAGGTGCTGCGCGCGCTCTATCCCGATTTCGACGAGCGCGACGACTCGGCGCTGAAGCCGAGTCCGCTCGAGCGGTTGATCGATCGCATGAAGCGGTCGGGAACGTCGAAGGGGATTCGAATTCAGGGCGTCGACGGCCTGATGGTTCGGTATGCGCAGTGCTGCCAGCCGGTGCCCGGTGACAAAGTGGTCGGCTACGTGACGCGCGGCCGCGGCGTGAGCATTCATCGCGGCGACTGTCCGAACCTGCTCTTTCTCGCGCACGAACCCGAGCGCCGCCTCGACATCGATTGGCAGGAGAGTGAAGGCGAGCGATTCGTCATTCGCCTCGCGATCGAAGCGTCGGATCGGCGCGGCCTGTACGCCGATCTCGCGCAAGCCGTGAGCGAGACCGGCACCGACATTCGCTCGCTCGAGCTGAAAACCACCGACGGCCGCGTTTCCGGTGCCGCACTGGTTGAAGTCGAGAACCTCGCGCACCTCGAGAAAATCATCAAGGCGGTGCGGCGGGTGAAGGGCGTGTCGGAGGTTTCGCGTCGCGAGAGGCTTACGTCCTCTGAAAATTGAGTAAGTTGAGCGGATGACTCCCACTCTTCTGCTCGTCCATTCGTACCTCCGCTGGCTCGTCCTCCTCGCCGGCCTCATCGCCGTCGCCAAACTCGCCAGCGGTTACACCCGCCAGGCGGTGTACGGCCCCGCCGATAAACGCGTCTCGCGAATCTTCATCGGGCTGTTCGACCTCCAGTTCCTGCTCGGGCTGATTCTCTACGCTGTCAGCCCGGTCACCCGCGGCGCTCTGAAGGACATGGCGACCTCCATGCAGCAGCCCCACGTGCGGTTCTTCGTGGCCGAACATCCGATGATGATGTTCATCGCGCTCTGCGTGGCGCACGGCGCCAGCGTCTGGGCGCGCAAGGCGCCGTCGGACCGGGTGAAGTTCCTGCGCTCGTCGATGGGGTTCGCGCTAGCGCTGGGGTTGGTGCTGGCGGGGATCCCGTGGTTCAGGATGGGGAACGGCTGACCGTCTAAACTGCGCGTAATCTGTGTTTGGTCATTGGTTGTTGGTCTTTTGCAAACAACTAACGACCAATGACCAACTACCGATTACTCGCCTTCGAGCACCTACCCGAACAAACCCCGATACGCTATATTTCGTTCATGTCCGGCGCCCGGTTCGACCTCCAATCCCCATTTCAGCCCGCCGGCGACCAACCGCGCGCCATCGCGGAACTCACCGCCGGCCTGACCCGCGGCGACCGCTTCCAGACCCTCCTTGGCGTCACCGGCTCCGGCAAGACGATGACCATCGCCAATGTCATCCGGAACATCGGCAAGCCGACCCTCGTCCTCTCGCATAACAAAACGCTCGCCGCGCAGCTGTACGGTGAGCTGAAGTCGTTCTTCCCGAACAACGCCGTCGAGTACTTCATCTCGTACTACGACTATTACCAGCCCGAAGCGTACGTCCCCTCGAGTGATACCTACATCGAGAAGGACGCGTCGATCAACGACGACATCGACAGGCTGCGTCTCCGCGCCACCTCGTCGCTCATGGAACGCGACGATGTGATCATCGTTGCCACCGTCTCCGCCATCTACGGCCTCGGCGATCCCGTCACCTATCGCGAGACGATGGTCACGCTGAACGTCGGCCAGAAGATCAAACGCGACGATATTCTCCGCTCGCTCGTGAAGATCCAGTATTCGCGCAACGATGTCGCGTTCGAGCGCGGCACGTTCCGCGTGCGCGGCGATACGGTCGAGATTTTTCCCGCGTACGAAGAGCAGGCCGTCCGCATCGAAATGTTTGGCGATGAAATCGAAAAGATTTCAAAGGTGAATCCGCTGAACGGCGAGACGATCATCAACCTGTCGAAAGCGGCAGTCTATCCCGCCAAGCATTTCGTCACGACGCGGCCGACACTCGAGCGCGCCGTCGCGCTCATTCGCGCGGAACTCGTGGAACGTCTCGCTGCGCTCCGCGCCGCGAACAAGCTCCTCGAAGTGCAGCGCCTCGAATCGCGCACGAACTTCGACATCGAGATGATGCTCGAGATCGGGTCGTGCCCGGGTATCGAGAACTATTCGCGCCATTTGTCGGGGCGCAACGAAGGCGATCGCCCTGCCTGTCTCTTCGATTATTTCCCCGACGATTTTCTCGTGGTGGTCGACGAGTCTCACGTGTCGCTGCCGCAAATCGGCGGGATGTTCAATGGTGATCGAGCGCGAAAGCTCACGCTCGTCGAATACGGCTTCCGCCTGCCGAGCGCGCTCGACAACCGCCCGCTGATGTTTGACGAGTTTCTGCAGCTCACGCCGCAAGCCATCAACGTCTCGGCCACGCCGGGCGATCTCGAGCTCAAGCTTTCGCAGGGTGTCGTCGTCGAGCAGATCATCAGGCCGACCGGGCTTGTCGATCCCGAAATCGACATCCGCCCCGTGCGCGGCCAGGTCGACGATCTGCTCAACGAGATTCGCATTCGCGAACGCAAGGGCGAGCGCGTGCTCGTCACCACGCTCACCAAGCGCATGTCGGAGGATCTCGCCGACTATCTGCAGCAGGTGAAGGTCCGCGTGCGCTACATGCACTCCGACATCGACGCCATCGAGCGCATGGAAATCGTCCGCGGCCTGCGGCTCGGCGAGTTCGATGTCCTCATCGGCATCAACCTCCTGCGCGAAGGGCTCGACATGCCCGAGGTTTCGCTCGTCGCGATTCTCGACGCCGATCAGGAAGGCTTCCTCCGCAGCGATCGCGCGCTGATCCAGACCATCGGGCGCGCGGCGCGACATGTGAACGGCCGCGCGATTTTCTACGCCGACCGCATCACCGGCTCGATGCAGCGCGCGCTCGACGAAACGAGCCGCCGCCGCGAAATCCAGCGGGCGTACAACACCGAGCACGGCATCACGCCCGTCGGCGTGACGAAGAGCATCGAAGAAGTGCGCTTCATCACGCGCGTCGCCGATGCGCGCGACGGGAGCGACGCGCGCGAGGAAGATCGCACGTCACGCAAGAAGGAGCAGCGCGTCGCCGAGGCCGCGAAGCACTACGGCACCGCCGATCTTCCCGCGCTCATCGCGCGGCTCGAAGAGGAAATGCGCACCGCCGCGAAGAATCTCGATTTCGAAAGTGCGGCGCGCCTCCGCGACGAGCTCTTCGATATCCGCGCGAAGATGGACGGCACGCGGAGCGAGCCGCGGCGCGCGCATGCCCGCCGCTGAGTTCACGCTGGCCGAGCTGACGCAGTGGGGCGAGGCGCTTGGTGCGCGACTCTCGCCTCCGTGCGTCATCACGCTCGAGGGCGACCTCGGCGCCGGGAAAACCACGCTCGCCAAGGCCATCTCCAGCGGCTATGGCGTGCGTGAGACCGTCACGAGTCCGACCTTTGCACTGATGCATGAATATCGCGCGCCCCGGTCGTCCGTCTATCACCTCGATTTGTATCGCCTGCGCGGGCCGGATCAACTGGCGAACATCGGCTGGGAAGATGTGATCTCATCGAAAGCCGTCGTGCTGATCGAGTGGCCCGATCGCGCCGGCGCCGAGTTGCCGCCGGCCGCGCATGCGATCATCCTCGGTCATGTGGCCGGCAAGCCAGATCTGCGAAGCGTGAGCTGGTGATCGACTTATGATCACGCTCGCGATCGATGCATCGACGTACATCGGCACCGTGGCGGTGCTGCGCGATCGCACGCTCGTAGCCGAGGGTGAGGCCGTGATGCGCGGCGAGCAGGAAGAGCGGCTGATGCCCGCGGTGATCGCGACGCTCGGCGAGGCGGGCTGCTCCGTGCGCGATATTGCGCGGGTGATCTGCGGCGCGGGTCCGGGAAGCTTTACCTCATTGCGTATTGCCGGCGCGATCGCGAAGGGAATCGTGATGGGGAATGGCGCGCGTGCGGACGGGTTGTTCGCGGTGTCGTCGCTAGCGCTGATCGTCGCGGGGCGCAGTGCGCAGCTTGAGCCGGGCCGCTGGCTCGCCCTGTTGGATGCGATGCGCGGCGAGAAGTACGCCGCGTTGTATCAGGTCGGTGCCGGCGGCAGCGTTCGCGAGATCGAGCGGCTGGGGCTCGTTCGTGATGCCGATGTCGCGGCGACGTGCGAGCGGCTTGGCGCGCGTGCGATCGGGCCGCGCGAGATGCTCGAGTCCGCGCCGCATGCGCGCGGCGCGGTTGTGTTGCTCGATGAGATTGTCGCGAATGGCCGCGTTTCACTCGACACGTGGGAGCCGGATTATGGGCGGCTCGCGGAAGCGCAGGTGAAGTGGGAGGCGGTGCATGGGCGGCCGCTGGCGGCGAGGGGCGAAGAGTGAGGGGGATGTTGAGGGGCGAAGGGTGAGGGGAGGCGATAGGCGATGAGTGAGGGGGCGTTTGCGGTGAGTGTGCGGGGTGCGACAGAGAGCGATCTCGTTGCGATTCACTCGATCGAATCCGCGTCGTTTGGCGACCCGTGGTCGCTGGAAGGCTTTCGTGATCTGCTCGACCATCCGCGCGCGAAGCTTGAAGTCGCGATCGACGCCGATGGCACGCTGGTCGGTTATGCGGTCGCGTGGTATGTCGCGGATGAATCGGAGATCGCGAACATCGCGGTGTCGCCGGCGGCGCGGAGAAGGGGAGTAGGCGCGCTGCTGCTGGATAGGATTCTGCGCGCTGCCGCAGAGTTCGGCGCGAAGACCGTTTTTCTCGAAGTGAGAGAATCGAACG
>Ga0210389_10003788_pt1 | contig 11792 bp, 8 predicted proteins | sample IncBWH28OmetaG_FD_160127 | JGI IMG/M metagenome (GOLD analysis project Ga0210389, IMG submission 160127) | Forest soil microbial communities from Barre Woods Harvard Forest LTER site, Petersham, Massachusetts, United States - Inc-BW-H-28-O ... | reverse complement strand
GACCTGCGAGGCGCTTGCCTACGCGGTTGCGCGCGCCTTCGATCCGCTGCTCGTCAATAGCGTGGTCGGTTTCATCGGCCCGGAATACCTCTATGACGGCAAGCAGATCATTCGCGCCGGGCTGGAAGATCACTTTTGCGGGAAGCTGCTCGGTCTGCCGCTCGGGGTGGATGTATGTTACACCAACCACGCCGAAGCCGATCAGGACGATATGGACAACCTGCTGACGCTGCTTGCGACGGCCGGGGTGAGTTTCATCATGGGCGTCCCTGGCGCCGATGACGTGATGTTGAACTATCAGTCGACGTCATTCCACGACGCGCTCTACGTTCGGGACCTCCTTGGACTTAAGCGCGCGCCGGAATTCGACGACTGGCTGTTTCGCACTGGTCTTGCGGACGCAAGCTTCCGTCTCGCCGGCAACGGCGATCTGCTGCCCGATTTTGCGCGCCGCTTGATTGCTTGAAGCGTCTGAAGCCGACGGCCGCCAAGCGCCGTGCAACCATCCGGCCATCGCCGGGTTGTCTTGCTCTATTAAATGACTGCCACAATCTTGAGGAATTTGTGGCCCAGCCTTTGAACGCATGCTTAACTTGCCGAGACTGAAGACCTAGAGGAAGTAATGAGAGCTGAAAGCGTTGAGACGGTACGCCATATCCTGTGCGTATTTCCGCGCTATACGTCCGCGTTTGGCACGTTCGAATACGCGTATCCGTTGACCGATGGCGTCCAGGCGTTCATGCCCCCTCAGGGGTTGCTGCTGATTGCGGCCTATTTGCCTGAAAACTGGCCGGTCCGCTTCATCGACGAAAATATTCGTGCGGCAACGCCTGAGGATTTCGAGTGGGCGGATGCCGTTCTCGTCAGCGGCATGCACATTCAGCGGCATCAGATGAACGATATTTGCCGCCGCGCGCATACATTCAATCTGCCTGTTGCGATCGGCGGGCCGTCGGTCAGCGCCTGCCCCGATTACTATCCTTCGTTCGACTATCTGCATGTCGGCGAACTTGGTGATGCGACCGACGAATTGATTGCACGCCTTGAGCGCGATCCGTCGCGCCCGGAACGGCAGGTTGTCCTCAAGACGGCCGATCGTCTCGACATGACGAGATTCCCGCTTCCCGCCTACGAACTCGCCGAACTCAAGCGTTATTTCCTGGGCAGCATTCAGTATTCGAGCGGATGTCCCTATCAGTGCGAATTTTGCGATATAACGGGACTCTATGGCCGCAATCCGCGTCTGAAAACGCCGCAACAGATTACGGCCGAACTCGACAAGCTGCTCGAATGCGGCATCCGCGGTTCGGTTTATTTCGTCGATGACAATTTCATCGGCAACCGAAAGGCCGCGCTCGATCTGTTGCCGCATCTGATCGAGTGGCAGAAGAAGACGGGCTATGTCTTGCGCTTCTCCTGCGAGGCGACATTGAACATCGCCAAGCGGCCGGAAATCCTGGCCGGGATGCGCGAGGCATTCTTCTCTACGATTTTCTGCGGGATCGAGACGCCCGATCCGGTCGCGCTGAAGGCCATGCACAAGGATCACAACATGATGGTCCCCATCATGGAGGGGATTGCGACGATCAACAGCTTTGGCATGGAAGTGGTTTCGGGAATTATCCTCGGACTGGATACCGACAAGCCCGAAACGGGGCAGCATCTGATGGAGTTCATCGAGGCGTCGCAAATTCCGCTTCTGACCATCAATCTGCTGCAGGCGTTGCCGAAGACCCCGCTGTGGGACCGGCTGGCGCGCGAAAACCGGTTGATCGAGGACGAGGGACGCGAGTCCAACGTCGATTTTCGCCTGCCTTATGACCAGGTCGTGGAGACCTGGCGCGCCTGCATGGGCAGCGCCTTTGAGCCCGGCAAGCTGTTGCAGCGTTACGAATATCAGATCCGCAATACCTATCCGAACCAGCTCCGGCGGCCACGGACGCGCCAGCAGTCGTCGTGGCCGAATATCAAGCTCGGCCTGACCATGTTGCGCAATATCTTCTGGAGGGTAGGGGTTCTCGGCGACTACAGAATCGAATTCTGGAAGTTCGCGCTGCGGCGCCTGGTCCGCGGCGAAATCGAACATTTCATCGCCTCGATGCTCGTTGCTCACCACCTCATCATGTTTGCACGCGGAGCCTCCAGCGGCCAGCAGAACGCGTCGAACTATTCCATGCGGTTGCGCGAGGCCACCGTCCCTGCCGAGTAATCTGACATGAAGACCGACGTGTCCCTGCCGCCGTCGCTTGCGCGGTTGCGCGAGCTGACGCCGGCGCGCGTTGCGCTCGGCCTTTCCGGCGCAAGCCTGCCGACCAAGGCGCTGCTCGAATTTACGCTCGACCACGCGCGCGCCCGTGACGCAGTCCACGCGGCCTTCGACAGCCTGGGCTTGATGCAGAGCCTTGCCGGTCTCGGTCTTGAAGCGTCAGGCGTTTCGAGCCAGGCGCCGGACCGCAAGGACTACCTTGCTCGACCGGATCTCGGGCGAAGGCTTGATGGGGATTCCCGGCAGCGTATGACAGCTCGCGGCCACGCGTGTCCGGTTGCGATCATTATTGGCGACGGGCTTTCGCCTGCGGCCGTCAACGCGCACGCGATTGCCTTGCTGGGCAAGCTGCTGCCGTCATTGGCGGCGGACAAAATCGATGTCGGCCACGCCGTGGTTGCGACGGGTGCAAGAGTCGCGCTGGGCGACGAGATCGGGACGATCCTCGGCGCACGGATGACAGTCATGCTGATCGGCGAGCGACCGGGTCTATCGGCCGCCGATAGTCTCGGGGTCTATCTGACCTTTGCTCCCAGCGTCGGGATGACCGATGAAAAGCGCAATTGCGTTTCCAATATTCACAGCTCAGGCCTCAGCTATGACGAGGCGGCGCTGAAGATCGGCTGGTTGATTCGCGAGGGTTTGACCCGGGAATTGACCGGCGTTGCGCTAAAGGACGAAAGCGGCGCCGGACCGGGACCAAGCATCACCGTCAAGTCGAGCTAAGGTGACGATTTCGTGGCCTTAAAACGTTATTGCCATGCGCCATTTTGGATTGCCGTGCCCCAATTTGGCGGCGCTGCTTGCGAGAGGCGGTAGAGACCTGCTACATCTTGTCTTGCGAAATTTTCGTATGTTTTCAAGGGCTATCATGGTGCTCCGCTATTGGCAGAGCCTTTCGGCCTTGATTTGTTTTTCGGCACTTCTCCGACTATTTGAGTCGATGTGAACATTGGACAGGGGCATGCTCGAAAAGAACAACGACAGTGAAGTCCACGTCGAGAAGATCGAGCAGCGGCCGACGGCAAGCATCGCTTTCGGGCTCGAGCGGATTGGCCTCATAGCCGTTCAGGCGCCGATCCTGTCCTGCATCATCCTGGTGGCGCTCGTCATCGGCGCGATCTTCGGAATCGAACGCATCAAGATCGACGATTCCCTGAGCCAGTTGTTTCGGTCCAATTCCCGCGAATACCGGCAATATGAATCGGAAATCAAACGCTTCCCGGCCACGGAATTCGACGTGCTCGTCGTGGTCGAAGGCAGGAACCTGCTGGCGCGCGACAATCTTGAAAAGATGCGCGACTTCATCACCGATCTGCAACTTGTTGAAGGCACCCGCGGCCTGATTTCGCTGTTCTCGGCGCGCCAGGCGCCGGCTCCGGGCAAGTTCCCCGCAGCGCTGTTTCCTTCCGAGCTGCCGCAAGGCGCCGACTACGAAAAATTCATCGAGACGGTGAAATCGAACGAACTCATTCGCGGCAAGCTCCTGTCGGAGGACGGAACGCTGGCGCTCGTCGTGCTCTCGCTCGAGCCTGAGGTCGTTGCTTCCAGCAACCTCAGCAAGACCATCGGCGAGATTCGCAAGCTGATGAAAGAAGACCTCGGAGACACCGGGCTCAACGCCGAATTATCCGGCGTGCCGGTGATGCAGCTCGAGATCCGCAACGCGGTCGAGCGCGATGGGCTCACCTATAACGTCCTCGGCATTCTGGCCGGCTGCGTGATCGCCATCATCTTCTTCCGAAAAATATCGTTCATGGTGATTGCGGCGTTTCCACCGATTATCGCCATTTTACTTGCGCTTGGCGGCCTCGGTTGGGCGAACTTCAACCTCAACATGTTCCTGAACGTGATGACGCCGCTGATCATGGTGATCAGTTTCTCGGACTCGATGCAGCTGACCTTTGCTGCGCGCGACCGCCTGATCGCCGGACAGGACAAGTATACAGCGTTCCGCAACGCCGTGCTGGTCGTGGGGCCGGCTTGCGTGCTGACGCACGGCACGGCCGGGATTTCATTCATCGCCCTGCAATTCTCGGACTCCGACCTGATCCGCAAGTTCGGCGAGGCCGGGCTGGCCGCGACCATTATCGCGTTGATCGCCGTGCTGTCGCTGGTGCCGGTATTCGGCGTCCTGCTCGTTCGCAATGAACAAACCTTCGCGGTCAAGTTTCGCAGCGCCGATGCCGGCGTGCAGATGTTGCGAAATTTTTGCTACTGGATCGCGGTACGCATGGTCAGCCGTCCCGGCCTGTACAGCCTCATTGCGGTGTTGTTCGTCGGCAGTCTTGGCGTGGTCTACGCCAATCTGCAGCCGCGTTACCGGCTCGCCGATCAGGTGCCGGACAAGCAGCAGGCGGTTGCCGCAAGCGGGCGGCTCGACGCCAAGCTGACCGGCGCCAATGCGATCGATGTGCTGATCGAATTCCCGAAGGGCGCTTCGCTCTATTCGCCCGAGACCTTGCAGACCATTGCGGAAGTGCATTCCCAGGTGGAGAAGCAGGCAGGTGTCGGCAACGTCTGGTCTCTGGAGACGTTGCGGCGCTGGCTCGCGGAGAAGGCGGGCAGCTCCGACGTCGCGACCTTGAAGGAATATGTCAGCGTCATTCCCAAATATCTGGTGCAGCGCTTTATCGACGCCAACCAGGACGCGGTGGTGGTGTCGGGCAGGGTGCCCGACCTCGATTCAAGTCAGATCCTTCCTGTAGTCGAGAAGCTCGATCATGGGCTGGACGTCGTGCGCAAGGCGCATCCGGGCTACGAGATCGCGGTCACCGGCCTTTCGGCGATTGCTGCGCGCAATTCCGCCAACATGATCGAAAAACTCAACCGCGGCCTGACGATCGAGTTTGCGCTCGTCGCGGTTTTCATCGGGCTCGCCTTCCGTTCAATCGTCGTGATGTTCTCCTGCATCCTGCCTGGAATTTTCCCGGTGGTGATGTCCGGCACGGTGCTTTGGCTGCTCGGGGAGGGGCTGCAATTTGCCAGCGTCGTTGCGCTCACGGTGTCGTTTGGACTGGGGCTCAGCGCCACGATTCACTTCCTCAACCGCCTGAGGCTGGAATCCAAACCCGGCGTGACGCCGGATATCGCGGTGGAGCGGGCGACGGTGCTGATGGGGCCCGCATTGATCCTGACAACCGTGGTGCTCGCCTGCGGCCTCGTGGTGACGGTGTTCTCCGCCCTGCCGTCGTTGCGCCTGTTCGGCTGGCTCAGCGCATTTTCGATGGTCTCAGCCCTTGTGGCGGACCTTTTCATCCTGCGGCCGACGTCAATGTTTTTGATCACTCTGTCGCAGCGGCTCCGCGGAATAACGCACCCCGCGACGCCGGCGAAGCAATCGGGTGAGAACGGCTAAAGGGTACCTAGCTCTTCACCATCGTAATCGACACGGCGCGGATGTCGCCCTTGGAAACGATCTGGACGGTCTGCCTGTTGCCACTGGCGCGCAGCGTCAGGTTAGCGGTAAATCCCGGAGCCTCGACCAGTACGTCGATCTTGCCGCTGCCGGCCGTTCCCTGCAGGCTGCCGAAGATGTTGCGGCTCGTCTCCGTCCATTGGCCGGAAACCCGTTCGCCCTGGCTTGTGACGTCACTGGACAGATCGAACTTGTAGCTGTCGCTGGCGCATTTGAGGGTTTGCTTCAGCCCGAGCCCGGTATTGTCGACCTTGTAATCCGCCCGACAGCGAAGCCGTTCGGTCGAGCCGTCCGAGAGCGAAACCGTTCCGTTGCCCGACCAGGCTCCGTCGAAGCCCGCAAACGGACGCGACTGCGCGTGCCCGGCTGATGTCGACAGTACCAGTGCGGCAATGACGGTGCCCGCTTTCACGGTCTGCCCAATCAAGCCCGAACCTAAGCGTTTCATTTTGAGTTTCCCTTTGAATGTGACGTCCCTTGCGCGGCAACTTTTCGGCGCACGGTGGTTGGTGCTTTGACAACCGGTTTGGTTCAAAGGGATATTCGCCGCTTACTGCCTTTGACGGAACTTGCCTCACGATCGAATCAGATTGAGGCACCCACATTTTTTTGCTCGCGAAACCCCTGCCGGTTCGGGTACTCTGCAGTTCTCGCCCCGCGCTGATCATCATGCGCATCGATCCAAAAAAATGCCGTGTGATGCCAATCGGTTACGCGCCTCTCGGAATTTGCATTCGAGGACCCACAATTTAGGAAGACGGTCGCCGCAAATTTGGCCGCATTTGCCAGCGCTCTATCTCAACAGTCTGCCCCGCTGACGCCATGTGCTATTCGGGTTGGAAATTTTTGCCGAAGGAACAAAGGAACACGATGCATAAATTTTTCTTGGTAGCTCTGGTGTCGTTGTCGGTGTCGAGTGCAGCCGTCGCCCAGCAGCGCAGCGGCACGCCGGAGGAGCAGAAGGCGTGCGCGCGCGATGTCCAAAAACACTGTCGTTCCGTCATGAACGAACCCGATCTGACAGTTCTGGCTTGCCTCCAGCAGAATCGCACTAAACTGACCAAGGCCTGCGATCAGGTCCTGGTCAATCACGGCCAGTAAAAGTCTCAAAACGCCGCCTTCAAAGCCTGCTGCCGCCCCTTTCGGGGCGCGGCAGGCTTTTGTCTATGCGTGCGTATGGCATTGGTTTTGGTAACGTATTCGCCTATATGGGGCCTGCGATCCCCAGGGCATGCCGAGATTTCTGAGGCATGCGAGGCCACAAACAGCATAGCCTGCCTTTGAAATGACCAACGCGAGCGAATGGCGATCCGGCAAGGGCCACCGCGACGAGAATTTTCCGGTCGCGTCGTGGATCATCCACCCGCGGCATCGGGCGCTGATTTTCGCCTTCTATAATTTCGTCAGAACCGCCGATGACATCGCCGACCATGCAACGCTGGGCGGCGACGAAAAGCTCGCGCTTCTCGATCTGTTGGAGGCCGAGTTGCTCGGCAAGGGCGACAGTCAGCCCGAGGCCGTCAATCTGCGCCGCGCGCTGGCGGAGCGGGCGATGCCGCCGCGCCATGCGCTTGATGTCCTGATCGCCTTTCGTATGGACGTGACCAAGCTTCGTTATGAGACCTGGGACGAGGTGATCCATTATTGCCGATATTCGGCGATGCCGGTCGGACGGTTCATGCTCGACGTTCACGGCGAGAGCACCTCTACCTGGGTTGCATCGGATGCGCTCTGCGCCGGCTTGCAGATCAACAATCATCTCCAGGACTGCGGGAACGACTTCAAGAAGCTCAATCGCGTTTATCTACCGCGCGACGCGCTCGCCGCTCACGGCGCCTCGGTCGAGCAGTTGGGGGAGGCGCGTGCCGCACCGGCCTTGCTGCAATGTCTGCAATCGCTTGCGGTGCGCAACGAGGTTTTGCTCGACGAAAGCAAATCGCTGGCCGGGGAGGTAAGGGATTTCCGCCTTGGGCTTGAGATATCCGTGATCCAGGCTTTTGCGGACAAGATCGTGCGTCTCTTGAAGGTCCGCGATCCCCTGTCCGAGCGCGTGCACCTTGGTCCGCTCGAATTGCTCGCGTTCAGCCTCAGTGGTCTGGCCGCGGAGTCGGCCCGCCGCCTGATCGGGCGTCGTCCTGTTTCGAAACCGGCGGCCGGCGCATGACGCTTGAGACAACGGCCAATCCGAATTACGTAGCGACCGCGTCCGGGAGTTCGTTCTACGCCGCCATGCGCATCCTTCCGCAGGAACAGCGGGAGGGGATGTTCCAGATCTACAGTTTTTGCCGTCAGGTCGATGATATCGCCGATTCCGACGGCCCGCGCGAACAGCGGCTAGCGGCACTGCAGCAGTGGCGCCAGGATATCGATGCCCTCTATCAGGGTGATCCGCCGGCGCGGTTGCGTGACTATGCCCGCTCAGTCCAGCGATTTGGCCTCGAGCGGGAGGATTTTCTGGCCATCGTCGACGGCATGGAAATGGATGTGCCGCAGGACATCCGGGCACCGGACCTTGCCACGCTCGATCTTTATTGTGACCGCGTGGCCAGCGCCGTCGGGCGGCTTTCGGTGAGGGTGTTCGGCCTGCCACATGACGACGGCATCCTGCTGGCCCATCATCTCGGCCGCGCATTGCAGCTCACCAACATTCTGCGCGACATCGACGAAGATGCCGCGATCGGAAGGCTTTATCTGCCGGCCGAGAGTTTACGAGAGGCGGGGATCAGCTCGACGGACCCGCTTGTCGTCGCCGCCGATCCGGCGTTGCAGAAGGTTTGCGCGCCACTGGTGGACCGGGCGCGAAATCATTTCGCGGAGGCCGACGCGGTCATGGCCCGCAATTCGCGGCGCGCCGTGCGCGCGCCGCGGATCATGTCGAAATACTACGGCACGATTCTGCAATTGCTTGTTGCGCGAGGGTTCGCTAACCCGCGCACGCCGGTTCGTCTGAACAAGATGGCCCGCATCGCCATTCTGCTTCGCCACGCCTTCTTCTGACGGCCATCTTTTCCTGACGCAAATCACCCCATGCAAAAAGTTGCCCATATCATTGGCGCGGGAATTTCGGGCCTTTCAGCAGCCGTAAGGCTCGCGAATGCGAACTTCAGGGTGCACGTCTACGAGGCCACCCAGCAGGCCGGCGGGCGCTGCCGTTCCTATTTCGATGCCGCAACCAATCTCACCATCGACAATGGCAATCACCTCCTGCTCTCGGGCAACCACCACGCCTTGGCTTATGCGAGGTCGATCGGCACCGAGGCAGGGCTGGTCGGTCCAGCGCGGGCGCAGTTTCCCTTTGTCGATCTAGCGACCGGCAAGCGCTGGAAGCTCGACCTTGGCGACGGTCGGCTGCCAATGTGGGTTTTCGATGCGGCGCGACGCGTGCCGGATACCTCTTTGCGCGATTATCTGGCGTTGATGCCTTTGATCTGGTCCTCACCGGCGAGACTCGTTGGCGACGCCATTCCGTGCAAGGGGCTGTTGTATCAGCGACTGGTACAGCCGCTGCTGCTCGCCGCGCTCAATGTCGATCCACCGGAGGGGTCGGCCGGCCTTGCGGGCGCCATCGTGCGGGAGACTTTGCTGGCGGGCGGACAGGCTTGCCGGCCGCTGATTGCGCGCGAGGGTTTGAGCGCGGTCCTGGTCGAACCGGCGATCAGGCTCTTGCAAGACAAGGGCGCCGATATCCGCTTCGGGCATGAACTCCGCGCATTAGGCAGTTCGGCCGGTGTCGTGAACGAGCTGAAATTCGGCGAGGAAACGATCGCGCTCTCGCCATCGGACGCCGTCGTGTTGGCGGTGCCGCCGCGGCCCGCAGCCTCGCTGCTTCCGGGCCTGAAAACGCCGTCAAAATTCCGAGCGATCGTGAATGCGCATTTTCGCTTCGACCCCCCAAAAGACTTACCGCCCATTCTGGGCGTCGTGGGGGGCCTGGTAGAGTGGCTGTTCACGTTTCCCCAGCGGCTGTCGATCACGATTAGTAACGGCGACCGGCTGGTCGAAATGCCGCGTGAGGAACTCGCCCAGGCAATGTGGCGGGATATCTGCCAGGCTTCCGGCATCAAGAGCGAATTGCCGCCCTGGCAGATCGTGCGGGAGCGCCGTGCCACATTTGAGGCAACGCCGGAGCAGAACGCGTTGCGGCCAGGCGCCTCGACAGCCCTGAAAAACCTGTTTCTTGCCGGCGACTGGACTGATACGGGGTTGCCTGCAACCATCGAAGGTTCGGTACGATCGGGGAACCGCGCTGCCGATCTCGCCCTCGCGATGCGCCAGGGCTGATCTGGGCCGCCGGCATCAAGGTTTTCAGTGAGACCGGACGGACAACGGCTAGGAATTCGGGCGAGATGCATTCTGTAACCAGCCAGCTTGGGACCGCCGACGGCCTCGAAGCGAGCATCAATTCGGCGACCCAAGCGCTGCTGAAGTATCGGCAGGCGGACGGGCACTGGGTGTTTGAGCTCGAAGCCGATTGCACCATTCCCGCCGAATATGTGCTTCTCGCTCACTATCTGGGCGAGCCGGCCGACAGCGTCCTTGAAGGCAAGATCGCCAATTACCTGCGGCGTGTTCAGGGCGCCCATGGCGGCTGGCCGCTCGTTCATGACGGCGATTTCGACATGAGCGCGAGCGTCAAGGCCTATTTCGCTCTGAAGACGATCGGCGATTCCATCGACGCGCCGCACATGGTGCGGGCGCGGGAGGCGATTCACGCCCGTGGCGGGGCGATCAACAGCAACGTCTTCACGCGTTTCCTGCTGGCTATGTTTGGTGTCACGACCTGGCGCAGCGTGCCGGTGCTGCCGGTCGAGATCATGTTGCTGCCGATGTGGTCGCCGTTCCATCTCAACAAGATTTCCTATTGGGCGCGGACCACGATCGTTCCTCTCCTGGTGCTGGCGGCGCTAAAGCCCCGTGCGCGCAATCCCAAGGGCGTGGGAATTGACGAGTTGTTCTTGCAGAACCCGCGCTCCATCGGCATGACGAGCAAAGCGCCGCATCAGAGTTGGGGCTGGTTTTTGCTGTTTCGCGGGCTCGACAACGTGTTGCGCCTGATCGAGCCGTTGTTTCCGAAGCAGCTGCGCGCGCGCGCCATCGATGCGGCGGTCGCCTTTGTCGAGGAACGGCTGAACGGCGAAGACGGCCTGGGCGCGATCTTCCCGCCGATGGCCAATGCCGTGATGATGTATGAGGCGCTCGGCAAGGACGCGGACTATCCGCCGCGCGCGGTGACGCGGCGAGGGCTCGCCAAGCTCCTCGTGATCAGCGCGGACGAGGCCTATTGCCAGCCCTGCGTCTCACCGGTTTGGGACACCGCACTGACCTGTCATGCGCTGATCGAAGCCGGCGGCGAGGACGCGCTGCCTGCCAAACAGGGGTTGGATTGGCTGGTGCCCAAACAGGTCCTGGATGTGAAGGGAGACTGGGCGGTAAAGCGTCCGGAGGCCCGCCCGGGGGGCTGGGCCTTCCAGTACAACAATGCCTATTACCCGGACCTCGACGACACTGCCGTCGTCGTCATGGCCATGGATCGCGCGCGCCGCGCGGTACCGAACCCGGCTTACGATGCTGCGATCGCCCGTGGCCGGGAATGGATCGAGGGCATGCAGAGCCGCGACGGCGGTTGGGCGGCCTTCGACGTCAATAACCTCGAATATTACCTCAATAATATCCCGTTCTCGGATCACGGGGCCCTGCTTGACCCTCCGACCGAGGACGTCACGGCGCGCTGTATTTCCATGCTGGCCCAGCTTGGGGAAAACTCACGGAACAGCCCGTCGGTCGCCGCCGGGGTCGCCTATCTGCGCAAAACACAGCTGGCGGAGGGGTCCTGGTACGGCCGCTGGGGCTTGAACTACATCTACGGCACCTGGTCGGTACTTTGCGCGCTGAATGCCGTGGGCGTCGATCACCGGGACCCTGCGGTGCGCAAGGCCGCCAAATGGCTACTATCGATCCAAAACGCCGACGGCGGCTGGGGGGAGGATGCGACCAGCTACCGACTCGACTATAAGGGATTTGATGGCGCGCCTTCGACCGCCTCGCAAACGGCATGGGCTTTGCTTGGGTTAATGGCGGCGGGGGAGGTCGAAAATCCGGCCATTGCCC
>Ga0210389_10003785_pt1 | contig 11800 bp, 8 predicted proteins | sample IncBWH28OmetaG_FD_160127 | JGI IMG/M metagenome (GOLD analysis project Ga0210389, IMG submission 160127) | Forest soil microbial communities from Barre Woods Harvard Forest LTER site, Petersham, Massachusetts, United States - Inc-BW-H-28-O ... | reverse complement strand
CGTGAAAATATCCGCGAGTGGAGACGGCAAGGATTGGTTCGGCATCGGCGGCGGCGAAATTTATCGATATCGCCGCGAAGGCGCGCAGCTGGAACAGCTTTCGGTTGTGATTCCTCACGGGGCGCCCCAGGTGCACTACCTTCGCGTGGAAATTGTGAATGGGAATGACGCGCCTTTGGTGGGCGGCGCACCGAAATTGTATGTGACCCCCCAGCATCTGGTTTTCGAGCAGCAGCCGGGGCGAAAGTATTCCTTGATCTATGGGCAGGATCGCACAGAGGCCGCGCAGTACGATCTGGGGCGGAGATTGGACGCGAAACAGATGGCAGTGGCGGCGGCTGGGCCGCTGGGGCCGGAGGTTGTGAATGCGGATTGGGTGGACCCGCGGCCTTGGACGGAGACGCATGATATTTTTCTGTGGTTGGTATTGCTGGTGGCGGTGATGCTGCTGGGGTATGCGGCGGTGCGGTCGTTGCGGAAGTCGGCGGGGGCGACGGAGTGAATTTGTGAGGGATTACGGTGCGAGGCGGCAACCCAACGACGGGCTGACATCGTGGCAAGCTGGGGCGCAGCAAGCAGCGCCCCTACCGAAGCAAGACCTCGCCCGGCCGCATGGGCGTTAGACGAAAAAAGGGGCGGGTCTGAGACCCGCCCTTTAAACTTTCCTTCGTCTCTACTTCCCAAAAAACTCGCTGCTTGTTTGCCGCTCTTAGCTGCAGCCGGAGGTGCCGCCGCAGTTGGAGCATTTGTAGCAGCTGCCGTTGGGGGTCATTAGCATGCCGCATTCGGAGCAGGACGGCGCATCGTCGATTGTGGCGCGCTGGCGCGTGGAGGCGTCCGCGTCGGCGTGCTTTATTGCGGTTGTTGGAGCGACGGCGTGGGCCATCGCCGCTGCCGTGGTGGCTGGAGCTTCGGATTCGGTGGTAGCGTCTATGTCGAGATAGTCGGGCGAGATGAATTTCGCACCGAGCCAGCGTCCGATGTAATCCACCACGGATTTTGCGTAGCGGATATTGGGATTGCCGGTGTAGCCCGAAGGTTCGAAGCGCGAGTTGACGAATTTGTCTACCAGAGCGCGCAGCGGCACGCCGTATTGCAGCGCGATGGAGACGGACAAAGCGAAGGCGTCCATGATGCCGGAGAGCGTGGAGCCTTCCTTGGCCATCTTGATGAAGATTTCGCCCGGGGCGCCGTCCGCATATTTGCCGACGGTGAGGTAGCCTTCGTGACCGCCGATGGAAAATTTGTGGGTGATGGAACTGCGTTCGTTGGGCAGCTTGCGGCGGCTGGCGCCACGCGCGAAAAGCTCTTCCTGCTGAGGCGCGGACGCAACGGTAGCGGCCGCAACTTCCGCAACCACGGGCACCGCTGCAGCAGCCGGCTTCTCGTCTTCTTTCTTGCTCGCGGCGGACAGCGGTTGTGAGCGTTTGGAATTGTCGCGGTAGATGGCTACAGCCTTCAGGCCATATTTCCACGATTCGATGTAGGCCTGCATGATGTCTTCGATCGTGGATTCTTCCGGCATGTTGATCGTCTTGCTGATGGCGCCGGAGAGGAAGGGCTGGGCCGCCGCCATCATGCGAAGATGTCCGCGCCAGGCGATAGATCGTCCGCCACCCATGGGAGAAAGCGAGCAATCGAAAACGGGGAGATGCTCTTCTTTCAGACCGGGTGCGCCTTCGATTTTCGCGTTGGCGTCAATGTAGTCCACGATTTGCGCGACTTGTTCCGTGGGATAGCCGAGATTCATCAGGGCCTGCGGCACGGTGTTGTTAACGATCTTGATGACGCCGCCGCCGACCAGCCGCTTCTGCTTCACCAGCGCGAGATCGGGTTCGATGCCGGTGGTGTCGCAATCCATCATGAAGCCGATGGTGCCGGTGGGAGCGAGCACGGAAACCTGCGAATTTTTGTAGCCGAACTTTTCGCCAAGCTCGAGCGCATCGTCCCAGGCTTTGCGGGCGGCGCGCAGGAGTGACGGTTGAACGTGTTCTTCTTTGATCGGGCGCAACGCATCGCGGTGCATGCGGATGACGTCAATCATAGCTTCGCGATTGCGGGGGTAGCCGCCGAAGGGACCCATGCGTTCGGCGATGCGCGCGGACTGGGCGTAGGACTCGCCGGTCATCAGCGCGGTGATGGCGCCGCAGAAATCGCGGCCGCCGTCGGAGTCGTAAGGAAGCGCGAGAGACATGAGCAGCGCGCCGAGATTCGCGTAGCCGATGCCCAGCGGACGGTAGTCGTGCGAATTGCGCGCGATCTTTTCCGTGGGGTAGCTGGCGTTGTCCACCAGAATTTCCTGCGCCGTGATGGTGACGTCCACCGAGTGGCTGAACGAGTCAGAATCAAACTGGCCGTTGGGGCCGAGATACTTCATCAGGTTGAGCGAAGCCAGGTTGCAAGCCGTGTCGTCCAGGAACATGTACTCCGAGCACGGATTCGAAGCGTAGATGCGGTCCGTAGCTTTGCAAGTGTGCCAGCGGTTCACGGTGGTGTCGTACTGCATGCCGGGATCGCCGCAGCGCCAGGCGGAGTCCGCCATTTCACGCAGCAGGTCGCGCGCGCGGAATTCCTCGCAAGGCTTACCGTCGTTGACGTTGCGAGTCCACCAGCCGCGGTCTTCCTCTACTGCCCGCATGAAATCGTCGGTGACGCGCACGGAGTGATTGGCGTTCTGGAAGAAGACGGAGCTATAAGCCTCGCCGTCAATCGCTTGATCGTAACCCTGCTCGATCAGTACGTGGGCTTTGCGCTCTTCCTTGGTCTTGGATTGGATGAACTCCATGATGTCCGGATGTTCGACGTTGAGGATCACCATTTTGGCGGCGCGGCGCGTCTTGCCGCCGCTCTTGATCACGCCCGCAAAAGCGTCGAAGCCCTTCATGAAGCTGACCGGACCGGAGGCGATGCCGCCGCCGGATAGAGATTCCCTGCTGCCGCGCAGCGAAGAGAAGTTCGTCCCGGTCCCAGAGCCCCACTTGAACAGCATGCCCTCGGTCTTGGCCAGGTTCATAATGGAATCCATGTTGTCCTGGACGGAATTGATGAAGCATGCGGAGCATTGCGGCTTGGCCTGCACGCCAACGTTGAACCAGACGGGAGAATTGAACGCGACTTTCTGCTCGACAAGCAGGTGAGTGAGCTCGTCGCGGAAAATGTTTTTGGATTCGGGGCTGGCGAAGTATCCGCCCTCATCGCCCCAGCGGACGATGGTATCCACCACGCGGCCGATCAGCTGGCGCACCGAAGTTTCGCGCTCGGGGGTGTTGGGCTTGCCGTGGAAATACTTGGAAGCCACGATGTTGGTGGCCGTCATGGACCAGGACTTGGGGACTTCCACGTTTTCCTGGCGGAAGATTACCTGGCCTTTATCATTGCCAATGAGAGCAGTGCGACGTTCCCATTCAACTTTGTCGAAAGGTGAAACTTTTCCGTCGGTGAACCGCCGCTGGAATTCCAGCCCGGTGGTGCGCCGTGCAACTTGATTCGTTTCGGCCATGCTGTTCCATACCGTCCTTGTTTCAGCCATTTTGCCTCCGCGCAGGCAGTGGTGCCACGTGCATGTGAGCCGGGGAGCCGTGCGGGAGCAGAACCTTCATTCTACTCCTAAGTGGCGCCCCGAGGGTGAAGTGAAGTGCACCGTACTGGTACACGAAAATTGTTACAGTGGGGAGCAGCCGGACCTAGGAGCGGCAAGAGGCACCGTTCGCGCCGAAAAAAAGAGGCAAAAGCCCAGCTAAGCCGCGCAAGAAAACCGAGGCGCGGCGTACAGTGGGGTAAGGCCCCTTTAGATTTTCGGTTAACCCGGTCCGGCTCTACGACTGGTTGGGGGCAGCGAAAAAAAGCTGCGGCCAACTAATTCTCCCCCGAGCTTGGAAGCGCAGTATCGAGGGTTGTGGAAAACTTGTCAAGAAAAATTCATATAGAAAGCACAAAATCTTAGGCTCCGCGTGTCGAAAACGTCTACCTATTGTGGTGGGTATGCAAGGATACGCACTCTACGGTAGCAGCAGTAGAAGCATCTAAGTAAGACGATGAAAAATTGCTACGAGAAGCAGCCCCGCGTTCTGCTGCTAATTCTGGCGTTGGTGCTGACGTGCGGCTCGACGCGTGCGTTTCAGGCCGCGGCGAGCGAAGTAACACGATCAGGAGCCGACAGCAGCGCAGTCGACAACGCTCGCAACTCCGCGGGGCGCGCTGCAACGAATGATGCGAAACCTGCGCCCGCCAATGCGGAGCACGCGATCGCCAGAATGATTCCTGTGAATGGCATCCCGAAATTTGGTGAAGTGTCGCCGCAGCTTTATCGCGGAGCACAACCATCGAGCGAAGGCTTGGAGTATCTGGCCGGCATAGGCGTCGAAATCATCGTGAACTTGCGGCCAGGCGAACATCCGGCAGAAGAACACGAAGCCAACCGGCTGGGCATGCGTTACGTTTCCATTCCGTGGCATTGCTACCGCCCGAACGACGAGGCGATGGCGGATTTTCTGCATGTGCTGCGAGAAAATCCCAATAAGAAGATTTTTGTGCACTGCGAACTGGGCTCGGACCGCACCGGCATGTCCATCGCCGCGTATCGGATGAGTGTGCAGGGTTGGTCTGCCGATGAAGCGATGAACGAGATGCAAACCTTTGGATTTTCGGGCTCGCATCATCTCACTTGCCGTGGACTGGCGGACTATGAACGGTCTTTTCCAAGCGCGTTCCAGAGCCATCCAGAGTTTCTGGATTTGCGTCCAGTGGTACCGGCCCCCGCCAGCGCGCGTTAGCTGAGCAAAATCGGCGGTCCGCTCAGAACAGATCGAACCCACTCCTCGCACAAACGGATTTTCCCCGAGTACCCCTTCAAGGTGCCGTACACGCGATCAGGAATCGCCGCCGTGACTTCCGACTTTGCTTTCAGCATGGCAGAAAAGATCTGGGAACCCCATCGAGGGTCCGCGTTGGGGGATGTGTAGAGGAAAGCAACACCTGGGAATTGACATGAACCGTTGGGCGCTGGAAAAATTCATAATGAGGGGCCATGGCGAATCCAGCAATTGAAATCGAGCGCTTAACGAAGGACTACCCGGTGGGGTTCTGGCGAAAAAAAATGCGCCGGTCCCTGGACCATTTGTCGCTGCGGGTGGAGGAGGGGGAATCATTCGGATTCCTCGGCCCGAACGGCGCGGGCAAAACCACCACGATGAAGATGCTGATGGGGCTGATTTTTCCGACGTCCGGAACGGCGCGGGTGCGCGGGCGCTCGATTAATGAAGTGCGCATGCATCGCGAGATCGGATACATGCCGGAGCAGCCTTATTTTTACGATTACCTGACGGCGCGGGAGCTGCTGGGATATTTCGCGCGATTTTTCGGATTCAACGCGGCGGAGCGGAAGGAACGCGTCGCCCGTTTTCTGAGTTTAGTGGGCTTGGCTGCGGCAGCGGACGTGCAGCTGCGGAAGTTTTCGAAGGGCATGCTGCAGCGCGTGGGCATCGCGCAGGCGATTCTGCACGATCCGCAGGTGATATTTCTGGACGAGCCGATGTCTGGCCTGGACCCGGTGGGGCGGCGCGAAGTGCGCGACATCATTCTGGATTTGAAGAAGCAGGGGCGCACGATTTTCTTTTCCACGCACATTCTTTCCGACGCGGAAATGCTGTGCGACCGCGTGGCGGTGCTGCTCGACGGGAAATTGCGCGGAGTTGGGTCGCCGGGGGAAATTGTTTCCATGGAAGTACAAGGGATGGAAAGTTTGTTCGAAGTGGGCAAGCAACACACGCTGCCGGCGAACATCGCTGCGCGCGCGAAAAATATCGGCAATCGCTACCGGATTGAAGTGGCGGAACAGGAGTTGTACGCGGTGCTGGACCAATTACGCGGGTGCGAGGGGCGCATTCTGTCGGTGGCACCGTTGCGGCCGTCACTGGAAGATTATTTTTTCAATCTGGTGGGACGGCAAAAAACGCAGGTGCCGGCCGCGGAAGTGGGTGTGCGATGAGCGTGATACCAGGCGTGGTGGCCATCAATACCTTCCGTGAAGCGGTGCGGGACCGTGTGCTCTACAACCTGATATTTTTTGCGCTGATGATGATTGGCGCGGCGATCCTGGTGGGACAGATTTCGATCGGGATCGAACGGATGGTGATCATCAACCTGGGGCTTTCGGCGATTTCGATCTTTGGAATCATCATGGCGATTTTTATCGGGGTGGGGCTGGTGTACAAGGAAATGGAAAAGCGCACGCTGTACAGCCTGCTATCGAAGCCGATTCGCCGCTGGGAATTTCTGGTGGGGAAATTTGCGGGTCTGCTGCTGACACTGGTGGTGAATACAGCGCTGATGACGCTGGGACTGGGCGCAGCATTGTACTTCGTGAGCAGGAAATTCGAGCGAGGGGACGCGACGATTCTGGTGGCGGTTTATTTTATTTTGCTGGAACTGGCACTGGTGACGGCCTTGGCGCTGTTCTTTTCGTGCTTTACGAGCCCGATGCTTTCTACTCTGTACACGCTGGGAATTTATGTAGCGGGAGTTTTCGCGCCGGGCATATTGAGCGTCAGCCAGTTCACGTCGAACTGGGAGCTTGGGGCCATCACGCGCTTCATTTATTACGTGCTGCCCAATTTTCACAATTTCGGGGTGATCGCCGCGGCGGCACACGGCGATGCTGTGCCCTTCACACTGATCTGGCACAACACATTGTATGCGCTGCTGTATGTGATTCTGATTCTGGTGGCTTCGGCCGCGGTGTTTTCCGGGCGTAATTTGAAATGAGCAAGCGCGGCCAAAATAAAAGCCACACGCGAGCGGTGTTGCTGGCGCTGGTGGCGGTGCCGGCACTGTTTGCGCTGTGCGCGGGGCTGCAGATGCGCATTGATGCGGATACGTTTGCGATGTATCAGGACAAAGATGAATTGCTGCTGCGTTCAGGCGCGCTGCTAAAGAAACTGAGCTTGGGATATGAGCCGCTGCTGGCGGACGTTTATTGGACGCGCGCGGTGCAATATTACGGCGTCAGGGCTCGGAAACCTGGCGCGACTTATGAGCAGCTGTGGCCTTTGCTGGACATTACCACGACGCTCGATCCCAAATTGATGATTGCGTATCGCTTCGGAGCGGTTTTTCTTTCGGAGCGTCCGCCGACCGGCCCTGGAAAAGCGGACTTGGCGGTGGAACTCGTCAAGCGGGGCATCGCGGAAAACCCTGATGAATGGCGACTCTATGAGGATCTGGGATTCTTGTATTCGATCCATCTGAAGGATTACAAGAAAGCCGCGGAGGCGTATCTGGAAGGCAGCAAGAATCCCAATGCGCAAATATGGATGAAGGTGATGGCCGCGCGCGTGGCGGAAACCGGCAACGAACTGGAGACATCACGACTGATCTGGGTGGGAGTGTATTCGAGCACCAAAGACGAGATGGTCCGGCGCACGGCCGTGCAGCATATCAATTCGCTGGACGCGGCGCTGGGGTTGAAGCGCCTGAACAAAAGCTCTGAGGAGTATTGGAGAAAATTTGGCCGCTTCCCTGCGTCGATCCAAGAACTGCGGGATGCTGGATTGGTCGGCGGGACTTTGGAAGATCCGGCGGGTTTTCCGTATGTGATGGGGCCGAACGGAGTGCCGCAACTGGATCCGCACAGCCCGATTGTGCTGGAGTCTGATCAGGGAGCGGGAGAGCTTCGATAGCATTGCTTTTGCGTCCAAGAGTTTGCGCGGAAGCGCAAGCGCAAAGGCTGACGGTCTGAAGACCGCCGCTACAAATTCAAAACCCTTCCCCGTGAATTACTCCCGAGATGATTTCTATTCGTAGCGCAGGGCTTCGACTGGATTCAGGCGCGCGGCTTTGGTGGCGGGCCAAACGCCGAAGATTAGGCCGATGCTGACGGAGACAGTGAAGCCGATGATGATGGCCCATGCGGGGACGACGGCTTTCAGCGGGCTAACCAACGGAATCAGAAAGACGATGGCGCTGCCGACGATGATGCCGATGATGCCGCCGGTTCCGGTAAGGGTCATGGCTTCGAAGAGGAATTGCCAGGTGATGTCGCGGCTGCGCGCGCCGATGGCTTTGCGCACTCCGATTTCACGGGTGCGCTCGGTGACGGATACCAACATGATATTCATCACGCCCATGCCGCCGATGAGCAGGCCGATGGAGCTAAGGACGATAACGACGAGAACTACGCCACCAATGATGTCGTTGAATTTCTGCACCACTTCCACTTGGGTTTGAATCGAGAAATTGTCCGGCTTGTCGTAGGGAACTTCGCGGCGGCGGCGCAGAACTTCGCGGATCTGATCCACGGCGGCATCGAGCTTGCCGGAATATGCCAGGAAGCGATAGCCGAGCTCGTAGCTGCTGGGATACAGCTTCATGAAAGTGTAATAGGGGATGACGGTGCGGCGATCTTCGTCATCGGTGCCGAAACCGTTGGGAGGTTTTTCGAACACTCCCACGACCTGATAGGTCGAGCCGTCCACGAGAATTTCCTTGCCCATGGCGTCGTCAATCGTGGGAAAGAAAGTAGTGGCGACATTTTCGCCGATGACCACGACGTTTTCGCGATGCTCGTTTTCCGCTTCGGTGAAAAAGCGGCCGGCTTTCATGGTGGCGTTGGAATAGACGGTGAGATATGCGGGAAAAGTGCCGCGAAAATCGGTGCCTTCGATTGTCATACCCTGATAACGCGCGGTGTGGGATAGCTGCCACTGAAAAGCGGAGACGGCAATTTCTTTGATTGCAGGGCAGAGTTGGCGGACGGCAATAGCGTCGTCGAGCGTGAGCGGCTTGCGGAGCTTCTCGTCCTTGGGACGGCGGCCATTTTGCGGGCCTTGATCGAAGCGCGATACGAAAGCGGTGTCAATTCCCTCCGAAACGATTTCGTCCTGGATGGTCTGGCGAAAACCTTGCACCAGGCCAACAACGAGGATGATGAGCGCGACGCCGATCATCACGCCGAGGATGGCGAGGAAGCTGCGGAGCTTGTGCTCGCGAACCGTGTCCAGCGCGAGATGGAGATTTTCGCGGAAATCACTTTGCATAGGCTGGTCCTAGGTCTCCGCCCGCAGAGCTTCGATGGGGTCGAGCCTTGCGGCGCGCATCGCCGGATAAATGCCGAAAAACAGGCCGACGGCGGTGGAAAGAACCAGCGCGATGAGAATGGAAAAAAACGGCGTGGAAATTGGAATCGGCGAAAGCACGCGCACTAGCTGGCTGATCGCTACAGCGGTGACCACGCCGAGAAATCCGCCTAGTCCCGCGAGCACTGATGATTCCACTAGAAATTGCAGAATGATGTGACGGCGGCGCGCACCGAGAGATTTACGCAGACCGATTTCGCGGGTGCGCTCGGTGACGCTGGCGAGCATGATATTCATGATCACCACGCCGCCAACCACCAGAAATAAGGAAGTGATCCAGATGGCGATGCCGAAGGCGTTGCCGGTAATGCGATTCCACAGACCCATGATGGAAGTCGGCGCGATGATCGCGAAATTATCCTCGGCCTGATACGCGAGATGGTGGCGCGCACGAAGAATTACACGGGCTTCGTCCTGCGCGGCGTCCATCCATTCCGGGCCACGCGCCTGAACGAAAAATCCGATGGAATCCTGCGCGGTCAGCCATTCCTTACGATAAGTACCGAGCGGAATCATCACGAAATTATCTTGCGGCTGGCCCAGGACGTTTCCTTTAGGAGTGGCGACACCGACGATCACATACTGGCCTTGGCCCGCGCGAATTTCTTTTCCCACCGGATCCACGCCGGGAAATAGTTTATTGGCGACGTCCGCGCCGATGACGCAAACGCCGGCGCGATGATCTTCGTCAACGTCAGTGAGCAGCCGACCGTTGGAGACGTCTATATCGCGGATGGAAGCGAAGGTAGGAGTGGCGCCGATGATGCTGACGTCTTCGCTGAGGTCGTTGTCGTGGCGCACGTCCGCGAACGTGTTCTGTTCGCCGGCGCTGGTGTCGGCCAGCTTCATGCCGTTGCGCAGAGCTTCCAGATCATCCATGCCGAGCGTGGGGCGTCTGCGGGCTTTGAACCATTCCTGCTGGTTGGTGACGATGCCGATGCGGTCAATCACGAAGGCATTGGCACCGAGGTTGGCCACTTTGTCGGCGACGTAAACGTTGAGGCCGTTGAGAACTGAGATGACTGCGACGAGGGTGGTGACGGCGAGGATCACGCCGAGCAAGGTCAAGAAAGTGCGTAGCTTATGCGCGCGCAGGGTATCGAGCGCGATCCAGATGGTTTCGCGCAGAGCGGCGAGCGTCTGCCGGGCTCCGGATAGGGAATTGGGGGCCTTCATCGTTGCTACTATACTAGACGGATATCGGGCAGGAAAAACTTCAGATTGCGGTTAATTTTTTGGTCGAGGGAATGTGGAGGAGCGGGGAACCACAGGTTTCGACCGAGGATTCGGGTAGAATTAGGGTTGAACCTAATCCTATGGCGCTAAGCATCTCATTTGCGGGCAATTTGAATATGGCGAAAGGACTTACGGCATCAGGTCTGGCTGCGGCGCTAGCGCTGGGGAGCTTGGCGGGGGCGTCTGGCCAAACGGTTACGGCGACTATTGCAAGTCCAACCAAAGGCGCGGCTTCAGGGGCTGAAGCTCCTCATTTCAAGGAGTCGACGGCGGGCCTAAAGCCCCGCCCTTCCAGTTCAATCGCCGAAAACGTGGATTCTAGTATCCAAGGAAGCCAGGCTGCAGGGCAGACCGGCACGGCGCGACCACCTTCGGACGCCGAGATCAGAGCGCGCGCGAAGGTGCTGCTGGAGCACCAGCACCTAAACGATGAGGCGCTGGAGCAGTACGAACGAATCGAGCATCAGGTGAATCGCAGCGGCGGCGCCACACCGCGGGTGATCGACGACAAGACCTATCGCGTGGTTCCTACCGGCACTGGCACAATGAAACTGCTGTTGAAAGATGGTGAGCGGCCAGTGGATCCGGCGGAATACCACAAGCAGCTGGTAGCGTGGAAAGACCTGCTGGAACTGATGCTGAATCCCGAAGACCCCAGGACGAAATCAGCATACGCGAAATGGCAAAAGCGAAAAGCTGATCGCAAGGAAATGGTGGACGCGGCGGTGGACGGTTTCGTGACGAAATGGGTGGGGCAAGAGACGCGCAACGGGCACGTTTGCGACGTCTACGAGCTGCAGCCGAATCCAAATTTCCATCCGCGCACGCTGGCGGAGGATGTGCTGACGCGCGCCACCGCAAAAATTTGGGTGGAACGCGACAGCAATCAATTATTGCGCGGTGAAGCGCATGTGACGCGCGATATTTCGTTTGGCGGCGGCATTCTGGGGAAACTCTATCGCGGCGGGGTGTTTTACATGGATCAAGACGAAGTCGCTCCGGGAATTTGGCTACCCACCCGGTATCAATACGATTTCACGGCGCGCAAATTCCTCTTCATGTTCGAAGAGCACCAGTACGTCGAAGCGCGCCAGTATCGCCGCGTGGGGCCGCCCGAACAGGCCCTGGCGATAGCGCAGCAGGAATTGGCCAGCGGCAAAGCAGCCTACGGCGACCCGTAACTTTTCGGACCATCCCCGGTCCATCCCGAGTCCAACCTGATAGCAATGGGCGCACAATAGTCCTAGTGCGGCCCTGCACCCTTCCGTCCAATTGATTTCGGCGTCTGAGGATTTTGCTGCTCCGAGCTTTCGAGGCAGTTACTGGCCGCTTACACGTAGGTCGAGGAGGCGTTATGAATAGGCGAACGCTGCTGTTTGTCGCGGCTCTGGCCCTTGCTGGCAACGTTCTTGCGCCGGGATTGGCACACGCGC
>Ga0210389_10003783_pt1 | contig 11800 bp, 10 predicted proteins | sample IncBWH28OmetaG_FD_160127 | JGI IMG/M metagenome (GOLD analysis project Ga0210389, IMG submission 160127) | Forest soil microbial communities from Barre Woods Harvard Forest LTER site, Petersham, Massachusetts, United States - Inc-BW-H-28-O ... | reverse complement strand
CGGTGAGAATTCGCTCACCACTATCCTGGAGGCGTTGTGTGGCCTGGTTGAAGAGATGTATAGCGATTCGCTTTGTGCGATCTTGTTTTTGGACGTCGACGGCGAGCGACTCAGAAAGGGAGTGGCTCCGCACTTTCCACCGGGCTTTATCGAGTCAATAGATGGGGTGAAAATCGGTCCCTGCGTCGGTTCGTGCGGAACGGCTGCCTATCGGAAAGAAACCGTTATCGTTTCGGACATTAACACGGACCCGCTTTGGGCCGGATATCGCGATTTCGCCTTGGGATATGGACTGCAAGCAGGTTGGTCCACTCCGATATTTTCTGCGACCGGAAAGGTTTTGGGAACATTTGCGGTTTACTATCGGGAGCCGCGTAGTCCGGCACCGCAACAGCGCAAAATGATTGAGCAATTCGCTCATATCGCGAGCATCGCTGTCGAACACGCACGGGCCCAAGAAGCTTTACACCAAAACGAAGAGGCGCTGCTAGCTTCAGAGCAGCTGGCGCGCGGTCAGGTAGAAGCACTAATTTACAGTCTGGACGTTTTAGCAACCGCTTCCGAACCAGAAAAATTTCTGGATAGGATGCTTAGTACAATCTGCCGCCAGTTGTCCGGGCAGAGCGCCGCACTGTGGTTATACGACGAACCCGCTGAATCCATGACTTTGCACCTGTTAGCAGACAGTCGGGGTACTTTAGATTTTCAAGAGAATCACGGGCTGGCGGTGGGTCCGCTCTCTTGGGGAAAGGACTCCGGATATCAAGAGCTCCTTTTCGCGGCAAGTCCGATCCTCTGTGAAGACGTCGCTAACGATCCTCCTTTGTGCGATGAAATGCGCGATTACCTGCTGATGACTGGGGCTAAGAAATTCCTGGCCGTTCCCATTTTGGCGGAAGGACGCGTGAGAGGAATGATCACGGTGCGCCACGCAGTGCGGTTGCCATACCGGACCGAGGAGGTCGAGCTCGCTCAGGCACTCGCCCATCAAGTGATGCTGGCAATTCGCCTAACTGAGGTTGGTGAGCAAAGCCGGCAAGCCGCCGTTCTGGCCGAGCGAAATAGAATGGCCCGTGATGTCCACGATACGCTGGCCCAGGGATTCACCGCGGTAATTGTGCAGCTAGAGGCCGCCGAGTATGCAATTTCTGAAGGTGATCGAAAGGACGCTGACCAGCATTTACGCCAGGCGGGTGCACTGGCTCGCAGTAGCTTAACCGAGGCGCGCAGGTCAGTGCACGCTCTGCGGCCGCAAGCACTGGAGGAGGTTAACTTTTGGGAGGCACTCAAGGGAACAATCAAAAACACTACCGTCGGAACCACTCTTCAAACCTGGTTTGAAACAAAAGGCGACGTGCCCGCTCTCCCACTAGCTTGGCAGGAAAATTTATTACGCATCGGCCAAGAAGCTTTGAGCAATACTTTGAAGTATGCCCACGCCAAACAATTCCGGGCGCAGTTTACTTCCAGCGCGGAGGAACTTTGTTTGGAACTCAGTGATGACGGTGAAGGATTCCGAGTTAGTGAACGGCATGACGGCGTCGGTCTTAGCGGAATGCACGAACGCGTCCAAGAAATGGGCGGCGAGTTGCGAGTGTTGAGTTCGCCCGGCGACGGAACAAAGATAATCGTGATCTTGCGCAGAGATCCAGAGCCGGCGTTATGAATACCGAACCCAAAGACACCTTCCCACCGGACAGTAGGGGCTCTGCGAAGGCTATTGTCGATGATGACCTAGGCGGCCACTCTCGAAAGCTCCGGATTCGCGTTCTTATTGCCGATGACCACGGCGTGGTGCGCGAGGGATTGGCCTCGATGATCAATCGTAATCGAGCGGATATGATCGTCGTTGGAGAAGCGAGCAACGGTCGTGAAGCTCTGGCGCTCTGGAAACAGGAGCAACCGGACGTCACGCTACTCGATTTACGCATGCCGGAAATGGACGGGGTGGACGTGATCAAGGAGATTCGAGCCACAGAGAAGAGCGCCCGGATTATTGTGCTAACAACGTTCGATGGCGATGAGGATATCTACCGCGCTATTCGGGCCGGTGCGAAAGGTTATCTCTTAAAAGACATAACCCGTGAAGCATTGATGGATAGCATTCGCCGGGTTCACGCGGGAGAAACCTGCGTACCCCTGCATCTTATCGCCAAACTAACGGATCGCGTGAGCGGAGAAACGTTGAGCGAGCGCGAGCTCGAAGTCTTGAGGTTGATGGCGAAAGGAAAGAGTAATAAAGAGATTGCGAGTGCCCTTTTCATCAGTGAAGGGACGGTCAAATCCCACGGTAAATCCATTTTTGCCAAGATGAATGTGAGTAGCCGAACGGAAGCGGTTACCGAGGCGACCCGACGCGGGTTTCTGAGGCTGTGATGAAGATCGGGTCCGGGTCAGCGAAGACCAATTCTTGACCATAAAATGGTCTAACAGAACCAGCCCAGGGCTTTAGCCCTGGGTTAGTTGCGTATGGAAGGTGCCCTGATATCAGTGGCACCCGATGTTTGGGCTTGGCATGTAAATCAACGATACCAATTGCAAACGATGTCTCTTCGGGCGCCACCTTCAGGGCGCGTCCATTGATGCCGTGACCCAGGGCTAAAGCCCTGGGCTGTTCTATCAGACCATTTCATGGTCAAATTCGATAATCCAGCCTATCGCGCACACTAACCGTCCTAGCTCTGTCGGAGCGAAATCTTTATAGCTTTACGCAGAAGAAATCAGACCAGCTCCGTAGGAGCGACATCTTTATAGCGATCCCCCATTCGAGATACCGCAAATTACTACGTGGAAGTATCTGAGGGTGGCACTGGAAAACCGGCCGTTTGCGCCGATGCGGAGACCGAGAGTAGTGCGTACTTTTGGTCTGAAGACGTCGAGCGCACCCGGAAAATGTCGAAATAAAACCGGCCAATGAGTGTAGTCGATTACCTAAGAAATAGTGAGCAGGCGATTTACGACTTCAATACGCCATGGTCGATGGCCATCGTCGTACTCGGTTTCTTGTGTGCATGGTTAGTAACTAACATCCTTGCGCAGCTCGGAATAACGCGGCACGTCTGGCATCTGCCATTGTTCTTCGCCGCTCTCGCGGTGTTCTTCGGAAGTCTGATCGGCCTAATCTTTGCCCCGTGAAAATTGCACTTTATCGATATTTGGTGACGCTGGTTGCGGTGGCTGTCGCTGCCGCCACGGTCTGGCTACTGTACCGTAAATACGTTACCGATCCGTGGACGCGCGATAGCCAGATCCGGGCGAATATCGTGGGAATTGCGCCGCGTGTTGCCGGTCCGATCATCAGCATTCCCGTGCACGACAATCAGGAGGTAAAGGCGGGTGATCTATTGTTTGAGATTGATCCGGCAGACTACAAAACGGCGTTGGCTTCCGCCCAGGCGAGTGTAGCCAATCTGGAAGCGAATCTATTGCAGAAGCGGCAAGATCTGGATCGGGAAACCGATTTGTTTCAACGAAATGTGGATTCAAAGCAGCTTTTCCAGAATGCGCAAAACGCTTATGCGGAGGCTGCGGCTGAACTCAACGATGCCCGAGCAAAGCTGCAACAAGCGGAGCTCAATCTCGGTTATACCAAGGTGTATGCACCGGTAAATGGTTACCTAACGAACGTGAATACTAGCCCCGGTGCTTATGTGCACGTCGGTGATCAACTCCTGGCCTTGGTTGATTCGAGCTCATTCTGGGTGGCCGCTTACTTTAAGGAAACCCAGCTCGTTTCTATCCGGCCGGGCCGAACAGTGCAAATGACCCTAATGGGCTACCGAGATGAACCGTTTGCAGGAACGGTTGAAAGTGTCGCTTGGGGAATCTTTGTACAAGACGGTTCCGGCGGAAGCTCTACTGGATTGCTAGCGGCGGTGAATCAGACGGTTGATTGGGTACGGCTTCCTCAGCGCTTCCCCGTCCGTGTCAAGATTACAGGGAAACCGCCCGTTCCGCTTAGAATTGGCCAAACCATCACGGTCGCGGTGGCACCGAATTCTTCGGAAAAAATTGCGAAACAACCTTAGCCCGTGAGTACTGCGGCACGTTCCTACCCACGTCGATTACCGGACTTAGCCGGTATGGCTCGGAGCGTCGCCTCCGTCTTTGCGGACCGAAAGACCGTCTTCGGCGTCAAGCTCGCGTTGGCCGGAGTATTGTCCGTTTACCTATCGCAACTGATTCGGCTTGGTCATGCGAGCTGGGCTCTTTTTACGGTCTTGGTTTTGGCTCCGACTCAATATGTCGGGGCAATCGGTCCGCGCTCTGTAGCCCGGGTGATCGGTACCGTGATCGGAGGTTTTATCGGAGTATGGTTAGTCGGCAACTATCAACAGGATCGATTGTTCTTTCTCTCGTTCACGTTCGGATTCCTTTGGCTTTGCATGTACATGTTTGGGGGTACGTTTTTCCCCTACTCGTTCTTTCTGTTGGCGAACACTCTGATTACGGTTAGTGCCTCTGGTATTTTCGACCCGATCGATGCCTGGAGTGTAGGGATCGCTCGAACACTAGAGATCCTAACTGGGGTAGTTTCGACTATCATTGTATCGCACTTGTTCTGGCCTCGGTTTGCACGTGGCGAGTTTCGCGATTTAGCCAGATCTACATTGGGCGATATCGGTAAGCTTATTGATTTAAGACTTAGAAGCCCGGCGGCGGGAGCCAAACTGTGGGAGGATGCACAATCGACCGTCCTCGGTATTCGCGCTCAGAGCACAAGATTGCGCACGCTTCTCCAGAACGGTGCAAATGAAAGTGTGCATTTCCGGCAACGCCTGGCTGACTACAAAAAAGCGGTAGTCTCTTTGACCCAGCTTTTTCAGGCCTCGTTAGAATTGCTTCGGCAGCACAAAGAACATCCACAATATGTGGTCGACGCCGGAGCCGAGCTCTCAGCGGTGTACGAAGCAATTGAAATGGAATTGCGGATGCTCTCCGACACTGTGGGATCGGAGAGTCAGATCGAGAATGACCGATTCGAAACCACATTAAAAGCTCTTGAGCTGCGGATCCAAGATCTTCTCACGAGCGGCGCGGCGCGAAATTACTCTCTCGAGGACGTGTTAGACCTGGCTAACCACCAGACTGCGCTTTTGGCTATCTACGTCGAAGCTGTGCGGCTACGTGGGCTTTTGGCGCATCTACCGTTACCTGGAGACCCGCCGGCCCGTTATCGTTCGCCTAGATTTCATTGGCCAAAGATAAGCCCGAGTCGGCTCCGGGATGGGGTCAAACCGGCGATTGCAGGCACTGTAGCGCTCCTGATCTGCCAGTGGTTTAATCCGCCCGGCGCGGCTGCCATACCTCTGACGGCTTTGGCGCTGACCTTTATGAACAAAAATTTTATCGGCGGCAAGGGGGACCGTGGCGCATTACAGAGTGCCTTTCAGGTATCAGTCGGGGGACTCATCTTCGTGATTCTCGTATTTTGGATCAGCCCGGCCCTCTCCAACTACGGGATGATGAATCTGTTTCTGTTCACTGAATTATTTGCTTTCGGATATTGGTCAGCGGCTTTGGGCGGGCAAAACATCCACGCTGGCGCAGTGATGTTTTTTATTATCGCGAGCGTTGGCTTAGATGCCGAGAAGCCCGTGGCGGTTCAAACCGTATTTGGTTCTTACTTTGGGATTGTGCTGCCGATATTTATGGCCGCCATCGTTGGCCGCCTGTTTTGGCCGGTGCTTCCGGAAGCTGAACTGCGCAAGCGTTTCGTCGATTTCTTCTCCATCTGTTCGAACTTCCTGACCAAGCAGCCTGGCCACGGTGACGAAATGTTATCCGAGCGGCTGACCTTTATCCCCATTGAAAGCCTGAGTTGGGCGAAGGGCCTAAAAGGGCGACATTGTCCGGGGATCGCAGTCGAGAAAATAGTCGCGCTCACGCTGACGATGCGTCGCTTGGCTCTTCGTCTGAGCGCCCGTGCTCAGGCCGAGTCTCCGGGGCTACCCGAAGGGATCGCTCGTCTAATCGACCCGGTGGTTGAGCAAGCGAGGGAGAATTTTCGAATGACGTCCGACGCATTGGCGCAGGTCTTTCGCGAAGGATCAACGCGAGTGCCGGTTCCATCGATCCGAACAACCCGACAAAGTTTTCGGAACGCTCTGCAGGAGGTCCGAAATCAGAATTTGTTGGTCGGTCAAAACCTGGAGTCCGTCAGGAGTTATCTTTCGCTCGCGCATAGGCTGGATGTCATAGCCGATGACCTGGAAAGCTGTCGGGACCAGACCTTGTCTTTGGCCTTGGAACGTTACTGGGGCGACTACAGCCTGTGAAATCTAAATCTCACGCTTTCGAATTGAGTAACCCTTACAAACGCAAAAATTCCGGAGCATAAACATGAGCAGTTATTCGCATGAAACAGCACCTACTCGATTCGTTGAAGCCGAGGGTGTTCGATTCGCTTATCGCCGGTTCGGCAAAAGCGGGGGTCGCCCGCTGTTATTTCTGCAATACTTCAACGCCAATATGGACGATTGGGATCCCTTCGTTACAAATGGTCTTGCCCTCGATCGTGATGTTATCCTGTTCGACAATGCAGGCATCGCCAGTTCCGGGGGCGATACGCCAAGCACGGTTGTAGAAATGGCGCGGTATGTCGTCGGGTTTTGCCATGCCCTTGGATTGAAGGAGATCGATGCCTTCGGCTTTTCGCTAGGTGGGATGATTGTGCAACAGCTAGCCCACGATCATCCGGAAATGTTTCGCCGCATCATTTTGTTAGGAACAGGCCCACGCGGCGGTGAAGGAATGACGTTTACTGAATTGTCGGCCGAGGAACAAGCAGATCCAGTCGGGTTCTTACTAGGTGCATTTTTTGCTCCCACTGAGACTAGCCAAATAGCAGGGAAGGCCTTCTTAGAAAGATTGCAGTGGCGCCGGGATGACCGCGATCTGCCTGTCTCAACGAAGGCGGCGGAGGGGCAACTAAATGCAATTAGAGAATGGGGAACAATACCGTCGAGCAACCGGTATGCGATGTTGGGAAAAATAAAACAGAAGACGCTGATTGTTCATGGCAATAAGGACATTGTCGTACAACCAATCAACGCATTGATCTTGGCGGAACGACTGCCAGACGCTCAGCTAGTCGTCTATCCCGATGCTAGCCATGGCGCCCAATACCAACACGCCAGCCTCTTCCTCAGGCAGGCAAATCTTTTTTTGAATACCTAGTTAAGAAAGGACAACTTATGGAAATCGGAATCCTCGGAGCAGGAGATTTTGCACAAGCGTTTTCGAAGCAGGCTTTGAAGGCGGGCCATCAGATCAGGCTTAGCAATAGCAGAGGCCCCGACAGCCTCCGAAAAATTGTCAGTGAACTTGGTCCTCAAGCACTCGCTGTCACCAAGGAGGAGGCAGCAGCTTGCGAAATGGTACTTCTTGCGGTGCCCTGGGACAACGTGCCCGAGACACTGGCAAGTCTTCCCAGGTGGAAAAACCAAATTCTGATCGATGGGACCAATCCTTTTCACGGTAAGGCCGGAGATTTCACACCGGCCGATGTTGGAAACCTATCCACGAGCCAGCTGGTTGCGGCGCTCGCCCCCGGAGCACGGGTGGTCAAAGCACTGAACAACATGACTGTTGCGAACTTGGAGGCGGATCCGGTCGTCAATGGGGCTAGACGGGTTGCCTTTATTTCGGCAGATGATGGCGACGCGAAGAAGCAGGTTGGAACGGTACTTAAAGCTATTGGCTATTCTGTTATAGATCTTGGAAATCTTCGCGATGGAGGGCTGATGCAGCAAGCGGGCGGTCCTCTCGTAGGTCGAGATTTGTTAGAGAAAGGATCCTTACCAACCTTGGAAGCCGAGGCCATCTTAGTCGCCACCGGAGAATACCCCGAATGAAAGCCATTCATCTTACTGCCTATGGCGCGAATCCAGCTCAGAGCTTAGTGATGGTCGAAGTTTCAGAGCCAAACGCCCCGTCTGAGGGCGAGGCTCTAGTGCGGATGGAATATGCGCCGATTGACGACAGCGACCTCCTTTTAGCGAACGGAATGTATTTTCTGAACCCGAAGCTCCCGTCTGTCATTGGAGCTGAAGGTGCGGGCATCGTCGAGGCGATCGGGCCGGGAGTCACCAGCATCAAGCCAGGCGATCGGGTTACCATCCCTTTTGGAACATTCACTTGGTCGGAAAAAGTCCTTGCTCCAGCTCGAGGTCTTTTCGTTGTACCACCTTCAGTCGACGCCAAAACGGCTTCGATGTTAAACATCAATCCTACGACCGCAGTTCTGCTCTTAGACGAAATTGTAGACCTAAAGCCAAAAGACTGGATTGTATTAAACGCAGCAAATTCCCAGGTCGCCCGATGCATGATAGCGATTGCAAAATCGCGTGGTCTCAAGGTTATCGGTATTGTGAGACGGTCCGAGCTGATCCCGGAAATTGAAAAGCTGGGTACTGATTTCGTTGGTATCGAATCCCCGGAACTCTGGAAGCAAATTCGGAATGCGACCGGCGGAATGCCAATATCCCTGGGTCTTGATGCCGTAGGTGGTCCGGCGACAGCGACGATCGCAAGCGTGCTCTCTCCCGGGGGTCATCTCGTCAGCTATGCCCAAATGAGTAGGTTGCCGATGCACGTGCCGCAAGGCGACCTCATTGGCAAGAGGTTAAACATCCACGGGTTCTGGATGTATTACGAAGAGTATCTTCCCAAAATGCGAGCGGTACTAACTGAGGCAGCGAAAGTAGTCGCTTCCGGCAACTTGAGTTTGCCTTTCACGGCAACATACAAACCGTCGCAAATAAAAGAAGCAGTCGAACACACGCAGCGTGGTGGCAAGATCCTATTGGATTTCAGTTAGGCAAGGTAGAGGGAGGACGGAACAAAATCGCAAATGACATGTTGCGGTCGACCTCGCCTGACGCTTGGAGGGGAGCCAGACTTCGCCCCGTCGTCTGAAACTCCAGGAGGCTACGTCGGGCAAGCCGCTTTTAATTTGTCGCGGGACCCATCGCATGATCGCGCGAAAAGTCTAGGCGCTGCCCGACGTCATGCAGCAGGCGGCTCCCGGGAACGTCTCAACGCGTGGATTACCCGAGCGGTGTTCTATCGTCAGGATAAGACAGAGATACTAAAGGGCGTGGCGGCATCAGAAAACGTTCGCGGGAGCCGCCTGCCCACACACGCTGAGTCTGGCAAACCCAATGCTCCGATAACACGCGTTCAACTTAGGACAGTCAAAAGCGGCTTACCCGACGTAGCCTCCCGGAGTTTCAGACGACGGGGCGAAGTCTGGCTCCCCTCCAGGTGCTGGGCGAACTCACTGCGTCTTCTGTTCTACGAACTGTTTGAAATTGATGAGATAGTCGCGGGTGGCCTGGGTAAGCGTTGCCGGTTCAATGGTCGACCGCAGCTTTACTGTGATTTCCGTTCTATTCTGGTTGAGCGGCTCGAACACGATAACACCCTGCGAAAACTCGTTGCAACTTGCTTGCCAGGCTATTCGCCGCTCCGGAACTCGTAGCACGATGTGCAGCATAGTTCGCCGTTGCCCGCCGACATCTGAAGTAGTTAACCAAAAATGGGTATCGTCGACTTTCTGTAGGTTGATTAACGACTCAATGAATTGTGGAAGTTGTTCGAAGCGACAACAGTGTTCGTAAACGTCCGTTACCGGCGCATTCAGCGCGATTGACCGAACCACAGAATGCACCTTGGATTTACTCGGTTGATGATCTCGCTTAGCGCCTAACGGTTCATCGCCGGGATTATCTGCACTACCGGATTCCATGTCGCTGGAGCAGTTTAGGATTTTGACGGTTCGACAGATTGAGCGATTCTGATTCGAACGGTAGCTGCTACCGATTCGGTGTTAAGTTAGGCCCATCCTTGCTGCTGGCGAATGCTTAGTGGGAGGATTTTGCAATCCCCCAAAGGAGAGATCATCAACTCGACGATTCGTCTTAACTGAGTTTGTCTGTTAGTGGCACCCAAAAGCAGGACTGGAAAATCTAACGGCTGCCCTGGTGCAATGCTGCGAGCAGAGTCTAACCTTTCTAGCATGAGCAACGTAAACTCGAGGAAACTGGAAGGCAAGGTCGCGCTTGTCACTGGCGGTTCGCGAGGGATTGGCGCAGCGATCGCGAAACGTCTGGCCGCGGACGGAGCAAGCGTGGTAGTCACATACGCGAAGGATGCCAAAGCGGCCTCGGCCGTAGTAGAAGCGATCGGAAACCAGGGCGGAAAGTCTGTCGCAATCCAAGCCGATGCTGCCGACGTCAAAGCGGTTGCAGGCGCCGTCGAAAAAGCTGTCGAGACCTTTGGCCAGATCGATATTCTTGTGAACAATGCCGGCACTGCCATTCCGAAGAGGTTCGAAGAGACCACGCTAGCCGAGCTGGACCGCGTGATTGACATCAACCTTCGCGGCACACTGGTTGCGACACAGGCTGCGCTGAAGCACATGAAGAACGGAGGTCGCATCATTATGATTGGCTCTTCCGTGGGCGAGCGCGTTCTGACGCCAGGATTAGTGCCGTATGCGGCCACGAAGGGAGCCGTCAAGATCTTTACGCAGGGCTTGTCTAGAGAAGTCGGAAGCCGGGGCATTACCGTGAACAATATTCAGCCGGGTCCGATCGATACGGATTTGAATCCTGCTGCCGGCGATTGGGCTGCTCCTCAAAAGGCAGCTACCGCGCTTGATCGCTATGGTCGTGTTGAAGAGGTCGCGGCATTGGTGTCATTCGTTGCTGGCCCAGAGTCCTCGTACATCACTGGAGCTAGTCTGACCGTAGATGGCGGGACTAACGCCTAATCAGAGACTTCGCTGGCTCCAGCGGCAAAGAACGGAGCATAGATAGTTATGACTAATATTAACAACAAGACTGCACTGGTCACTGGCGCATCGCGAGGTATCGGACGCGCCACGGCACTCGCATTAGCCGATGCCGGTGCTCGAGTTATTATTCACTATGGTCGAAGCGCCTCGGAGGCGAACGCTTTGCGGGAACAAATCGAAGCGTCTGGCGGTCAAGCCGACACTGTCTCGGCGGATCTAGCATTGCCTGACGGCGCAACCAGGCTGGCTGAGCAAGTTCGCAACATCGCGGATGGTAAGCTTGATATTCTGGTTGCCAATGCCGGCATCTCCAAGGCTGCGCCGATTGAACAGCACACAGTTGAGGACTTTGACAACTTATTCGCGACGAATGTGAGAGCACCTTTCTTTCTAATCCAGCAGCTATTAACGCTATTTGGCGAAGGCTCCAGCATCGTGCTGGTGTCCTCCCTTGCCGCGCGTTTTACGCCCGGAGGCTCGGCAGGCGTTATTTCGCTACCGGCCTACGCTTCAACGAAAGGAGCGCTTGATACGTTGGTGAAGCATTTTGCTGCTCTTCTTGGACCGCAAGGTATCCGGGTTAACGCAGTTGCTCCGGGCGTGATCGAAACCGATATGTCGAATTTCACGAAAACGGAGACGGGGCGCGAGCTGGCCCTTGGAATGCAGGCGCTAAAGCGGATCGGCCAGCCTTCTGATGTCGCCGACGTCATTGCTTTCCTGACCTCGGATGCTGCCCGCTGGATTACCGGCGCTATTATTCCGGTAGACGGTGGTTCGAAGTTATAGCCTTCGCTTGCGGAGACTAGCCATGAGTAACACCACGACTGCAAAGCTTTTCAGCCCGTGCATTCTGGGGACGATAGCACTCCAGCACAGAGTTGTGATGGCCCCACTCACTCGTCTCCGTAGCGACCAGCCAGGCGACATTCCCGGAGACTTAATGGCAGCATATTATGCTCAGCGCGCTTCGCCGGGAGGACTCATCGTCACCGAGTC
>Ga0210389_10003782_pt1 | contig 11801 bp, 3 predicted proteins | sample IncBWH28OmetaG_FD_160127 | JGI IMG/M metagenome (GOLD analysis project Ga0210389, IMG submission 160127) | Forest soil microbial communities from Barre Woods Harvard Forest LTER site, Petersham, Massachusetts, United States - Inc-BW-H-28-O ... | reverse complement strand
AGCGTCGAGGGGTAGATCATCGCCGCGGCGACACCCATCCCTGCCCGTGCCAGGATCAGCTGATCCACTGAGGTCGATCGGGCAGCGGCCAGTGATGTCAGCGCGAACAGCACGAGCCCGACCTGCAGTATTCGCTTTCTGCCCATCCGGTCGCCGAGATGGCCGGCCACGAGGAGTAGCCCTGCGAAAAGCAGTGAGTACGCGGTTACTATCCACTGCAGGTTGGCAGTTGACGCATCGATCCGTCTGTTGAGCGTCGGCAGGGCGACGTTGACGATCGTGTTGTCTATGGCCACGAGCAGGACGCTGATGCACAGCACCGCAAGAATCCACCACTTGCGCGACTCTGCTGGCTGCTTCGCGTCACGTGCCTGTGTCGAGCGAGTCATTGCGGATTCCTCGTCATGTAACCAGGACGACCTTGCCCGACGTGTGACGGCTGCTGATGGCCCGGTGCGCCTCGGCGGCCTCCTCGAGCGGGAAGACGTGTCGGACGACGCTCTTGATCTTGCCCGCGGCAGCTAGCTGCAGCAGTTGCGGGACGACCGCCGCGCTGGCGCCATCGTGAGCCAGGCGACTGCTCAGCCAGTAGCCGACAACGGACTGGTTCTTGTGCATGAGCTGAGAGCCCGCGAAGGAAGCCAGTCGCTCGCTCGCCACGCCGTACTCGACCAGCCGGCCAAAGGGAGCCAGGCAGCCCAGGCTCTGCTCGCCGATGTCGCCGCCCACCGCATCAAGGATCACGTCCACGCCGCGGTCATCACTCGCCGCGGACACCTCACGCCACCAGTCCGCGCTGGTGTAGTCGACGCAGGCGTCTGCCCCGAGTTCGGCCGCCAGGTCTCTCTTGGCGGTAGTGCTCGCCGTCGCGACCACGTTCGAGGCTCCGAAGACCTTCGCGAGCTGGATCGCCAGCGTGCCGACGCCTCCCGCGCCGGAGTGCACGAGCACCTGGTCCCCGGCCGCGAGGCGACCGCAGTCACGGAGGATCTGCCATGCCGTGATGCCCTGGACGAGGTAGGCAACGCCAGCCGCGAAATCAAGCTCCGATGGCAGCGGGTAGACCAGCTCAAGCGGGGCGACGGCGTATTCCGCGTACCCGCCGCTGACCAAGGCGACAACGCGCGTGCCCTGGGCAGGCGAGAAGACGCCCTCCCCGTGCCCGACGATGACCCCTGCCACCTCGGTCCCCAGAATCGCCGGAAGCCGCAGCGCGGCTTCGCGGGTGACGTAGGATCCTTGCCGGGCGAGGATGTCGGTATAGTTCACTCCGGCGGACGCGACCTGAATCAGCACCTGGCCCTCTTCGGGCTTCGGCGTCTCCACGTCCTCGATCCGGATAACCTCCGGGCTGCCAGTCTCATGGATCTGGATTGCCTTCACTGCGGTGCCTTCCGGTACGGTTCGGGCGTATACGACGGCGGTGCTGGCAGGAATCCGGTGTCTATGAAGTACTTGAAGTACAGGCGGAGCAGCCGGTCGTCGATTTGGGCGCAGGTAATGTCAGTCCCTGCGAGGCCTTCCTCGACGTTGTGCGCGTCGAAGTAGGACTTCGGTATCTTGTCGAGCGGGAGCGTCCCGGTCAGGAACGGCGCCAGGGCTCCGGCGGTGACGTCAGACAGCTCCGCGGCGCGCTCTTCAACCCGGCTGCACCATTGGTCGAAGGACACTCGCTCGGCGTTGTAGCCAAATCCCTCGACCCAGTCAACCAGGTCCGACTCTTGGACTGGGTCCTTGGTGACGAGGTGGAACGCCTTGCCCTGCAGCGCTGGCTGCCGTGACAAGTGAACGATAGCGCGCACCACATAGTCCACCGGCGTGATGTCGAGCACCATGTCCATGACGGGTGCCACCTTTATTTCAAGACCGACCTTCAGCGCCCGCCAGAGGAAGTCATAGGTCTGGCAGGCGCCGGTCAGGCTGTGCCCGGCGACACGGCCAGCCCGGTAGACGTAAATCGGGACGCCACGTTTGCCCGCCGCGAAGATCATCTGCTCACTGACCCACTTGCTCTGCGTGTATCCCAGAGTGTGCTGGAGGTTGTGGATGGGCGGCGTTTCCTCGGTGAACTCGGTCCCGGATGGGTAGCTGAACCGGTCGAAGACATAGGTCGTCGACACGAAATGGACCGGCTTAACCGGCCCGTCGCAGGCCAGCCGAAGGATCTCTTCGGTGCCGGATACATTAGCGGGCTTAAGCGCGTGGTACTTCTTCAGGAAATTCACCTCGGCGCCGCAGTGGTAGATCACGTCGACCATCTGGGAGAGGTGGTACCACTCTGCCCGCGATAGCCCGATGCGGGCTCGGTCCAGACTGCCGAGCACCGGGATGATCCGGTCCGCATGCGCCGGGTTCGATATCAGGTACGACGCCATGATCGCCAGGATGCGGTCCTTCCCCTCACTGGGCGAGTCCGCTCGCACCAGGCAGAAGACCGAGGCGTCTGTCGTCGCGAGGAGCTCGGCGAGGAGGAAGGCACCGAGGAAGCCCGTCGCGCCGGTGAGGAGCACATGCTGGGGGTGTGCCACCGAGTGCACCGGCGCGCCTGCCGCCGGGCGAATGTCCGGCCTCAGGGTGGCCTCGGCGGCCAGGTCCAGACGCTGCACGTCGGCGGATTCCGCACCACCTTCGGCAGCGCCTCCCGAGACGAGGACGGCGAGCCTGGCCACTGTCGGCTGGCCCTCGAACAAGACCTGCAGCGGCAGGTCGACGTCGAAGGCGGCGCGGATGCGGAAGATGAGCTTGGTTGCCAGCAGCGAATGGCCGCCTAGGTCGAAGAAGCTGTCCTCGACGCCGATCGTCGACTGTCCGAGCACGTCCTTCCAGATCGCGACGAGCCGCTCCTCGGTCTCGTCGCGCGGTGCGACATACCCCGTGGTGGCCGGTGACGCCTCCGGGTCGCCGCCATCGGTGGTCACCGCCGGAAGCCGGTTGCGGTCGATCTTGCCGTTGGGAGTGAGCGGCAGCTCCGCCAGGACCACGATCCGGCCCGGAATCATGTAATCGGGCAGTCGATCCCGCAGCCACGCACGGAGCTCGGCCGCTGGCGGCGGCGTGGCTGACCCGTCATGCCGGGCCAGCTCGAGGTAGGCCACGATCACCTTGTCCCCGGCCACGTCTTCCCGTACGGTCGCCACGCAGCGCCCGACGTCGGGATGCTGCCCGAGGTGGGCTTCGATGTCGCCGAGCTCGATCCGGTAGCCCCGGATCTTGACCTGGTGGTCTAGCCTGCCCTCAAACTCCAAGATGCCGTCGGCTCGACGCCGCACCAGGTCGCCCGTCCGATACAGCCTGGACCGCGGAGCGAACGGAGCGACGGCGAAGCTCTCGGCGGTCAGCTCTGGCCGACCCAGGTACCCGAGGGCCACGCCGTCCCCGCCTAGGCACAGCTCACCGAGGACACCGGTCGGCACCGGGTTGAGTGCCTGGTCGAGCACGTAGGCCGACGTGTTCTGGATCGGCCGCCCGATAGGAATCGACCCGGCGCGGAGGTCTTCGACGGTGACCCGGTGGATGGCCGAATAGATCGTCGTCTCGGTCGGGCCGTACATGTTCCAGACCTCGCCGCATCGCGTCAGCAGGGCTTCTGCGAGCGCCGGAGGGAAGCTCTCACCAGCGCATAGTGCTCGCAGGCCCGCCCGGCCGGACCAGCCGTTCTCGACCAGCAGGTGCCAGGTCGAGGGCGTCCCCTGCATGACGGTGACGTGGTGCTCGTCGAGGAGGCCGGCGAGCCGGGCGCCATCGGTGATGTCAGTGACCGACGCGATCACGGTTCGTGCTCCCACCACGAGTGGCAGGAGCATCTCCACCACCGCGATGTCGAACGACGGGCTCGTCACGGCCAGCAGGACGTCATCCGGTGCCATGCCCGGTGTCTTGCGTATCGAGTCGAGAAGGTTGACCACGTTGCGATGGAGCACCCGCACGCCCTTGGGCGTCCCTGTCGAGCCCGACGTGTAGATCGTGTACGCCCCGTCATCGGCGGAGCGCCCGCGGGCCAGCGGGCCCGGGGCGATCTCGGCGTCGCCGTCAGGCATGTCGTCGATGAAGATCGTCGGGGCGTCGGCCTCAGGCAGTGATCCCTGCACATCTCGCCTGGCTAGCAGAGCGGCGACCTGCGCGTCGGCGACGATGAAGCCGAGGCGTTCGCGCGGATAGGCGGGATCGAGCGGGATGTAGGAAAAGCCGGCCCGCAGCACGGCGATGATGGCCACGACCATGTCCGCCGACCGGGGCAGGTAGATCGCCACATGGGCGCCGGGGCCGTCCTGGATCTGCGCTCTCAGCCGGGCGGCGAGCGCTGCTGTCTGTTTGTCCAGCTCGCGGTAGGTGAGGGATCGTCCCGCCTCGACCAGCGCGGTACGGCCTGGGGTCAGCCGCGCCTGGTCGATGATCAGGTCGTCAACGCACTTGCTGCTGTCGTAGGCCGTTCGTGCCCCGCCGCCTCCGTCAATCGGGGCAAGGTCGCCCGCGGGCAGCAACGGGACGCTCTGGATGGGCAGCTGCCAGTCCGCGACGACAGCGCTGAGCACGGCGAGATAGCTGGCGATGAGCGTGCGGATCGAGGTGGCGCTGTAGACGTCGCTGTAATAGTCGATGTGGCCGTCGACGCTGGCGCTGCCGGTGACCAGGCTGACCAGGAGGTCAAACTGGCAGGTGCCGTTGTGCAGGTCCTCCAGCTCGAAGCCAGGCCCTCCCGCGGCGCCGGAACGGTCGAACTGGAAGTTGAAGACCGTCTGGAATAGCGGGCTGCGACTCGGGTCCCGCTTGATCTGCACCGACTGCAGGACCTTCTCGAAGGGGACCGACTGACGGTCGAATCCGGCCAGCGTGGTCCGCTGAGCCTGCTGGACGACGTCACCGAAAGCCGGGTCATCGGCGAGGTCGAGCCGGATTGCCAGGGTGTTGAGGAACGGACCGATCAGGGCCTCGGTGCCGCTCTCCTCGCGATTCGCCACGGGGACGCCGATGACCAGGTCGTCCTGCATCGAATAGCGCTGCAGCACCACGGAGAAGGCGGCGAGCATCGTGACGAACGGGGTAACGCCATGCTCTCTGCTCCGGCTCTGCACGCGTTCAAACAGCCCGTCTGGAATGTCCAGCGCGATCCGCTCACCCCGATAGGTCATCCGTGCGGGTCGTGGATGATCCGACGGCAGCATGAGCTGCTGTGGCGCGCCGGATAGCTCTGCCGTCCACGGCTTGACGAGCAGGGAGCCTTCGCTTCCCTCTAGGCGCTGACGCTCCCACCAGGCGAAATCAGCGAACTGGAAGGGCAGCGGCGGCAGAGTCGGCTGCGTGCCCGCCGACCGCGCGCGGTACAGCTCCCCGAACTCGCGGAAGAACACTCCGTTGGAGAAACCATCGGAGATCAGGTGGTTCATCGTGAGCTGGATCAGGCATTCGTCCGCGCCGACCGGTGCGATCGTCACGCGCAGCAGCGGGGCGGCGCTCAGATCGAACGGCGTTCGCGCGTCCTCGCTGAAAAGCCGGTCACGGTCGGCGTCGTCGACGTCGGTCAGGACACGCAGCGGGACGGTCACACGCTCGGCGATCAGGCCGGCCGGGGCTCCTTCGTTCATCCCGAAGCTCATCCGGAGGATGTCGTGCCGCTGTACCAGGTCATCGAGGCACTGCCCGAACAGGGCGGGATCCACCCGGACGGGCACTCGTGCTACGCCTGACATGTTGTTGAACGGCGTGCCGGGCGCGAACTGCTCAAGGAACCACAGTCGCTCCTGGGTAAACGAGAGCGAGACGCTGGCCCCGTCTCGAGGAGCCTGGCCGATCCGGCGTGGCCGGCTCTGCGCTGTTCGAGCTTCCCGGGCCTTGGCGAGGAGCAGCGCCCGCTGCTCCTCGCTTAGCCGCGAGAGGCGACCCGCGAATTCAGTCATTTCAGTCCCGGCTTAATCGACGGCTGCTCAATCCCTGCGAGCAGCGCTTCGGCGGTTGCCTGGTCCAGATCATTCATGAGCTGGACCAGGTCCTCGGGCATTTGCGCGGCGCCCGCAGAGGCCAGTGCGCTGCAGATGAAGTCAGCGACTCCGGTGACGTTGGCGCCCTGCAGGAGGAAGACCACCCGCGGGGCGACACCGAAGGTCTGCTCGAGCCGAATGTGGAGCTCCACGGCGATCATGGAGTCCAGGCCGAGCTGAATGAGCGGTGCCTCACGGGACAGTTCCGCGGCCCTGATCCGCAGCACGCCGCCGATGATCTCCGCGCACGCGTCGGCGGCAATAGACGAAGCATCCTCCGCCGGGGCCGCGTTGATCCGTTCCAGCGCGCTGAGGGTCTTTATCTCGTCTGTGCCAGCGTCTTCGGCTGCCCGCTGGCCAAGGTGCTCGATCAGGCGCGGGACGATCGGGTAGCTGGCGATGAGCGTCGGCCAGCTTGCCGAGACGACGATCTGCTGAGTGACGGCGGATCCGAGTATCTGCTCAAGGAGGCGAACCCCGGTTCGCTCCGGCAGCAGGTCGATGCCACGGCTGGCGTAAAGCGGCTGCAGTCCGAGCTCGGCGATCATGCCCGTGTCCCACGGCCCCCAGTTAACCGACAGCGCGGTCAGCCCCAGGCCCCGCCGGTAATGAGCCAGCGCGTCGAGGAAGGAGTTGGCTGCGGCGTAGTTCGCCTGGCCGACGGTGACGACGACTGAGCTGACGGAGGAGAACATGGCGAAGAAGTCCAGCGGTTCGTCCTTCAAGCACTCATGAAGTGCCCACGAGCCGAGGATTTTCGGGCTCAGCACCGACAGCAGCTGCTCGTCGTCCATACGCGTCATGACCTGGTCCTGCACACTGCCGGCAGCGTGAATGACGCCCCGCACCGGAGGAAGGCCATCGGACTGGCGCTGGCCGAGAGCGCGGCGGAGCGCCTGCCGGTCAGCCACATCAAGGCTGACCAGTTCAACGGTGGTCCCCAGCGCCTCGATCTCACTGATGCGATCGACCTGCGCCTTGCGCGGGTCCCGCGCCGGCAGCGCCGCCCACTGCCCACGATCGGGTAGCTGCGAGCGGGCGATCAGGATCAGCCGCCGGGCTCCGCGCTCGGCCATCCAGCGGGCGAAGAGCAGCCCCAGGGCACCGAGGCCGCCCGTGATGAGATAGCTAGCGTCCGCCCGGAGTGCCGCGGGGAACGATCCGGTGTGTCGCGGTGCCGGCTGCAGGCGGGGCACGAGACGGACCCCAGCGCGCCACGCGAGCTGGTCCTCAGTCTGGCTGCCGGCGAGCAGTTCCGCAGCTAGCGCGGGCAAATCGTCCTGGGGATGCCGCGGGTCCAGGTCAGCCAGGCGCGCGTTCAGGGCGAGCGACTCCTGATGAAGCACGCGTCCCATGCCCCACATAGGCGCCTGCAGAAGGCCAGGCCCGTCGAGCTGCCCGTCGACAGGCTGACCGCCCTTGGTGATCAGCCACAGCGGGCAGGCGAGGTTCTCCGCCTCCAGGGCCTGCACGAGGTGAAGCACCGAGGAGGGGCCATTCCGCATGGCGGCGGCCAGGTCGCCAGGGCCGAGATCCTCCGGCGAGGCATCGCAACTCCACAGGTGCACTATGCCGCGCCAGGAGCCGTTCGACTGCTCCTCGGCGAGCCGGACCAGTCGCCGCAGCTCCTCCGGGCGGTCGGGCCGGAGGCTGTAGTCGTGCGGGCCTTTCCCGGCGAAGGCGTCACCTGCCCGGGCCACGACCACGTCCTGCCCTGCCCTGGCCAGTTGCGCGACCAGGGCATCGGCGATACCCGAGCGGTCGGCTAGGATCAGCCACGTCCCTGGCTTGAGGGGCAATTCCCCGGCGTCGCTGGCCGGCTGGGGCTCCCAGACCAGGTCGTAGAGCCACTCCGTCCCGTGTTGCACCGCGGCGTGCGGACGCTGGCCCGCGCCTAGGACGCGGAGCCGGAAGCCGCGCACCTCGACGATCACCCGGCCAGTGGCGTCCACCAGCACGACATCGCCGGCCACCGAGTCGCTCGATATCTCGGTGGCTGTCGCATGAGCCCAGAGGTCACCGTCCGCGGGACCGTGCACCACTATCCGGTCCACGCCTGCGGGCAGCAGGGAATCCAGAGGCGGCGCGCCCGGCGACCCGGCCAGTGGCAGGAGCGTCTGGAAGCAGCCGTCGAGGACCATCGGAATCAGGTTGAGCTCATGGCGACTGTCGCTGTCTACCACCTTCGGGTCGAAGTGGGCCACCGCCTCCTTCTCACCGATCCAGAGTCGCTCGATGATCTGGAAATGGGGTCCGTAGTCGAATCCGCTAGCACGGAAATGCTCGTAACACTGATCGGCGCCCCAGTCGGTCGCGCACCGACTCTGGGCCGCGAGCACATCGTAGAGTGGTACGAACTCGGCCGCGGGCCGCAGCTGGGCGGAGGCATTCAGCACCCAGTCTGAGCCCGTTGACGCCTTCCCATATATCTCGACCAGCCCGGTATCCCGGTCAAGGGTCGTATCGAGCGTATGGGCGGGGTTTGCCTGCAAGACCACGGGGGCGTGGAAGCGGATCTGCTCCAGCGTGCAGCGGGGGGTTTCGTAGACTTCCCTGGCGACCGCGAGGGCCATCTCGACATAGCCCGCCCCGGGAAACAGGTTGGCGCCCATGATGTGGTGGTCGGCGAGGTAGGGCGGCCGGGTGCCATCGAAAGTACGCAGCCAGTTGGGCTTGGGTACGTCGCGCCGATTGCCTAGCAGCGGATGGTCGAGGATCCCGAGCCGGTCCTGGCGACTGCCATCCGCCTCCATCCAGAAGCTCTGCCGCTGCCATGGGTAAGCGGGCAGGGCGAGCGCTCCCGGTTTCGGATAGTACGCCGACCAGTCCGGCAGGTAGCCAGTTGCGTACAGCTCCGCGCACGTATGCGAAATCACCGATCCGTCCCGGTCCTTGCGCTTCAGTGAGGGCAGCGCGAAACCGTTCTTCTTGCGGGATGCCAGGCAATCCGTCACGGCCAGGCTCATCGCGGGGTGGGGCCCGATCTCCAGGAATCCCGTGATCCCGTCGTCGATCATCGAGAGTGCCGCGTCGGCGAACCTGACCTGTCCACGTACGTTCCGCCACCAGTAGGTGGCATCCTGCGCGGCGTCGGTGATCCGGCCGCCTGTCACGGTCGAGTACAGCGGCAGCGTGGCAGCGGTCGGCTTGATTCCGTCAAGACACCGGAGCACTTCGGCCTCCAGGCGGTCCATCCTGGGGCTGTGGAAGGGAACGTCTCCGTGAACGAAGCGGCAGAAGATGTCCTCGGCGTCGAGCTCGTCCTTGACCGCGGTGAGGTGCGGCAGGTCTCCCACCAGCGCGACCGATGCCGGGCTGTTGACCGCGGCGAGGTTCAGGAAGCCGTCTCGTACAGCGGGCAGCTCCAGCGCGCGAGCTTCGGGAATGGCCACCGCGAGGAGACGGCCCTCGCCGCTGGTCAGCTGCTGCAGCCGGGCGCGGTGGTAGATGACGGTGATCGCATCCTCGAAACTCAGCGCTTCCGCGACATATGCTGCCGCCACCTCACCCGCGCTGTGACCGACGATCGCCTCGGGCACCACGCCCAGCGCTGACCACAGCTCGGTGAGGCCGACTTGCAGCGCGAAGTTCGCAGGTTGCAGCACGGCTGTCTCAGCCATCCGCGAGGCAGCCTCATCGGCGGACAGCTCGTCCATCAGGGACCACCCGGCCAGTGGCGTCAGTGCCGCGTCGCATCGCTCGATCACCGCCCGGAACACAGGGCTCTCTTCCAGTAGCTGACGCCCCATCCCCCACCACTGGGGTCCCAGTCCAGTGAAGATGAACCCCAGCGTGCGCGCCGCGCCTAGCATCGCGGACGAATGTACGGCCGGGTGCGGGTTCCCCGCCGAGAAGCTCTCGAGCGCTTCCTTCAGCTCATCGAGTGAGTCAGTAACGACCGCCATCCGCGCTTGATGATGATGCGTCCGACGGTGCGCTACGGCCGGGGCGAGCTCCGCGAGGCTGTAGTTGTCGGCTAGCCGCCGGTACCGGCCGGCGAGTTCGGTCAGGGCGCCAGCGCTGCGCGCCGCCAGCGGCAGGACCGGCACCAGTCCCGTGGCCCTGACGGGAGTGATCCTCGCGGCTGCGCTGGTACCGCCCGTGACCGGTGCAGCTTCCAAGATGGCGTGGGCATTCGTCCCCCCGAAGCCGAAAGAGTTGACAGCGGCCCTGCCCGGCCCGCCGGTCTCCGGAAACGGCTCGCACGCTCGCGGGACTCTCAGGCCCAGCTGGTCCAGGTCAATCTTGGGATTCAGCGCCGACAGGTGCAGGTGCGGAGGAATCTGGCGGTGCTGCAGGCACAGGGCCGTCTTGATGAGGGCGGCGATCCCGGCCGCGGCCTCGAGGTGGCCGATGTTGGTCTTCACGGAGGCCACCAGGCACTCCTGCCCGGCGGCCCGGTCCGCACCGTAGATCTCACCGATGGCATTGACCTCGATGGGGTCCCCGACAGGAGTTCCCGTGCCGTGTGCCTCCACGTAGGAGACGGAGGACGGGGAGATCCCGGCGTTCTTCAGCGCACTGCTGACGGCCAGCTTCTGGCTCGTACCGTTGGGTACGGTGATCCCATTCGTATGGCCGTCTTGCGTAACAGCGGTCCCCATGATGACCGCATAGATGTTGTCGCCATTGCGCAGGGCGTCCGCTAGTGGCTTAAGGACTACAACACCGGCGCCTTCACCACGGACATACCCGTCGGCCTCCGCGTCGAACGCTCGAGATCGACTGGTGGGCGAGAGGAACCCGCCCTGGGACGCGGCAATCGTGAAGTTCGGCGTGAGCATGAGGTTCACGCCGCCCGCCAGCGCCATCGCGCTCTCTCCCGACCACAGGGAGTGGCAGGCGAGGTGGACCGCCACCAGGGAGGACGAGCAGGCGGTGTCGACGGTCAGGCTCGGTCCCCAGAGGTCAAAGGCATGCGAGATGCGGTTGGCGAGCATGGTCATAACAATGCCGGTCGCCGTGTGCGCCCCGAGATTTGTTCGAGCCTTCCCAGCGCCAGCGAACTGCAACTGGCCGTAGTCAAGCGTGAATCCACCGACGAATACGCCGGTGGCTGATCCGGCCAATTCCTCGAGCGTGGCTCCTGCATCCTCGAGTGCTTCCCAGGCGACTTCAAGAAGGAGTCGCTGCTGGGGATCTATATAGTCGGCTTCGCGCGGTGAGATTCCGAAGAATGCCGCATCGAACTCGTCGGCCCGCTGGGTCAGAAAACCGCCTCGGCGGACCCGGCTCATTCCAGGAACCGAGGCATCGGAATCATAGAATTTGTCGACCCGCCAGCGCTCGCCAGGGATTTCCACCAGTCCATCGTCTCCGGCCGCCAGGAAGTCCCAGTAGGCCGCGGGATTGTCGACCCCGCCCGGGAATCTGCATCCCATGCCCACGATCGCAACCGGTGTGGGCGGACTGCCGACGGTTGCGGAGACCTTACCAGGGATCCCCGAAGGCCTAGACTGGCTGGTTGGTGCTGCCATGGCGCCCTACCTCGGCTCTTGAGCTCCCGAGGTCCAGGGCAGCAGGAATTAGTCTTCCGGCTCCGCCGGAAACACCAGTGATTTTCTTCTCCGTGGTCAGGCTACGCCCTACTCGCACGTAACAGCAACGCTTTCGGTGCTGCAAATTCGCGATCTTATTTCCAGCTCGAATTTTGCGGCTACGCGGCGGTGTCTCCCGCGCCAGCAGCATGGCGCCGATTTCTTCTGGTGTTGGCTGGTCAGAGCAAGATACCGTAAATTTTGCGGAGCTTGGTGGCCATGTCGGCGGCTGCAGTCCGGGCCTTGGGGCTTGTCCATGTTCTGCCTCACCGGACCATTCCCGCCCACC
>Ga0210389_10003780_pt1 | contig 11806 bp, 7 predicted proteins | sample IncBWH28OmetaG_FD_160127 | JGI IMG/M metagenome (GOLD analysis project Ga0210389, IMG submission 160127) | Forest soil microbial communities from Barre Woods Harvard Forest LTER site, Petersham, Massachusetts, United States - Inc-BW-H-28-O ... | reverse complement strand
CCACGATGGCGATCAAGCCGTCAGCGACATCCCGCTCATGGCGGAATTCATGAAAATCGCGAAGGTACTCGTCCGCTGCCGGAAACGGGACCAGTCCGTGCCGGTACGCTCCTAGGACGCTGGCGGGGCTTAGATCAGCGCAGAAGGCGACCGGGCGGTCCGCTGGCCGCGACCCGATCTCGAACGAGTCCCAGTCCGGGTAATGGCTTACGGGCATTGGAGGAAGGTCCGCTACTTAGGCCCTCACCGGAGAGCCGGGTGGGCGCCGTCAGCCGCGGATCCTTCAGGTAGCCGGTCGTTATCAGGTAGTCGATATTCCGGTCGAGCAGTTCTTCGTCGATACTCGGGAAGGCGATGCCGCTGTTCCGTAGCGCCTGCTCGGTGTTTGACCGGGTGTAGTGAGGAAAAATGTGCTCGAAGTACATCTCCGCCACTGTTAGCTCGGAATCGGGGCACCGATCGATGAACAGCGGGAGAAAGGGAGTCATCGGGTGTGCAGGGTCCGCCGCGGCGGTTCGCAATAGCTCGTCGACCCACTCGGCATAAGATATATCCCTGATAGTGAAGCCGTGATAGCGCAGGCGGCCAACCAGGGATTCGAGGAGGGTGTGCTTCGGGCCGGCGAGATGATAAGTGCGGCCGGGCGCCGCGGCCTGGGTGGAAATATGTCTTATGGCGGCCGCGCAGATATCGGCGGGGACGAGGTCAAGCGCGAGATCGATATCCGGGGCGACACCCGTATCGGTCATGAATCTGATCAGCGCGCACAATTCAGTGGTGGTGTTCCATACGCCAGTACGGAGATCTCCGGCGATGTCCAGCGGGCGGTAGATGGCAACCGGCAGACCCGCTTTGCCGGCATTCCTGACGAGTTCCTCGGCAACGAACTTGGTCTCCAGGTAGCCAACGCAGAGCTGATCGGCGTACGCAAGCGGCGTGTACTCTGTCACGTCGCGCACGCCCATGGCGCCGAAGCCCGCCAGTACGGCGGCGGTGGACACGTAGTTAACGGGGATGCCCCGGTAGCGGCCGGCGAGCCGGATGAGTTCGGCGGTGCCGGTCACGTTGGCCGCCCGCAGTTCCTCGTACGGATAGGTGAAGTTGACCAGGGCGCCCACGTGATGGATGACGTCGACGGTTCGCGCTAGCTTGTCAAACGTGCCGGGTGGCAAACCGAGATCCCGCGCAGCCAGGTCTCCGGGCAGCGGCACGATGCGGTCCATGTCCAGGTTGCCGATCCCGTACCGCTGCGCGGCTTGCGTGATCCGGCGGCGCGTGTGCGAATCGTCGCGCGCCCGGACCAGGCAGTACACCCGCGCGGCACTGCCCGTCAGCAGTTCTCGCAGCAGGTGGATGCCGAGGAAGCCGGTTGATCCGGTGAGGAGTATCTCCTGTGGACGCTGCCAGTCCGGGCGCTGACCCGCGTTGCGGCGCACGGGGAAGGTGAGCGACGCCTCCCGGGTGAAGTCGATGCGCTCGTTTCCGCCGTCGGCAGCGAGCCTGCCCGCGCGGGCATCCTGCGTGACGGCCGCGAAGCTTCGCAGCGTCGGGTTGCTCAGCAGGCTGCGGGTGAGCTGGCGGATGTACTTCGCGCTGAGCCCGAACATGGCGCGCGCTTGCGCGAGCATCTCCGACGCGAGCAGGGAGTTGCCGCCCAGCTTGAAGAAATCGTCGTCGAGTCCGACTCGTCCCGTCTTGAGAACCTTGGACCACAGGTGGGACATGCCTGCCTGCACCGGGGTGTAGTCCCCGGGCAGGCCGCCGACCGTGACCGCGGGATGGGGGAGCGCCTGCCTGTCAGTTTCCCCGTCTGACGTCAGCGGCAGCTGGTCGAGCGCGATGAACAGGGACGGGACCATGAAGTCCGGCACGCGGGCGGCGACGAAGTTCCTGAGGGCCGAGTCGCCGACGTGATCAGCCGACTCGGGCCCCAGCCGGCGGCACGTGTAGTACGCGACAAGCTGCTTGTTGCCGGGGCTGACCTCGTATGCGACGACCGCGGCGGCGCTGATATCAGGATGACTCGCGATGACGTTCTCGATCTCGGCGGGGTCGACGCGAAAGCCGCGCACCTTCAGCTGCCGGTCCGCGCGCCCGGTGACCTCGAGATTCTGGTCCGCGCGCCAGCGTCCGAGGTCGCCGGAGCGGTACATCCTGCCGCCGGGAGCCTCGCTGTACGGGTTGGGCTGGAACCGTTCGGCCGTCTGCGCCGGCTTGCCGAGGTAGCCGCGCGCGACGCAGCAGCCGCCGATGTAGATCTCACCCACCGTTCCGGGGGGCACCGGGTCCAGGTTTTCATCGAGCACGAGGATCTGGGCGTGCGGGATTGGCCGGCCCGTTGGCACCGGCTCAGTGGCACGCTCGGCAGGCCCGACGGTGTCGCTAAGCGCGGAAGCATCGAACAGGGTCGTCGTGATCGTCGTCTCGGTCAGCCCGTAAGCGTTCAGCAGCCGGGCACCGTGCGACGCGCGTAGCGCCGCGATGCAGTCCACCCGGTCAGCCATATCGCCGCCAGTGATCATCAGCCGGACAGACTGCAGCCGGTCGTCCCCAGGCTGGGTGAGCGCGAGCAACTGGTGCCAGTACGCCGGGGTCAGGTCCATGACCGTCACCTGCTCCGCTGCCAGGTAAGCGAGCAGATCGGTGGGAGCCACCGGCCCCGCGTCCGGCAGCACCAGGGTCGCGCCGCTCACCAGGGTGACCAGTACCTGCTCCACGGACGTGTCGAAGCCAAGCGACGCCAACTGCAAGACCCGGTCGTCACCGGTAACTCCGTAGTAGCGGGATATCTCCCGAAGCACGCACGCGAGCGAGCCATGACTGACGGCAACTGCCTTGGGCTGGCCGGTGGAGCCGGACGTATAGATGACGTAGGCCAGGTTCTCCGGCCGCAGGGCGGGCTGCGCCGCCTTGGCCGCTCCGTCGGCTGTGGCCGGCTCGGAGGAAACCAGCTCATCGATGAGCAGCACCGGGCACGGGCCAAATCCAGCGAACGGCGCGCGATTAGTCAAGATGACCGCGGGCCGTACCTCGTCGCACATCTGGGCGAGTCGCGCTTCCGGCAGCGCCGGATCGAGCGGTAGGTACGCGCCGCCGGCCTTCAAAATCGCGAGCAGGCACCGGATTGCGTCGATGCCCCGCTCCAGGTAAACCCCTACCACGGTCTCCGGGCCGACGCCAATTCTGCGGAGATTGTTCGCTATTCGATTTGTCGACTGTGCCAGTTGATAATATGACAATTCGCCCGCTGGGGACACCAGTGCCATCGAATCTGGCGTAGCATTAGCCTGCCTGTCGAACAGGAGGTGAACGTATTGCGGACTATGGCCCGGATTAGTTGAGTATGCGGAGCCGTGGCCTTGTGTGCTGGCCGGGCGAATATCTCGCCACGCGGAGTCAATGAAAGCCAGGCAATCTTCCTTGGCGAGGGCCACCGATTGCTGGCGCCAGCCAGGCGGAAGGCTGCGATCAGCCCGCCACATCGCATACTGTCCTTCGTCGTTGACGACAGCAATGAACGTAGCGGCGCCGTGGCCATGGAGCATCGACGGGCGGTACAGCGGCATGGCGTCCTTTTTTTCGTAATATGTCATAGTCGACAGCCCTGGTCATGCGTGCGCTGCGGCCGGGCAGGCTGGCAGCCGGCCCGGGCGGTCATGTGAATGCTCCGTTTGCTTTGTTCCCGTGGCGCATGAAATCAACACATGTTTCCTAGCGGCACCTTGTGGTGTAAAACGGCTTTTGAGGGTCTAATGGTGCAATACTGTGACGGTTGCATATAGCCGGTGTGACAGGGAAAGGAATGTGCTAAGGAGGGGGCGGAAATGTGCTTGAGATCGACTTGACCGGGCGCCAGCGCGTACTGGCCGGCTACGTGCTGTGGATGGCGCTGCTCGTGGCGGCGTACTACCGGCTGCCGGGCCTGCGCGTGGCGACGTGGGCGCTGATCGGGCTCAGCGGGGTGGGCGCCATCGTGGCCGGCGTCATTATCAACCGGCCCGCCCGGAAGATGCCCTGGGTGCTGCTTGCCGTCGCGAACCTGAGCTTCATCGCCGGCCAGACGAGCTTCCTCGTCATGACGAAGATCAAGGTGCAGGTCCCGTTTCCTTCCTTCGCCGATGCCCTATATCTGCTGGAGTACCCGCTGTACGCCGCGGCGGCGTTCCTCTTCATCCGGTGGCGCAGCCCAAACCGGGACCGGCGAAGCCTGATCGACGCGCTGACCCTCACCGTCGGACTGGCCCTGCTGTCATGGCTCTACCTGATCCTGCCGTACGCGAGCAACCCCGAGCTGACGTGGCTGCAGAAGTCCGTCGCGATCGCCTATCCGCTCGGGGATGTCCTGGTGCTGGCGATGATCGCCAGGCTGCTCGCGCCGGGAACGATTCGCGCCAGATCGGTGCAGTTGCTCACGCTTGGCACCATCGGCGTCTTGACGGCCGACGTCTCGTACGGTCTGATCCAGTTGCACGGGGTATTCCAAACTGGCACGATCGTCGACCTGGGCTGGGCGGTGCTGTACAGCGCCTGGGGCGCGGCCGCGCTACACCCGACGATGACCCAGCTGACCCAGCCGGTCACCGCGCAGCGGGCTGAAGCTTCGCCCCTGCGGCTCACCGTACTCATGCTCGCGGCGCTCATAGCTCCCATCGTGCTGTTCATTGAGTCGCTCAAGAACCACTACAGCCACGGCGGCGTCGTCGCGGTGTTCTCCGCCGTGCTCTACCTGCTTGTCCTGTGGCGGCTGTGGGATGTGGCAGCCTCGCACCGCCGGGCGCTGAGCCGGGAGCGAACGCTACGGCTGGCGGGCGCCTCGCTGGCGTCAGCCGGTACCGTCGAGGATGCCGCGAGCGCCGCCGGAGGAGCGGCCGTCGCCCTCATCGGGCCGGGTGCCCAGCGGACGGCGCTGCTCGCCGTGCGGAACGACGGGCGGTTCAAGGTCATCGCCGCGGGCGACCCGCCGCAGCTGACACGATCAGGGCAGCCAGCGCGACCTGGAGAGCTCGGAGAACTGGCCGAAACCTGGCTGCCGCGCCTCACCGGACCGGAGCCGGTGTTCGTGCCCGCCGCGGAACTCGGCGAGCGGGTGCCCGCGCTGCTGCCTGGCTGCGAGGGCGCACTGCTTTGCCCGCTGACGCTCAAGGAACGCCCGTCAGGTGACCCGCTCATCGGGATGCTGGCCGTCTTCGGTGAGCAGGGAACCCTCGCCGACCTCTCCAGAACGCTGGAGATCCTCGCCAGTCAGGTCGCTCTGGCGGTGGAGCGCGTCATGCTTAGCCAGGAGGTAATCCGGCAGCGCAGCGAGGCCTACTTCCGGACTCTGGTGCAGGACACCTCGGACGTCATCCTCATCGTCGGCGACGACGGGAAGGTCCGCTACGCTACTCCCTCGGCCGTCAGCATCTTTGGTGACGTTGAGATCGAGGGGGCCGCCCTTCCTGACCTCGCCGCGCCCGGCGACCGGAGCGATCTCGGCCGCGCGCTGACCCGGATGCGGAGCCATACCGGCCAGGGCCACAACGACGAGCTCTGGCACCTCAGGCGCCGGGACGGCCGGAGCGTCCAGGTCCAGGTCCGGTGCAGTGACCTCCGGGAGGACAGCACGGTTGGCGGCCTGGTGCTCACCTTGCGAGATGTTACCGAACAGCGTCAGCTCGAGGACGAGCTGACCTATCGGGCCTTCCACGATTCGCTGACCGGCCTCCCCAACCGGTTGCTGTTCCAGGACCGTGCCGCACACAGTCTGGCGCAGGCGCGGCGCGGCGGGAAGGTCACCGGGGTGCTGTTCGTGGACCTCGATGACTTCAAGGTTGTGAATGACACGATGGGCCACAGCGTTGGCGATGAGCTGCTGGCCGCCGTCGGCGCGCGGCTAGCCGCGGCGGTACGCGAGTCCGACACGGCGGCCCGGCTAGGCGGCGACGAGTTCGCCCTGCTCATCGAACAGGTCCAAGATGCCGCGGAAGTGGAATCGCTGGCCGGGAGGATCATACAGGCGTTCAGTGAGCCGTTCCCGTTGCTCGAGGGATCGGTTATCACGACCGCCACCGTCGGCATCGCGACCACGGAGGACAGTGCCGACGTGGACGAATTGCTGAGGCATGCGGACCTGGCGCTCTACGCGGCGAAGGCCGCTGGCAAGCGGCAGTGGCGCCGCTACCAGCCGGTGCTGAGCGCTGGCATGGTCCGGCGGCGCGAGGTGCAGGCCGCTCTCGAGGACGCGGTGAACAACTCCACGTTCACCCTCGTCTACCAGCCCATCGTGGCGCTGGACAGCGGCGAGATCGCCGGTTTCGAAGCCCTCGTGCGATGGCCGCACCCGCGCTGGGGAATGATGCTGCCCAGTCAGTTCATCTCGCTCGCCGAGGAGACCGGCCACATCGTCCCGCTCGGTGCCTGGGTGCTGCGGCAGGCGGCCGCGGACATGGCCCGCTGGCAGGGACAGTTCCTGAGTGAGCCGCCCATGTACGTCAGCGTGAACGTGTCGGCCCGCCAGTTCCGCACCCCCGGCTTGGTGGACAGCGTCGGGCAGGCCCTCGCCGCCTCGGACCTATCCCCCTCCGCGCTGATGCTCGAGCTCACTGAGAGCGTCCTGCTGAACGGCGACGAGCAGATTCACAGCGACCTCGCGGAGCTAAAGCTGATCGGCGTGCGGCTGGCCATCGACGACTTCGGCACCGGCTATTCGTCCCTTAGCTACCTGCGGGAGCTGCCGATCGACGTGCTCAAGATAGACAAGTCCTTCGTCGACGGGATCACCGCGTCGCCGCAGCAGCTCGCCCTGGTCGAGGGCATCATCGGCATCGCGAAGACGCTTGAGCTCGACGTTACCGCGGAAGGAATCGAAACGGACGCGCAGCGCGAGATGCTGATCGCGATGGGCTGTCACTACGGGCAGGGTTACCTGCTGGCGATGCCTGCCGACGCGGAGCAGACCGAAACGCTCATCGAGCGGCGGCAGCCCCTGATAACCGAGCTTCCCAGCTAGTATCGAGGACATCTTGGACACAAAGTTCCAGGTACGCGCCCGCGGCGGCGCGCCGGCTCCCGGTGCCGTTTACCTCTGCCCGTCGGTGGGCGAATACCCCATCTACGACGAGGCCATCTACCAGGTGCTCCGCGAAGACGAACGCCGTAACAGGCTGTTTCGCCGCGCCGTCGGCGCGGTCGCGCCCGGGGCGACCGTGCTCGAGATTGGCTGCGGCCCTGACCTGCTCTGGACGCTCGCGGCCGTCGACGCCGGCGCGTCCCGGGTGTACGCGATCGAGGTCATCGACGACATCGCCCGGTCCGCCGAACGCGCGGCCCGCGCCCTTCCGGCCGACCGGGTCCACGTCATAGCGGGTGACTCGACCCAGGTTGTGCTGCCAGAACCCGCAGACGTGTGCATCGCGGAGATAGTCGGCTGCATCGGCGGCAGCGAAGGCATCGCGGGGGTACTCGCGGATGCCCGCCGACGGCACCTGACACCGTCGGCAAGCGTCATCCCCGCGGCAGTGCGTACGCTGGCCGGAGCGGTGGGCCTGCTCGACCTGATGGGCGGCGACGTGGTGATGCCGGCACCGTTCGCGCCGTACGTCGAGGCGGTGTTCCGGCAGGCCGGGGGGCCGTTTGACCTCCGGCTCTACGTGGGCGGCATCGGTCCCGCGGCGCTGCTGTCGACGACGGGCGCCTTTGAGGACCTGAGGCTCGCCGAGCAGTCATACGCGCAGGGCGGCGAACTCCAGCTCCGGATCACCAGAAACAGCCGCGTCGACGGGCTGCTGGCCTGGATCGAGCTGGCCGTGGGCCCGGATGACGCAGCCATTGACAGCCTCGCGGAAGACACCAACTGGCTGCCGGTCTACATCCCGTTCGCGCTGGCGGAGCCGCTCGCCGTCAGCGTCGGCGACACCCTGTCGCTCCACGTCACGGTCCGCGGCTCAGCCGACGGCATTCACCCGGAGTACTTCTTCCGCGGCCACCTCACCCGCGCCGGTTCCGGTGCCGTCGTCCCGGTTAGCGCCGAGTCGAGATACTCGGGCGGCCCGTTCCGCTCGACGGCGGTACATCGCAGACTGTTTACGCTGGATGAGGCGTGCTCCACCCAGATGGCGGAAGAACCAGCCTAGCGGGCCGGGCACCGGCTGGATTTCGTGATGATAGCGGTGCCCCTACCGGGATGCCCTTCATGCGCATACCCTGAAGGGGTGTGGGCATGCGCGCGTGCCGACGTGGCCGGCATGCTGGTGACCCTCGGCCTGATCTCGCTGGGCGAGCTAGCCGGACAGCTGCTGCTGGGTGACCCGGTGACCCCGCAGCGCCTTGCGGCGCTGGCGGTCGCCGTCCTGGCCGCTGTCGCGGCTGGCTGCATGGCCGCAGGTGTCCGCGTCGATCATGCTCCGGCCGCGATTCCCGTCGTTCGCCGCGTCACCGCGCTGCGCGACAAGTCCTGGCGTGCCGGGTTCCTGCGCCTGCGCGACCCTGATGCCCGCGGCAGGTCCAGGCCCAGAGCGCCCTCGGCGGCCCCGGCGGCCGCCTGACAGCGCCTGCCCAGGCCCATTCCACCCGGCGTTCCGGCCCCGTGCCGGCTAAGGCCGCGGCGATGAGGCTGTGTCATCCGGTTAGTGTGTCGCGCTGTTCGTGGCCGTCTCCAGCCCGTTTCCGTTCTGAGCTGGAAGGCCTCCTGTCATGTCCGGTTTCCTTGGCGTCCCGGTCGGCGCCGCCTACTACCTCGTCTTCGCCCTCACCCACCTACTCATCCCCGTCGCCGGCGGCCTGGCCGCCGCTGGCGCGATCGTCTTGTTCACTGCCGCGGTCCGGCTGCTGATCTCTCCGCTGTCGTTCCGCGCACTGCGCGGCCAAGCTGCCATGACCCGCCTCGCCCCCCAGGTCAAGGCCCTACGCACCCGCTACGGCCGCCAGCCGGAGCGCTTCAATCGCGAGCTGACCGCGCTATACAAGCGGGAACACACCAGTCCGCTCGCAGGCTTTCTCCCTCTACTTGCCCAGTGGCCGTTCCTCAGCGTGATGTACCTGCTGTTCCGCTCCGCCACCGTGAACGGCGCGCAGAATCAACTGCTGTCCGACGGCCTGTTCGGCGTCCCCCTCGGTGCGCACTGGCTGTCCGGCGCCGGCCTGCTCAGCGTTCACGACGCGCTCTTCCTCGTCATCCTCGCGATCCTCGCCGCCCTGTGCTGGCTATCTGCCCGTCTGGCGAAGCGAGCAGCGCCGGCCGCCGCGGCGCCAGCGGCAGGCACCTCCGCGAAGCGCCGCGAGGGCCAGGGACCAGTGCATCCCGCGCGTGTCGGCCAGTCCCGCAGGACAGGAGGGACACCCGCGGCCCGCACCAGCCCTGATCCGGCCGAGGCTCTCGCCAGCAGCAAGGCGGCAGGATTCTTTACTTTGGTGCTCCCGTATGTGACCGTGGTCATCGGCGCGTTCGCCCCGCTAGCCGCCGCCATCTACCTGCTCACCACCGTCGCCTGGACCCTCGCGGAACGCCGCCTCTACCTCTACCGCACCGCGCACACCGCCAGCGTTCCCGTGCCTGGAACCCAGTGACGCTCGCCTCGGCTAGTAGCAGCTGTCACACCGTTCACACCGGGCATCCCCATGCCCGGGAGCCATGCCGCGCACCCGCCCAGCGACCGAGCCAGCGAACGTGCTGGCCCGGTCGTCGGCGGGCCGGGGGAGCCGGGGACTGCACGGTCAGCCGCGTGCCGTGATCTGTTCCGCAGCGGGCGGGTCGGCGCTAATCTCTAGCAGGCTGATGCGGAATTTCACCCCGCGCTGCAGCGGGATTGCTTCGACGGTTCCGTTGTGCAAGTCGGCGATCCTGCGCACGATCGCGAGGCCGAGGCCAGAGCCGGGTAGGGCCCGCGCCTTTGCCGACCGGTAAAAGCGGTCGAAGATGTGCGGCAGGTCGTCCTCGGGAATTCCCGGCCCGTCGTCGCTGACCTCGACCGTACCGTCGGCTGCCGAGATACGGATGCGGCCATCCGGCGGGCTCCATTTCAGCGCGTTGCCGACCAGGTTGCCGATCGCCCGTTCCAGCGCGTCGGGATCGCCCCTGACAAGCGTTGGCTGAAAGTCGAGCTCGTACCGCAGTCCCGGTGCCCGGCCGGCGGCCCGCGCCGCGACCCGTTCCGCGACAAGGTCAAGCCGGACATCCTCGATGTGCAGCGCTGCCTGCCCGTCACGCGCGAGTTCGACAAGGTCGTTGACCAGCGTGCGCAGCTCGCTGGCCTCGGCCAGCGCGGCCGCGGCGAGTGTCGGCGCGTTGGGGTCGTCCGGCTGCTCGGCAAGCAGTTCTAGATTGGTGATCAGGCTGGTGAGCGGGGTGCGCAGCTCGTGCGAGGCGTCGGCGACCAGCTGACGCTGCGCGCCTACCGATTCATCAAGCGCGGCCGTCATCGCGGCGAACGCCTGACCGAGCCGGCTGATCTCGTCATGCCCTGGCGTCTCGATCGGCGCGCTGAGGTCGCCGGTGGCCCTGATCCGCTCGACGGTTTCCGTGAGCTTGCCAACTGGACGCAGCACCCGGCCCGCGGCCAGCCGCGCCACCGCCGCCGCGATGATCGCGCCGCCCGGCACGAGTGCGATAAGCAGCCAGCCAAGCGCTTGCTGAGGCGATGTCGCGTCTGACGTCGGCTGGGCGACACGGACCAGCACTCCCGGATTGCCGGGAAACTGCATCGTGTAGATGCGGTAGTCGACGCCTTGGTAGACCTCGTTCTGGAAGTAGGGCTCAGCCGTCCCTGACGCTACTTCGACGTCGCGATCGGTGATGCCCACGAACCCGTTTGTAGGGCCGGCGGCCGTGGCATCGGGCAGGATCTGCAGCTGCGTGTCGCCGAACGGCACCAGCTGCCCGAGGACACCGGTTTGCTTGAGCTTCGCCGCTACCGCCGGCGCGTTCTCGGCCACCTGCATCAGCGATTCGTCGCTTTTCCCGCGCAGGTTCACGCCGACCGTGGGATACACAACCGTCGCAACGATCGCCAGTGCACAGAAGACGACCGTCCCGACGGCAATGGCGACCCTGAAGCGCAGGCTCATTCTGGTTCCCGCAGCACGTAGCCGAGCCCGCGTACGGTTTGGATCAGCCGCGGCTCGCCTATCTTCCGCCGCAGGTAGCCGATATAGACCCACAGCCCGTTCGATTCCGGGCCAAAGTCGTACCCCCATACTGATTCGAATATCTGGGTACGGGAAAGCACCCGGCCCGGGTTGCGGAGGAACAATTCGAGTAGCGCGAATTCGGTCTTGGTAAGCGACAACCGGATCCCGCCGCGACTTGCCTGGTGTGCCGCGAGATCGATCTTGACGTCAGCGAACTGAAGCACGTCCGCGCCGGCGCCGCTGCGCCGCAGTAGCGCGCGCAGCCGTGCCCGCAGCTCCTCCAGGGCGAAGGGCTTGGCCAGGTAGTCGTCGGCGCCGGCGTCGAGCCCGGCGACCCGGTCGGAAACCAGGTCTCGCGCGGTCAGCATCAGGATGGGGGTGTCGTCACCGCGTGCCCTGATCGCACGGCACACGTCGAGGCCGCCCGGCTCCGGCATGAGTACGTCGAGTACGACGGCCTCATGCCGGAGCCGGAGCAGCGTGGCCAGCGCGGCGGCGCCGTCGGCCGCCGTGGAGACCTCGTAGCCGTCACGGTGCAGCGCATGGGTCAGCGCGCTGCGTACTGCCTCGTCATCGTCGACTACGAGTACCCGCACCCGGCCAGTATCGCGCATGTTCCTTAACCGGTATTCCCGATCGTGTCAGCTGTCCCCGTCCGGGCTCTGCTTTGCGCCGTCCGGGCTCTGCGTGGCGCCGGCCAGGC
>Ga0210389_10003779_pt1 | contig 11806 bp, 11 predicted proteins | sample IncBWH28OmetaG_FD_160127 | JGI IMG/M metagenome (GOLD analysis project Ga0210389, IMG submission 160127) | Forest soil microbial communities from Barre Woods Harvard Forest LTER site, Petersham, Massachusetts, United States - Inc-BW-H-28-O ... | reverse complement strand
CCCGCGTGTGAACGGCGTCGAGTGCTACGATTGCGCCCGTCGCACAATCAAAGGAGTGAGCGTCGATGCCAATCGATATGACGGAGCACGAAATTGCCGAGTGGATACTCGATATCCTGGTCAAGGATCTCAAGCTGAAGCCTGGAGATGCCGTCTCCGGTCTGCAGCTGAAGCAAAAGTACCGCGACCGCAAGGGCGACAGCGGCGACATTAAGCAAGGACTGGAGTACGCCGAGGAACAGGAGTGGATGGCGCATGATGGTCCCCCTGCATTCACGTGGCGTCTCACAGAGCTTGGCCACGAGTACGCTTCATGACCGGCCAACGCGCCTCGCTGGGCGTCATCTGCGGCGCCCTAGTCAGCTATGGTGCGATTGGAGCCGAGCCGGTCTCTGTCTTCGGACTAGTTCTGCAGCAGCCGCTGTCCTTGCATGAATGCAAATTCAATCGTGACGTCTACATTGCAGGCATGCCGCGTGAAAGACACTACCTCGCCGACTTAACCGTGCCCTGCTTCAAACGAGAGCATGAGGCGGACATAGGGACGAAGAAGTCCATCGAGAACGATGATTTCATCGTGGGCAACTGGCCCGAGAATACGCTGCCGAGAATGGTGCGCGGCGGCTCAGCTTACATCGGCGTCGTTGACGGTAATGTCGAGCAAGTCGAATTTGAAACCTTAGGCGTTTCCTCGCAAGCGCAGGACCTTGATGCGCTTATGGCGAAGTTCGGGAAACCAAGTTCCCTCGAAAGACCAGTTTGTCAGGACGAAGCAGGAGCGACATCCAGTGGGATCGAAGCAGAATGGCAAGTCGGGCAAGTCTTAATCAAATATCTCAGCTGCGACCTCGGTCGTTCCGCGCATGGAATCGTTGACGTTAGAACGCAAAAGATGACGGACCATGCCCGCCAGAGGCGCGAGAAGGATGAGGCCTCGAAAAAGCCGCGTGTTGCGCTTTAAGTCGAGCCCCTTCAGCGGTACCTGAGCCAGAGGAACGGACGGAACACCCAACTCAGCAGCCGCCCGCCATAGGAATCAGGAGTCATCATCAGCAGCTGAATCACTCCGATGACGATGGCGACCTTGATGGCCAGCAACGTGAGCCGCGTCTCGATAGCTTTGAGGTCGAGTGTGAACTTCCGCGAGCGCTCATCAGCCAGCTGCTCACGCGGTGAAACTCCTGGTTCCCACAGCGACCACTTCGGACACTGACGGTCCCGCCAGATCACTTCAGTCCACGCGCCGATACCGTTGTCGGTGGCCTCCTTGTGAAGCGTCGCAGCGCGTCGGAAACACACCAGGCGGCCCTGCATGTACGCATTAATACCAACTGGTACGAACTGGAAGCCTTCGCTTGGGTTGTCGCGAAACCACTGTTCGGTCTCATCGTAGATCGCGAACTGTGGCTGCTCGCTAGTTCCTCCTGGCGTCGCGCTCTTGGCAAGCCATGCGCAGGTCCCACAGCAGCCTTTTGTTGGTCGATCCATGGGTGCCAGTGTGGTGCCTATCGGTTCCACGGAAACAACGGCCTTAGGATCTTCTCGTAGTCCCTGGCGAGCACCGTCAACAGACTAAATGACCAGACCTGCAACAAGTACGGCTTGACGGGGCTGTGCGTCGCGACCACGTTGACGATGAGGTACGCAACCACGGTGGTCAGTGTCGTCCAGCCAAAGACGGCTGTGACGACTTCGTAGCGCTTCGAGCCGTGCCGTCCACTCATCAGATTTGCTGCGAGCAGAATGACTGCAGGTACGAGTTGGTCGGCTAACTCCATGCTGGTGATCTCCCTGTTGGCAGCCGAAGTGTACCGTCAGTTATAGCCTCGCGCGCGCATGCAATCACGATAAAGGCCGTTCGACAGCATGCCTGGATTACCGTTCGCGACCTTGTAGACGTCCTGCTCACACTCGTAGCGATCCTTCGCCTTGCTTTCGGGCGTCATGCCCGACTTGACCATCGTGCTGCACGCTAACAGCGTGGCAAAACAGGCCGCAATGGCTACGAGTCTGCGCATATGCTTTAGCCTCCGACGAACGCTGTGGCGATTACATCCATCGCGGCCTGAGTCACCTCGGCAAGGTCAGCGCCAACATTCAGCAGCTCTTTGAGTCGCACCATCAACGCGCGTGCAACGCCCGTCTTGCGTTGGGCCGGCGGTGCAGTCGCTTCAATGCCGAGTGTGCTCAAGATCTCGATGGCTTCCTTTTTTGACGGCTCCGCCAAGGCCGTATTCGCCATCACTGCCTCCGTCAGGCTCTTTAGCGCGCTCGCGAGTTGCTGGTTCCCCTGCCGTGCGATCACCGTTATTGCTGTATCGACCTGAGTCAGCTGTCCGGTGTTGACTACGCCGACGTTGCTGTTTCGAATGTTGATGCTGTTGAACGTCGCGCCGGTCACGACCACAGGTTGAGGCTGAGGTCTGGATCTCCTTAGTGCGCGCATCGGCACGCCTGTGATCATCTCCATGTCGTCGAGTGCTCGCTCTGCGAGTCGTTCCGAATTGGCTATCTGTTGGTTGAGCATGTTTTGGTGAAGCGCTCCGTGCTCTAGGCAGAGCGGAATCTGCTCAGGACCCATGGCGTAAATCGCTGGTCGATTGCATTGGCTACACTGCGGCATACGAACCTCCATGTTGAGGCCCGAGATTGCCACGGAATGTTTCCGTTGGCTGTGAGGTGGATCACCTTGGCGCGAGCTAGTGCTTGCAGTTAATTTCCAAGGCCAGCGCGCGCAAATCCGCCGCGTACTGCAACAAACTTTTTGCCTGCCCGTCCATTCGTGCCAAGGCAGCGGGGTCGACCGACGTGCGTTGAAGGTCCTCTAGCTCAATGCGGTCCTTCAAATATCCGCCAAGTCCATTGAACAACTTCTCTCGCAACTCTGTCCCTAGTCGTCCGTCGATTGTGGTTGTCGCTTTTAGGTAATGACCATCAATACGCAGACAGTGCATCGTCCGTTGAACCTCCTGACCGGCTGCTAACTGCGTCCCGCTCTTTGTTCTAGCGATGGTCTCAGCCCAGAGCTTGGCCGCCTCTTCGACATCGGCAGCAATTGCGTCGATGTATCTCGCTACTTGCTTCCGATCCGCCCCACCGCGATCTCGGATGAAATTGATAATCTCAGCTGCCAGGCCGACGATATCCATACCCTATCTATACCATGGTTAGGCGTTGGCTCGCGCGGTTCGCCGATGTGACATGTTGGCATTCACCTTGACTGCGCTCGCGGCGCTCTTCATGTACGCATCGAGCGGCCCGAAGGTGATCTTCGCGACGGCTTTCGATAGCTCAGGCAAGTTTAACCCAGGGGAGTACCCTCCTGACGCGTTGCCGTACGTCAGCGAAGCCTTGCGGCTATGTCCCACTAGCAGCTTCGCCGTAGGCTCGGGAACGCCTGCGAGTTCGCAACGGTGTATAAACGCGTTGCGCAGCGTGTGGAAGCAGAGCGCGGGATCTGTGAATCCCTCGGTGCGTATGTGGTTGCCGAATCGCTTGCCGAGCAGATGCCCGCGTTTTCCATCGAGACCACCAGTCAACAGACCAGGGATGAGATAGCCGTCCTTGGTCTGCTTCGCGAGTCGAGTCACCAGCGGTCGAATGACTGGATGCACCGGCACGGTGCGCACGGCTGCATCTGTCTTGCCCTCGCGGACAGCGAGCGCGTTGCCTTGCACATCATCCTTGCGCAACAGACAGACTTCCTCGCGGCGCATCCCGGTGTACACCGCGAGTGCAGTCAAAGCGAACAGTGGGTCGTCCTTCGGTGTCGCCTTCATGAGCTTCAGCAGTTCATCGTCTGTCCATGGTCGGCGCGGCCCACGGGTGCCACGTGTTGACACTGTGACAGTCGAACCTAGTCGCGCCCATGGGTTCACATCAGCCAGACCTCGGCCCAGAAACCATGACCACAGCGCCGACAGATTAGAGAGCGTGTCTTTGGTGGTCTTTGGTCTCACGTCACGCTTGAGCAGCTTCTGGGCAAGATACTTCCCTGCGGTCTTCCGAGTCACTGCAGTGATCTCGACATCACGCCCGAGCCATTCGCGAAGGTCGGCAATGGTGCGCCGCTTGTCGAGCACCGTCTGCTTCCGCAGGACCTTCGCGACTTCGGCCAGGTACGTCTCGGAGTGCGCCGACAGCAGCGCCACGTCCTCACCCGCGAACACTTTGTGTGCCAGCTGAATGGCGCGAGCGTGACCGTCGGTGATGTTGGGGTCGCCTGTCACAGGGTCTTCGCCGTGCTTCTCGCGTAGCAGGTCGAGGTGCCGTTCAATCGCTACATCGAGGCCGCGCTCCGCGTCGCCTTCCTGCGCGATGCCTTTGGCGACCGCTTCGCGTGCCTCACGGGCTGCGGCCAGAACGTAGTCCGCTGACTCGGGCGGCAGTTCGCGGTTCAGCTGCGCGGCGTTTAGCTCGCGTTGTAGTTCGGCAATGATGCCGTGCTTGACCCGATTCGCGACCGCTAGGTCATGGGTCTTGGTCGTGCGGATCAGTTCGCGGCGTCCTACAATACCCCGCAGATGCGGTGGGACGACTACCCGCACGAACCAGGTCTGCCGCCGCTTTTGGAGAGATTCAGTGTTCATCGAAGTGGCCAAGGTTAGTGTGTACCACGCCTATGTACCACACGACGTTACCAAAATGAAGGAATTACTAGGATTGCAGGCACTTGGTGCCCGGATAGGGCTTCGTCCTCTCCTGGGCACCACCACTCTCTCGATGCGCCGCTAGATCGAGCGGCGCCCGGGCCGAGCGCCGCCAGAATTCAATGCAGCAGAAGTTCGAACACATTGCCGGCGTCGGCGCCGCCGGTCACGTTGATGCCGTTGCCGCTGAAGGTCGTACCGTACAGATTCCCTGCGGCATCCATGATCAGACGGGCCGCAGGTCCTCCCCCGCCGCTGCCGCCGGCGAAACTGTACAGGGTCGATTCCGAGTAATTGCCGTTTGTGCCGGGCGCGAGCTTGAAAACCGTGCCGCATCCGTTATTGCAGTTGGCACTACCGCCGCCACCGTAGCTCGCTGTGCCGTAAAAATTGCCGGCACTGTCCATGACCAAAGCCGCCAGCGGTCCTCCGCCGTCGCTGCCGCCGGTGAAACTGTACAGAACGGATTCGGTATAAACACCGTGCGCGTCTGGCGTGAGCTTGAACACGAGGCCGTAGCCGATGCCGGGATTGCCGCTGCCTAAGCGCGCCGTTCCGTACAGATTGCCTGCGCTGTCCATGACAAGTCCGGCCGCCGGTGCGGCGCCGTCAAGGCCGGAGAAAAGATGCAGTGTCGTTTCCGTGTAGCTCCCGCCGGCAGTCGGTGCGAGTTTGAACACCGTGCCAAATCCTTGGTCATTGATGTTGCCGCCGGGTGGGATGGCTGCAGTCATGGTTGTGCCGAACAGATTGCCGGCGCTGTCCATGACCAGGCCGCCATTGGGTTGACCACCGTCGACCGTGGTACCGGTAAAACTGTAGAGAATGGAATAGCTGTAGCCCCCGCCCGGTGAAGGTGAGAGCTTGAACACGGTGCCGGCTAGATAACTGCCTCCGATGCTGGTTGTGCCGTAGAGATTGCCTGCGCTGTCCATCAGCAGGTCGCCAGCGGGTTCGCCGCCGTCAGCGGTGGTACCGGAAAAGCCGTGGAGTTCCGACTCGGTGTAGCCCCCGCCCGGTGAAGGTGAGAGCTTGAAAACATCCCCAAAGCCGCCGCTGCCCCCGAGCAGCGCCGTGCCGTACAGATTGCCTGCACGGTCCATGATCACGCCGCCGCCGCCATTAGAGCCTACCAATACCGATTGGGTGTAGCCGCCCCCGGCGGCAGGTGTGAGCTCGAACACGTTGCTGGCCGTGCCGTAAAGATTGCCTGCGCCATCCAGGAAGAGGCCGGCCTCAGGATTTGCGCCGTTAGCACTGTTGGCGCTGGTGAAGTTGTACAAGACCACCTCTGTGGCGCAGGTAATTTGTATGTTCGCGACAGTGCCGGAAATGGTTCCACTACCGTTGCTGACGCTACAGAACTCATTGCTGGGGCCCGGTTGGGCGCTGACGCTGACGCTGTAGGTATCAAAGTAATGGCTGGAGCTGGAGAAGGTGAATGCCCCATTGGTGGCGAGGATTATCGGGTCGGCGCCATTGTTCTGAAGCGTGACCTGCTGGCCGCTCGCCAGTCCGGTAAGATTCCCGCCGACTGTGAAATTCTGATATGTGCAAGTGACTGACACGTTGCTGACATCCGCGTTGACGCTCGTTCCGGTGCCATTGACCACCACGCATGTCTGTCCGACCGGCTGAGCGACGACGGTAACGCTGTAGTTACCGCCGTTGGCCACCTTGGCTGAGAAGGTGAACACACCATTTGCGCTGAGAGCCAGCGCTTCGATACCGTTATGCAGGGTGATTTGTTGACCGCTCGCGAGTCCGGTCAGATCGCCACCGATGGTGTAGCTGGGATTGCTGCCGCCGCCGGACCCGCCGCCACAGGCGCCCAAGGCCAAAGACAGTGCAATGGCCACGGCACGGGATGGGGAGGCAAACGGGGAAGCCAATGGCGCGCACCGGCGGCGCGCGATCTCATCACTGAGGCTTTTTGCCGGCCCTCTTGTCAACGTCACTGGCGCGTGGCCCGCCGTATGCCGGCGGTCGTCAGGAATTTCTCATCGGCAAGGCGCACCAGATCGCGGCCGTCGTTCTTCGCCAAATAGAGTGCCGCATCGGCGCGGGCGATGAGTTCATCGAGCGAGCGGATCTGCTTCTCGCGCACCGCAAGGCCCGCGCTCAAGCTCACACGCAGGCCGGCGCCCGACGGGGGCAGGTTGATGCCGAATACCAGGGTGCGCAACCGCTCCAGCGTCGCCATCGCCACATCGGAAGGCGCGTCCGGCATGATCAGCAGAAACTCTTCGCCGCCCCATCGGCCGAGCACATCGCACGCCCGCACCGACTCGCGTCCCAGGCGCGCGAATTCACGCAATACGTAGTCGCCCGTGGCGTGCCCGCAGCGATCGTTGATGAACTTGAAGTGGTCCATGTCGATGATGGCGATGGTCAGCGGTTTTTCCGATTCGGTCGCCGCCGCGAGCGCTTCGGTCGCCAGTTCCGCCGTGCGGCGGCGGTTCGGCAAACCGGTCAAACCGTCCAAGCTCGCCAGTCGCACCAGCTGCTGGCGGAAGCGCAGATTCGTGACCAGGAAGTAGATGAGCAGCGCGATCACCAGCACCGCGGACACCGCGGCGATCGCGTTCCAGCGCAACTGCTGCGCTTGGCGCTGCGATTGCTCGTGCGACAGGTCCAACTCGCGCTTCAACAGCGCATTGCGCTCAATCTCGCGATCCGTCTCGAAGCGGGCGCGCAGCGCAACCGCCTGCTTGGTGCGATCGGAATCATTGGTTGCCACGTAGCGGCGCATGTACTCGGCGAGGTCGTTATACGCATCCCGGTAGTTATGCAGCGCGGCATTGGTGCGTGCGCGCCATTGATACAACGAGGCCACGCGCAGCGGCAGCACATCGGTGCCGCTGTGATCGAGCACCTCGTTCAACGTCGCGAGAGCCTTTTCGGGGTGACCTTCCGCGAGATCGATGCGCGCCAACAGCGATTCAGTCTCCTTGACCTCGTCGGAGAACCTCGAGGCAATGAACGTGAACAGCGCGTTCTCGCATGAGGCGCGCGCCTTGATGAGCTGTCCCAGTTCGATGCGCGCTTCGCACACCCGCACGTCGGCAAAGGCAACGCCTTGCGTATCGTTCAGCATGGCGCTCAGCTTGCGCGCCGTTTCGAATTCCTCGATGGACTGGGAGTACTTTTGCATCAGGATCAGAATCCGGCCGCGCAAGAATCTGTCGACCGACAGTGCGAGCGGCGCATGCTGCGCCGTGTCCCAATCGATCGCTTCCTGATTCAAGGCCAAAGCCTGCGGATAGTCGCCCATGCCGCGCAGAACCGTCGCCAGCACGCCGGCGGCGAGCACGTGCGGCTCGGCAAATGCCGGCGTGGTGCTGGAGCGGTAAGCCTGGGTCAGGCTGCCGATCGCCAAATCCTCGCGGTCCTCGCGGTACTGCAAGAGGCCTCGCCCGATCAGCAGGCAAATATCCGCGAGCGAACCGCGGTTTTGGACCGCTTGCGCCTCTTCGGTCACCTTGACGGCCGCCGCAATGCCCGCCTGGTCGTACACGTTCTCCGCATAGAGCGACAGCAGCATGATGCGCACCGGATCGGTGTTGTCGGTCGCGAACTTCAATCCCTTGAAAACCGCGTCGCGGGCCTTGGACTCCAGCTCGAGGATGCTGTAGGCCTGCGCCTGCACGCTGTATAACGAAGCGAGGCGCTGCGGATCGGGAATCGGCGCGGCCAGCTCGGTCTTCAAGAGCAGCGCGACTTTCTTAAGAGCGGCGTTGGCGTCCTGGTCCACCAGGATTTGCAGTGCGCGGATCGCCGGATCCGCATTGGGCAGACACGCAGCCGCGGCCGGCTGGGCCGCAAGCGCCCATGAAAGGAGCAGCGTGGCGAAAATTCCCGCTATTCCCGCTCGGGAAGCACGCCGGCCCGCACATCTGGAATTACACATGATCGCCACGAAATTACGGGTTTCCCCCCATCCGTTCGTTACCTAACGTCACGGTTTTCAACTTCTCCGCAGGTTAGGCACGAAGCGGCACCCACGCACCGGCCGAATGTGATCCAAGTCGCAGGCAAGGCCGCCGTCCTGCGAACGGGAATGGTGACAAGGTCGCTGGAATTGGAGCATATTGCGCTGTGTCACGACTATGTCTCGCCCCTCAACAAAGCATAAAGAAGGAAAGGGCCAGTTATGTCATCGTTTTTTGACCGCGGCAGTACGATAGCAGAACCGGGTTTCAATCGCTTTTTGGTGCCGCCGGCCGCCCTGGCGGTGCACCTCTGCATCGGGCAGGCCTACGCGTTTTCGACCTTCAACCTGCCGCTCACGAAACTGATCGGGCTGGCCCAGTCCGCGCCCAATGACTGGAATTTGAAGGACGTCGGCTGGATCTTCTCCATTGCCATTGTATTTCTGGGCGCCTCGGCCGCCCTGTTCGGGCGCTGGGTGGAGCGCGTCGGTCCGCGCAAATCGATGTTTGTCGCAGCCCTATGTTTTTCCGGAGGATTTTTGCTTTCGGCCGTGGGAATCCGCCTGCACCAGTTGTGGATTATCTATCTAGGTTATGGCGTATTGGGCGGCTGCGGACTGGGGATCGGCTACATCTCGCCCGTCTCGACGCTCATCAAGTGGTTTCCGGACCGCCCGGGCATGGCCACCGGCATGGCCATCATGGGTTTCGGCGGCGGCGCGCTCATCGCGGCGCCCCTGTCGGTGATGCTGATGAAGCACTTCACGACCGCCGTCTCAAACGGGGTGCTCGAAACGTTTGTCACCATGGGGGTCATCTATTTCATGTTCATGATGATCGGTGTGGTGAGCGTGCGGGTTCCCGCCGAAGACTGGAAGCCCGCCGGCTGGGTTCCTTCGGCGCATCCGAGAGAACTGGTGACGCAAGCCAACGTCGCGGTCGATGTGGCCTGGCGCACGCCGCAGTTTTGGCTGCTGTGGGTCGTGCTCTGCATGAACGTGACGGCCGGTATCGGCGTGCTGGGCCAGGCATCGCCCATGATTCAGGAAATGTTCACCGGCAAGGTGTCGCCGGCCGCCGCCGCGGGTTTCGTCGGTCTCATCAGTCTGTTCAATATGATCGGCCGATTTTTCTGGGCGAGCACGTCCGACTACATCGGCCGGCGCAACACTTACATGGTGTTCTTCACACTCGGTATCGTGCTGTACGCGCTGGTGCCCTACTTCGGCCACATCGGTTCCGTGGCGCTGTTCGTCGCCGCGTTCTGCATCATTCTGTCCATGTACGGCGGCGGCTTCGCCACCATCCCGGCATACCTGCGTGATGTTTTCGGCACGTACCAAGTCGGCGCGATACATGGCCGATTGCTGACGGCGTGGTCGGCCGCCGGCGTGTTGGGTCCGGTGCTCGTGAATTACATTCGCGCCTATCAGATCGACAACGGCGTACCCAAGGCGCAGGCCTACTCGGTCACCATGTTCATCATGTGCGGTTTGCTGCTCGTTGGTTTCATCTGCAATTTCGCGATGCGCCCCGTCGATGAGAAATACCATTACCGGGGTTCCGCTCCCGCGGCGGGACCCACAGGAGGCAAGGCATGAACGCTCGGCTCGGATTGCTATGGCTTGCGGTCGGAATTCCGTTATTGTGGGGAACTTGGAAAACGCTGGAAAATGCTTTGAAATTATTTCACTAATGCGCCGGGTGACGCTCCCGGCCCGAGGGGGTCCGCCATGCATATCAATTTGAGTCTCGCGCCGATTGTCGCGCTCGTCGCCGGCATTCTCATTCTGGTGATGCCGAAACTGCTGAACTACATCATTGCCCTGTACTTGATCGTGGTTGGATGTTTAGGGCTGTTCGGCACCGGCGGCTCTTTCCACCTCAGATAACGGCGTCAGACGACGCCGCGCAGCGCCGCGCCGTTCGGACTGCCGAGTCCCGTGCAGGCGTCCCAACCCGTGGCGGCGGCAAAGTCGCCGTTGTTGCCGGACGTGATGTCGCGCAGCGCGTTCGGCGCCGAGTAGATCTTTGGGTTGATCAGACCGGCGGACTTGCCGGATAGTTGGTTTATGCGGGCGAGCAGTGCCGCCCACAATGGCGCCACCGCGCTCGTGCCGCCGATCACACTGGCGGTGCCGTCGACTTGAATGTCATATCCCGTTTGAGGATCCGCGTTGCCCGCCACGTCGGGCACTCCCCGCTGCGTGAGCGGCGTCCGGGTTCCTTGAGTGGTGACGGCGTTCAAGCTCGACTGCCAGGCGGGTTTCGCAAAAAACCCGCTGATGCCGCCGCCGCTCGCACCCCCGTTGGCGCCATCGTTCCACACCGTTTCGCCGCTGATGGCGCTCGGCGTGGCGTTCAAGCTGGTGCCGCCGCAGGCAAGCGCGAAGGGACTGGAGGCGGGGAAATCCACGTGATCGCTGCCGTCCGTGACGCCGTCGCTCGAGCCGTTGTCTCCCGAGGCGACGCACACGGTGATCCCCATCGTCGCCGCCGCCTGAAATGCATCGTCCATGGCCGTCATGGCCTGCGATGTCCACGTCGATTCCGGACCGCCCCAGCTGATCGAAATCACGGCAGGTTTATTCGTCGTGTCATGAATCGCGGTGGTGATGGCATCGAGAAATCCGGCATCCGTGTTCGGCGCAAAGTACACCGCGATCGTTGCCTGCGGCACAATCGCTCCGACCACTTCGATGTCCAGCATCACTTCGGCGTCCGGACCGTTCGCATCGCCGGTCGGCGAATTCTGCGCGTGGTCGACCGAAACCGCGGTAACCGTGGGAGAGCCCAGCCCTAAGCCCTTGAAGTAGGTGTCCAGGTCCGCGGGACGAAAACCGCCGCCCAGCTCAATCAGCGCCACGCATTGACCGAGGCCGGTGCTCGCCGGAAACCCATACAGCGTCGCGATTTGCGTCGGTTTGAACGAGGTCGCGGCGATCGCCGCCGGTCGAACGCGGAAGTGCGCCGCCGCCTGCGGCCGGCTATCGAGCCCGAGCACCGCCTCGATGACACCGTCGAGTGAACTCGGCAGTTGAACGCTGCCGGTGCGGCCGCGATAGCTGCAGCTGGCGTGCTGCATGCGCTGCAATTGAACACCGAAGGCCGCATCGAACTGGGCCACCGTCCCCGACAGCACCACGGTACGGCGCGCCGCGTGTTCCAGCACGACCGCCAATCCGTGCGCGGCGGCGAAGGCACGCACCGCCGCGAAGTCGCCGG
>Ga0210389_10003778_pt1 | contig 11809 bp, 13 predicted proteins | sample IncBWH28OmetaG_FD_160127 | JGI IMG/M metagenome (GOLD analysis project Ga0210389, IMG submission 160127) | Forest soil microbial communities from Barre Woods Harvard Forest LTER site, Petersham, Massachusetts, United States - Inc-BW-H-28-O ... | reverse complement strand
CTGGCGATCGCCAAGACACTCGCCGAGCAAGATAAAACCAACTCCGGCTGGCAGCGGGATCTCTCGGTCAGTTACGAAAAGGTTGGCGATGTGCTGGTGGCCCAAGGCAAGCTCCCGGAGGTGCTGGAGGCCTACCAGCAAAGCTTGAAGATTCGGCAAACACTCGCCGAGCAAGATAAAACCAACTCCGGCTGGCAGCGCGATCTCTCGATCGGCTACGACAATCTTGGCAATGTGCTGGAGGCCCAAGGCAAGCTCCAGGAGGCGCTGGGGGCCTACCAGCAAAGCTCGAGGATTCGGCAAACACTCGCCGAGCAAGATAAAACCAACTCCGGCTGGCAGCGCGATCTCTCGATCGGCTACGACAATCTTGGCAATGTGCTGGAGGCCCAAGGCAAGCTCCAGGAGGCGCTGGGGGCCTACCAGCAAAGCTTGAAGATTCGGCAAACACTCGCCGAGCAAGATAAAACCAACTCCGGCTGGCAACGCGATCTCTCGGTCAGTTACAACAATGTTGGCAATGTGCTGATGGTCCAGGGCAAGCTCCCGGAGGCGCTGGAGGCCTGCCAGCAAGATCTGGCGATCATGAAACACCTGGCCGAGCAAGATAAAATTAACTCCGGCTGGCAGCGGGATCTCTCGATCGGCTACGAAAAGGTGGGCAGTATCCTGAAGGCCCAAGGCAAGCTCCCGGAGGCGCTGGAGGCCTGCCAGCAATATCTGGCGATCGCCAAGTCAATCGCCGAGCAAGATAAAACCAACTCCGGCTGGCAACGGGATCTATCGGTCAGTTATGGACGGGTTGGCGATGTGCTGGTGGCCCAAGGTAAGCTCCAGGAGGCGCTGGAGGTCTACCAGCAAAGCTTGAAGATTCGGCGAACACTCGCCGAGCAAGATGAAACCAATTCCGGCTGGCAGTCGGATCTATCGGTCAGTTATGAACGGATTGGCGATGTGCTGGTGGCCCAAGGCAAGCTCCAGGAAGCGATAGAGGCCTACCAGCAAGGTCTGGCGATCGGCAAGGCTCTTGCAGAGCAAGATAAAACCAACTCCGGCTGGCAGCGGGATCTATCGATCGGCTACGAAAAGGTTGGCGATGTGCTGGTGGCCCAAGACAAGCTCCAGGAGGCGCTGGAGGCCTACCAGCAATATCTGGCGATCGCCAAGGCTCTCGCCGAGCAAGACCCGACCAATGCTGTCTGGCAGAATGCTACTGCTTGGAGCCGATATTGTGTTGCAAAAGTTCTAATCAGAATCAGAGACGGTGATCGAAACGAAGCAAGGCGTCTGGTTATCGAAGGCATCGATATCATCAAGCGGCTCGAGCACCAGGGTTCCCTAGACACAGACGCTCAAGATACTTTGAACAAGCTGAATGAGATCGCAACTGCACTCACTTCGTCGTCGAGGGAATAAAGTTAGTTTGGCTAATGATTGCCCCACACCCACATTGCGATCCATTATGTCGTTCAAGTGAAACGTATAAATGATTGTAAATAAGGAATTTACATCATCTGAGGCCGCTGGTAGATGGCGAAATGCCAAGCGTGGCAGGAACCTTCGCTACGATCTCCACAGACCCAGGCAGGCCGCGGCGCAGAGTGTCTCAAGGGGCCTCCGGATGGCAATTTTGCGCGCCAGCCATGTTCCGGCGAGGCGGACAACAGAAGCCTTTTGCCCGATCGCCTTCAACAAGGGCTCGCCAAGCTTGCCGCTGCTTCAAAAGGCATCGGATTTAAGAATTCGTACAGCTCAGGCATCAAGCGGAGGCCGTACTTTTTTACGACCCAGGCCGATTTTTGTCCTTTCTTGTGATTTTCGAAGCGCTGCTCGACCGGTAGTCCTGTCATGCCGACGTAAACGCATGGCTTTGTCAGCTGGCGATTCGGGTTCAGACGCAGGATCGATGGATAACCCGTTGGCTGATGTTATGGGTCACGCCAGGAGAAGCCCGCGATCAGGACGAAAGGGCGGGCGCCCATTCATTGAGTGCATCCAGTGGCGGGATTTCCGCTGTACGATGGTTTTAACAGGCCGAATAACCGCGGTATGACCTGGCAAAATAGAGCCGCGAGCGGCTGATTAGACTCGTTTTGCCGGCGATCTCGGCTACCAGTACCAGGTCGTGTCCACGCTGCACCAGGTTGGTCAGGCATGAGTGGCGAAGCGTGTGGGCGGAGACGGCTATGTCTGCCTCCTCACCCACGCGGCGCAGCGCGAGGTCAATGGAGCGGATGGACAGCCGGCGACCCCCTGGGTTAAGGAACAGAGCAGGCCCGCCGCACCGAGTATAACACGTCCGACGACAAGTACGCGCGCGTGATCACCGAGGAGCTGATGCCGGTGTTGTATAAGGAGTACGACATTTCAAAAGATCCGGAGCAGCATGGAATCGGCGGATCGAGTTCCGGCGCGATCGCTGCTTTCGCGGTTGCCTGGGAACGTCCCAACGATTTCCGGAAGGTGTTGAGCAACGTGGGTAGCTTCGTAGACCTCCGGGGCGGGTATGCTTATCCCGAATGCGTGTTGGCCAGTGAGAAGAAGCCGATCCGGATATTCTTGTGCGACGGGCGGAACGATAATCGCCGCGATTTGGGGGTGAAGCGACGGCGGTTTTGCTAAAGGCGGTTTCTCAGGCAATACTGGTAAGTCAGTTTGCTTCATTGAATCCGAAGGCATCGAGGTGACTCGGGCAGGACAGTTCAAAGAAATCTATGAAAGCGCACACAATACTCGCAGTAGCCGCTGCGGCGATTACGCTGACGTCAACCGCACTAGGAGACAAATATAGCGATCTCGTCGCGAAAGGATATCGTTGGACGACCGCCGACGGCCTTTACGCCTGTGTTTCTAAAGATGACGTGCGTCGAATGGTCAATAACCCTTCGTCGCCGGCCGGAGATGTAGTCGAGCTAAAAATGGTCGAAGAGGTCAAGGCGTACTTTCTGATACCGGGAACGATCGTTCAGATGACTGAGGAGGATCCGTCCTCTGGGCTGTCTAAGATTCGTATGGCTGGGATTACAGTCGATCTTTGGACCCTAACGAGATTTCTCACCAAGCATCCCGTCAAGGATACGTATGGAGTTATCGAAACTCCCGAAACTTCGGGTCTCATTCCGGAAGCGACATCAGCAATCGACGCTGGTCCGTCGCCGGGCCCGCTTCCTGGCATGAGCCCGGAGCCCAGCGCAAGCCCGGAGCCCAGCGCAAGCCCAACACCGACGCCCGAGTCCAATCAATAGCCCCAGCATAGAAACCGGCAAAGAACGGGTTTGGATCGCGTGTTGGCTGGACGGCGACTCACCGCGGTACGTCGTAGGCAGAAATTACATCACTGGTTAAATTCCAACAAAGGTACCAAAAGCGACATAGAAGTTGCGAACAGATCGAGCATCGAGCGGCCCCAGCGGGTCAGTTCGGTCCTTAACGTGCTTTAAATTCCGATATTCCGAGTTCCGGAATAAGCGAACGGCAATCCACTTCTACTTCTGCCGGCAAGTTGACTGGCAAGAATATTCCGAGTTCAGCAACTCCGCGCTCTTGATTTCACCGGCTCCGGGAAGCGGGCCGAACCGAGGACTCAGAATATTCCGGAACTCGGAATATCGGAGTATTCCGTTAACGGAATACTGTCCATTTCGTGTCTTCTCCTCAAGCGTAAGCGTGCTCTGGCAAAAACAGAGCAGAGCTAATCAGAAAAAGAAACACTGCGGCGGAGCCCACCCACTCCCAGAACGCCAAATGCCAGGCGACGGAGTTTTTTAACGCATGATAAACTGCCATCGACCAGGTGAAGTGAGCATACGTTGCCAGCAACAAACACTCACCCAAAGCCACAAGAATCGGAGGCAGCGTCAATAGGATCCAGGAAACCACCAACTGAACGTTTATCGCTTTGTTTCCAATGTCGGGTACGAAGTATCCTTTGATCGCACACCAGCAGAAAAGGAGCATGCCTGTAGCAAGGCCAAGCGCGGAGGTCCGCGCACACATTTCATGAAGTCTTGGAAGCATGGAGGTCCCATGTTGATGTTGAGAAACGATGAGAGCGGCAAGGATTAACCAAACGACTCCGCTTCCAAATGCGAAAGTCCCGATATTCGCAGCGAGCCGGCAACCAACACGCACTCGCCGGTTGATATAGCCGACAAAGGGAATCATAAGCAGCCCAGTGCCGGTGATACCAGCGGACGGAATCCAATGAAACTCGGGATTATTCCAAGGCGAAATCAAGCTCGAGATCACTCTGTAACGCCAATCGTAGGTTCCAGGGAACCAGAAACAAGCGAAGGCGAGCGTTCCGAAATAGGCCATGAATATTAGCGGAACCAGCACGCAGAGAAGCGTTTTCCTCTCGAGATCGCCGGAAATGAAATTGAGGAGTCCGCGTAGGCTCATATCTCAGGTGTCGATTTCAGTCAAAACGTAGACTGAATACCGATGAGTTTCCCTCGGAGTCTACGATTTAATTGAAAAATCGTCGTTCCCGGCACCGCGCTGACCAGGCCGAATAGGAATGGTATTCTCGGCCAGACGCCCTCAATCTGGCGGGGCCTTTGATCGCGAGTTCACCCAGACACGTGCCCTCAAAAGGCTGCCATTCGTGCTTCTTATTTTGCCTAAGTCTTTGCTTTGTTTGGAAACCGGGCAGGTTCACAATTCCGAATTGCGATCCCCGATCGCTAAAGCGTACAGGCCGGAAACGTTCTGCGAATGGGGCGTTTCCGGGTGGTCGCCGCCAAAAACGAATCCTCCAGTTCGAGCCTTGCCGTGTGCAGTAAGCGATTTGCGTATAATGACTTACGCAATGCTGTAATGAAAGCCTAGGAAAACAGGATGATTTGTAAGCCCGAGGCTTCCCGAAAAAACTCGGCCCTGTATAAAATCCGCATCTACTTCCCAGGGCGAATCAGATTCGTAAAGAAGATTCCACTCCAATGAGGTACCTCCTGATCCGCTCGCTCGCCGCCCTCACGTGCTTCGGTGTTTTTAGCCTGCCCCAGACTTCCGCCGTACTTAAGCCGGATCAATCGGACAAAACGGATTTCAACGGCACCTGGGCGCTGGACCTTAAAGCATCGGCTTCACTCGAACCCATAATGAAGAAAGTCGGAGCCCGTTTCCTCGAACAAAAATTCGCCTCCCTGACAAACCTTAAAGCCACCATCCAACAAACCGAGCAGGTTATCACGGTCGCTACCCGCGGCCCCGGCTTCGCTTTAGATGAAACCCTTTACCCTGACGAACGCAGCCACCCAAGCAACCTACAACTCTTAGGAGCGAATTGCCTCACCGCCAGAACCGCTTGGTCCAGCGACCAGAAGCAGCTCGTCGTGACTTATCAGATCAAAACCAAACAGGGAAAAGAGGGCCAACTGATCGTCAGAAGATACCTGATAAACGAGGGGAAAACCGAGGTCGTTGTTTTCACCCTAAAGCTCAGCACAGAACCAGGTCAAATTTCAGCCCGTCAAATCTGGCCCAAGAAGCTTAAGTTTAGTCCAGGGTTGCAGGTTCGAGCCCTGCCGGGTGCAAATGACTTTGGATAAAGCGCTTACAGAATATTCAATGCCGTTATTCCGAGAGCACTTAAGGCACTATTATCCGTTTGTTATCCGGTTTTCCTCGCCCCTCTGACGGATATGTGCGGATAACGGCGCTTATTTTTGATTGCCCTGCTTTCCGGACAGGTTCAGAATTCTTTTCCAGCGACCGGCTCTATTGCCTTAATCCGGCCTGGCAAAGTTCGCAGGAACTATTTCCAGTGGTGGCGGAGCGGCGGATAACTCCCCCTAATGAAACCGGGCACCTGTTCCCGGTCACGATCACCTTTGACCTCTAAGAACCTCGAAGACCGTTTCCAGCTCGCTGCTGCTGATCGGTGGCTATCCACGCTCTTTCAGGCATCGAATCGCGCGTTCTAAGTAAACCGTGTTCCAAAGAATGATGGCAGCCACCACCAAGTTGAGGCCGCTGGCCCGGTCAACGAGCACGATTGAAGAACGCTGAATCGCTACGGCTCCTTGCTGGTGCCTGGTTGCAGAGACACCGAAGGCCGATGGGAGATTATCTTATCCTGCAGAACGTCTTCGGTTTCGTCGATTCGCCCGTAGTCGACTGACCACTCGTGTTCTTTGGTCTGCTCATAGATCTCAACGAAACGCCGGTTCCACTCAATTTGATCGTAATGATAGTCCGCGGCGCTTTGCACTGGAGCCACGATCACGCTATCGACGCCCACGATGGAGGCCACGATCCGGACATCGTGTCGCTGAAAATCCTCCGCAGTCAGCCCGAAGAGCGGACTCCTTTCGTCAATCTGGTGCCGGAGCGTTAAGACGGCCGGAAAAGCGCTCAAATGATCAAACTGCAGTTGGAGTGCATAAAAACGCCGCATCTCTTCACCTTCCAGAGTGACGGAGTTTATAATCAGCAACATTCGGAAATCGGGCTCGACCATGCCCTGGTGCCGCAGGTTGGCCAGGCGAATCATCACAGTGGGCACTCCATCAAACGGTGCAATGACCGCGACCTTGCTAAAATGGATCCGGGCGGTCGGACGGGAAAAGCGCACAAAAATCAAACCGGTAATGACCGCCAACCCGAACAAACCCACCATGATCTCGAGCATGGTGATGAGATGCCCATAGAAAGTTTCGGGATACATGTGGCCGTAGCCCACCGTGGCCAGCGTTTCAACGCTAAAGAAAAAAGCATCCAAAAACGAGCCAGGCCTCATCTCGGCGATGGCATGAGGCTGTAGCAGGTACAACGAAGCAAAGACCACATTGATCAGGAGGTAGATGCCGAAAATAAGAGCGGAAAACCAAGGCCAGCTCAGGGTCAGGATCAGATGGTAGGTATCCCGCAAATCGGACTTCTTGGTATTGAGCTTAACAAATTCGAATTGCCCGGCTCGGACCCGGACATGGTGTGGTCTTCTCCTCATAGCTGATCAAATCCGGGAACCATCCGGTAGCGAACCCTTTTCGGCAAGGTCGCGGGGGAGGAAGTGTCAGGGAAGCCACTCCTCGAGTTGAACTTCGGGCACGATCATCTGTACAACCCGCTTTGGGTGTCCGGCAATGTTCAAAGATCGAGAACGAGAACGATAACGCTGGTTCTCGAAGCTGCGATCGCGCATTTCGCCCAAACGGTTGAAGAACACGGCTTTGGCCAGCGCGTTCTTCTGGCGTGATACGATGATTGAGCACGGTTGGCGCGCCCAGCCGCAGAGCGCTGCCCGGCCCAAGGGAGCGCCGTGGGGCCCGGGGAAAAGAAGTCCTGACCGGCTCCATTGAAGAGATTTGCGGTAGAGCCGTCGTTGGTTTGCTGGCAATGAGGCAAGCCAGCAAACTGGCGAGGTATTCGTTGATTGCGGAGCTGCGCCGTTCGATTTCGATAAGAAAAACGACCTGAATTATTTTGTGCGGACGATCACTTCAGCGGGCGAGCCGCGGATTTATTGGGGCAAAGATCTGCCGCGCGCATGGGAAGAGGCTGGGGCAAAAGTAGGTGACTCGATCACTGCGACTCGGGTCGCGAGCAAACCGGTGAGGAAATGCAGGAGCAGCCGGACGGCTCAAGGCAGACGGTCCGGATTGACGCGAAACGTAACAGTTGGCAGGTGGATAATCAGGGGGTTAAACCGCGAGGCGCTTATCAAAGCCTACGATGTTCCAGTGAAAAGCGCTGAAGACCGTAAAAAACTCGAGATAAGCGCGCCTCTATTGGTTGCTTTGGTTGCTGCGCGGGATGCGGCTGTCGTTGAGCTCAAACGCGAGAAACTGACAGTGAGCTGACTCAGCGAAACTCGCGAAATCACGCCGTTCGGTTATGAACGTAGAATTAAGTCAATATGGTATTGAGGTTGTACAGGCATTCGCTCTTAAGTTTGTCCAACCATCAGGATCGACTACAGTTGCGCTTTGCGTTTCAGTAGATCCTTCTGTCTCAGTGTTATCTGCCTTTGCTTGGAACGCGGTGCTGAGCGCTCTTCCGTCGCCGCTGACCAAAGCTCTTACAGTGAATTCGAACGAATCGAAGTTCTTGGTCTCCGTGAAGCTGCTCTCAAGATCAATCTGAACTTCATTCTCCGAAATCCATTTAGCAGCCACGAAAGAAGGCAGGACGATTTTCCCTATCTGACTCTCGGGAATCCGATATAGTTTCGAAAGCCTTGGCTTCCACGCATCTAACGCGTCACCAATGTTTCCGTAGAAAAGGCGGATGATTTTTGAACCCGATTTGATGGAAATAATATCCCGCCTGCCAGAGGTATCAACGAGAAGGACTCTCGAATGATTCGGCGACCAAATCTGCTGCAACTCGCCAGCGAAGGCTTGAACTGCCAGAGCTGACAAAAATAGCGCCACAAATTCTCTACGCATAACTCGGGTATTGGCGTGTCAGGAGTCGAACCAAAACCAGCCACTTTTCCATTTACACCGGTCGAAGATGTCTTGGCAAGAAGTGATTAAAGATTGCGAATGGTCCGGTAGTAAAGATGCAGCACAACACCACTCGGACTCGAGTCGTGTGGAAGGTGCGGTGAGCCGTTCCACAGAGCCCGGCGCTCGTTTAGAGTTCTGAGTGGCAGAGTCGTTGCCAACGAGTTCTTTTGCCCCAACTGGGATGCGTGTGCTAAAAACAGGCCAGCTCGGCGAAGAACCGATTCCGACGCTCGATGTAGGTTCGCAGCTCCTGGAGCGCTGATTTGTGTAACGGACTAGCGTGACTTCTGTTTACGGATTTGACCAACTGAATATGCCCGAAGGATCCGAGTTTGGACGTCGCGATTTCTTTCGGCTACCTAAACGCCGAAACTGACCATATGATCCTTCATCGACAATGGACACTGATGCCGTCTATTGCTCAGAAGCTAAACATCGGCGTCGATGATGCACTCTTCATCACAGGTCTATTCGCGAACTACCTTGGAGACCTTCACAATGCGCCGAAATTCGTACAACGTTAGAGCAGTGAATTCTCGAGACAACCGACTGAGGCAAGTGCCGAAACTTTGTGAATTATTTGGCGTGCTCTTGGTTGACGCTAAAATACATTAAAGGCCTCAATTATTTTCGGGGTCATTCCTCTGTTTGTAAAAAATTGTATGCTTAGAGCAGAAACTATGTGGGAAACTGGTGTTATATCCGAGTTCACTGGACTGAAGCTGGAAAAGTCCGCGATCTGCTAAAGGCGTCCGGAGGCCGCGATACAGAAGCTCAGGCGATTTGTTACTTCAGGTCCCGCGGCTTAACGTACAATTTTTACAAATGCAAATGGAGGAGTGACCCGTATTAGGAGAGCGGTGGGATCCAAGTGGATCCGCGGTTGCCTTACCCATTCGGGTAATGGCGGTTTTTACAGGGCGTGTACATTCGTTGGCAAGAAAAGGAATAGCTTTACCTGCTGGGAAGTCCACCTAAATAAATCCACGAAAGCCCACGCTTCTTCCAGCAGAATAGTCCTTTTTGGCGTGTGCTTTTTCGGCCCAATTGAACATGAGTAAAGTAATCGAAACCATTGAAGGAAATGATGTTATCCTAGAGGATGACGGCAGGATCACCTATACAGCCAAGGCTGCTATCGATGCTGATGGCAGCGGACCGTCTCTCGGTGATCCTGATTTTCAGAGTGACACTTCTCTCCATTTAGGCGGGAAAGCACTCGACGCGACGAAGGTGCGCTACATTGTTGTCCCGCCGTCTATTATTAGCGCTGTGACTCCGAGAGTACTTGGTTGCCAGGCTCACGTCTCCTTCCAAGGCAATACGGTAGATGCGGTGGTTGGAGATGTGGGACCACATCATAAGATCGGGGAGATTTCGGTGAAGTGCGCCAAAGACCTAGGAATTCCGCATAGCCCGACGCAAGGGGGGTTCGCACGGAGTCCATTACGAGATTAAACCCGGGCAGGCGGCAATGGTAGATGGTATTGAATTTCCTCTAGCGCACTCTAAGTAAGGTTCCAGAGCACCATAGGCCAACCTGATCTTGTGGTTGATGAATGAGTGGCGATAGCCGTGCCACATCTTCATCCCGCACGGAATAGTTTTCCGTGCGGAGTTGGGAGAGTGCGGCATCCATGTAGATAGTGTTCCACAATACAATGACATTGAGCACGAGTCCTAATGCACCTAACTGATCCTCCTGGCCTCTCCGCGGGCCCATCCGGTGAGAGGTAACCTTCTTCAATCACCCTCTCAGTTTTCAAGCACCTTTAGCGCGACACGTAATCCGTTTGGGTGATGCTTTCCTTCTCGACATAGCTGGGCTCTTCGGATCTGAATGTACCCATGAAGGTGTTTATTGGTTGGTCTGGCGAGCGTAGCCAACGGGTTGCCGAAGCACTCCTCGGGTGGTTACAACGACTATTTTTTCCCCTACATTTGGTCCGCGCCAGTGGGCCATGCGAGGCAAAAAGGCTCCGCGGTCGCCATGAGGAAGAGCTGAAACGCCGGGTTATTATACATGGTCACGCCGCCATCGACAAGACGAAGTCGTGCGGACCGAATCAAGGCTGCGCATCTCGCGGGCTTTCCAGCTAAAAGAGAACGAGCACGCCACCTATAACGCGTCAACGCTATGAGCAAAAAAAACTGCTTCGTCGTCATGGGTTTCGGCAAGAAAGTCGATTTCGAAACTGGAAAGGAGTTCGACCTCGACATGACCTATAAGAATGTCATCAAGCCCGCCGTCGAAGCTGCGGGTGTGGAATGTGTCCGGGCGGACGAAATCACCCACGCGGGAGTGATCGATGTCCCCATGTACGAACGCATCCTCGAGGCAGACCTTGTCATTGCAGACATCTCCACCGGCAATCGTAATGCCATCTACGAGTTGGGCGTGCGTCACGCCTTGCGCCCACACACCACCATCATTATCGGCGAAGACAGCAATACGAAGATCCCCTTCGACCTGAACCATATCGTCATTCGCAAATACCGACATTTGGGTGAGGACATCGGCGCCACCGAGGCGCGGCGGGTGAGCACCGAACTTACCAAAGCAATCAAGGAGCTGCTTGCCGCGGTCGAGCCGAAAGCGGATAGCCCTGTTTATACCTTCATACCGCGTCTCCAAACTCCCGGGTTGGCCTCAGCCGTGCCGGTGGCTGCTGCCGCCTCCACTCTCTCGCCAGCCGCGCCACCCCAGCCGAACGAGACTCACGGTGCGATGATGACCCTCGCCCGCGAAGCGCAGGCCCGGGAGGATTTTGCCACGGCGAAGAGTCTGCTGAGTTCAATCGTCACACTCATTAAGAGCCAGGCACCCGACCGACCCGTCGATGCGACGATCCTGCAACAACTCGCACTGGTGACTTACAAGAGCAAGCAGCCGTCCGCCCTGGAAGCGCTGCGCGCCGCTTGTGCGATCCTAGCCGATCTCGAGCCGGATACGACCAACGATACCGAAACCCTCGGCCTCTGGGGCGCGGTTCACAAGCGGCTCTGGCAGTTGAACCGGGATCGGACCAGCCTCGATGGAGCCCTGCGCGCACTGGAACGCGGCTTCTACATTCGCAACGACTATTACAACGGCATCAACCTCGCCTATCTGCTCAATGAGCGAGCCCTCGAACAGACCGATCTTGCGGAGGCGACCGCGGACTTCATTCTCGCACGCCGGGTACGCCGCGAAGTCCACGACATCGCTGAGGCCTGGTGGAAGGATGCCAGCAAGCCCGGCAGCGATCAGCCGCGCGACAGAATCTATTGGGCGCTCGCCACGCTCGCCGAAGCGGCTTTGGGACTCGGCGATGAAGAAGAGTGCAAGCGCTGGCTGGAAGAGGCCACGGCCT
>Ga0210389_10003777_pt1 | contig 11811 bp, 12 predicted proteins | sample IncBWH28OmetaG_FD_160127 | JGI IMG/M metagenome (GOLD analysis project Ga0210389, IMG submission 160127) | Forest soil microbial communities from Barre Woods Harvard Forest LTER site, Petersham, Massachusetts, United States - Inc-BW-H-28-O ... | reverse complement strand
AGGTGGTAATTTTTTTATTGTCTTTGATGAGTAAGTTATAGAGAGGAGCTACGTAGAATTCGTTGTTAGTTCGGATGTCTTGTTGGATCATTTGATCTGCATAAAAACAAAAATCGGCTCCCCGTTTAAACCCATAGATGCCGACACAAGCATTCGAGCTAATCGCCTTTTTTTCTGCGGTCTCCTTGACATACTCACCTTCAACCTTTGCATAGCTGTAGTTAGGACTATTCGATTGGAAGGTCAGAAGAAGGCCGTCGGCATTCAGGTCGTAGAGCGTGTGAGGGTTAAATCTAGGGGAAAACTCGATGTCGAGACAGTGGATGATGAGTGGCTCGTCGTTATCGATATATTTTCTGGCATATAAGCAACTTTCGACCGAGCCGCGCGTGAGATGATCGATCACAACGATATGAATTTGATCCCCAAATTTCTGCTTTAAGATTTCATGCATACGGAAGTTGTAGACGTGCTCATCTCGAATAATAAAGATGAGGTTGCAATTAGAAAGATCGACACAAGCAAGGGAGAGATCAAGGAGGTGTTTATCCCGAACATTGATGAGTTGTTTAGGCACAGTGAAGCCTGCTTTTTGGAATCGGTTGCCCAATCCAGCCATGGGCACGAGTACATTAGGTTTTCGCATAACGCTCCTTAAGAAATTGTGTTGTCTTTCGCTGCGCAGATTGTGCGCAATCTTGGTCGTTGTTTCCTTGAATCCAACGATAAATGTAGGCAGCGGCAAAATAGTCTCCAGCTCCTAAGACATTGATATCTTCTAAATACTCTTCAGGATTACTGCAGCAGGCGATCTGACGGCCGCAGTCATAGACAGAAGTCTCTGTCGGGGCATGGACAACCAGTCGTTTGGAATAATGGTCAGGAATAAGAGCGAGATCCTCTTTAGAGACGAAAATGAGGTCAAACCTCTCGGCGACCTCTTTTTTCAAAGGGGTTCCCTGTCCCACATCGATTGTGCAAATGTCTCCTGTAAGAAAACCCTGGATTTGGAAGACGATCTCAGGATCGGGAAGCTCGTTGATATAGGCAATGTGGGAGAGTTTTGCTTCAGTAATGAGGGGTTTTACGGGGACTTGGTTGAGATTGGAAAGGTTTTGTTTCTGGTTGCCCTGGATGGCGATGTGAGAGGTACCAATCATAAGGGGGTGGACTTTCACCTGAAGTTTCGGATCAATGCTCATCAGCGAGCGCCAGACATTGGCAATGCCTCCAACTTCAAAGGTAGGAGAACCGGCAAAAATTTGATCAAACGTGAGATGGCCGTAAAGTGCCACATCGATCATTAAAACCGCTCCTTCTGGTCGAGTGCATAAATTTTATCCAGATGGTCTTCTAACTCGTACTGAGGGAGCAGATTACTAGATTCTAAATAATCGAACAAGTGGGCCACAACATTCTCACCTGCTTTCACATTCAGAGTTTGCGCAATGGTTTTGACAACATTCGGTGAATCACTAGGGCAGAAGGCGTATTTCACGCTTTTCATGATGCGGATATCAAAAGTGTCGTCTCCGACATAGATAATTTCATCCGCAGTCACTTGGTATTTTTCGCAGATGGCAGGCAAATATTCGACTTTGTCGGTGTGGTGCCCATCACTGGTGCGATTGACAATGACGTCGAGGTTGCGGTTTTTGGCAATCGCGGCATTAAAAGAGTCTCCTGTGAGTAAAACGACGTTAATTCCAAGAGCGCGAAACCTTTTAATCGCAGTCCAGTCTTTGTCGCAGAAGGTTTTATATTTCACACTTCCGCAGCTATAGTAGTACTTTTTGCCGTCGGTGAGTATTCCGTCGACATCTAAAATGAGTAGTTTAATCATCTTCTCCCCAATATTCCGTAAAGTGTTCGCCGATATGGTAGTGGTACTTTCGAAGGCCGTGTTTGGGCCATGCCATGCTGATTCTAGGGAAGGGAGTGAAAAGTTTATCCCGAATCCGAAAATCTTTTTCAAGGGCTTCCGATAATTTGGGGGCCTGATCGACGGTAAATTCTATCGGATGTTGGATGTGTTCATAGATGCTAGGGTCAAGCCTAGCATAATAGAACTGTCCAATATAGGTTTCTGCTCGTGTCTTGTACCGGTAATCTTGTTCGGGATTGGGATCAGGGTCAAACGGGATATCAAAGAGAGCTCTCACATCTTCTGTCCTTCCCCAAAAGACGTGGTCCCTAGGATGGTAAGGAAAAGCGCGATACATTCCCGAGACAAAGAGCTTGCCATCTTGATGCCGTTTTTGCCAATAGTCGTACATCATCATCATGCTAGGAAGTCGGATCAGCTGATCGGTCCGCATCTTGGCGCAAAACTCAGCTTTCACCCGGGTTAAGCCGCTCTGGCTCGTGTTGATCTGTAGATTGCGATTCCCTGTGCCTCGAGGAGTTACCAGCTGATTAAAAACAACCTCAACTTCGCTATCGACATCGTCACAAATCGGGTTTTTATAGGTGGATAGAATGGTACGATTCACGAAAGGGAGTGTTTTGTATGTTTTGAGGATTTTTAAGGTGTAACGGGAGCACTCTCCTTGAAGGACTAGATCAAATTTCATGATAGTGGGTTAAAACCTTTTTTGCTGGCCCGTCATCGATCAACATGCCGTCTTTTAAGAGGAGTCCCCGTTGGCAGTAAGTTTTGATCCATTCTTCATGGTGGGTGACACACACAATAATCTTACCCTCTTTGGAAAGAGTCTCAATCTTCTTAAAGCAGATCTCTTGAAACGCTTTATCTCCCACAGATAAAACTTCATCTAAAATTAAAAGATCCGTTCTGAGGTGAAATAAAACAGAAGCTGCAAGTCTGAGAGCCATGCCACTCGAATATTGTTTGAACGGAGCATCAAGAAAGGCAGAAATTTCTGCGAATGCGACGATGGCGTCGATGGTTTTTTTGACTTCCGACCTCTTCATTCCGAGGAGGGCTCCACAGAAGTAGATATTTTCTCTGCCTGTAAGATCGGGGTGCATTCCAGTCCCCACCTCTAAGAGGGCTCCAAGTCGGCCATTTAAGACAATTCTCCCTTCTGTCGGTTCAATGATTCTAGAAATCAGCTTGAGTAAGGTGCTTTTTCCCGAACCATTTTGCCCCATGATCGCTACAGTCTCTCCTCGATTAAGAGAAAAGGAGAGATCTTTGAGAGCCCAAAACTCCCGAATAGGTTTATTTTTCCATTGTTGGGTGAAAGCCGCGTGGATTGTTTTTTTCAGACTGCGGTGAGAGTCTGGCTCGTCTGAGACGCGCACTTGGTATCTTTTACCGATATTTTGAATTTGAATTAACGATTCCATCACACAACATCAGCAAAGTTACGTTCTAATCGAGAAAACACAGCGGCCCCGCCGGCAGCAACAATAAAAGATACAACGGATCCCATACAGAAAGTCTTTAAGGGAAAGTGGGGTAAGCCTAAAAAGCTCCACCGCATGGCATCGATGATGCCGACAACCGGATTTAAGCTATAGAGCCAGAGCCATTTCTCTGGGATCATTGAGGAGGAATAGAGGATGGGAGAGCAGTACATCCAAGTTTGCGTGAAAAAGGGGAGCAGCACCATAAAGTCTCGATAGTAAAGGCCAAGAGAAGAGAAGAGTGCTCCAATTCCGAGGCTTAATAAGATGAGAGGAGCTGTCCACAAAGGAAAAAGGAAAAGTTTCCAGGTGAGTGGGTAGTGAAACAGGAGAATAGTTAAGACCAAGATAGAAGAAAGAACAAGCAGCTCAAGAAATGTCTCGATGAGGCTCGCAATCGGTAGTAAAAGTCTGGGAAAATAGACTTTGGAGATGAGCCTGCTGTCAGATAATAAGCTAAGACTGGCTCTTTGGATCGAAGTCGATAGAAAAATCCAAGGGCATAACCCTGAAAAGGCAAATAAAAAGTAGGGTGTGCCATCGCTCGATAGTTGGATCCACTTGCCAAAGATGAGAGAAAAAAGGAAAACAGTCAATAAAGGTTGGAAAACGATCCAAGTAACGCCGACAGCTGTTTGCGCATACCGGGACTTCAAATTTCTTTCTAAAAGCATCCATAAAACTTCTCGAAATGAGTAGAGAAGAGGAAAGCTAATCCTTTTCCATCCCGAAGTCTTTTCAATAACGATTGTTTTCATGAACGACCATCATAGAGAAAGATGTATTTTTTAAACATATCCTGGTATTTTGGAGGAATGAAACGAGTTTATTTGATTCCGAATGCGATTACAGCTTTTGGCTTGGCGTGCGGTTTGTTTGTCATTTTCAAGATCAATATGGTGGAGCCCGGTGCGGGTAACTACCAAGTCCTTTACACTTCTCTTTTACTTCTTTTAACGGCTGCCTTTGCCGATCTTCTCGATGGTGCGGTGGCACGGATGGTCAACGGCGAAAGTGAATTTGGCATCGTCTTTGACCCACTTTCTGATGGGATTTCATTTGGGGTTGCTCCCTCTGTACTGCTTCTTAAGAGCCTTTCGTTAGAGCAGGGGACAGGCCTCTCATTTTTTGCCATAACAGGAGCAATGCTCTATTCGATTTGTGGCGTGCTGCGTCTGGTGCGCTATTGTGTGAAAACAGTGCAGGTTAAAGGAAATGCGGCAGAGGAGGCAGCTCAGAAAAAGAATTTTACTGGCCTTCCGATCGATGCGGCCGCCATTGCTGCTGTGGCCACGAACCTATTTTTTGCTTCTCCCTTTGCTGCCGAGTGGTTCCACTTAAGCCAATCGACGGTTGCTATCATCCTTTCATCCGTCATGATTATTTTGGGATTTTTCATGATTAGTCGGTGGAAATTTCCTAGCTTGAAAACTCTCCATTTTCGCGTCAAGTCATTCCAGCTTGTCTTGATGGTTGTAATTTTGGCGATTGTTGTGATTTACGGAATGCTCCACTTCTTCCCTGTCATGCTGATGGTGATTGCCTGGGGATATATTATTTTGGGCTTGGTTTTATCGCTGATTCGTTTCATCGTCGGCAAAAAGTCGAAGACGCTGGAAGATTTTGAACCCGAAGACGAGGATAACGATTGATCTATCTCTGCCTTGGCCTTTTAGCTCTCATTCTTGCTGTACTCTTGTGGCCCAAGAAGAAAGAGCTTTCTCCAGAACTCGTACAGATGATGGAGAAGCTGGAGGGGCAACTCCACCTTTTTGAGCAAGATCGTAAAGTCGACTACGGGGCGATCCGGGAGCAGATGCGCTCGCTCCTCACAACAGAGCAGCAGCTGCGTCAAGAGACAGCCAACCTCGTCAAAGCTCTCCGCTCGCCCATCTCTCGAGGACGGTGGGGAGAGATCCAACTGCGGCGTGTTGTCGAATTAGCGGGCATGCTCAACCATTGCGATTTTTACGAACAGGTGCAGTCGTCCAGCGAAGAGGGACGGCTGCGGCCCGACCTCATTGTGCGCCTTCCAGGAGGGAGGCAAGTCGTCATCGATTCTAAAGTTCCCCTAGAGGCTTATCTTGATGCGATGCAATCCACCGATGAGACAGAGAAGCTGTTTAAACTGAAAGACCATGCGCGCCAAGTGCGCGCTCATCTGGGGCTTTTGGGTAAAAAATCGTATTGGGAGTATTTTCAGCCGACCCCTGAATTTGTTGTGCTTTTCCTTCCCTCCGAGACGGTCTTTTCTGCCGCTTTAGAGCACGATCCGTCGCTGATCGAAATAGGGGCTTTGCAAAATGTGATTTTGGCCACTCCCACGACACTCATTGCCCTTCTTCGTGCCGTTTCTTATGGGTGGAAACAAGAAAGCTTGTCACGTCATGCTGAGCAGGTGCAAGAGCTCGGTCAAGAACTCTACAAGCGGCTCGTTGATCTCCAAGACCATTGGACACGGGTCGGTCGCTCTTTGGGAAGTGCCGTCGAGGCATATAACAAAGCGACAGGATCATTGGAGGCCAGGGTTTTTGTGACAGCGCGCAAATTCCAAGAGATGGGAGCAGCCTCAACGAGCATCGACCTCCCTGAAACTTCTCAAATCGAAAAATCCCCCCGCGAACTTTCTTCTTCTCAAAAAGATCTTAACTGATGGATCCACTCTGGAGAGAGGCCGGCGAGGTGTCTGGGCTCTTCGAAAAACTGGGGACCTTTGGCCCGCAGGGGAGTTGCTCTAGGAGGTAGAGAAGAGAGCCAGGTTTGCCATTCTGAATTTTCGTTCCATTTTTTCAGCCACCGATAACCAAAAGAGACATGGGCAATCTCATCTTGCAAGATTGTTTTCATCAGATCTGCAGAGGCCGTGTCGCCGTGCTTGGCAAAAGAGGCGCCGTAAAGGGGAGCAAAATCGAGGTTGGCCATTTCAAACGTCAAACTCATGAGACTAATATACCGAAGGGGTGAAGTGAGGGAGGGGACGTACGACCAAAAGTGGCGAAAGAGGGGAAGGTCGCCAAACAAGAGCCCCATCTCTGCCATCCGTTTCATATAGAGGCGCACATGGCCTTGTTCCTCTTTCAGTGTGTTGGCAACGCCGCGACGAAAAGATCTAGGAGCTTCGGGAAAGGCGAGTAGAGCATACGCCATAATCTCTACAGCGAGCAGCTCGTGGCCTGCAAAGCGGTGCAGGCAGATCGCACGTTTGTCAGGGTGGTGGTGTTCGTGGAGAGGAGGGAGTTTACTTTTACGCGTGTGTTTATGAAACCGCATGTGAGAGGGGCGCACCGGCTCTTGCCAGAAGATCGGAGGACCCGGGTTTTCATCGGTGAGAGTTTGGGGGTCAAGAAGCTTTTCATCTAGGCTATCCGCACTTAAGATGCGGATAGCCCACTCTCTTATCTCCATAAAAAATTATTGGACAGAGAGAACGTAGTAGGCAGGGAAGGCAAAGTTGTTGTTGGTGCGAGGAGCCGCTAAAATAGTCACTTTTTTGCCGACATAGTCTGCCAGGTTGATGTGTGTACTGTAGATATAGCCTACAGGAAGATCTTTATCGCGCAAAATAAAGTCGCCCGGTTTTTTCTTCACAGGAGTTGCATAAGGCTCGACAATCCCTGTAACAGCGATCGCATTTTGCTTCTGCTCTTCATAAAACTCGTCCATCGAACGGTCGTCGTTGCGTGCAGACCAGCTTAAAAAGAGCGACTCTTCGACAGGAGTCCACAATTTCATCCGATCAGTAGGGGAAATCGCCGCCTCAGACATAGAAGCAAAGGCTTGCTCTCCTTCTTCACCCAGAACCACGAGTTTCTTTTGGAGATAATCTTCTTGCAGAGAGGCTAAAGAGACTTTTGCACGATCAACGAGCTCAGAAAAGTCGGTGTAGTCGTGAATGACGGTTTCGTAACTACGCTTAATTGGTTCCAAGCTGATCTCTTTAAACGGTTTTTGCAGCTCAGCTTTGGTCAGAAGTGCTGCAGAGTCGAGCAGATGTTCTGCTGCCATCTTTCTCTTGTCGAACTGCTCTTTCACTTCAGGGCCACCTAAAAAATCGACAAACTCTTTAGCAACATAAAAGCGAGCATCGGTCGGAGGGGGGATCTCGTACCACTTGTTATTAAGAGAAGAGATGACTCCTTTAATATGATCACCCGTATTTAAATGCGCGATCACCGGAGCTTCTAGAGAAGGTTCTAAACGGACATTGACGCGATTTCCTTCTACAACTCCATCGAGAACAAAACTTCGGAAGATGTAGGCCTTTGTTCCTTGAGGAGGCTCGACGGCATAAAATTCCCCCTTTTCTGCTTTCACAATGAGCAGGTCGCTTTTGCCAAGCTCTTTGACAACTTTGCTATCAAGATCAGCACCTGTGCGCAACCGGACTTTGTTTTTTTTGACTTTACCTGTGAAGGGAGTAACGGCCTTTTCAATCACGATAGGAGCAGGAGTCGCGGCAGGTTTTTCTTGAGTAGCGATTGGAGTAGCTTCTAAAGAAGTCGTGACTTCGACTGGAGTGACGAATAGAGTCTCGTTTTCTGCTACAGAGACACCTTCATCCGCGACAGCAAAAGAGCAGCACCCCATTGCAATAACAAAGAGACGTTTAGACATAGGAATAAATCCTCCCAAAAATAAGGTTGTAAATGTCATTCTAGGGAGTGGCGATTTTTAACACCAGTAGAAAGAATTCAGAGATAGTCTCTAAGACTTTAAGACAGCTTGGAGGTGTTCACAATTTTTTTGACCGCAAGTGCATCCTAAGGGCTCGCCTAAGAAGACGTGGTAGTGCTCTTTTTTATCGAAAGGATTCATCACGACATAGAGTTTGTCGGCTTCTTGTTGGATATCCCAATCCCGAAATTGTAAATCGGCGTCCGTCACCTCTTCTTCAATTGGCGTGTGGCAAGTATGAATGACGCGCACGATTTGACAATAAGGGCAGTTGCAGTGGGGCTCAGCTTTAGGAAGAAGGTTCGCTTCGGCAGGAGGCATATTTTTGGCAACCATCTCGATTTTTTCGATCATCTCAGGAGGAAGGTCGGGACTGCTCGCCTGCTCTGGGGAGTGTTGCCACAGATTGCCCAAAGCTTCAATGCCAGGAATTAAGGGGATAGCAAGTTTTTTCGATTCGCAGCTGCTGGCATGCGCAGCAAAGATTAGCTTCAAGGTGGGAGCATCTAAATTGGGGATTTCAACTTTGGATCCAGAGGCAAGTTCAACCAAGAGCGTAGATCCTTGAACGCGCAAAGAGACTACGTTTTTCCAAGCTGTTGAGATGTAAGGAGGAATACTTAAAATTATGTCTGTAATTTTCATACCAACCTCAATCTAGATTTTCCTCCGATTATATGTTTTAGCACTTTAGTGTGTCAAGTGCTGATTATTTTACTTAACTCATTGATATTCAAATTGTAAATAAATATATTGTGTAACGTAACAAGGTTCGGATATGCTGCGAAAGATTCGAGAAAAAATTATTAGGATAGGTTCTAGTGAAACGAAAGACATTTGTAATCGATACTAACGTTCTACTCCATGATCCCGACGCAATTAGAAAATTTAAAAACAGTAATGTTGTTATTCCTTTAGCTGTCTTAGAAGAGCTTGATGGTATGAAAAGGCTCTCAGATGAGCTGGGAAAGAATGCCCGCCATGTCATGCGCTACATCGACGCTCTTAAAAGCCAGAAAAAGGGAGATCTGACAGAAGGCATCGAAATTGAACACGAGATTCGCGTACGTATTCAGGTCGAGATTAAACTTCCCGAGAAAAAGAATTTCCCGTTTAACCCTGACCGTGTCACGAACAAACTTTTGATGATCGCATTTCAGCTGAAAGAGCAAGGAGAAGCTGTCGTCCTTGTTTCGAAAGATTTTGTCACGCGCATCAAAGGGGAAGCGATCGGTCTAGAAGCCGAAGATTATGAAAATTTGAAGTTTTCCTACGACCAGCTCTATCGGGGCTTTCGAAAAATCGAAGTTCCCAAGAGAGATATCGACACCTTTTATAAAGATGGCCATTTGAGCCTCGATGTGAAAGATTTTTCTCCTAATGAATATTGTGTCTTAACTTGTCCTGAGCAGTCGTCGGCCGTCTGCAAATTTAACCCCCAGACAAAAAAGCTCGAGCCTCTGATGAAGCTCACGCGCGATATTTGGGGGATCCACCCTCTCAATGTGGAGCAAAAATGTGCGCTCGATCTACTCCTTAGAGACGATATCAAGCTGGTCACTTTGGTGGGGCAGGCAGGAACGGGCAAAACATTACTTGCTCTAGCGGCAGGCCTTCGCAAGGTCTTCGATGAAGGTGTCTATACCAAAATTTTGGTCAGCCGTCCTATCGTCCCTCTCGGTAAAGATATCGGCTATCTTCCTGGAACCAAAGAAGAGAAGCTTTATCACTGGATGCAGCCGATCTATGACAACCTCGAGTTTCTCTGTTCTTCGACGACGGGGGAGGAGGCAAGAAAAGATGCGCAGCAGTGGATTCTCGATAGCAAAAAACTCGAGATGGAGGCTGTGACCTATATTCGCGGTCGTACTTTACCCAAGATGTACATGATTATCGATGAGGCGCAAAACTTAACACCTCACGAAGTAAAGACGATTATTTCGCGGGCTGGGCAAAATACAAAAGTTGTGCTGACCGGCGATCCGACCCAGATTGATAACCCTTATCTGGATAAAGATTCGAACGCTCTCACATTTATTGTTGGAAAGATGCGCGAATACGGGGTGTATGGCCACGTCTTCTTAGAGCGCACAGAAAGATCTGAGCTCGCCGCCATTGCCGCAGAAATCTTATGAGAAGATGGGGGATCTTAGGAGTTGGCCTGGGCGAAGCTTTGATCGCCGTCAATTTCTCGATCGTGAGCACGGCTCTAGCCACCATTCAAAAAGAGTTTCACGCCAGCTTATTGCAAATCCAGTGGATGCTAAATATTTTTGGCATCTTCATGTGCGTCTCTCTCGTCTTAATGGGGCGGCTTGCCGATAGTTACGGGCGTAAAAAAGTGTTCATGGTGGGCCTGGCAGGGTCGGGGGTGGCCTCTCTCATAGCAGGGTTTGCTCCAACGGCTAGCTGGATTATTGCAGCGCAGCTCGTTCAAGGAGTTGCAGGTGCTATTTTATTGGCAGTCTCTCAGGCGCTCATGACCCATCTTTTTCCAGCCAAGCAGCGGAGCATAGCCATTGGGGTGTGGGCAGCCATCGCGGGAATCACACTCGGACTAGGACCTCTTTTGGGGGGAGCGATCATCGATTTTATTGGGTGGCGCTGGATTTTCTTTATCAATGTCCCCACTGCGATCGTTGCCTTGGGGATTGTTGGGCTATCGATCAGAGAGTCTAAAAATCGAAAACCCGTTCAAGAAGATGTTTTCGGCACCTTGCTGCTCATGCTGACCATTGGATCTTTCGTTTTGGGAGTCATTCAGGGGCCCTCGTGGGGATGGGTCTCGCTTCCCAGTTTAGCGTGCTGTCTGACGTTTTTCACCGCTCTTCCAGCTTTCATCTATGTCGAAGCCCATGCACCTTTTCCCATCATTCAGCCCCAGTTTTTCTTGCAACGTGCATTTCTCCTTCCCTCTCTTACCAACTTTTGCCTGATTTTTTTTATGTGGACGCTCTTCTTTTTTTTACCCCTCTATTTCCAACAGGTTAAAAACTACTCTCCTTTTCAAACAGGAGTGCTCATGCTTCTCGTCACGGCTCCTGTTGCCCTCTTTTCCCACCCCGTGGGACGTTGGTATGCCAAAGTCGGCCCCAAAATATTAATCGTTATCGGGTTTTTCTTATTGATGGCTTCGATCTTTTTACAGTTTTTCTTTGGCCCTTCAAGTTTGCTACCCCTCAACATTACGGCGAGCCTCTTTTTTGGGTTCGGCTGGGTTCTCGTCTGGGGACCATCAACCACAGCAGCGATCTCTTCAGTGCCCAGAGAGCATGCAGGGATCGCTTCAGGAGCGTTCACAACGATCCAAGAAATCGGAGCTACGGTCGGCTTGACGATTACAGGAACGGTCTTTCGATCGAGTGCCTCTCCCTTCATGGAAGGGTTCCGCCACAGTTTGTGGATCTTACTCTCTTTAATGGTCGTTGGAGTGATTGCTGCCATGAAAATGGAAAAGCGTATAAAATTTTAGGGCATGGGGCCCCAAAATATTTCAGAAGCCTGGGAAGCTCAAAAAGAGATGGCGAAAAAAGTCATCTTAGACGATGCATTTGACACCTCTTTTGACTTGATTGGAGGGGTCGACGTCAGCAATACGCCGTTTGATCCCGAGCAGAAAATTTTTGCCGCCGTTGTTGTTCTCAACTACCCCTCTTTAGAAGTCGTGGAAACTCAAGGTGTCGAAGACCGCCAAGAGTTTCCCTATATTCCCGGTCTTCTGGGCTTTCGGGAAGTGCCGGCTCTGGTGCGTGCGTATCAAGCCCT
>Ga0210389_10003774_pt1 | contig 11816 bp, 26 predicted proteins | sample IncBWH28OmetaG_FD_160127 | JGI IMG/M metagenome (GOLD analysis project Ga0210389, IMG submission 160127) | Forest soil microbial communities from Barre Woods Harvard Forest LTER site, Petersham, Massachusetts, United States - Inc-BW-H-28-O ... | reverse complement strand
GACGCGTCTTCGGAGACGACCTTCTCGAATTCGCTCGTGAGCAGCAAGCGGAAGTTCTCGGAGAGGTCGTAGACCGAGCCCATGGGGCTTGCGTGCGAATGGGACCGGAATCCGGAGACCGAGCAGGCACGGTTTAGCTCGTAGCTTGAGTTGACCAGGCGCTCGAGACGGTCGACCGCGGCCGAATCGATCGGATCGACTCGCTTCAGATAATCGGAAGCGGATTGGATATCAGCGCGCACAAGAGCGCCGACGGGGGCGGGCAGGGGCATGGTGGACTCCTAGTGAGAGCGATGCGTGGATTGGTTTCTGTTACGCGGCGGGGGCGAAGATCCTTCCGTCTGCTCCCACTCGAGGTTGTAGGCGTTTCGGTGGCGGCCGCGGTGGCCGAGGTAGACGATGCAGGAGCTGGTCCCGAAGGGTGCGACGGCGCGGCACTCGGGGATGGGATCGGGTTTAGGGATCTTGGGTTGGCTGAGGCGCTTCACGAGCCACAGCCAGCCGAGCGGGCCCAGCGTGCTCACCCAGCCGATGGCGAGCCCGAGGAAGAAGCGGTCGGTCATGTCTCGGGTACTTTGGCGGCTTGCTCAGCGACAAAAGCCGCGGCCGACGCGTCTTCCGCTTCGAACTCGGCGAGCTCCTCCGCCGACCAAACGATCGGATCAAAGAACTCATTCTCCTTCAAGCGTTCGAGCTCCTCGAACACCGCCTGCTGACGGATCTTGCCCTCGGGCATCCATACCACGACCTCTTCAGGCAGGCCGTGAACCTCGTCACCTAAGCCATTTGGAAAAATAAACCGAAAGAGCAGTTTCCTGGTAGAGCCGGTGGTACTCGAGATTCGTCTTTCGGACCCCGTCATCGAGTCTCTGAAAATCAGCCATGTCCAGCACGAAGACCACTTGGTAGCGCGCCATCGCGAGACGGAACCCCTCGATCGCGTTGTCCGGCAGCTGGTCTGCCATGTGCAGAGCACAGTAGGTGAGGTTGTCGAGGTATGTGCGGTCCGTCACGAAGCGATCGTTGGTGAGCTCCCAGCGGCGCTTATCCTCGAATAGCTTCCGCTGAAACTCCACGCGCTTGCCGGCCTTGTCGACGTCGTACGGGTTGTCGAAGCCCATGCTCTTCGCGACCGAACGCGCGCCGACTGGATTGATGGGGAGCGAGTAGCGCTCGGCGATGGCATTCGCGAGCGTGGTCTTGCCAGTTCCGCTGGCTCCGGCGATGGCGATCCTCATGGTTTCTTGACCCGTTTCTTACGCTCTTCCCGAACGTATTTAATCGCCGCGTGTTTTCTGCCGGTGGCGACAGTCATGTGGTGTGCGTAATTCGAGGCGGGCGTCAGCGCCCAGAACGCAAACCGCCAGCGGGCGGTTCCGAATGGCCTGGGATCAGAATCAGCCACGCCCTCCACGGTCGGCCTCACGGTTTCCCCTTCATGGGAGCCTACTTGCTCCACGACATAGAGTTCGTGCCACTTCATTGGTCGGACTTTCGCTCCGAGGCTCGCGCTTCACCCCAAGCGATGCCGTACGCGAGCACGGTCTCTCGGTCGAAGCTCGGCGGGCCGCCATCGGTGCCGCGATCGATCCAGGCGATGCCGGCGTGATCGTGCACGCCGGGAAGAGTGTTTTTGTTGAGCTTGCGGTAGGCGAGCTCGCGATGGGTATGAGTCACGCGGATCTGTGCCTCCGGAGGGACGCGCGCTTGGGCGAGCTTGATGACTGCAAGCCGCCCGATGACGACGGGCTCGTTCCGGATGAGGTTGTAGTCGGCAAGCTCCTCTTCGAGGCGCTCGAGCTTGATCTCGGCGCACTGGAGCCGTGCGTTTTCCATGCGCGTCTCGGCGCCGCAGAGCTTGACTGAGTTCTGCTCCCAATGCTGGTAGTCCGCCGTGTACGGGCGAAGGCAATCCGAGCAGGTGCCGTAGAGCCCCTGCGGACCTTGTGCCCCGATTGGATCTGCGTGCCCTTGAGGGGCGGCACTCATGGCGGGCCCATGGCCGGCTCGGGGTGCACGCCGACGTACCAGGCGATCGTAGCGCCGATACCAATCAGCAGGATGGCAACGAGGGCGGGGAGGGCTTTCTTGATGAGGCTCACTTCGGTTTGGCTTTCTTCTTGGACGAGCGCGTGGAGCGCTTCGCCTTGATGGCGTACTTCTTCTTCGTCTTACGCGAAGCCTTGGCTTTCCTCCCCTTCTTCTTCGCTGAGGCCTTCTTCGAAGGTTTCACCTTCCCCGCCTCCTCCTCCACGAACGCCGCCAGGATGATCGTGGCCACAGCGCGCAGGATGCGCTTCACCTCCGTCGGGCTCGGGGTGCGGGGTGGGAGCTCGCTGAAGACTCCTGTCACGGCTTCTTCTCCGGCACGCACGCGATCGAGAGCGCGGCGGGGCTCGTGTCGATCTTGTACGGCGACAGCGGCGTCTCCGCTTGGCGGCTGGCGATGTAGCAGACGTTATAATCGCCGCCGGTCGTGTCACGCACTTTGCGCACGGTGACGCCGTCGACCGTCGTCACGATCTCTTGCCAGATCCCAGGTCGTGGAGCGGGGGCGGGCGGCGCGGTAGCGGGCGCAGGGGTGGGGTTTGCGAAGGCGCGCGTGAAGGCGGCGTCCATCAGGTTCAGGCTCACAGCGAGCGGGAGTGAGGTGAGGCAGATCCAAGGCAATGGTTTCATGGGGTGGACTCTTCTTGTTGGGTTTGTTTGGCGACTTGCTTCTCTCCAAGATGCAGTTGGAAGCCGGCCTCGTACAGATCGTCGCTCGTCAGCTTGAGCACGTGCGTGAGCACGATCCATAATTCGAGCTGCGCATCCCTCGGCAAGAACCACACGAGGTCGTTCGGGAGATCGAGGCCGAGCAAGTGCTCGTTGATGTGCCAGTAAGGGCGCCGGTCGATGCCTCTGTCAAACCAGCAGCACATGTTCCGGCCAGAGACGGCATCAGGAGAACTGAGGTAGTCGGCTGCGCGCTGGCACTGCACTGCGGAGTTAAAGGCGCCTCTTCGTCGGTAGAGCACCTCCTGCTCGTGGAGCGAGTTGATGATGTCGTGGTTCATGGTTTCCCCTCGCCCCGCCGGGGCTCCACACCCGGCTCGCGGGATTGCGAGCTGGGCGCACCAGGGTACATGTCACTGTCCGCTGATCCGGCAGGGGTCGGGGAGTCTTTGTCGAGCAGCGCGTAGAGCTCTAGCGCGACGACCGCGAGCCACAAGATCACGAGCACGGCGCCGATTATCGACACAATGGCTCCGACCGCCTCGGGCACGATCATCATCCGAGCAGCCATCACGGCTTCCACTTCATGCACTTCGTGCACTGCGCGAGCATGCCGCGCTGCTGGTAGTCATGGGCGCAGGCGGCCTCCTTGGCGGCCTGCGCCGCTTTTGCGGCTCGCACTCGATGCTCGAGGATGGCGTTGACCTTCTCCAAGCAGCTCGGGCAGCAGAACGCATGCGTCCTATTGAGTATCCGGACCTCGCCCCAACCCACGATGCCGGCGGACTGGTCCGGTGTTGCATCCAGATCCCGCTTCTCGGTGAGCCCGCAGGCGTCACACTCGAGAGTGAAGCGGACGTGTTCGACGGAGTAGCTCATGGTGCTTCTTTCGCTTGCCGGTTTTGGTACAGCTGCACGCAGCGTTTGCACAGCTTGGGGTCACTGAGATCGCTGGAGTCGACGGTGGTGACGAAGTTCACGTGGTCGACGGGGCGGCCGCAGTGCGTGTCGGTCTGGAGGCGTTGCTTGATGATGTGGATGAAGCTGCCGACACCGGAGCGCTTGGCGGTCGAGGTCGCGAGGGCTTCGAGGCGATCGATGCAGGCGAGGAGCTCCACCCGGGACTCGACGGTGGCGCCGATGACGAAGACGCCATGAATGAAGTCGCGAAGGGTCTGGGCGTCCTTATCCACCGACGTGTGCCTGTTCACGCTCGTCATAGCCGACCGTCCGCTTTCTGATCGGCTTCGTGCTTGGCAAACCAGAGGGACTCAGCGACGGGGAAGTTGTGGATGTTGGGAAGCTCAGGAAACTCGGGGGCGCCTAGGTCACGGCGCGACTCGAGCAGCCACTCGTGTGCCATGTCAATGAGGTCGGCGGCCGATGACTCGGGCGGGACCTTGTCCAGGGCGGATATCGCTTCGTTGATCGCGATGAGGGCTTGGCGGTTTTTGTCCATCACTTCGCTAGCTCCGCACGGCACCACTTCGCCAACTTGGAATGCACCTCGGCGTAGCTCGCGCCCTCGCACATGCTGGCGAAGTTCTCGGTGATGTGGGCGTGCCATTTGCCCTTCCGAAAAAAGATGGTTGGCCCGAGCACCTCGTGTGCGCGGCCATAGGCCTCGATCGATTCGGTCTCTTGCTGGACGCGTTCCAGCTCCAACGCTTGGTCTTGATAGAGACGCTGAGCCGCAAGCAGTAGGCGATGACACTCTGCATAACGCGCCGCCTCTTGCTCGGCGTCTTCGAGGGCGGAGCGAATGAGGTCTGCCTTAGGCCCGCTGAACGTGAGGTAACTGAGAGCCGCCAGCGCCTCTTTGATCTTCTCCATCGTCATACCCGTAGTACGCTCACTCCCGGGAAAGCTTCCTTCGCCGGGCAGAGGGAGGTGATGATGGTGCAGAGCATGAGATCGTAGCGGCGAGTCACGAGGCGCTGAAGCTCCTTTAGGCCCCAGCGTTCTTTCAGGAGGGCGGCGTCGAAACCATCAAGGAGCAAGACCTCCACCTCGTGGAGCGCTGTGATGGGGGAATCCTTGTGAGTTGCAGCGGCGTCTTTGGCGATACTCACCAGCGTTGGAGCGTGCACAGCCTTGTAGTAAGCAGACCCAAAGTTGATCAGTGTATTACTGAAGAGCACAGCCCCGTACTCACGCGCGAGTTTGCCCTCGATTAAGAGCTCGGCGGCACTCGGGAATTTTTTACCGTCGCCCTTTCCCAGAAATAGACTGAACGCGTCGTCAATCTCTTGACGCGGACCAGAGGGCTCCAGTGAATCTAAGTGGACAGCGCTCAGCCGAGCATCCAGGCCGAGGCCTTGGAGGCGGGAGCGGAGCCGGAACTCTTTGTAGCGAGCGCACTCTTTCCACTGCTCGCGGAGCTCGCCATCAATGATGGCTGGGCGCACCAGCTCACCCGGTGGGATCCGGTCCCGAGACTCAGCACAGGCGGCGCCGTCCTCCGGACAGCGAGCACATTCCCCGAGCCGGTGCTCCATGCCTGTCCAGTAGCTCTCGGTCTGCGACAGGAGGAGAGACTCAAGATCTATTGGGGCTGGAATCTTGTTATCGGTATTTGCGACCGCGCTTCTGCACCGGGGCACTTTCTTTTTGAACCAAAGCAAGGGGCCGCCCGCTGCCTCGATCGACTTCCGGAATGCCATTTGATTGGCGTCCCGTAGCGCTCGAAACGTCGCCTCCATGCCCGAGATGGGGCTCCCCAGCAGATTGCTTTCCTTGGACTCCACTTCGTCGTCGGTCATCACTCGCTCCCTGTTCTACGTCACCCGTCTCGAAACCTACCCCATCACCCATCGATACCCTATCGATACCGTCTCGAGCCATACCTTGATGCGGCTCGATACCCCCTCGAGTATCTACCTCATTACTACCAGGCTTGGCCCGCTCCTCAGTCTTATTGGGCAGATTTTCGATAGCCCATCGGTAGGGTATCGATACCCACCCGAAACCCCGAGTTAGAGATCTAGTTAGAGTTCTAGATCCTGATCTGGATCCTCTCTCTTTGAGAGACAGATCATTTACTCTCTCTCCAAGAAGCGGATCTGTAGGATCCAGCCAGAGGCAGGTGTCGTCCGGTAAAGGGTCCCCTAGTTTCCACTTGTTAGCCAACCGATAGGTCCTGGGGTCGCCCGGAACGATCTGCCCAAACTTGGCATCGAAGGCTATTACAGAGTCACTGGACTCACATTTCTGTGTGAGCTTGCGCATTGCCGGTAAGTGCGCGTAACGAGCTTCACAATCGGGGAGCTTTAACCAATTGGTCCGCCAGCCGACTACTTGAAGGTAACTGGGAGCCAAATCGTGCTTCCAGACTTTTGGCAAACGGAGCACTCGAGAGGGCTCGTCGTAGATGGCCATTCCCTTATCCAGGATGAGCCCAAACGCGTTTTCGACCTCCCGGATGAGGACTGGCCCCATGAGCCGCCCGCCAAGCTGCACCAGGAGCGATTCGAAGGGCATGTAGTAGATGCCTGGCAGGTTGAGGCTGGCGTGTTGTCCCTGGATGACGCAGCTCCAAACGGCGATGCCGATCGGCCCGAGCTCGTGGACGCCTTCGTCCAGCCAAAATTGTTCGTTGAGGCTAGTCGCCAAGGGTCAACCGACCTTCCGCACAAGACTTTCCAGTCGTGATGCAAAAGGCGAGTCGGCACCGCTGATGACCTGGTCAGCGATTCGGATCAGACGCCGCATGGCGTCCGGCTTCTTCATGCGCTCAGCCTTGGCGATGCGCTGGAGCGCCTCGAAGTGCTCGGGATCTAGCCAGACGTTGAACTGCTTCAGCTTGGGTTCGGAAGGGTTTTCAGGCTCGGAATCGAAATCGTCATCGTCGGGCGTGGGCATGCGAGGGTGTGATTACTAGTCGGACATCTCAAACCGAGGCAAGAAAAATACGAGGCTGTTTTGATAAACTTCCGATGTCCAGTGTGAGGCGATAGGCTACGTGTAGGCGTAGGGTACCCGCCCGCAAGAAGCGGTTGACATCTGAACAGCCGAGTAGTACCAGCCGACCGATGATCGGGCTGACGGACAAGCAAGCCGAGTTGCTGATGTACATCCGGATCTTCATCGCTGAGCACAGCTACGCGCCGACATACCGGGAGATCGCCTACTACTTTGGGCTGCTTTCCACGAATGCCGTTGCTGACCGAGTCAACGGGCTCTGGCGCAAGGGCTACATCGAGCGGGATTCGATGAAAAGCCGGGCCATGCGGTTGACCAAGAAAGGGGAGGAATGGGGCCGAGAGACCCCGGTGCCAAACGTACTGTCAAGAACAGTTAAGTGTCCGTTCTGCAAAGCAGATGTGGTGGTTCCGAAAGGGTGGTTTGATGAAAAACAAGGGGGTTCAGGATCGTCCGTTGCCGCAGAAACGCCTGGAGTGGCCGGACGTGTTACGGGTCATTCCGGGCGAGTCGACGCGCGCCTACCTGTTGGAGCAGTTTTTCGGCAGGGGTTTTGATGCTGATTCGTTCGGCAACAAAACAATCCGAGCCCCTCGCGAGGCAATGGCCTCGGCGCTCACGGCTACCGAAGATTGGCTTGAGGTGACCTACCCGCGCATCGATCGGTCGGCGCTCCGAGATCTGCGTCGTCGGCTTGAGCTAGAGCTTTGGCCGTGACCTGTGTCAAGATGCCCGCACTGAATGGCACCTTTCGACTACGCGAAGTTCGTCAGCGAGATGACCGGTAGCGATACAGGATGGGCCGCGCCGCTCGAGGCTTCGCTCAAAGGAAAACTGTTCCTGTGCGCGCTGTGGATGGAAGCGCTCTTGGCGGTGAAGATGGTGCGCGGCAACGGCACGCGGCTTCGCATGGAGCCGCTGCCGAGTTCACGCGACGGTTTCTTGCTGGAGCTCTCGCGCGACTGCTGGATCAGTTTCCACTTGGTTCCCGCGAACTCCACGACCGTCGAGATCAAGTCCATCGGTTGCCACATGGGCTTCGACCACGTGATCGTGTCGCCGGAGCAGATGGACAAGATGCGTGACGTGGCGCGAGACGAAATCAAAGCCGCGATCGCGGTGCTCGTTTCATAGAGCCCAGTATCAGGCTTCCCGTGCCTGGGCCAGCACACGGTGAGATAACCGCTGCACTTCGGGGAAACAGCAAAACCGAATGCCGCGTGCACGAGTCCGGAGCGCTGACTGCCGGAAGCTCCCGTGCAGAGGCAGAGAGCTTATCACGGAGCGGGAGGCTTCGGCACTGTCTCGATGGTGATGCGCACGATCAGGTTGGGATCGGAGACGACGCGGTCGTTGGCTTCCCAGATCGCGTCCCGAAAGTCTTCTTCGTCGACCCCGTCGATCGACAAGTGCCCCCAGCTCATGTCGGCCCGCGACGACTCGAATACTTTCTTCATGGAAGCCCACGAGAATTAGGGTGACGCCAGATCTCGCACTTACAATCATCCTCCGTACAGACCGTGGAGTGCTTGGATGCTGGATGACCGCAACTGCATAGGGGACCACGCCAGTGAGCGATCATGGCTTCGATCATCTTCCCGATCCCATACCCGATAAAAAGGACACAGCCGATCACTACGGCGCAGTGACAGACATCCGTAGCCGTCATGATTCGTTCCCGGTCTTTTTCGGCACCATCTCGACGGTGATGCGGATCATGAGCTCGGGATCCTTCTCGGCTTTGTCGTTCGCCTTGAAGAGCATGCCCATGAGCGTCTCACCGAGCTTTTTATCTTGGTCGCTCCAGGCCTGCCAGAAGTCACCGCCGATGTTCACGAACTTCGCCTCGACAACCTTCTTCCAGAGTTTCTTTTTCATACCTCACCTCGATCTTCTGCTCCCACGAGAGCAAACAGCGCCTTGAACCACTCCAGATCTTTAGCCTCGTTGCGCGCTCCGACAGGGAGCTCAGTGCCTTGCGCCGCTAAGTTGTTTAGCTGAAGGCAGAGGAGGTTGACGTCGTACTCGAAGCCCTTGCAAAACTCCGTCAGCATGTGCCGGTGCCCGCTCGAGCGCGAGTTGATGATTACCGCGCGTGGGCTCGTGCCGTCCACAATGCGGTTGGCGAAGTACTCGAGGCGGCTCATCAGGATGAGCTCCGGTGAGCTGAGGAGCGTGGGCGGCACGGAAGCCGAGATTTCTCCTTCGAGGAGCTTCGGTGCATCCGGTCGACACGTCGGGCACTGGTCGACTTCGTCGGTCGAGATCCAGCCGAGAGCCCGAGCGCCCACGGCAGCGCGCTCGTGCGTGCTGGCTCCGGGGGAGAGCACGCCGCAGCCGTCGCAGCGGAGTTTCATCGTGCGCTCCCCACCCTCGTGGTAGTGCGCACGCGAGACGTCCAGCAGGTGCTCGGCGGGATCGCGGCTCTGCTCGCGAGCGGCGGACAGGACGTGCGTGACGAGGGAGGAGGTGGCGCGGCCGAGGGCGTCCACGCGATCGAGACCTGCTCCGACAGCGAGATCGGTGCGCTCAGAACGCAAGCCCGCCATTGGGGTGAGGGCGGTGCTCTCGGGCTCGCTTTCGGGCCGTGACCCGCGCTTTTTTCGAGCGGACTTTTTTCGGAGATTTCGGCTGGGCTTGTTGGCTTTGCTTTTTGGCATGAGGCTTTTTCTTGGGTGAGCAATCAACGCACGTGAATCGCTCAAGTACTTTATGATCATCAAGGGAGCAGTAGCAGCGAAGGCGCTTGCATAGAAAGCAGGTGAAGGTTTCGTGCGGTTGGTGGCTGCAGTTCGGGTCTTACTCGCAGCACGGGATCGGTGTTGCCTCGAAGATCGCAATGGCTTGCTTCAGGTCGGCGAGCTCGCGCAAGATCCAGGCATGGTTGGTCTCGCGTTGGTCGTCCGGGACCGTTGGGTCGAAGTAGTGAAGCGCCTCTGTCAGCGTGCCCTTCTTCTCTTCCCGAAACCGCTGCGTCTTGGCGATGGCTTGACCAACTTCTGCGCACTCCTCGGCGATCCAGTTGAGCCGGCCACCGAGGGTTTTCGGGATGAAGGCGGGTTTCATTTGATGTTGTTCCGCCGCTTGTATCCATCGCTCTGCAGGTGCTTGAGTTGCCAGGAGCGGAGAGCGCCGCCGACCAGCACGCCAATGAAGAAGATCGTCCAGGTCATGGTTTGTCTTTCGATTCGAAGTAGCCGCAGCGGTGACAGTAGCGAGCGCCGGTGACGCTCTTCACGAGGGCCGAGTGCTTGCCGCGGCCTTGGCAGCGGACGCACCAGTCGCGCGCCGGTGGCGAGGCGCCGCCGACACCCATGGAGCCCGCGCCAGCGATCGCTGCCAGCGCGAGCACGTTTTGGAGTGAGGTGAGTTTGTTCATCCGCCGCTGCCGACGGGGAGACTGATGTGGAGCCCCACCTTGCGGGCGCAATCCTGCAGGCCCGGTACGTCTTGGATCCGCACATGCTGAGGCAAGAGTTGACCGTGGATGTTTCGGATCTCCCAATCCGACGTGGGTCGTGATTCGCGATGCGTGCGTACGCGCAGGCGCCGACACACCTCGCTCAGAGGCGCGCTCGGATCGATTGTGATCGCGCACTCCTCGCCCGCGAAGACGCAACGAATAACGACGTCGTCGACGACATTCGTAATGGGCTTGTCCGGTCGGAAGTGCTGCCGGAAGGACCCTTCAGCGTACCTTGTCTCCGGAATGCCTTCTAGTGTGACGCAGCTGCCGCTGTGCTCCTTCACCGTGACGCGCTTGCCGTCGGTGATCCGGGTCCACTGAGATCCCGCTTCGATGGGGCCTATCGCGAGAGGGAGGGGCTCGTTCTTGAAGCCGGGCAGAAGCTGCACGCCGACGGTGTGCACGACCGCGGGTCGCCAAGTGAGACCGCAGTACTGACACGAGTGCGTGTGGTGGGGCTTGCTCGCGAACTCCCCCTCGTCGATGTGGAGCTTGCCGCAGCCTTCGCAGCACAGGCGCATGGGGATGGGCTCGGTCATGGGGCTTCCTTGGGGAGAGGCTCGTTCTCGGCATCTTCGAGGATGCGCCTCGCCACGAGCAGCGCGGTCGAGGCATCCTGGAGACACAGCCCAGCATTATGAAAAACGCTCAGGCTGAATCGTTCAGGCAAACTCTCCAGCCTCCGGAGGCCTCTGCGTAGCCGCTCGATCTCCTGATCCCGCCACGCGAGCTGGATCGCAATGTCGGCCTTGCTGTGGAGCGCTTCGCTGGTCATCGCGCCCACGTGGCGGGTGTAGTGGGGCTCGAGATCCCAAGGATGATGCTTGGGGTACACGGGATCGGTCATCGGGCCTTAGTCCTCTTCTCGATCGCCGCGTCGGCTTCGATGAAAATTCCAGCCACCTTCAGCAGCGCGACGAGCGCTTCGCCTGCTGGTGTCAGTCGGTAGTGAGCATGCAAGTGGTATTCGGACATCGGCTGCCCACTGATCTCTGCTCGCCCGAGCCGCTCAATGAGTCCGCGTTTGATCAGGGCGTCTCCCGAGGCAAACATACTGTCCGGTTTCGCCATGCCAAACTGGCGATGGTAGAGGTATCTGTCCCAGTGCACGCCATCCGCCGTCGCGCACAGGAATTCCAGCATCGGCTGCGTCAGCGCCAGACAGAACGACGTCCGCATCGCGTGCCCCTGAAAGGCCGACTTCCAGTCAGGAGGCAGCGGGATAACGTTAGCGGGCGGCGCCGGTTTCTTTGTGGGCTTGCCCATCAGCCGCCCTTCGCTTTGATGTCCGAGATGGGCGTCAGCGCAATCGAGAGGTTTTCGTTCTTGAGGAGGAGCGCCTCCTGGTTGTAGATGACGTCGTAGTAGACATCGATCTCCGCTGGCTCGAACGCCCTCAGCGCCTGACTCAGCCGCTGTCCATCCATATGGATCACGCACTCCCCCGGCGACGGGTCGGTCACCACCAGCTCGTCTTCGCCGAAGTTGGTGGCGCTCTTCCGGGTCGAGACCAAGCACTCGCTGTTCCGGTAAGAGAGATCGATCTGCACGAAGCGCTCCTCGCCTTCGACCTCGGCCGCCACACTGACCGCACGCACGCTCTCGAGCAGCGCCGTCGAGCTCATCCGGAAGCGCTTCTCCTTCGGAGCCGCAGCCAGGATGCTCTCCCAGACGGAGGGGAAGCTACTCTGCAGCTGGTCGCAGCTGATCG
>Ga0210389_10003773_pt1 | contig 11819 bp, 9 predicted proteins | sample IncBWH28OmetaG_FD_160127 | JGI IMG/M metagenome (GOLD analysis project Ga0210389, IMG submission 160127) | Forest soil microbial communities from Barre Woods Harvard Forest LTER site, Petersham, Massachusetts, United States - Inc-BW-H-28-O ... | reverse complement strand
CGGCGAGATGGAGAAATCACTCGGCCAGACCATCGTGATCATCAACCAGCCCGGCGCGTCGGGCTCGATCGGGACGCGAAGCGCGCTGGAAGCCACCAAGGACGGTTACACCTGGACCGCCGGCGCCGCGCAGGACCTCGGCGCCTATCAGACGCTGGGCTCGCTCGATACCTCCATCAAGGACTGGCACCTGTTCCTGAGCGTCGCCAATGTGCAGGTGATCGGCGTCAATCCCAAGACGCCCTATCAAAACGCCAAGGAATTGCTCGATGCCATGAAGGCGCAGCCCGGCAAGATCTCGGTCGCGACCGCGGGCGTCACCTCGGCCGGGCACAACGCGATGGAATTGATCGCCAAGGTCGACAACGTCAAATATCGCCACGTCACCTATGACGGCGGAAATCCAGCCGTCGTCGCCACCGTCTCGGGAGAGGCCGACGTCACCACGCAGCTGGCCGTCGAGCAGGCCGACATGATCCGCGGCAAGCGGCTGCGGCCGCTCGCGACCGTCAGCGACAAGCCGCTCGAACTCGAGGGCTACGGCACCATCCCGCCCCTGTCCGATACGCTGCCCGGGTTTTCGGCGCCGACCAACTATTTCGGCATTTTCATCCCCAAGGGCGTGCCCGACGAGGTGATCGCGACCGTTGAGAAGATCTGGAAGGAAAATATCTCCAGCAGCGACGCGGTGAAGAAATACGCGACGTCTCGCGGCGCGCTGTTTGCGCCGTCGTCGGGTGAGGCCGCGCAAAAGGCGGTATTCCCGGCGGTGCAGGCCAATGCCTGGTTGTTGTTCGATACCGGCAAGGCCAAGGTGTCGCCGGATACCGTGGGCATTCCCAAACCTTAAGCCGCCCCCAACCTCAGGACACCCATGTCTTCGCCTGAACAGGCTGCGCCGGCATCGTCACCCGGCGAGCCGGAAGCCCTCGCCAGCTTGCGCAGCGATTTCCTGTCCGCGCTCGGCTGGATGGGATTGGGGATCGCCATCCTGATCGGGTCGGTGACCATGGACCGGCTCGAAAACCAGGACATCAACCCCTACACGATTCCCGGGCTGCTTCCGGGATTGCTGGGCATCGCCATGACGATCCTCGGGGCGCTGCTGGGGCTGCGCAGTTGGCGTCCTCACTTACTTGCCGCCGGCAACCGTGCGCCGGTCGATCGCGCCGAACTAAAACGGCTCTTGCTGGTGCTCGGACTCTGTCTGGCGTTTGGCGTGGGGCTGGTCGGGCACGGCCTGCCGTTCTGGCTCGCCGCGGCCATTTTCGTGACGGTTGCGATTCTTTCATTGCAATATCAACAGCGCAAATCAGCCGGCGAGAGCCTGAACCTGCGCAGGCTTGTCACCACCGCCGCGATCGGTCTCGGCGCCGGCGCCGTCATCACCCTCGTGTTCCAGGAGATATTCCTGGTTCGCCTGCCCTGATCGGACGTCGTGATGCTGTCGGGTCTTTCCGAACTCGGTCAAGCCTACCTGAGCATTCTCAATGTCTATTCGCTCGCCTATGGGCTCGGCGGCGCATTGCTCGGCATTATCGTGGGATGCCTGCCGGGACTGTCCGCCACGCTTTGCATCGCGCTATTGACGACGCTGACCATCAAGATGGCGCCCAACGATGCCATCCTGATCCTGATCTGCTCCTATGTCGGAACGCTCTACGGCGGATCGCGCACCGCGATCCTGCTCAATATCCCCGGCACCGCGGCCAACGCGGCGTCGTGCGCCGACGGCCACGCGCTGGCCTTGCGCGGCGAAGCCGGCCGGGCCATCGGCATTGCGACCTCGGGCGCCTTCAGCGGCACGCTGTTCGGCGTGCTCTGCCTGGCGGCGTTCACGCCGCTGCTCGCCGAAGTCTCGCTGTCGTTCGGGGCTTACGAATTCTTCTGGCTCGCGCTATTGGGTGTGGCGATGTCCGGCAGCATTGTCGGCAACGATCCGCTCAAGGGATGGCTGATGGGTACGCTCGGCCTGTTCGTGGCGCAGATCGGCCAGGAGGGCCTCTATGCCCACGACCGATTCACCTTCGGATGGAGCCAGCTCTCCGGCGGCATTTCGCTGATCCCGGCACTGGTCGGCGCCTTTGGTTTCGCGGAAGTCCTGACCACGCTCGCCGATCCCGTCGAGCGGCAAATGGTCGAGATGCGCGACTCCGTGCTGCCGCGGTTTCGCGAGGTCGCGCAATACTGGCGCACCGTGCTGCGCTCGGGCGTCATCGGCGTTCTGACCGGGCTGATGCCTGGCGTCGGCGAGGATGCGGGCGCCTGGATGTCCTATGCCGCGGCCAAGGCCGTCAGCAAGGAGCGCGAACAATTCGGCAAGGGATCGATCGACGGCCTGATGGCGGCAGAGACCGGCGACATGTCGTCGATCCCCGGCCATATCATTCCGGCGCTCGCGCTGGGAATTCCCGGCTCGGCGCCTTCGGCGGTGCTGATGGCGGCCATGATCATCCATGGCATTCAGCCGGGGCCGATGTTGATGATCGAACATCCGCAATTCATCTACGACGTGGTGGCGATGACGTCGCTCGCCACCGTCAGCATCCTGGTGTTCGGGCTGTTCCTGATCAAGCCGTTGCTGCTGGTGCTCAGGATCAAGCGCACCGTGCTGATGCCTATCATTTTCCTGCTTTGTACCGTCGGCGCCTTCGCCAGCGCCTCGCGGTTGTTCGATATCTACTGCATGCTGGCGATCGGCATCGGCGCGTTCTTCCTGCGCCGGCGCGGCTATCAGATGGCGCCGTTCGTGCTCGGCCTCGTGCTCGGCGGCCTGCTGGACAAGAGCCTGCGCCGGGGCCTGGTGCTGTCGGACGGAAGCCTAAAACCATTCTTTACCCGGCCGATCAGCATCGGCTTTGCCACCGTGACGATCCTGATTCTTTTGCTCTATATTCCCGCGTTCAAGTCGCTGGTCGCGACCATCACGGGCGCCGTGAGCAAACAGGTCCGGCGGCTCACCTCACGGCATGCCTGAAGCAGCGAGTTTTGAAAATGCGGATTGCGTTGTGCAACGAGGTTTTGGCCGACATGCCGCTGGAGCGGCAATGCGACTACGCCGCCCGTCTCGGCTATGACGGCCTGGAAATCGCGCCGTTCACGCTTCATGCGTCGCCGGAGAAAATCTCGACCGCGCAGGCCGCGAAAATCCGCGCCACGGTCGAGGCCAGCGGCCTCGTCGTCACCGGGCTGCATTGGCTGCTGGTGAAGCCCGAAGGTCTGTCGCTGACCGATCCGGACGCCGCGGTGCGCGCCCGCACCCTTGAGGTGATGATCCATCTCGTCGGCCTTTGCGCCGAACTCGGCGGCGCGGTTCTGGTGCATGGCTCGCCAAAGCAGCGGCAGATCTCACCGGGAGAAACCCGTGCGGTCGCACTGGCCCGGCTGCGCGATGCGTTGGCGCAGGTGGCGCTGGCGGCGGCGCGGACCGGCGTCATCTATTGCATCGAGCCGTTGTCGCGAAAGGAAACAGCGTTGGTGAATACCGTCGCCGAGGCGGCCGAACTGGTGCGCTCGATCGATCATCCCAATCTGAAAACCATGATCGATTGCAGCGCCGCCGGCCTCACCGAAACCGAATCCATACCGTCGCTGATCGACCGCTGGCTGCCGACCGGCTTGATCGCGCATCTCCAGGTCAACGACCCGAACCGGCGCGGCCCCGGCCAGGGTGACGTGAAATTCGCACCGATCCTGGCCGCGTTGAAACGGCACCACTACGCCGGCACGATCGCGGTGGAGCCGTTCGATTACGTCCCCGACGGCGCCGGCGTCGCGGCGTTTTCCATCGGCTATCTGCGCGGGCTGCTTGAGGCTTCCGGCTGAGCGGCTCGGATTCAATTTTCAAACAGCCAACTCAGTGAGCTCCCCTCCCCCCGCGAAGCGGCGGGGAGGGGTTGGGGGTGGCGCGGCACATTCGCGCTCTCATTCTTGTACCGAATTTGTTGAAGCACCCCCCAGCCCCGGATCAAGTCCGGGGCAGGCTCCCCTCCCGCCACGCGCAAGGGCGCGTGGAGGGAGGGGAGTTTCACCGTGCACAACTTTGCGCTCTCGCTTAACAACCGTCATTGCGAGCGCAGCGAAGCAATCCATTGGTGCCACGAATGCAGTAAGCAAGATTGGATTGCTTCGTCGCAAGAGCTCCTCGCAATGACGTAAAGACATGGACGTAAAGACATGGACGTAAAGACATGACTTCGCGATCTCGCCGAATGGTTTTTGCGCGAGGTATTCATTTATTTCCCGCCCTCTCCAGTGAGGGCGCAGGGAATGCCGGGCGCCCGATGCGCCCGATAGCCGCGTGTGCGAAGGTAGCAAACAAATGCACACGCGTTAGCAGGTCACACCGGAATCACCCGGCATTCCCCACGCAATGGTTTTAACGGCTACTCCGCGCTCTCCCCGGTGCTCGGGCTCTTTGGCCACCGTCACCCGTGAAAGTTTCCTTTCACGAACTTGACACCAGCGTCGAGGTGTCAGGACCACACGACTTCGCACGTCCGCTTCAACGCCGTTCGTTATCGGCGCATCCGCGTCCACCGCATCCCGCCCCGCGTTTCGTGACGATCGCGACTCGCCCCTCTGTGGGACGGGACGGATGTAATATAGCGCTGGTTTGTATTTCTGAAAACCAGAATATTTTTTCTGGTGCGGCTGGACAAGAGGGGCAAATCAGTGCGTGGGGCGCAAGGTGATTTGCCCGTCGGGCAGCCGTTCGCTCAAGCGCCGCGCCCGCGTCCGGTATATTATTCCAGCGGCTCGACCTTGACGATGGAGGCGCCGTGGTTGCTGCCGGCCCAGAAGGTGACGGGCGTGGTGGAATTGTCGACGAACACCCGCCGGATATTGGTCGAGCGCGGCAACAAATAGTTGATCGACTGGCCGGTCTCAGGATTGAGCCTTGTGACCTGGTCGCTCAACATCGAGCCGGTCCAGGCTTCGCCGTTCCTGTCGGTGATCACGTCGTAAGGCGACGACCATTTCGGCGCCACCGGCCACTCCTTGAACTGCCCGGTCTTGGTGTCGAGCATGCCGATGCGGTCGCCGCGAAATTCGCCGAACCACAGCCGGTCCTGCGCGTCCATGGTGCCGCGGCGCGGCGCGGAAGCAGGCGTCGGGATTTCGTAAAGTTTGATCTCGCCGGTCCTGGCGTCGATCCGGCCAATATGGCGCTGGCGGAAATCAGTGAAATAGGCGTTGTTATGGGAGTCCGGGATCACGTCGTAGATGTTATGCGGCCCCGGCACGCCCTTGAACGGCTCCCAGGTTTCGAACTTGCCGGTGGCGATATCGAGCCGGTGGATGCCGGCAAAACCGTTGTTCTGGGTCCAGAGCTTGCCGTCGACATCGCTGTGTTGCGGGCTGACCATGTTGATCTGCGCGGCGTCGATGTTCTCGTCGCCCTCCAGCGGCCAGTATTTGAAGGTCTCGTTCTTGGGATCGAATTTTACGATCGTGGCCTGGTACATGTTGCCGAGCCACAGATTTCCCTGCGGATCGCTGCGCAGGCCGAGCGATCCGGTCGGAAAATCCGGCTTGTGCTCCGCGACCGGAAATTCCGTTACCTTGCCGGTCCTGGGATCGAGCCTGCCGAGATTCTGCTCGCCGAAACTCGAGTACCAGACGATGCCGCTCTTATCGATGATCACGTCATGCGGCGAGATGGTCTCGCGCGGCAAGTCGTATTCGGTATAGATCACCCGCGTCGCCGCTCCGGTCGGGCGCGGCTGCGTCTTGAATTCGAAATTCCACTGTGGGTGCGAAGACAGGTTGATGCTGGCGAGATAATCGGCGGCGGCGCGATAGACCTTCACGCGCTGGTCGCCGCGCTCCTCCATCAGCCGCTCGGCGCGGCGCAGTTGCGGGTGCTGCGGAATGCTCTGGTTCACATAGCCCTGCATGCGCGGCAGGATCGTGGTCAGGAAATCATCAGCAGTGTATTTCGAGTTCAGCGGACGCGCCAGCGTGTGGCAGCCGACGCAATTGAGCAATTGCCCCTTCTGCGCATCGGTACCCGGCATGCTGGCAAGCCACTCTGCATTGGTCAGTTGCGACGCGATATCCGCGGCCTTGTGCAATGCGAGATCGGCAGTCGCGGTCTTGTCCGCCGCGATCGCGACTGGATCGGACTTGTCGAGTTCGTAACCGGTGGCGCGGATGCGCAGGGCATATTGGCCGGGCTCGAGCCGCGCGGCCGGGAAGCTGTAGCGGCCATCCTTGTCGCTCACGACCGTGACGGTGATGTTCGAACCGTCTTTCCTGGCGCTGACCAGGACGCCCTCCAGCGCCTCCGGCCCGGCCGTGACCTTGCCGGACAGCGCGGGGCCCGTCTGCGCCGCCAATGGGCCCGTTCCCGAAAGCCAGGCGGCGAACACGAGGAAACTAAGGCGCGTAACCATCTGATGGCGCGGCATGACCATCTCCCCTGATTTTGCTTATTGTTGTTGCGGCGAGTTTAGGGCGTGGATTTGCCGGAGACTAGGGCTTGCCGCGCAGAGCCGGCCTGCGGCTGTGGTAGGATCCCAAAGCCGGCGCGGCGCAATCACGGGCTGACTTCAAAAAGGGGGGAACATGAGTATCGACCAGGCGAGAGGTGACGGCGCGAACACGCCCGGGGTCTTCGCCGCGCTCTTCAGCAACCCCGCGACGGACGCGATCTATGCACAATACGGCATCTTTCTGTTGCGCGTCGCGGTCGGAGTCGACTGGATCGTGCATGCGTTACTCAAGACGTATCGCGGCATGTATACGCATGAGGCGCTGCTGGCGAAGAACGGAATCACGCCGCTGCTGGCCTGGCCTACGTTCAGTGTCGAACTGATCGGCGGCTGCGCCATCCTGCTCGGCTGGTACACAAGGCAATGGGCGGCGTTCCTGCTGATCTTTCTGGCGGTGGTGGTCTGGATCAAATGGCCGGTCGGCTGGCTCTATTCCGGCGCCGGCGGCGGCTGGGAATACCCGCTGTTCTGGCTGATGGCGCAGGCCGCCTTGGTGCTGGCCGGCAGTGGCGCGTTTGTCCTCCCTCGCCCCGCTCTTGCGGGGAGAGGGTCGGGGTGAGGGGCTATCTCGGCATCAGGACTCGTTGAGAGTCCCCCTCACCCGAAATTCGCTATCGCGAATTTCGACCTCTCCCCGCAAGCGGGGCGAGGTGAGCATGGACCAATCACCGCAGCGCGGCGGCGATGTTGCCGCCGTCGACGGTGGTGACATCGGCGGTGGTCTTCAGCGCCAGCGCCTGGGCCAGAAAGGCTTGCGCGACATCCTCGGCCGCGACTTCGCGGCCGAGCAAATTGCCGCGCATATAGGCCTCTTCGCTGAGGCCGCGCATCTTGGAGCGCTGTGCGATCATGTCCTCGGTCAAGAGGCCGGAGCGGATGCGGTCGGCATTGACGGCGTTGGCGCGAATGCCTTCACCGCCGTGATCGAGCGCGTATTGCCGCACCAGGAACAGCGTCGCCGCCTTCGGCAGGCCGTAGGGACCGAAATCGGGTCCGGGATTGACCGCCTGTTTGGAAACGTTGAACAGCAGGCAGCCGCCGGTGCCCTGTTTCAGCATGATCTTTACCGCGGCCTGCGCGACCCTCTGGTGGCCATAAAAATTCAGTTCGAAACTCTCGCGCAGCACGGCTTCGTCGACCTCGCCGATCCGCCCCTGCCAGGCGGCGCCGGCATTCGACACCGCGATGTCGACCCCGCCGAAGGCCGCAGTGACCTGCGCGAACGCGGCTTTCACCGAGGCAGCGTCGGTGACGTCGCAGCGAATGCCCAGCGCCGCGCCGCCGATCGCTTTTGCTTTGGCCTGCGCGGCGGCCGCGTCAACATCGAGCAGCGCCACTTCGGCGCCGGCCGCCGCGAAGGCTTTGGCGGTGGCGAACCCGATCGCGCCCGCGGCGCCGGTGATGACGGCAACCTGCCCCGCCAGCGGCAATTCTTTGGCGCCGCCGAGTTTCGCCTGCTCCAGCGACCAGTATTCGACATCGAACAGGTCGGCCTCCGGCAGCGGCTCGAAGCGGCCGACGGCTTCCGCGTCGGCGATGGTGGCGATCGCCGCTTCCATCAGGTCGGCGGCGACCCCTGCGTCCTTCTTGCTGCGGCCGAGCCCAAACAGGCCGACGCCGGGCACCAGCACCACGCGCGGCGAAGAATCGAGCATCGTCTTGATGCCGCCGACCCGCGCATTGTTGCGGACGAAATAGTCCTTGTAGGATTCGGCGTAGGCCGCGACCGCGTCGCGGACCGCGCTCTTGAAAACGGTGAGGTCTCCTTCGTCGGGCGCAGCAACGACCAGCGGCTTGTTCTTGATGCGGATGTTGTGGTCGGGCGTCACCACGCCGGCCTGGCCGTAGCGCGCGACCTCGCTGCCATTGACAAAGTTCATCACCGCATCACCGCCGCGGAACTCCAGAACAAAACGCTTCCAGGCACCGTCGATCTTGCTGTCCGGCACACTGCAGGCGCCACGGATGATCGGCGCGACATCGGCCACGCGCGCCGCGCGAGCCGGCAGTTTCACGCTGACAAAAGCCGGCTTGCGTTGCCGGGCCAGCCGCTCCTCGGCCAGCGTCACCAGCGCGATCATGCGCTCATAGGCCTGCCGCGCATCGGCGCCGAAAGAAAAAATACCGTGCTTGACCAGGATCAGGCCTTCGACCGACGGATCGGCGTCGAATACCTCTGCCGCCGCCTTGGCGAGGCCGAAGCCGGGCATGATGTAGGGCACGTAGCCGACGCGCGCGCCAAAAACCTCGCGGCACAATGCTTCGCCGTCGGGCTGGTCGGTGAGCGCGAGCACCGCGGTGGAATGGGTGTGGTCGACGAATTTGTGCGGGATGAAGGCGTGCAGCAATGCCTCGACGGATGGATTCGGCGCCGCGGGGTCGATCAGATTGGCGCGCTGCAGCCGCACCATCTCCTCGTCGGACAGCGTTTCGCGCGCCCGAAGTTTTTTCAGAGGCGCGAGCCGTACCGCCGGCAGGCCGGCGGGCTCGATGGTGCCCATGTCCCAGCCGGAGCCTTTGACGCAGAGCACGTCGACCTCATCGCCGTTGAGATCGGAAGACCGGGTCTTCACCGAAGTGTTGCCGCCGCCGTGCAGCACCAGGCGCGGATCCTGGCCCAACAGGCGCGTGGTATAGACCCGCAGCGCCAGATCGCGGCCGAGCTTTTCGTAGCGGGCCATGGCCGCTTCCGCGTCGCGATCGGTCCAGGCGCTCTGCATCGGCTCCCTTCCTTATTCGGCCGCCGCCGCGATCCGCTCGGGAAAGGCGGCGGCAATCGCGGCGCGGTTCGCGCCGAGCACGCCGCGCTCGGTGATCAACCCCGTCACCAGCCGCGCCGGCGTGACATCGAAGCCGTAATTCGCAACCGGCGATCCCTCCGGCACAATCCGCACTGTTTCGATCCGCCCGTCGGCGGTTTGCCCGGTCATATGGGTAACCTCGCTGGCGCCGCGCTGCTCGATCGGAATTTCCCTGATCCCGTCGGCGACGGAAAAATCGATGGTCGGCGACGGCAGCGCCACATAGAACGGCACGCCATTGTCCTGCGCGGCGAGCGCCTTGAGATAAGTGCCGATCTTGTTGCAGACGTCGCCGCTGGCGGTGACCCGATCGGTGCCGACGATGACTAGATCGACCATGCTGTGCTGCATCAGGTGGCCGCCGGTGTTGTCTGGGATCACCGTGTGCGGCACGCCGTGATGGCCGAGCTCCCAGGCCGTCAGCGAGGCGCCCTGATTGCGCGGACGGGTTTCGTCGACCCAGACATGGATGGGCAGCCCGCGGTCATGCGCCAGATAGATCGGGGCGGTGGCGGTGCCCCAATCGACGGTCGCGAGCCACCCGGCATTACAATGGGTCAGCACATTGACGCGCTCGCCGGGTTTCTTTCTTACGGCGACCGCCTCGATCAGCTTTAGCCCGTGTTCGCCGATACCCCTGTTGATGGCGATGTCCTCTTCGGCGATCTCGGCGGCGCGGGAATAGGCCGCGGCTGTTCGGTCCGACGGAGACAACGGCCGCAACATCGAGCGCATCTCCTGCAGCGCCCATTTCAGGTTGATCGCCGTCGGCCGCGTCGCGATCAGCTTTTGATAGGCCCGGTCGAGCGCGACATCCGAGCTATCCGCCCGCATCGCCAGCGCCATGCCATAGGCCGCGGTGGCGCCGATCAGCGGCGCGCCGCGCACCAGCATCGAGCGGATCGCATCCGCCGCGGCGTCGCAGTCTGTCAGCTGCGCCACGACAAAATGATGCGGCAACCGCCGCTGGTCGATCGCGCTGACCGTCAAGCCATCGGGCTCGAGCCAGATGCTTCTGACATGCCTGCCATCGACCTTCATGACGCACCCATCGATACGACAAGCCTCATGCGCGCAAAATCCGTCCCGCCACCGCGTCGAGTTTCTTCAGCAGTTCCGGATCGCGCGCTTCCGGCGCGGTAATGATGGCGGTATCGAGCGCGCGGTCCGAACCGATCGGGCATGGCTCGTGCTCCCTGGGAAATTCCCGGGCGAGCCGCGCCACCAGGCTCTTCGCCTTCTCGGCGTTGGTGCTCAACACCCGGATGATGTCCTGTACCGTGACGGCATCATGGTCGGGATGCCAGCAATCGAAATCGGTCACCATGGCGACGGTGGCGTAGCAGATCTCGGCCTCGCGGGCGAGTTTGGCCTCGGGCATGTTGGTCATGCCGATCACCGAATAACCGAGGTTCTTGTACGTCATGCTCTCGGCATAGCTGGAGAATTGCGGCCCCTCCATGCACAGATAAGTGCCGCCGCGCGCAAAGGCGATGCCCTCGGCCTCGGCGGCGGCGGCGAGATGAATGCGCAGCCGCGGCGACACCGGATGCGCCATCGACACATGGGCGACGCAGCCCTTGCCGAAGAACGAGCTTTCGCGCTTGTGGGTGCGGTCGACGAACTGGTCGACCAGCACGAAGGTGCCGGGCGGCAATTCTTCCCTGAACGAGCCGCAGGCCGACAGCGAGATCAGGTCGGTGACGCCGGCGCGTTTCAGCACGTCGATATTGGCGCGGTAGTTGATGTCGGAGGGCGACAGCCGGTGGCCCTTGTCATGACGCGGCAGGAACACGATCGGCAGGCCCGCGATGCTGCCATGGCGAACCGGCGCCGAAGGCTCGCCCCAGGGGCTCTTGATCGCCTGCTCGCGCGCGTCCTCCAGCCCCGGCAGGTCGTAGATGCCGGAGCCGCCGATAATGCCGAGGACCGCCTTCGTCATACCTTACCACTTCGCCGGGACGACTTTGATATGTATGGCGCGAGCACCCTACAGCTCGACCATGTCGAAATCGCTCTTCGGCGTGCCGCATTCCGGACAGGCCCAGTCCTCGGGAATTTCAGCCCATCGCGTGCCCGGCGCCAGCCCTTCGTCGGGGTCGCCTTTTTCCTCGTCGTAGATGTAGCCGCAGGTCCGGCACTGCCAGGATTTGTAGGGCTCGGCGTTCATCGGGATGTTCCGTGCTGGATGGAAAACCTTGCCAGGCGGGGTTTGGGCGGGCTCGGCCCGAAGTTATCTTAACTGTCGGATGTATAGCAACAAACGGTTAGCCCGCCGCCGACGCCGGCGGGAAGACCGCCGCGGGCATCTCAAGCGTCAACGCCCGCGAAAGCGGGCGATCCAGTATTCCGGGATGTCAGTCATGAAGAAGCCAACGGGTCTGCCTGGTGTCGGCAGATCCCATCGCCAGAGCGCCAGCTAGGCCTGCTCTTTCTCGGTCTTCGGCGAGTGTTTCGGCCGGCGTTCCGCGCTGGGCTGCGTGTTGCGGACGGCTTCCGTCAGCATCTGACGCAGCTCCGC
>Ga0210389_10003772_pt1 | contig 11826 bp, 11 predicted proteins | sample IncBWH28OmetaG_FD_160127 | JGI IMG/M metagenome (GOLD analysis project Ga0210389, IMG submission 160127) | Forest soil microbial communities from Barre Woods Harvard Forest LTER site, Petersham, Massachusetts, United States - Inc-BW-H-28-O ... | reverse complement strand
CACAGCGGGAGGTCGAGTTCGGCGCACTTGGCGTAAAGGGGATAGTAAACGGCGTCGCTGGGCGGATACTGCCCGTCACCCCAAAAGCTCGGTCCCACTACCGCATACGCGACGGGAAGATCACCGACGACGGAGGTCAATTCGCGCAACGACCGCACCGGACGCAGCAGGTCGACCCCGCCCATGGCCAGTGCAAAACGGTTCGGCTTCGCCTCGACGAACTTGCGTGCGGTGTTGGACGGACTGGCAATCGAGTCCATCAAGATCGCCTTCTGGACGCCTTGCTCGTCCATCTCGTCGAGCAGCTCGGCCAGATCGACCGGCCCGAACATCGACGCCGGACCCTTGAAATAGTCTTCCCTGACCTTGCGCATCCACGTCGGCTGGGATTCAGCCTCGCCGAAGTGCACGTTTATCAGGCAGTCAATCGCATGGGTGTTCATGACTTCCTTCGGGATCGGGGGCGAATCGGCGTTGCGGCCGAACCCTGCTGTGTGGCTTGCTCTTTAGCCCATCGATAGTTGGGCTTTCCATTCCCCAGGCGCTGGATCTGCTCGACAAAGATAAATGCCTTCGGCGCCTTGAAATGCGCCAACTCGGAGGTGCAGAACGCGTACAGGCACTGCGCGTCGGCGGCGAGCTCAGCGCCCGGCTGTGCTGCGATGAGCGCGACGACCTCCTCACCCCACCGATCGCTTGGCCGCCCGACTACCAAGGCGTCGGCGATGTCGGGATGCGCGCGCAGTACTTCTTCCACCTCTTCCACGAACACCTTTTCACCACCGGTGTTGACGACCAGCGAATCGCGGCCGAAAAGTCGGATGGTGCCGTCCTTTTCAAGGGAAGCCCGGTCACCGGGTATCACCACCAGCCGGCCCTCGATCTGCGGGAAGGTCCATCGGGTGGCTTCGGCGTCGTTGAAGTACCCGAGCGGTATCCGGCCCGTCCTAGCGGCCCAACCGATCTCTTCCTCGCCGGCGCGCAGGAATCGGCTACGGTCGGCGGAGACGACCGCAGCCCCGACCCTGGGTTCGAAGGTTTGGCTCGCGTTCCCACCGCGGCTGTTCCCGAAAGCCATATTTCCACTCTCCGACGACCCGTAGCCCTCGATGATGGTGATGTGCGGCAGGCATTCCATCAGTGCTCGTTTGTATTTCGCATTCGTGGCGGCTCCGCCGGTGCCGATGGCGTACAGCGAGGACAGGTCGTACGAACGCGCGCGCAGTTCGGCGACCAGCGGCCTCGCGTACGCGTCCCCGACCATCGTCATCATGCCGACCTTTTCGCGCTCGGCGGTTTCCCACACCGACCGTACGTCGAGCTTGCCGCGGTCGTCATAGAGTACGACCGGCAGGCCGGCGCAGAGCGCGGCGAACGCGGTCCACATGCCGGCCGCATGCATCAACGGGGAAACGGCGAACCAGGGTGGGCCGCCGGCGCGGACCTTGTCATGGATCTCCTCGACGGTCTCATGATCCGCCCCCACCATCGAGGACACATACATGTCGCTCTGCCGCCACAGGACTCCCTTGGGGCGTCCCGTCGTCCCGCCGGTACACATCATGATCAGGTCGTCCGGCGACCCCGCCAGAGGGTGGCCCGGAGTTGCCGTCGCCAAGGCATCATCCAGCGAGACCGCTTGTGGCAGTTCGGCGGTGTCGCTTCCATCGTCGATGGATATCAGCAGTTCGGCGCCATCCGGCGGCAGCACTTCCGCGAACCGGGCGCCGAGCGAGCGGTGATAGATGATGCCCCGTGGCCGGACGTAGTCGAGCAAGTCGGCGATTTCGCGGGGCGCGTAGTGGTGGTTCATGTTGACCGGGACGGTGCGGGCCTTGAGGCACCCGATCACCATGTCGGGGTACAGGTCGTTGTACATGATGAGCGCGACTCGGTCCTGACCACATTCCCAGCGCTGCAGCGTCCCGCGCTCTGCATAGACCCCGAACCCGTTGCCGCTGAGGTAGTTTGCCAGCCTGCCGGTTCGGCTCGCCGATTCGGCGAACGTGCTTCGGCGGTTCCCGCAGACGGTCATCAACCGCTCGGGAACGACGTCGGCGATCGCGTCGAGCACTGCCCCGACGGTCCATTCGCTCACGATCCCGGCCGCTCTGACTCGGCGCTGCTAGGCGGCAACGGCCGCGTTCACGCCCAGGAAGTCCAACGCATTGTCGCGCATAATCTTTCGGACATCTGCTTCGCTGAACCCCTTCAGCTCGTCGGTGAACGACAACGGCGACTCCAGTCCTTCACCATGTGGCCAGTCGGACCCGAACAAGATGCGCTCGACGCCGATCTTCTCGCTCAGCGCGGGTAAATCCTCTTCGTAGTACGGCGACACCCACACATGTTGGCGCAAAGTCTCGACCGGGTCGTTGGGGAACCACTGCGGCTGTTGGTTCGCGGTCTTCTTCAATCGTTTGGTAAGTCGGTGCACCCATTCCGAGCCGTTCTCGATGCTGGCCACCCGAAGCGTGGGGTGCCGATCGAAAACCCCGTGCACGATCAGTGAGGCCATAGTGTCGTGAATCGCCCGGTCGTCGACGAGGATTTTGTCGAGCGGGTCGGGAGCCGCGAAGGCCTCGAAGGTGTCCTTGCCACCCCACATGCCCGCGATCTTCAGATATCCACTGTCACCCAGGTGGAACGCCACGGGGACGTTCGCCTCGGCCAGGCGCGCCCACACCGGATCGTGCGACGGATGGCCGAGCGAGCGGTTCTTAGGGACGCCGGGCACCGGAGCGGGCCGCACATGGACCAGTCGTGCGCCGCGATCCAGCGCGAAATCGACTTCGGTAACCGCCTTCTGTGGATCGGCGAGGGAAATCATCGGCGCCGTCATGATTCGATGATCGTCGCGGTCGAAGCCCCAATCTTCATCGAGCCAGAGGTTGAAGGCGTGCAGCGAAGCCATAGTTGCCGCAACGTCGTCCTTGAGCGCTTCCTCGACCCCGCAGCCGAAGGTCGGGAACATGATGCCCGTCTCGATTCCCTGGCCGTCGATCACCGCAACGCGGGCGTCCCGGTTCTGGTATTCGGGCCGCAGCTCGAGCTTCTCGACCTGCATCAGCGACGCCGGATCGACCCCCTCGGGAATCTCGCCCCGGAACAACGAATCCAGGCAACCGGGAACGATGATCGGATCGAACGTCGGATTGGGTATGAACCGGTTGACGCGGTCGCCGATGATCGCCTGGGTGTGCCTGCCGTCGCTGTACATCTGGACGCCGCGCCTGCGAAACTTCTTGTCCAGGTGGCGGGTAAAGGCGTCCAGCGGCTCGTAGTAGTGATTGTCGACGTCGATCGCCTTGTAAGCCAAGCTACCCATGATCATCCTTTCCGGTACCACCGGCGAACACTAAGCGTCGGAGGATGTGAGCGACGGGAATTCCGGCGGCCGCTTCTGCAGGAAGCTGGTGATCCCCTCGATGACATCCGGCCTCGGCATCGCTTCGCGCAGCAGTACCTCGGCGAACGAAGTCGCTTGCACGACATCGCGAGTGGCGTCACCGTAGACCTGCCTTTTGATCACCGCCATCGAAGCCGGCGAGCAGTTACGCGCAATGTCCTCGGCATACTCCAACGCCCGCCTCATCAGGTCCTCGGGCGCGACGACCTCTTTGACGACACCGAGCCGGGCGGCCTCGTCGGCGAGAAAGGTGCGGCCGCTCAACAACAAGTCGAGGGCGACACCCCAGGTGGTCAGGCGCGGGAGTATCCAGGAAATGCCGAACTCCGCGATCAGTCCGCGGCGCGCGAACACGGCGGCGAACTTGGCCCCGGTGGCCGCGAATCGGACATCACACATCAGCGCGTGGGTCAGACCGATGCCGACGCAGGCACCATTGATGGCCGCGACGACGGGCTTGCGCAGCGTGGTAACAAAATGCGGCGGGCGTTCACCGACCAGGTCGGCCAGATTCGCCTCACCCGCCTTCTGCATCGCCTCGTCCATTCCGCCCGCCGAGCTCGGCGTGCCCAGATAAGCGCCGGCGCAGAACCCCCTACCCCGACCGGTCAGCACGATCACCCGGATGGCCGGGTCCTGTTCGGCCCGGTCGATCGCGGCGTAAAAACCAGACGCGAGGTCGGGACCCCAGGCGTTGAGGCAGTCCGGGCGGTTGAACGTAACGATCGCGACGCCGCTCGCGGTGGTCCGGTAGAGCACCGCGTCTTCGGAAGCATCGTCGCTACCGGACATTTCCCGCGGCACCTCCTCGCGCTTACTCACCGGGTTGGGCGTACTTTGTACGCATACTGTATACCTATCGGTACCGCATTCCGCAATCGCCGCGACGCACTCGCGGACCCCTGTCAAACACCGCTTTGAAGGCACTGGACCGCCGTTTTGCCGCCAGGCGGCTCGACGGGCCGAGGCGCCGGTGGGCTTTCGATCCCGGCCGCGCCCAATAGAATTGGCGGTCTCTAACCAGACACCCGTCCACGCCTGACCAGCTTGACGATCGCCAACAAGATCACCGCCCCCAGCAAACAGGTCAGGAACGAAAACAACAGACCCCCACTCGCGACGTTCACGCCAAGCCGGTGCAGCAGAAACCCGCCGAGCAAACCGCCGACGATGCCGACCACGACATTGAGAACGACGCCCATGTGGGCGTCGGAGTGCATGATTTTGCCCCCAACCCAGCCGGCCAAGCCGCCGATGATTATCCAACCGATCACACCCAGCGTGAGCATTCACGATCCTTTCGACAGCGGCTGCCCCTACAGGTTCTCGTTCGTTCCGCACGGCGGAGCTGAAGCAAGTAAATATCACGGTATGCTCGCCGGCGGGTTTTGCGACAGCAACACCTTGGTGAAATGTCCATCCCTCACGGATGACCAATGAACACGACAGTGGATGGCGCTCGCAGTCCTTCGCCGAGTCGGGCAATTCGCCGGGGTGCAAGCGTTTTGGCTACCCGCTACCCATCGATGAGCCCGAGCCGCCGGTAGGCATTCTCGATCTGCGCCTTGGCCTCGGCCGGCAACTCCGCCTGCGGAGGCCGGGAATGCGGGTATGCACCGATCGGCAGGCCGAGCAGCGACGCGGCGTACTTGAACGCACCGCCCCAGTGGGTGAAGTAATCCGGTCGCCCCGGGTAGCACGTCCACCACGATCCGAGGTCGAGGTCGAACTGGTCCAGACCGGATTCGCGGCCATAGTCCATCGCCTCGAGGAGCTTGTCGCTCTGCACCAAATCCCAATACTCAGAAAACAATCGTCGCCGCGGAGTCTCGAACAGATAGCCCGCGGTGCCCAGTTGTGCCGCGCATACGATCCCGTCGCGCAGCCATCCGGCGCGATACACCGTCTTATCGCATTCCCAGAGCACCAGACCTGGCGCCAATTGGTGTAACAACCGGCTGCTCGCCGGGCGGAAGGCGCCCTCCTTGGTGGCGCACACCGCGGGCACTTCGTCATAAATCCGTGCGCTTTCGGCGGGAGTCAAAACATAGCCCGAGGAAGGAGAATTGAACATGCCCAGGGCGATGTCCGTGCGGGAAGCGATGTAGGAGAAGAACCTCAGTACGCCCTCACCGCCGTGCACTTCCATCATCGGCGTCTGGATGTAGGCGATGTCGGCGCCCGCTTGTTGGGCATGCAGCGTCAAATCCAAGCAGTCCTTCGCCGTCATGGCCGACGTGCAGGCCTGCACGACGACGTCGGGATTCGCACTGCGCGCCTCGTCGATTGCCAACTCCAGCAAGCGTTTCCGCTCATCCAGGGTCAGCGACCAAAACTCGGCGATACCGCTGGTGCACCACAACATCGGGTGTCCCAGATCGCTGACGCAGTAGCGCACCAGCGCCCGGTACGCATCCCAGTCAATGTCATCGCCGTCCGGGCCGCAGAACGGGGTGTAGAGCGAATCGCCGATTCCCCGCAGGGCTGCGCGGGCCCACGCCCGTGCCTCACTTGCCGTCGCCATAGTCGGCTCCTTCTGTCAGCCAAACGATTTCTCGAACCAGGCGGTCAAGTGAAGTCGGAACCACCGTCGACGTTGATGTTGGCGCCAGTCATGTAGGAGTTGCGCCGCGACGCGAGGAACGCGACGACCGGCCCAATTTCTTCCGGCAGCCCTGCCCGGGGCATCTGCGCGGGATGACCGAAATGCTTGGCAATGGCGTCCATCAAGGCATAGGGATTGTCGCCGTCGACACCGACCGATGTCGCCCAGCCGATCAGCGACTCCGACGCGATACTGCCCGGCGACACCACGTTGACCAAGATCTCATCCTTTGCCAACAGCAAGGACAAATTTTTCGAGACGCTGATCAGCATCGACTTGGCCGCCGTGTAGGCGGGCAACATGACACTTTGCCGCTGAGTCGAGTGCGCCGAGAAATTGACTATCCGAGCCCATTGCGCGTTGCGCAGCAGGGGAAGTGCCGAGCGTACGCAGCGCACCATCCCCAACACGCCGTCTTCGACCGATTCGCGCCACTGTTCGTCGGTCAGATCCTCGAATGCACCCGGCGCCCCCGGCCCGACGGTGTTGATGAGCACGTTGAGTTCGCCGTCCCATCGGCTGCCGATCTCGGCGAACACGGCGTCGACGGCGACGGCGTCCCCGATGTCGGCAACGAACCCAAGGGCATCCGGGCAACCGCGGCCCGTCAAGTCCGTCACCGCGGAGTCGACAGCGTCCCGGTTGCGGCCGACCACCGCAACCCGGGCGCCTTCGTCGGCAAGGCAACGGGCCGATGCCAAACCCATGCCGCGGCTACCGCCGACGATCACAGCGGCGGCATTCGCGAGCCCTAGATCCATGGGCTAGCCCGTAGCCTTGAGCTCGACCATTTTCGCCTGTCCAGGCGTTACACCAACGTGCCTTACGATAGGTATTACAGTAGCAAAGGACCAACCCGACGAAGCAGTAACAGCAGAACCGAAAACGACCCGCACCAGGCGTTATCGTCTGGCCGTCCAAAATGTGCGATCGGATGGCCACCGGTAAGGTCCACGGTCGTAGCCGAACGGCGACACGCGTGCGTATATGCAGGTCAGAGCCGAACTGCAGGTAGATTCGACCCAGCCGAGATGGTTCTGGACCGCACTTACAGATCTTGATGGAGGTGCCCGTAGTGGCAAAGCAGGCAACCCCCGACAAGCGTCAACGACGCGAACGCGGGTCCATCAATCCCGATGACATCATCAGTGGCGCATTCGAACTCGCAGAGCAAGTTTCGATAGACAACCTGAGCATGCCGCTGCTCGGCAAACATCTGGGCGTGGGAGTCACGAGCATCTACTGGTACTTCCGCAAGAAGGACGATCTGCTCAACGCGATGACCGACCGGGCCCTCAGCAAGTACGTCTTCGCCACCCCGTATGTCGAAGCCAGCGACTGGCGCGAGACGCTGCGCAACCATGCGCGCTCGATGCGCAAGACATTCATGGGCAACCCGATTCTGTGCGATCTGATCTTGATTCGCGCCGCTCTCAGTCCCAAAGCTGCGCGGCTCGGCGCCCAGGAGATGGAACGGGCGATCGCCAATCTGGTCGAGGCCGGCCTCTCGCCCGAGGATGCGTTCGACACCTACTCCGCGGTCTCGGTACACGTGCGCGGTTCGGTGGTGCTGCACCGACTCTACGAAAAGAACCAGACGACGGACAGCGGACCGAGCGCCATCGAAGACGCCGTGGCCATCGATCCGACAACCACTCCGCTGATCGCTCAGGTGACCGGGCAGGGACACCGAATCGGCGCCCCCGATGAAACCAATTTCGAGTTCGGCCTGGACTGCATCCTCGACCACGCCGGCCAGTTGATCGAAAAGGGTGCAAAAGCCGCCAAGGCGGCGCCGGCCCGGCAACGCAAAGCCGCCAAGTCACCCGTGCAGCGCGGGCAAACCAAGGCCGCGGTGGCGCGCTAACGGTTCGAGCCGTCCGAACCGTGTTGCCACGCTTCAGGTTCCGGCCCCGGAGTCGCCGCACCAGCCACGCATTGTTCGTGTCGGTGAACCAGCCTTATGGGACCCGCGTCCAGGGTTGACAGTTCTGCGACTCGAAGGCCTTAATCGTTGAGTTGATACTCGCGTACATCGGACCGACGGAGGTGTTCGCCTGGACTACATGGTCCTTGTTCGCATCAGGCGTGCTGTACGTGAACCACGAGCACATCGAGTCCTGCGTCGGGACGTTGTTTATCCAAACCCCAAAGGTCGACGCCGACCCGCCCGTGCGGTAGAGGCCCGGGGCAATATCAGGTCCGACGATAAAGACGCCATTCCCAGGTATTTCGTCGGGCGGGTCAGCAACCGCCGGTGCCGCGAAAGCGATCGTCGTCGCACATGCGACGACTACCGCTACGGGAAGTGTTGGGAACATTCTCGGCTCCAACCTGTCGGCTCCAACCTGTCGGCCACCCTGCTGGCAGCGTAAGCCCAGGTCGGTCCGGCAACAACCCTCGCCGGCCTCACGGCGTCGTCGGATCATCCCCATCCGCCACCACGCCACGCGCAACAAGGTGGTCGATCAACGGAACTGCCCCGGCGGCAAGATGTTCCGACATCGCCCTACGGGCGAGCTCGTCGTCGTGAATCTCCAGCGCTGACAATACCCGGCGGTGGTCCTTGATCGACCGGTCCGGCCAGCCTTCGATGGTGGGGAACACCGATTCCGGTGCGTAGCGGGTTATCTGCGACATCAGCTGGGCAAGCTTCGGCGAGTCCGCGGCAACATTGACGGCCCGGTGGAACTCGTGGTTGAGGCGAACCGTCCGCTCAGGGTCATCGCCGGCGTAGGCCTTCTCCAGCTGAGCCTGGACCTGTTTGAGTTCGTGCAGTTGGTCGTCGGTGATGTTGACCGCGGCCCGCGCCGCCAGCTCGCCGCCGACATGAGCCTGCACGTTCGCGACGTCGGTGAGGTCCCGTTCGGTCACCGGCAGCACCACGAAGCCACGGCGGGGCTGCTGTGCGATCAAGCCCTCGGCGCGCAGGGCGAACAGCGCTTCGCGCACCGGTGTCACACTGATGCCCAGCTCCGCGGCCAATTGATCCAGGCGAACGTAGGACCCCGCGACGTAGCTGCCATCGAAGATCCTCTTGCGCACAAAGCGCGCTACATCGTCGGAAAGTTGTGGGCGTGCAGCAAAATCCGGAGCCGTCATCGCGTCACACCCGGTACTCGGCGAGCAGGCGTTTGCTGATGATCGACTTCTGGATTTCGCTGGTTCCTTCACCGATCAGCAGGAACGGGGCATCGCGCATCAGCCGCTCGATCTCATACTCCTTGGAGTAGCCGTAGCCGCCGTGAATCCGGAAACTCTGCTGGGTGACCTCGGAACAGTATTCGCTGGCAAGGTATTTGGCCATGCCCGCGGCGACGTCGTTGCGGTCTCCGGAATCTTTCAACCGCGCGGCATTGACCATCATCAGGTGTGCCGCTTCGACTTTGGTCGCCATCTCGGCCAATTGAAACGCGATGGCCTGGTGCTCGGCGATCGGCTTGCCGAAGGTGTGCCGCTGCTGGGCATAACGCGCCGCAAGCTCGAAGGCACGAATGCCCACACCGCACGCTCGCGCCGACACATTGACCCGCCCCACCTCGATACCGTCCATCATCTGGAAGAAACCCTGCCCGGGCACCCCACCGAGGATGTCGTCGGCGCTTGCCCGGTAGCCGTCGAAAATGAGCTCGGTGGTGTCGATGCCTTTGTAGCCGAGCTTGTCGATCTTGCCCGGTATGACCAGGCCTGGCACGATTTCGCCGAACCCCGTGGGCTTTTCGACAAGGAACGCGGTGAGGTTGCGGTGCGGCTTGTCCGCGCCTTCGTCGGTGCGCACCAGCACCGCTATCAGGGTCGAACTGGCGCCGTTGGTCAGCCACATCTTCTGGCCGTTAATGGTGTAGGTGCCGTCCGGATTGCGTTGCGCCCGAGTCCGGATCGCCGCGACGTCCGAACCCAACCCGGGCTCCGACATCGAAAAGGCACCGCGGGATTCGCCGATCGCCATGCGCGGCAGGAAGTGCTGCTTCTGCGCGTCGGTGCCGTGCTGGCGCAGCATGTACGCCACGATGAAGTGCGTGTTGAGCACTCCCGATACGCTCATCCAGCCGCGTGCCAATTCCTCAACGCACAGCGCATAGGTCAGCAGTGACTCGCCCAGGCCTCCGTACTCCTGCGGAATCATCAGTCCGAACAGCCCCATCTCCCGCATCTGATCGACGATGTGCTGCGGGTAGGTGTCACTGCGTTCGAGTTCCGGCGCGTTGGGAATGACTTCCTTCTCGACGAATTGCCGTACGGTAGCGATGATCTCGGTCTGGAATTCGGTCAGGCCGAGGGTTTGAGCGAGTCTGGTCATGCGCGACGTGTCCCTTCCGCCTGTTCAGCAGGCGATCGTTTTGGCGCTCGTCAGGCGTGCGATGTCGGCGGTCGTCAGCCCCAGCTGAGTAGCGAGCACGTCGGTGGTGTCCTGCCCCAGGGCCGGGGCCGGCCCGCCGGCGGGATGGGTGCCGTCGAAAGAGGCCGGCAACCCCGGAGCCAAATGGTTTCCGACGCCCGGTTGGTGCAATCGCGAAAAGAGCGGATTCGCAGTCACCTTCGGGTCCGCCGCGGCCTCCGCGAAGGTTTGGTACCGCTCAAACAGCACAGAGCTTTTCGACAGCGCGGCACTGATCTCCTGCGCGGTGTGGTCGGCAAACCAGGCGGCGAACAGCCCGGACAGCGCGGCCCGGTAGCGGTAGCGATCGCCTTCGGAGCCGAAGTCCACGCCGAGCGCCTCCGCGAGCGCCGACACCGCGACACTGGTGCCGGTCACTTCAACCAGGTCGCGAAAGTGTCGCGCGGTCAGGGTCACCACCATGAACGCAACACCGTCGCGACTCGGGAAGTCCTGGCCGTACTGGCCGTAAATGGCATTGCCCAGCCGTTGCCGTTGCGTCCCGTTGACCTGGGGCTCGGTCAACAAACCAAGATTTCCTGCCGTCGCCAGCGCGACATCCTCCAGAGCCAGGCTGACCCGCGCACCCAGCCCCGCCTGGTCGCGGCGGCGGACGGCCGCGACCACGGCCAGTGCCGCGTACAGGCCGCAGCACACGTCCCACGCCGGCAGCACGTGGTTGATCGGTCCGGCATGATTGGCCGGACCGGTGACGAGCGGGAACCCGACGCCCGCATTGACCGTGTAATCGACTCCGTTGGAACCGTCGCCACGCCCGAGCAGCTGAACATGGATGACGTCGGAACGCTTGGCGGCCAGGACATCATGACTCAGCCAGGACAGGCCGGCGGCGTTGGTCACCACGACGCCGTCGCCCTCGACGATCAGTCGTTGGACCAGCTCCTGACCTTCGAGGGAACGCAGGTCGATGGTGACCGAGCGCTTTCCCTTGTTCAGTCCGGTCCAATAGATCGATGTGCCGTCCGCCGCCAGGGGCCATCGCTTGACATCGGAGGCACCGCCGATCGGGTCGACGCGGATCACCTGCGCACCAAGCTGATTGAGCGTCATGCCGCACAGTGGTGCGGCAACGAAACTGGACACCTCCACCACGGTGAGGCCACTCAGCGGTGATCCGGGACCGGTCATGTCGAGGAGACCCGTTCGTCACTCACTATGTTCGCTCCCGTCACTCACTACGTTCGCTCCGCTCGCTCAACTCACATAAGCCAGATTCGTTCGTTTCGCTCCCGTCACTCACTACGTTCGCTCCGCTCGCTCAACTCACATAAGCCAGATTCGTTCGTTTCGCTCCCGTCACTCACTACGTTCGCTCCGCTCGCTCAACTCACATAAGCCAGATTCGTTCGTTTCGCTCCCGTCACTCACTACGTTCGCTCCGCTCGCTCAACTCACATAAGCCAGATTCGTTCG
>Ga0210389_10003771_pt1 | contig 11827 bp, 13 predicted proteins | sample IncBWH28OmetaG_FD_160127 | JGI IMG/M metagenome (GOLD analysis project Ga0210389, IMG submission 160127) | Forest soil microbial communities from Barre Woods Harvard Forest LTER site, Petersham, Massachusetts, United States - Inc-BW-H-28-O ... | reverse complement strand
CGATCGCCCAGGTAGGACCTTAAAATCAGTGGTCGGGGTGACAGGATTTGAACCTGCGACTCCTACGTCCCGAACGTAGAAGCTCCAAAAAAGACGGCGATTGGCGTCCCGAATCCGGAATCTGCGCGATTCTGTTATTTTGAGACTTCCCATGAGATGTGACATCCTATAGGATGTCTATCTATGGGTATGCCGAGGGTTGTGGTGGATACATCCGTGATTGTGGCCGGACTTCGGAGCCAACTAGGCGCGAGCAACCGTATTCTTACGCTCGTTGCCGAGCGCCAGCTCCTACCCTTGGTGACAACGGCGTTGTTTCTTGAATATGAGGATGTTCTTAATCGCCCGGAGCAGCGATTGGCGACGGGCATGGCAAAAGAAGACGTGGTGGGTTTTCTGGCTGCCCTGGCAAGCGCTGCGGAGCCCGTCGATGTTCACTTTATGTGGCGGCCGCAGTTGGCCGATCCCGCTGACGAGTTAGTGCTGGAGGCGGCGGTGAATGGTCGGGCTTCAGCCATTGTCACGCACAATGTACGCGACTTTTTACCGGCAGCACGCGACTTTGAGATCGAAGTGATTGCACCGAGCGTCATGCTCGAGAGGATGAGGAAATGAGCAAGAATACCTATCCATTGAAACTTCCCACGTCAGTGAAAAAGGCAGCCGCAGAATTGGCCGCCACTGATGGCGTATCGTTGAACCAATTCATCGCGGCTGCGGTAGCGGAAAAAGTAGGCTCCTTGCGCGCTGCGGATGACTTCCTGCGTGAACGCGCGGGAACCGCGAAGCCGAAGGACATGCTCAAGTATCTGCGCCGTGCACCGAAGGTTGCACCGAATGCGGACGACATGCCATAGGACTGCGATTGCGGCGATCTTGCGGTCATCGCGCCTTCGCGATCGTGAGGCGCACATCTTGTCAATTGGAATCGTCTCTTGAAGGAAGGCCGAGTCTAGGCATCTGGGATGTTTGCAGAGCTGCGAACTCACGAGAGCGTCGGTAGCGGTTTGTCGTTGTCATCCACACCGCGAATTCAATCTCGGATAGTTCTTGAATTCCGGCTCCGGCCCCTGCTCATCCCCTTTCAGCCAGTGAATTTTGGCGCGCACATAGCTGATCATCGCTTCCAGCTCCGTCGCCTTAGCCTCTAGGCTAACGAGCTGCGCGCTCATGATCTCAGCCCTGCGTTCGCGTGTGAGGCGGCCCTTACGGCGCTCCTCAGTGAAGGCTGCGATTTCCTTGAGCGACATACCGAGAGATTGCGAGATCCTGATGACCTCTGCAGCTTGAATATCCTTTTCCGTGAAAATACTGTACGGGTGGCGGCCACCCTTGCCGTTCGTCTTGGGTCGTAGCAGGCCAAGACGCGCATAGAAGCGCACCGTATCGCGGGTAAGTCCCGTTACCCGTGCAAATTCTGAGATCAGCATAGGCGCCCCTTGACTGTGGAGTGTGGTCCACAGTTACAACTATGCCTCGCATTTGAATCCAGAGCCAATATCGGCTGCAATTGAGGAGGCATCTTGGAATACTCAACACTCGGCAATACAGGGCTCCTGGTTTCAAAGTTTTGCTTCGGAACCATGACATTCGGTGACGGCGGGGGGCTCTTCAAGGGCATCAGCGCTGTTGACCAGACTGGGGCCAATGAACTGGTCAAGACGGCGATTGACGGGGGCATCAATTTCTTTGATACGGCGGACAATTACACGGAAGGTGCGAGCGAAAAGATACTCGGACAATCACTGAAGAATCTTAACGTCGCGCGACAGCATGTCGTGATCGCGACGAAAGTCTACAGCCGCGTCGGCCCTGGGCGAAATGACGTTGGGGCTTCTCGCGGCCACATCATGGACGGCGTGGAGGCCAGTCTCCGCCGTCTGCAGACCGATCATATCGATCTGTACCAGATCCATGGCAACGATGCCGTGACCCCACTGGAAGAGACGCTTTGCGCTCTCGACACGCTGGTGCAGCAGGGAAAGGTCCGCTACATCGGGTGCTCCAACTGGCAGGCATGGAAGATCGCCAAAGCCCTCGGCATCTCCGAGTTCAAGGGCCTGGCCCGATTCGACACGCTTCAGGCTTATTACTCGATCGCCGGCCGCGATCTTGAACGGGAAATCGTTCCTCTGTTGGAATCCGAAAAGGTCGGTCTGCTCGTGTGGAGTCCTCTTGCCGGCGGCTTACTTTCCGGCAAGTTCAGCCGGACAAATCAGAAGCCCGCGGATTCGCGCCGCACTGAGTACGACTTTCCTCTCGTGGACAAAGAGCGGACTTGGAATATTCTCGACGTCATGTCTCCGATCGCGAAAGCACACGGATGTAGTGCTGCACGTCTCGCGCTCGCGTGGATCTTGGCAAAGCCGGCAGTAACCTCGGTCATCATTGGTGCGAAACGCCCCGACCAGCTTAAAGACAATCTCGCGGCGATGGAGCTCACATTCACACAAGACGAACTTAAGCAGTTAGATGAGGCCAGCGCTCTTGCGCCTGAGTATCCAGGCTGGGTTCTCCCGTTCCAGGGAGCCGACCGCTTGGGGCCAGCCGATCGCTGGGAGCGATTGGGTGAGGTGCGCAACGCGCATTGATCCTCCAAATCTCGCTCAGCCTACACGCGCAACCGGCTTGTTTTTCTGGCCGCTAAGGCAGCGGCAACCTCGACTAAACATCCAGTTCACTGGGAGCCGCGCGGTCCACGGCAGGACGAAACGTGGGACCCAATCTGGTACCCAGAGGGTCTTGAACGTGGGACCCAGCGAAAAACACGAGGAAAAAATATATTAAAATCAATGGTCGGGGTGACAGGATTTGAACCTGCGACTCCTACGTCCCGAACGTAGTGCTCTACCAGGCTGAGCTACACCCCGAAATCGGCCGCCGATTCAGTTCTTACGCGCCACCGCAAACTTCGCCAGTTCGCTCAAACCTTCTTTGAATGCACTCTCGGGAAGGGGCGCCAGGGCCGCAAGCGCCTGATCTGCCTCGCATTGAGCGAGGCGCGCAGTGTACGCAAGCCCCCCCAGGCTTGCAACGGCACGTGTGATTTCTTCCAAATGATCCAATCCGCCATTTTCGATGGAATGGCGGATCATAGTTCGTTGCGCTTCGCTGCCATGCTGCATGGCATAAATCAGCGGGAGAGTGGGTTTCCCCTCCGCCAGGTCATCGCCAAGGTGTTTGCCGAGGCTGGCCTCGTCGGCCTGGTAATCCAGCGCGTCGTCGACCAGCTGGAAGGCGGTTCCAATGTGGCGCCCATAGACGGCCAAGGATTCCTCGATGGCCGGCGGTGCATCGCTCAAGACCGCGGCGATTTGGGCGCCGGCTTCGAACAGCCTCGCGGTCTTGCGGCGGATGACATCGATGTAACGCGCCTCGGTGGTATTCGGGTCGCGGGCGTTCATGAGCTGCAGCACTTCGCCCTCTGCGATGGCGTTGGTGGCATCGGCGAGAATTTGCATGATCCGCATCCGGTCCAGCGTCACCATCATCTGGAAGGCTCGGGAATAGAGGAAGTCGCCCACCAAAACGCTGGTGGCATTGCCGAATACCTCGTTGGCGGTATCGCGGCCGCGGCGCAGGGACGATTCATCAACCACATCGTCGTGCAGCAACGTCGCCGTGTGGATGAACTCAATGATGGCGGCGGCGTCGATATGCCGTTCGCCCGAATGCCCGCAGGCACGCGCCGCGAGCAGCACCAACAGGGGGCGCAGGCGCTTGCCGCCGGCATAGATGATGTAAGTAGCGACCTGGTCAACCAGGGCTACTTTGCTGTGCAAACGCTGTTTGACGACCCGATCGACGGCTTCGAAATCAGCGGTTACCAATCCACGAATCTGTTCTAGTGTCATGCAGCGCTCAAAGAATGCGCCATGGTACCTAAGATCGGTCGAACTGGGGCGCCGCACGGGGGATTCACGCCATGGGCGGTGCCGCGCAATTGCCTGCATTATGGGAAATGGCGGTAGGCTACAACGGCCCGCCATTCGGCACTGTCCATCCCCTTTGGCGCTGGATCGGGCTAGTTTGACCCGCCGGCCCCCACCCGATACAATTCGCGGCTCTTTTGCGGCCCCATCGGCCGTCCTCGGAGTTGCAACAATGTATGCCGTGATAGCCACGGGCGGTAAGCAGTACCGCGTCCAAGAAGGTGCCGTCGTTCGTGTCGAGAAGCTCGATGCCGACCAGGGTGCCAGCGTGGAATTCAATCAGGTTCTGTTGGTCGGCGCCGGATCATCGGTGACCATCGGCGCGCCCTACGTTGGTACGGCCAAGGTGACGGCCACGGTAGAAGGCCACGGCAAGGGCGATAAGGTGCGAATCGTGAAGTTTCGCCGCCGCAAGCATTACAAGCGCGAGAAGACCCATCGGCAGCCCTATACCGATGTGAAAATCACCTCGATCGTCGCTTAAGAGTCGGAGACTACTGATATGGCACACAAAAAAGCTGGCGGCAGCACTCGCAACGGCCGCGATTCGCATTCCAAGCGGCTGGGCGTCAAGAAATTCGGCGGTGAGGATGTGCTCGCGGGCAACATTTTGATCCGTCAGCGCGGCACCCAATATCGCCCCGGGGTGAATGTCGGCATTGGCACCGATCACACCCTGTTCGCCAAGGCGACGGGAACCGTGGAGTTTCGCGTCAAGGGCATTGAGCAGCACACCTACGTCAACGTCATTCGAAAGTAACGATTTCGGGCGGGCGGCAAGCGCACCGTAGAATCGAAGGGGGCAGGGCAACCGGGCCCCCTTAATTTTTTGTAACACCACCATGAAATTCGTCGATGAAGCCAAACTCAAAGTGCAGGCCGGCAACGGCGGCCGCGGCTGCGTGAGTTTTAGGCGCGAAAAATTCGTGCCCTTCGGGGGTCCCGACGGCGGCGACGGCGGTCTCGGCGGCAGCGTCTATTTGAAGGCGGTCGAGGGCATGAACACGCTGGCGGACTTTCGCATTTCCCGCACCTACCGGGGTGAGAATGGCGAAAGCGGCAGCGGCAATGACTGCACCGGTCACGGCGGCGATGACACCTATGTGTCCATTCCCATCGGCACCGTGGTCATCGACCAGGATACGGGCGAGACCCTGGGCGATCTGACGATCGAGGGTCAGACGCTGCTGGTTGCGAAGGGCGGCAAGGGTGGCTGGGGCAACACGCGCTTCAAGTCCAGTACCAATCGCACACCGCGCAAGTCGGGTCTGGGGTTGCCGGGCGAGAAGCGCGATTTGCAGCTCGAACTGAAATTGATCGCCGACGTGGGCCTGCTGGGTCTGCCCAACGCCGGCAAATCCACGTTGATCCGCGCCGTTTCGGCCGCCCGGCCGAAAGTCGCCGACTACCCCTTTACCACCTTGCACCCGAATTTAGGCGTGGTCTCGGTGGGTCTGGGACGCAGTTTCGTGATGGCCGACATTCCCGGCCTGATCGAGGGTGCCGCGGACGGCGCGGGCCTGGGCATTCGTTTTCTCAAGCATTTGCAGCGTACGCGCGTGCTGCTGCACCTGATCGATATTGCCCCGCCGGACCCCTCGGCGGATCCGGTCAAGGATGCGCGCACGATCGTGGCGGAACTGAAGAAGTTTGCCGCGGACTTAGGCAAGAAAGAGCGCTGGCTGCTCATCAACAAGATCGACCTGTTGGAGCCCAAGGAAGCAAAACGCCGTGCCAAGGAAATCGTCCGGCGCCTGCGCTTCAAGGGGCCGGTACTGCTCATCTCCGGCGCGACGGGCGAGGGGACCGAGGAACTCAAGCAAGCCGTGATGCGTTATTTGGAAGAGCACCCGCGCACGCCGGCCAAGCCAGCGGCAACGGCCCACGAATACGCGCAATAAAAAAGCCGGGATCGCCGGCTTCTTTCCGCTCGCATCCCCTGAAAACGCCTATTTCGCGAGAGCGCGAACCTGCTTGGTCAGCCGGCTCTTGTGCCGTGCGGCCTTATTGCGATGAATGATGCCTTTATTCACCATGCTGTCGATCACCGGCGTCGCCTCATCGAGCGCGGTAGCAGCCTCGGCGTGCTTACCGGCTTTGAGCGCCAGGGTGGCTTTGCGGATGGCGCTGCGCAGCTGCGAGGTGAGGGCGTCGTTGCGCGCACGATGCGCCGTCGACTGTCGGGCAGCTTTTTCAGCAGATTTCGTATTCGCCAAGCGAGACACTCCTTTAAAAGAGCCGCGTAGCTTGCCGATTGACCTTGCGGTTGTCAATTCGCGAGCGGGGCCGGCTCCAGAGCCTTGCTATAGTGGGGGCCCTGAAAAGCAGGAAACCTGAGTATAATCCAAGGTTTCGCCCATGGAACTAGTTCGCGGTCTGCATAACCTGTCGCAGCGCCATCAGGGCTGCGTGCTCACCGTAGGCAATTACGATGGGGTGCATTTAGGGCACCAAAGGATGATCGGCGTGCTGAAGCAGCGCGCCGCGGAATTACGCTCGACCGCCACTGTCCTGGTGTTTGAGCCGAGCTCCAAGGAATTCATCGACCCGGAAGGTGCGCCGCCGCGTCTCACACGCTGGCGGGAGAAGTTTCTTGCGCTGGCGGCGCAGGGCGTCGATCGCTTGGTGACGTTGCGATTCGATGAGACCATGCGCGCGATGACGCCGCAAAGCTTCGTCGATTTGATCATCGACGGTTTGGGCACCCGGCACATCGTCGTGGGAAACGATTTTCGCTATGGGTGCAACGCCGGCGGCACGATCGACAGCCTGCGCGCGGCCGGCGAGGCGCGTGGCTTCGGCGTCGAGCAGATTGCACCGTTTGTTTTCGACGGTGTGCGCGTGAGCAGCACGGCGGTACGCGAACGATTGGGCCGCGGCGACTTTGCCGGTGCGCAGCGCCTGTTGGGCCGTCCCTATCGAATGCTCGGCCGCGTGGTGCACGGACGGGAGTTGGGCCGCGCCTTGGGCTTCCCGACGGCGAACTTGCGGCTCATGCGGCGCCGGCCCCCGGTGAAGGGCATCATGGCGGTACGCGTTTTTGGCATTGCGCCTGAGGCGCTGATCGCGGTGGCGAGCTTGGGAACGCGGCCGACGGTTGACGGCACCGACATGTTGCTGGAAGTACATGTGTTTGATTTCGCCGGCGATCTGTACGGGCGCGAGATCGAAGTTGAGTTCGTCGCCAAGCTTCGCGATGAGGTGAAGTTCGATTCGCTGGATGCGCTGACGGTGCAAATGAAGGCCGACGCCGCGCAGGCGCGCGATTTGTTGTCGAAGGTGAGTTGTGACTGACTACAAAAGTACGATTAATTTGCCGGTGACGGGCTTTCCGATGAAGGCCGACCTTGCGAAGCGCGAGCCTCAAATGCTGGCCGCGTGGGAGCGCGACGATGTCTACGGCAAGATCCGCAAAGTCGCCAAGGGCCGGCCGACGTTCATTCTGACCGACGGTCCCCCTTATGCGAATGGCGCGCTGCATTTGGGCCATTCGCTCAACAAGATTCTCAAAGACATTATTGTCAAATCGCGCACCCTCGATGGCTACGATGCGCCCTATGTGCCCGGTTGGGATTGCCACGGCCTGCCCATCGAAATGCAGGTCGAGAAGACCCACGGGCGCGTCGGCCAGAAGATCAACGCCAAGGCCTTTCGCGCCGCCTGCCGCGAATTTGCGATCAAGCAGATCGATCTGCAGCGCTCCGAATTCAAGCGCCTAGGGGTGCTGGGCGATTGGGATCATCCGTACCTGACCATGGCGCCGCGCTTCGAAGCCGAACAGCTGCGCGCCTTCTCGCTCATCATCAAAAACGGACACTTGTACAAGGGTTTCAAGCCGGTGCACTGGTGCCTGAACTGCCGCTCGGCGCTGGCCGAGGCGGAAGTGGAGTACGAGGACAAAACTTCACCGAGCGTTTACGTACGTTTCGAGGTCCTGGATCACGCGGACCTCGCGCGCCGTATGGGAATCTCGCCGGAGGAGCAACAGGCACTCTCGGACGAGCCGACCTCCCTCGCCATCTGGACGACGACGCCCTGGACCCTGCCCGCGAATCGCGGGGTCGCCGTGCATCCGCAATTCTCCTACTCGTTGGTGGAATTTGAGCTGGGCGGCAGGCGCGAGCGGCTGCTTTTGGCCGAGGAACTGGTCGCCGCGGTGATGCAGGCCTTGGGAGTCACCACCTGGGTGGCGATCGCGCAGGCCAAGGGCGAGGTGCTCGAGTATTTGGTCTTGCAGCATCCCTTTTACGAGCGTCAAGTGCCGGTCATTCTGGGCGATCACGTGACGCTGGATGCCGGTACGGGTGCCGTGCATACCTCGCCGGGCCATGGCCTGGAAGACTACATCGTGGGCCGGCGTTATGGCTTGGAAATCGACAATCCCGTGGGCGGCGATGGCCGCTTCCTGCCCGGCACACCGCTGTTCGAGGGCGAGCAGGTTTTCGATGCGAATGCACACATCATCAAGGTGCTCATTGAAAACGAGCGCCTGCTGAAGGATGAGCCATATCATCACTCCTATCCGCACTGCTGGCGCCACAAGACGCCGGTGATTTTTCGCGCCACGCCGCAGTGGTTCATCAGCATGGAGCAGGCGGGATTGCGCAAGGCGGCGCTGGAGGCGATTTCACACGTTGACTGGATGCCGACATGGGGCGAGCAGCGCATCACCAGCATGATCGCGGCGCGGCCGGATTGGTGCGTGTCGCGGCAGCGGACGTGGGGCGTCCCCATCCCCTTGTTCGTCGACAAGGTATCGGGAGAATTGCACCCGCGCACGCACGAATTGATCGCGGAAGTCGCCAAGCGGGTGGAGCGCGAGGGTATCGACGCCTGGTTTGATTTGGATGCATCCGCCGAGCTGGGCGTCGACCTGAATCAATACGACAAGGCCACCGACGTCATGGATGTGTGGTTCGACTCCGGCGTGGTGCATCACTGTGTTTCCGTGATTCGGCCGGAAATCACCGCGCCGAGCGATCTGTATCTGGAGGGATCGGACCAGCATCGCGGCTGGTTCCACAGCTCGCTATTGACCTCGGTCGCCATGCACGGCCGCGCACCGTATCGCGGCGTGCTCACGCACGGCTTCACCGTCGATGAAAACGGCCGCAAGATGTCCAAGTCGCTCGGCAATATTCTGGCCCCGCAGAAGCTGACCAGCACCTTGGGCGCAGACGTGATCCGGCTGTGGGTTGCCGCAACCGACTACGCCAATGAAATGAGCGTCTCGGAGGAAATCTTCAAGCGCATCGGCGATTCCTATCGGCGTATGCGCAATACGCTGCGCTTTCTGTTGGGGAACCTGCATGGATTCGAGCCCCAGGCGCACGGCGTCCCGTTCGATGACTTGGTGGCGATCGATCAATGGGTCATCGCGAAGACTTTCGCCTTGCAGAACGACGTCGTCACCGCGTATCGAAATTACGAGTTTCACAAGATCTATCAGGAGATTCACAACTTCTGCGTGGTGGAGCTTGGCGGCTTTTATCTGGACATCATCAAGGATCGGCTCTACACCACCGGCGCCACCAGCGCGCCGCGGCGCTCGGCGCAGACTGCGCTGAATCATCTGGCGCAAGCCATGGTGCGATGGCTCGCGCCGATCTTGAGCTTCACGGCGGAAGAGGCCTGGGGCTATCTGCCGGGAATCCCGAATGAATCGGTCTTTTTCAATACCTGGCATCAATTTCCGAAGGGGGCCGAGCGCAATTCCCCGATCGATTGGCCCGCGCTGATCCTGCTCAAGGCCGACGTCGCGCGCGAGCTGGAGCGGTTGCGCACCGCAGGATCCTTGGGCTCCTCGCTCGAGGCCGAGGTCACGGTATTCGTGCCCGATACGCTCACTGCGCAATTCGCGGCGATGCACGATGAGTTGCGGTTTTTGCTGATCACCGGTGATGCCAAAGTCGCCCACATGAGCGCGCCGCCGGCGACCGCGGTGAAGGCCTCGCTGGGCGACGTGTGGATTGAGGTCAAACCGAGCAGCAATCCCAAATGCGTGCGCTGCTATCAGCTGCGCGCGGATGTCGGCAGCAATCCCAACCACCCGGAGATCTGCACGCGCTGCGTTACCAATGTCGAGGGGCCGGGTGAGGAGCGCCGATTCGCATGATTACGCAAGCGCAACGCGGCCGGGCCGCGAAATGGCTGCTGCTGTCGGCGCTCATCGTGTTGGCGGACCAGATCAGCAAGAGCTACATCGCCCAACGCTTCGGGGAATTCGAACACATCAGCGTGCTGCCGGTCCTCGACATTACGCGGATGCACAACGTGGGCGCAGCGTTCAGTTTTTTGGCCTCGGCGTCCGGCTGGCAGAGGTGGGTATTCATCGGCCTTGCGGCGGTCGTCAGCGTTGGCATCATCGTGTGGTTGCTGCGTTTGAAGAGCGGCTCGCACGGCTTGCTGGCCTGCGGTCTGACGCTGGTGCTCGGCGGCGCGCTCGGCAACCTCATCGACCGCATCCGCTTGGGCTTTGTCATCGATTTCATTCACTTTCACTGGAATGGGGCGTATTTTCCTGCATTCAACGTGGCGGATTCGGCCATTACCGTGGGCGCCGCGTGCCTTTTGTTGGATGCGTTGTTTGAAGGACGGCGAAAACCTGATGCAAATCCTATTAGCTAATCCTCGCGGGTTCTGTGCCGGCGTCGACCGCGCGATCGACATCGTCGAACGGGCGGTCACGCTGTTCGGCGCGCCCATCTATGTGCGGCACGAAGTGGTGCACAATAAATATGTCGTCGACCGGTTGCGCACCATCGGCGCGGTATTCGTGGAGGAATTGACCGAAGTCCCGGACAATGCCACGGTGATTTTCAGCGCGCACGGCGTGCCGCGGGTGGTGCAGCAGGAGGCCAAGCGACGCTCGCTCAATGTGTTCGATGCCACCTGTCCGTTGGTGACCAAGGTGCACATGGAAATCACCCGCTACGCCCGCGAAGCGCGCGAGGTATTTTTGATCGGCCATGCCGGGCATCCGGAAGTCGAAGGCACGATCGGCCAGTTCGATGCATCGCTCGGCGGGTCTATTTATCTGGTGCAGACCGTCGAGGATGTCGCGGCCCTGAAAGTGCGAGATCCCGCACACGTGGCGTTCGTGACGCAAACGACGCTGTCGGTGGACGACACGGCCTCCATCGTTGCGGCACTGCGTGCCCGCTTCCCCGACCTCAAGGCGCCGGTGAAAGAGGACATTTGCTATGCAACGCAAAATCGCCAGGATGCGGTGAAGGATTTGATCGGCCGCTGCGAGGTCTTGGTGGTGGTCGGCTCGAAATCGAGCTCCAATTCCAACCGATTGCGCGAAATGGCGGACAAAAATGTCAAGCCTGGCTACCTGGTCGACGGCCCTGAAGACCTGCGGCGCGAATGGTTCGAAGGGGTCAAGACGGTCGGCGTGACGGCCGGGGCCTCCGCACCCGAGGTCTTGGTACAGGGGGTGATTTCCCAGCTACGGCAATGGGGCGGGGAAGTGGCGGCCGAATTGGACGGACGCAAGGAACACGTGATTTTCGCCCTGCCCAAGTCGCTGCGCGACGTCGGAAAGCTCAGCACCAGTCTTACGTCGGGTGACGCCGCGGGTTAGAATGCCGCCCGTTTCAAAAATGCCGCAATAGCTCAGTCGGTAGAGCAACGCATTCGTAATGCGTGGGTCAGGGGTTCGAATCCTCTTTGCGGCACCAGCCTCTCTTGGTCTGTACCGGGCACATCCTTTACAGACTATACCGATGACATCGTTAACACTTTTGGAGCGAAGGGATTGGGCCCTGGCTCGACCCGTCCCTGCGCTTCGTCGACGTAACCTAAGTCGAAATCCAAGAAGCTGACAAGCCAAATTTTCTCATCGACTTCGCAGATTCCCACCAGTTGACGAGAACACCTGACTGCGGTCC